>Ga0182740_1000029_pt1 | contig 323767 bp, 282 predicted proteins | sample eDN5th37CKraftBY_FD_128872 | JGI IMG/M metagenome (GOLD analysis project Ga0182740, IMG submission 128872) | Enriched backyard soil microbial communities from Emeryville, California, USA - eDNA 5th pass 37_C Kraft BY (version 2) (version 2) | ecosystem: Environmental > Terrestrial > Soil >... | reverse complement strand
GCAGCCACGGTGGTGGCGCTTGGGTTCCATCGCCACACGTCGCCTCGCGCAGCGCACTATCCGACACGGGCGCACCGCCTCTCCACCTGTCATGCCCGCGCACGCGGGCATCCAGTATCCACCGCCGCTGCGGCGTGACCCCCGTCGCCGCGGCGTACTGGATCGCCCGCTGTCGCGGGCGATGACACCCCGAACGGTTTCGCCGTCGGGTCCATCGCACCACGAGCACTACATTCGCGCCACATGCGCGTTCTGCGTGTCGCCGCGCGCAAAGTGACGACGATTGGTGTCATCGCACGCATCGGACGCGGAACCCGATATGGCGTCGCACGTTCGTCTGGACCAAAGGCCGGCCTCTGCCGGCCTGCGCGCGTGCTGCGCACGGCCGCGCGCATATCGGATACCAGGAGGAGCGGATGACCAGGACGACCTTACTCAGTACGGCGGCGATGCTGGCGGCCCTGTCCGTCGCGTCGGCGCAGACCATGCCGTCCGGCGGCGCGGCCGGCGGCGAGCCCGGCCGCGGCGGCGCATCGCAGATGTCGCCGCGCGGCGAGATCAACCGTGGCGCGGACAGCCAGCGCTCCGGCGGCGAGATGCAGAAGAACGCGCAGCCGCGCGCCGGCACCTCGGGCGCGGCGCAAGGCGAGAGCGGCGCGCGCGGCGAGATGATGGATCGCGCCGAGCGCAAGGGCATGGATCGCAAGGGCATGGAGCGCGGCGGAACCAGCGGTCAGGCGCGCGGCGCCTCCGACGCGGACCGCAACGGCAACAGCGCCCAGCGCGGCGAAGAGAGCAAGGGCAAGGCCGCCCAGTCGAAATCGTCGTCGCCGTCGGCGGCCTCGGGACGCGCCGAGGACAAGGACGGCAGCAAGGCCGGCGACAGGAACGCCGCGTCCAAGAACGCCGATTCCAAGGACAGCGCGTCCAAGGACAGCGCGTCCAAGAGCAGCGAGTCCAAGAGCACCGACAGCAAGAGCAGCGACAAGAACGCCGCCTCGTCCTCGCAGCAGCCTTCGGCGCGCTCGGCTCAGTCTCCGTCCGCGACGCAGTCGCAGCCCTCGGCGCAGAGCCGCTCGGCCGACCCGCAGCAGAGCCAGAGCCGCACGACCACGCAGCAGTCCACCACGTCGTCCACGACGACGCAGGCGAGCGGCACCGTCGACCTGACGCCGCAGCAGACCACCACCATCCGGCAGACCGTGCTGTCGCGCCGCGACGTGCCGCGCGTCGACCACGTCGACTTCGCGATCAGCGTCGGCACCGTGGTGCCGCGCCACGTTCACGTGGTCGAGGTGCCGCCCACCCTGATCGAGATCCACCCCGAGTGGCGCGGCCATGAGTATTTCGTGGTCGAGGACGAGATCATCATTCTCGACAATTCGCGCCGCATCGTCGCGACCGTGCCGGTCGGCGATCACCGTGCCTCGCGCGGCGGCTCGGGCGGCGCGGTCCACGCCCAGGCGCTCGACCTCGAGCCCGACCAGATCCGCCAGGTGCAGTTGGTGCTGATCGAGCGCGGCTATCTCGAAGGCGAGCCGGACGGCATCCTCGGGCCGCGCACGCGCGAGGCGCTGGTGACCTACCAGCGGCGCGAGGGCATCGCGGTGTCCGGCGTCATCGACACCACGACGGTGACCCGTCTCGGCGTGGCCGATCGTATCGGCGTGAGCACCACGACGACCACGGGCAGCGCCAGCTCGACCTCGACCACCACGCGGGGCTCCTCGACGAGCGGCTCCGGCGCGGCGGCCGGGACCTCCGGCCAGTCCTCGTCCGGCCAGCCGGGCGCCGGCACGGCCGATGCGCCGCGCGGCGCGACGAAGCCCTCGGGCGCGGCGGACCAGCGCTCGCAGTCCTCGCCCAACGCGTCGTCTTCGACCAGCGGGCAGGGCTCCTCGTCCGCGTCCCCGAAGGCGAGCCAGAATCCCTCGCCGAGCGGCAACAGCGGCTCGTCGCTGCGCGGCTCGTCGGGCTCGTCGATGAACGGTTCGTCCGGCACCTCGGGCAGCGGTTCGGGCAGCCTGTCGGGCAGCGGTTCGTCCTCGGGCATGTCGGGCACCTCCGGCTCGGGCAGCCTGTCGGGTTCGTCGGGCGCGTCCGGCTCCGGCCTGTCGGGCGGCGCGTCGGACTCGGGGAGCAACGCGCTCAAGGAGAAGCCGCAGTCGCGCAAGGAGCCCGGCGGCGCGAACGGATCGAGCGGATCCTCCCGCTAGCCGCCCGCACGCGCGAGAACACGAACGGCGCCCCGCTTCGGCGGGGCGCTTTTTTATGACGAGGGCCCGAACGTGGCCACACCGTCATTGCGAGGAGCGCAGCGACGAAGCAATCCAGAACCGCCCCGCAGCCATGGATTGCGCCGTCGGGCCTGCGGCCCTCCTCGCAATGACCCGGGCGCGCGCGCGACACGCGACGCACCGCCCTCTCCACCTGTCATGCCCGCGCACGCGGGCATCCAGTACCCACCGCCGTCGCGGTTCCAGCACCTGCGCTGCGGCATACTGGATCGCCCCGCTTTCGCGGCGACGATGTCGCGCACGACATCGCCGCACCGTCATTGCGAGGAGCACTCGGGTTGGCGCTGACGCGCCGCCCGAGCACAGGCTCCGCGACGAAGCAATCCAGAACCGCCCCTCGGCTCTGGATTGCGTCGTCTGGTCCGCGGCCCTCCTCGCAATGACTGGGACACGCACGTGAAAGGCGACGCACCGCCTCTCCACCTGTCATGCCCGCGCACGCGGGCATCCAGTAGCCACCGCCGTCGCGGTTCCATCACCTGCGCTGCGGCGTACTGGATCGCCGCTTGCGCGGCGATGACGTCGTGCGGGGTGCGCGCGCAGTGTTCTCCACTGGCGTCAGGCGCGAGCTTGACCGGCGCATTCATCAAAAAAATCGATCCGAACCATGGCCTGCCGCATCAGGCCCGGCAGTGACCAGACGTTCGACAGCGCAGCCTCGTGACTGATAATTTTCCCCATACTTCCCATCGCCAAATCCGTCCGTTTCCCTCCCGCTTCTGCGGGCGTAGCCCTTCTCCACGCACACGCGCGCGCCGCGTCGTGACGCATCGCCCGCCGCCACGGGTCGTCCCGTGACGGGGCACGGCGGAGCCGTGCCGCGGGCGTCGCTCGCGCGCCTCGCGCCGCGCTCAACCCACGCCGGAGAATCGCCATGCCCCAGCTCCTTCATCCCAAGCACGAGGCCTTCTGCCAGGCCTATGCGCGCGGGCCGCACGCGGGCAACTGCCAGGCCGCCTATGTCGCGGCCGGCTACGCGCCGCACCATGCCAACGCCTATCGCCTCGCCGGCCGCCTGCACATCAAGGCCCGCATCGCCGAGCTCATGGAGGAGAACGCCGCGATCGAGCGTGGCGCCACCCGGCGCGCCGTCGAGGCGCTCGCGCTCGACCGCGACTCCGTGCTGCGCGAGCTCAAGGCCATCGGCTTCGCCAACATGTTCGACTATCTCACCGTGGACGACGACGAGCGCGTGCACGTCGATCTCGCGCGCCTCGCGCACGCCAAGGGCGCGCCGGTGAGCGAGCTCACGGTCGAATACGGCGCCGCGGACGGCGAGGGGGCGCCCGTGCAGCGTGTGCGCCTGCGCCTGCACGACAAGCACGCCGCGCTCATGGCGCTCGCGCGCCACCTCGGCCTGATGCCCTCGCGCGTGCGCGTCGGCATCGACGCGATGGCGCCGCCCGACGACCCCGACCTGTCCGACGAGGAGAAGCAGACGCGCGTCATCGACGGCCTCGTGGCGCTCACGCGCGAGGGCGTCGACATTCCCGGTCTGCTGGCGCGCGCGCTCGAGGAGGCCAAGGCGCGCGACGCCGCGCGCATCCCCGCGCCGCGCGTGCCCGCGATCCAGTGAGCGGCCGGAACGCAGGCAGCCTTGCGGGGCGCGGTGTGAGTCGTCATTGCGAGGAGGGCGTTAGCCCGACGACGCAATCCAGTGAACGTTTCAGCACTGGATCGCGTCGTCGCTGCGCGCCTCGCGATGACGAGAACGTTCGATCATCACGCTCGAGGTCTTTGGCAAGCGCGGCAGTGCGGCAGGTTCACCTCTCCCCGCCGGGGAGAGGTCGACCGCCGCAGGCGGTCGGGTGAGGGGGCTGCGGGCCGCGCCGTCATTGCGAGGAGGCTCGCAGAGCCGACGACGCAATCCAGATCGGCGGTTGGGTCCTGGATCGCGTCATCGCTGCGCTCTTCGCGATGACGGGAACGACGCGCGAGGCCGTTGGACGGCACGGCGGTGCCGCAGGTCCGCCTCTCCCCGCACGTGAGAAGGTCGGCACGCGAAGCGTGACGGGTGAGGGGCGCGGTTCGAATCGCAATCGGCTTTCGGAAAAAGATCAAGCGAAAAAACGACAGGCCATGACCGCGATTCAATCCGCTGCGCGCATGGTCTAGATTGTCGCTCGTGCGCGACCGTCATCGCGCGATGGTGCATGGACGAGGGCTGATGGACGAATCGTGGTGGCTGTTCTTCTTCGTCGGCGTGGGCGCGCAGCTCGTGGACGGCGCGCTCGGCATGGCGTTCGGCGTGATCTCGACCACGGTCCTGCTCTCGTTCGGCGTCGCGCCCGCGCAGGCGAGCGCCATGGTGCACATCGCCGAGATCTTCACCACCGCGGCCTCGGGCGCCTCGCATCTCCTCCACCGCAACATCGACTGGGCGATCGTGCGCCGCATCGCCATCCCCGGCGTCATCGGCGGCGTCCTCGGCGCGACGCTGCTCAGCACCGTCGAGGGCCGCATGATCGCGCCGCTGGTGAGCGCCTATCTCGGCCTCATGGGCCTGCTCATCCTCGCGCGCGCGCTGCGCATGTTCGCGCCGGTGGAGCCGCGGCGGCGCGGCACCTCGTTCGTCGGCTTCGCGGGCGGGCTGCTCGACGCGATCGGCGGCGGCGGCTGGGGCCCGATCGTCACCAGCACGCTGGTCGGCGCCGGCCACGTGCCGCGCTACGTCATCGGCTCGGTCAACCTCACCGAGTTCGTCGTCACCGTCGCGACCTCCGCCACCTTCGTCGTCACGCTCGGCCTCGCCGACCTGATGCCGGTGATTCCGCTCGTGCTCGGCGGCCTCGTGAGCGCGCCGTTCGCGGGCTATCTGCTGAAGGTCGTCAACACGCGCGTGCTGATGGCGGCGGTCGGCGCGCTCATCCTGGCGCTGAGCGCGCGCACGTTCCTCAAGATGGCCGGCGTGCTGTGAGGCGGTCGCCGCGCGTCGTCGTCCCCGGCTGCGCCGCTCACCCGCTCGCTGCGCTCGCGACCTCTCCCCGCCTGCGGGGAGAGGTGGGCGCCGTGCCATGGCGCAGACGCAGTGTTCCGGCGTCTTCGCGATGACGCGAACGACGCGTTCGATCATCACGCTGACGCCTTGGGAGCGCACGGCGGTGCGGCAGGTTCACCTCTCCCCGCCTGCGGGGAGAGAGCCTGCCCTCGGGCCACGACCCGAGGGTCGGCACGCGAGCGTGACGGGTGAGGGGCTGCGGGCCGCGTCGTCATTGCGAGGAGGCTCGCAGAGCCGACGAAGCAATCCAGTGCAACGTCTCGGCACTGGATCGCGTCGTCTCTGCGCTCCTCGCGATGACGGGAACGACATGTTCGATCATCGCGCTGACGCCTTTGGAAAGCGCAGCGCCGCCACTTGCCCACCTCTCCCCGCCTGCGGGGAGAGGTCGACCGCCGCAGGCGGTCGGGTGAGGGGGCTGCGCGCCGCGCCGTCATTGCGAGGAGGCCCGCAGAGCCGACGAAGCAATCCAGTTCAACGTCTCGGCACTGGATCGCATCGTCGCTGCGCTCCTCGCGATGACGGGAACGACATGTTCGGTATCACGCTGACGTCTTTTGCAAGGCGCAGCGCCGCCACTTGCCCACCTCTCCCCGCCGGGGAGAGGTCGACCGCCGCAGGCGGTCGGGTGAGGGGGTCCATGCCTCGATGGTCCGGCCGGATCAGGGCGGCTGCGATGCGAAAAACCTCTCGGGTGTCATCGCCCGCGAACGCGGGCGATCCAGTACTCCGCAGCGATCGTTTCAAGCACCGGTGTCATTGGTTACTGGATGCTCCGCTTGCGCGGAGCATGACAAGCCGAGAGCGTCCGATTCCAACTGACCCATTCCTTGTCGCGGCCCGGTATACGCCCACGGACGAACTATCCCGTCCGACCGAACCCTCACCCCGCCACGTGCTGGCTCGCGTGCTGCGGGTCGCGCGCGGCGAGCGCGCCCGCCATGGCGCGGCCGATCATCACCAGCACCGGCCCCTCGAGGTGCGTGCGCGCGAGCGCCTCCGCCATCGCGCCGATCGGCGCCGCGATCGCGCGCTCGCTCGCGCGCGTGGCGTTGGCGACGGCGACCGCCGGCGTTGCCGGATCGAGGCCCTGCGCGATGGCGCGGTCCGCGAGGTCGCCCAGCGTCTTCTTCGGCATGTAGACGATCGTCGTCGCGCAGGCGTCGGCGATGCTCGTCCAGTCGATGTCGTCCGGCAGCTTGCCGTGCCTGTCGTGGCCGGTGATGTACTGCACACGCCGCGCCGCCGCGCGCTCGGTGAGCGAGACGCCCAGGCGCGCCGCCGCGCCCTGCGCCGAGGTGATGCCTGGCACCACCTCGACGGCGACGCCGGCCGCGCGGCAGGCCTCGATCTCTTCGGTGGCGCGCGCGAAGATCAGCGGGTCGCCGCCCTTGAGCCGCACCACGCGGCGGCCGCCCTTGGCGAGCGCGACCATCAGCGCGTTGATCTCGTCCTGCTTGCACGAGGGGCCGTAGCCGGTCTTGCCGACCAGCATCTTCTTGGCCTCGCGCCGCGCGAAGTCGAGCACCTCGCGCGCGACGAGGTCGTCGAACAGGATCACGTCGGCCGATTGCAGCGCGCGCACGGCGCGCAGCGTCAGCAGCTCGGGATCGCCCGGGCCGGCGCCGACCAGCGTCACCGATCCCGCCTGCGCCGCCGCGGCCTGGCCGCGCGCGTCGGCGAGCAGCGCCTCGTAGTGGCTGTCGGCGGGGTCCTCGTCGGGATGGCGCAGCGCGTGCGCGGTGAAGAGCTGCCAGAAGCGGCGGCGCGCCTCGAACGGGAGGCCGGAGGCCTTCACCGCCGTGCGCCAGCGCCGCGCCGCGCCCGCCCAGGCGGAGAAGCCGCGCGGCAGCATCGCCTCGAGCTTGGCGCGCACCGCCTGGCCGAACACCGGCGCCGCGCCGTCGGTGGAGATGCCGATCACGAGCGGCGAGCGGTTGACGATGGCGCCGAAGGCGAAGTCGCAGACATCCGGCTGGTCGATGACGTTGACCGGCACGCCCGCCGCGCGCGCGGCCGCCGCGAATTTCTCCGCCTCGTCCGCGTCCGGGAAGTCCCCGACCGCGAGCGCCGCGCCGACTATGTCATTCTCTCTCCAGTCTCTCTCATTGAGCACGATCCGCCCGCCCGGCGGGCTCGCCGCGACCTCGCGCATCTCGCGTCCGGGCGATATCGCGCAGACCTCGACCTGCGCACCCGCCGCCGACAGCAGTTCCGCCTTCCACGCCGCCGCCGGGCGCCCTCCGGCGACGATCACGCGCCTGCCCTTGAGCGCGAAAAAAACCGGCAGCCGCGCCAGTTCCTCCATGCGCGGGCTCGCCGTTTCGGCCGGGGTGCGGATCTCGTGCATGACACCTGTTCCCTCGCTGGGCCCTCACGTAACCAAGCAATTTCAGTGCCAAACCGTGTTGGCGGGCTGCGTCGCTCGCGTCACGCCGCCGCCTTGGCGCGCGCGCGCGCGATGAGCCGCTTGAGCTCCGGCAGGCAGGAGCCGCAGTTGCTGCCCGCGCCGAGCAGTCGGCCGATCTCGGCGACGTTGCTCGCCCGGCCTGCGCACACGGCATCGCGCACCGCGTCCTCGCCGACGCCAAAGCACGCGCAGACGACCGCGCCGGTATCGGCAGGCTCGGGCGCGACCTGAATCCGCACCGGCGCGCCGCTGCTCGGCGGGCCTGCGGCGATCACCGCCTTGAGCGTATCCCAGCGCAGGGCAGCCTCGCCCGTTCCGATCGAGAGGCAGCCGTCGAATTCGCCGTCGACGAAGAAGGCGGCGCGATAGCTGTGCGCGTCCACGACCTCGACGACCTCCGCGTCGCGGCCGAGCGTGGCCTGCGCGAAGTCGTGCCAGAACATCAGGTCACGGTCGCTGGCGAGGCGAAGCTCGTGGCCCTCGCTGGTGGCGATGCGCGCCCACCATGTGCCGCTGGGCAGCGCGAGCGGCCGGCGCGAGCGCGCAAAGCCGCGCAGCGGCAGCCGCGCCGAGGCGATCGTCGCCGGCGTCGCCTTGGCCTCGGGCTGGCCGGAGTGCGGATCGGTATGGGGCGCGACCAGTTCGCCGATGCGCGCGGAGGAGGCGGTGGCGTCGCTCCAATGGATCGGCACGAACAGCGAGCCTGGACGCTGGCCGTCGCTCACCGTCACCTTGAGCACGCAGGCGCCGTGCGCGGTCGCGACCCGCGCAAAGCCGCCGTCGACGAGGCCGGCCGCGCGCGCGTCGTCCGAATGCACCTCGACGAACGGCTCCGCAATATGGGTGGCAAGACGCGGACTGCGTCCGCTGCGCGTCATGCTGTGCCACTGGTCGCGCACGCGCCCGGTGTTCAGCCGCAGCGGGAATTCCCCGGACGATGCCTCCTTCAGCGCCGGCGGCTCCGGCGCGACGAACCGGGCCTTGCGGTCGGAGGTGAAGAAACGGCCGTCGCCGAACAGGCGGGTGTCGCCGGCTTGGGCAAGCGGCGCGTCCGCGGGCAGCGGCCATTGCACGGGGCCGAGCGCATCGTAATCCTTGTCGGAAATGCCGCTGAGCGCCCCGAGATCGAAGTCGCGCATCCCGCCGTTCTCGAATGCCGACAGCGCGGCGTGCTCGCGGAACACGTCCGCCGCCGAGCGGTAGGCAAAGGCGTCGCCGTAACCCATCCGGCGGGCAACTTGGCTGACGATCCACCAGTCGGGCTTGGCTTCGCCCGGCAGCGGCAGGAACGCGCGCTGGCGGGAGATGCGGCGCTCGGAATTGGTCACGGTGCCGTGCTTCTCGCCCCAGGCCGCCGCCGGCAACAGCACGTGCGCGCCCGAGCCGACGGTGTCGTTGGCCTCGACGTTGTCGGAAATGACGAGCAGTTCCAGCTTTCCGAGCGCCTCGCGCACCGCGCCCGCCCGCGGCAGCGACATCGCCGGATTGGTGGCCATGACCCACAAGGCCTTGATCTCGCCACGCTCGATCGCTTCGAACATCTGCACGGCTTTGAGGCCCTCGCGCCGCGCCATGCGTGGCGCGTTCCAGAAACGCCCGACGCGTTCGATCTCTGCCGGCGAGAAGCCCATATGTGCGGCGAGCTGGTTGGCGAGGCCGCCGACCTCGCGGCCGCCCATGGCGTTAGGCTGACCCGTCAGCGAGAGTGGACCCATTCCGGGTCTGCCGATGCGGCCGGTCGCGAGATGGCAATTGATGATTGCGTTGACCTTATCGGTCCCCTGGGCCGACTGGTTCACGCCCTGCGAATAGCAGGTGATGACGTTCTCAGTCGTGGCGAACAAATCGAAGAAGCGCGCCACGTCGCGCTCGGGCACGCCGCAGCGCTGCGCCGTGGCGGCAAGGGTGGGGGCGATCTCTCTCGCGCGCACCAGCGCGGTCTCGAAGCCGGCGGTGTGCGCGTCGATGAAGCTGTAGTCGAGCGCAAGCTGCTCGGTGAGGTACACGAGCAGGCCGCTGAACAGGATCGTATCCGTGCCTGGCGCGATCTGCAGCACGAGGTCGGCTTCCTCGCAAGTGGCGGTACGGCGCGGGTCGATGACCACGATGTTGGCGCCGCGTTCCTGGCGGTTGCGCGCCATGCGCTGGAACAGAACGGGATGGCACCACGCCGTATTGGAGCCGACGAGCACGGTGAGATCGGCCGTCTCGAGGTCGCTGTAGCTGCCCGGGACAGTATCGGAGCCGAAGGCGCGGCGATGGCCCGCCACCGACGAGGCCATGCACAAGCGCGAATTTGTGTCGACGTTGGCCGAACCGATGAAGCCCTTCATCAGCTTGTTGGCAACGTAATAATCCTCGGTGAGCAATTGGCCGGAGAGATAGAAGGCGACCGCGTCGGGCCCGTCGCGTTCAATGATGCGCGAGAACCCTTGGGCCACCGTGTCGAGCGCCGTATCCCATGTGGTCCGCACCATGGCGCCGCCCGCACTGCGGACGAGCGGGTGGAGCAGGCGGCCGTCGAGGCTGATGGTTTCGCCGAGCGTCGCGCCCTTCGAACAGATTCGCCCGAAATTCGCGGGATGGGTCGGGTCGCCGGTGACGCTCGCGCCCGCCGCCGCTTCGACCACCTCGACGCGCAGTCCGCAGCCCACGCCACAGTAAGGGCACGTGGTACGTACCGGCTCGGGCGGGCGTGCGCCGGCGTTCATGAGCGAACTCCGCTTGGCGCTGGTTGCTCCAGACGCTGAGCCGCCGCACGACGAATGTCCGCATCAGTAGACATCTTGATGATAGCGGCCCTGCTTCTTGAGATTGCCGACGAAGGCGATCGCCTCGTCGAGCGTGCGTACCCCGTGCTGTGCCACGATGTCGACGAGCGCTCGCTCGACGTCCTTGGCCATGCGCTTGGCGTCTCCGCACACATAGATTTGCGCGCCTTCGGCGAGCCACGCCCACAGGTCACGTCCGACCTGACGCATGCGGTCCTGGACGTAGAATTTCTCCTCGCCGTCGCGTGACCAGGCCAACGACAGGCGCGTCAGTACGTTCTTGGCCTTCAGCCCCACGAACTCCTCTTCATAGAAGAAGTCGGTGTCGCGGCGCTGGTGGCCGAAGAACAGCCAGTTGCGGCCGTTCGCGCCCGTGGCCATGCGCTCGTGTAGAAAGGCGCGGAACGGCGCTACGCCGGTGCCGGGCCCGATCATGATGATCGGCGTGGCCGGATCGGGCGGCAGATGGAAGTGCTGCGACTTCTGCACGTAGCTGCGGATCGCGCCGCCCTGCGCTGCGCGATCGGCCAGGAACGTCGAGGCGACGCCGAGCCGCATGCGATTGCCGATCCTGTAGCGCACGGTGTCGACCGTGAGCGAGACAGCGGCCGGCAACGTCTTTGGCGATGACGAGATCGAGTACAGCCGGGGTTGCATCGGCTCGAGCGCCTCGATGAAGGCTTCCGGATCGATTTTCACCCCGGAGAATTTCTGCAGTGCCGCCAGAACGTCGAGCGTCGCGGCGTCGCCGTCAGGATCCTCGCCGGCGGCGAGCAGTTTTGCCTTCTGCCGCCGCTCGCCGCCGGTGATGTAGGAGAGAAGCTGGAATAGACTGTCGGGCGCTGGCGCAAGCGAGACGCGCTCGCTCAGCACATCACGCAGCGCCTGGCTTCCGATCAGGTGATCCTTCTTCGCGCCAAGCGACTTGATCACGGCATCGACCAGTGCCGGATCGTTGGTGGGATAAAGTCCGAAAGAGTCTCCGACGGCGTATTCGATGCCGCTGTCGGAAAGGTCGAGTTCGATATGCCACGTTTCCTTCTCCGATCCGTCCTTATTGAGACGCGTGCGCGCGCGGAAGCGCACCTCACTGGGCGCATCGCGCGAGGGACCCTCGGCGATCGCTGCGGGCACGGATGCCATGCTGACGGCGGCAGTCGCCGCCATTGCAGCGGGCCCTGCGCCCGAGGTCGGCATGTCTTCGTGTAGCTTTTTGAGCATGCGGGCGGTCTCCTTGCCGCCCGGCACGCACAGGTTCATCCGCTCCTCGCTCTTGGCAAACAGGGCATCCGCGTAGTCGGCGCAATTGTAGCCGCACTGGCCGCAGTCCTGCTGCGCCATCGCCGCCATGAGCCGGCGGCGCAGCGGGCGGCCTTCGGCCAGCCTCATGCGCTCGTCCATCGGCAGCGAAGGGTCGTGCCACGGCGCCTCGCCGTCGTCGCCATCCCCATCCGGTGCGGGGATTTGCGCGGGCGCGCCCGGCAGCAGCGCCGCCGACTGATCGGCCGAGAGAACGGTGACGCCGGCGTTCTCGAGCGAAACGAAGCCGGCGAGAAAGCCGTTCAGCCAGACGCGCTGCTCAGGCGTGAACGGCGCGTTCTCGGGAATGAGACTGATCTGCGGTGGAAACAGGGGCTGATTCATGCCGCGCTCTCCTCGGCACACATCGATTTCAGGGTCGCAACATCGTGACGCCGGCTGAAATCGAGGAAGGATTCCTTGGGACTACGGTGCGTGAGGTAGGCGCGGACGATCCGCTCGACCGTGCGCGGTGCATCCTCCGCCTTCACGTCGTGGAATATCTCCTGCCCGATCGCCGCGTTCGGGCCGAAGCCGCCGCCGACGAAGACGTGATAGCCCTCGACCGCGTCACCGTCGTCGCCCGTCTGCACCTTGCAGGCGATGAGCCCGATCTCGCTGATGAAATGCTGTGCGCAGGAATGGTGACAGCCGGTCAGATGAATGTTGATGGGCGTGTCGAGCGGGAGGCGCTGCTCGCACCATCGTGCAATCTCCTCGGCATGCCGCTTGGTGTCCGACGCCGCGAACTTGCATCCGACATTTCCGGTGCACGCGACGAGGCCGGCTCGGAACGCATTGGACTTGGTCGCGAGGCCAAGTCCGGCGACCGCTTCCTCGGCAAGCCGAACGTTGTCGTCCGGAACGCCCGAGATAAGCAGGTTCTGCCAGACCGTTAGGCGGATGTCGCCGTCGCCGAGATCCGCTGCAATTTTGGCGAGGCCGCGCATCTGCTCCGTGTTTAGCCGCCCCACCGGCAGAACGACGCCGATCCAGTTGAGGCCTTCCTGCTTCTGCGGATGCACGCCGATATGTCCCATGCGGTCGAACGGCGGACGCGCTTCGATCGCGTCCGGCGGCACGCGCGTGAGCTTGCCGCCGAGCTTGTCCTCCGTCAGCGTGAGGAATCTCTCGAGACCCATGGCATCGAGCACGTACTTGAGTCGCGCCTTGTTGCGGTTGGTGCGATCGCCGTGTTCGATGAACACGCGCACCACTGCGTCGGACACCCTGGTCGCATCCGCGGGTCTGACGATCACGCCGCAGTCGCGCGCGAAGTCCTTGTGGCCGGTGATGCCGCCCAGCGTCAGCCGAAACCAGACGCCAGGCTCGGCGCCGTGCCCCTCGCGCACCTCCACCGCTTGAAATCCGATGTCGTTGGTGTCTTCAAGCACCGGGATCGTTCCGGCGCCATCGAAGGCCACATTGAACTTGCGGGGCAGGCCATAAAGGGTGCGCTCGTTGAGAATGTGGAAATGCCACTCGCGCGCGTAGGGACGCGTGTCTATGAGCTCGCGCGGGTCAATACCCGCCGTCGGCGTGCCGGTGACGTTGCGGATGTTGTCCGCGCCGGAGCCGCGCGAGCACAGGCCGAGATCCTGGATCTCCTCCACGAGATGCACAGCGTTCTTCGGCTCGATCTCGCGGATCTGGAGGTTCGCACGGGTGGTGACGTGGGAGTAGCCGCCGCCGTAACGGTCCGCGAGGTCGGCGAGGCCGGCGAGCTGCCAATGCTTGAGGATGCCGTTCGGAATGCGCAGCCGGCACATGTAGAACGGCTGGTTCGGCGCGACGTAGAACAGGCCGTAATAGCGCCAGCGGAAATTATCGGCAGGCTTGGGCGCTTCGTTCCGCACGGCTTGGTCTTTCAGCCGTTGGTAGGCATCGAACGGGTGCAACTCGCGTTTGAATTTCTCCTGGTCGGCGAGCTTGCCGCCCTTTCTGATGACGGCATCCTGCGCCTTGAGGTGCGGCACGTCGGGGCTGACCGGCTCGGCGGGCGCGCCGCCTCGGGACGCAGCGCCATCCGCCGGCACGCCGCGCACGACGCGCGCCACCTGCAGGCCCGACATAAAGCCCTCGAGGTAGCGCTTCTGTTCCGCGGTGAATTCGGTGGTCATTGCGCGCGCCCTCGCAGAGCGGCCGCACGTGACGGTCGGAGCGCCGGCCGGCACGGCTGCCGCCGTCCTCCCCATCGCTCTGGCATCGTGGTCACAACTGCTTCCGGCCCTGGTCTCGTCGTCGTCATGGGGTGTCCCGTTCATCGGCTGCGGTGCACCGGCGATGTCTCGCCGTTCGAATTCGTCTCGTTACGCGTCATCCAGTGTGATGCCGTCCCGAGCTGTCCTCCGCGCCTTTGCGGATGTCATTCCCGCTCCGATGCAGGTCGCAAAAACTCATCACCGCGGTCGTCACGCCGCCGCCGGCTTCGCCTCCTTGCGTCCATGTGCCCCGCTCTCGAATTCCTCGAGGAACGTGAGCAATTCCTGGCGGTACTCGTAATAGCGCGCGTGTTCGAGCAGCGCGCGCCGCGTGCGCGGCCGCGGGATATCGACCTCGAGGATGCGTCCGATGCGGGCGTTCGGCCCGTTGGTCATCATCACCACGCGATCGGCCAACAGAATCGCTTCGTCGACATCGTGCGTGACGCAGATCGCCGTCACTTGCGTGCGTGACCACACCTCCATGAGCACCTCCTGCAATTCCCAGCGCGTGAGCGAATCGAGCATGCCAAACGGCTCGTCGAGGAGCAGCAGCTTGGGCGATAGAGCAAAAGCCCGTGCGATACCGACACGCTGCTTCATGCCGTTGGAGAGTTCGGAGGCGCGCTTGTCCATGGCATCGGCCAAGCCCACGCGCGTGAGGTAATGGCTCACGATATCGGCGCGCTCGCTCCTGCCGGCGTGCGGATAGACGCGGTCGACGCCAAGGGCGACGTTCTCGCGCGCGGTCATCCAGGGCAACAACGACGGGCTCTGGAACACGACCGCGCGGTCCGGGCCGGCGCTCGCGATCTCCTTGCCGTCGAGCACGATGCCGCCGCTCGAGATGTCGTTGAGCCCAGCAGCCATCGAAAGCACCGTCGACTTGCCGCAGCCGGAATGTCCGATCAGCGACACGAACTCGCCGCGTCGCATCAGGAGGTTGAAGCCGTCGACCACGGTCAACGAACCGGTCGGCGTCGGGTAGGTCTTGCGGACCTCATAGAACTCGACGTAGCGCTGTTCGCTCGGGGTCTGCGATGCGCGGGATGCGCGTGGCGGACCGGAGTCGAAGCGCACGGGGACGACAGTCGGCGGCTCCCGGCTCTCCTGCGCTCCGCCGGCAGCGCGTCTCTTGCCGGCGTCGATCAGGTGCTGGGTGATGGCGGCACGCAGCTTCTTGTACGCGGGGCTCGCGTTCATCTGCGTGCGATCGCGTGGCCGTTCGAATGGAACGCGGAACTCGGGTCCGAAACCGGCATCGGGGCCGGGATCGAGCGGAATGATGCGGTCTGCGAGGAGGATCGCCTCGTCGACGTCGTTGGTGATGAGGACGACGCTTTTGCGCTCCTTCGACCAGATCGTTTCGATCTCGTCCTGCAGCTTGGCGCGGGTCAGCGCATCGAGGGCGGAAAGCGGCTCGTCAAGGAGCAGGAGCTCGGGATCCATTGCCAACGCGCGCGCTACCGCCACGCGCTGGCGCATGCCGCCCGATAGTTCGGCGGGCTTGCGATCGGCGGCATGCGTGAGCCCGACCATGCCGACGTAGCGCTCGGCGCGAGCCTTGCGCTCGGCCATTGGCCGGCCCGAAAACACCGCATCGACCGCAAGCGCGACGTTGCCGCGCACCGACAGCCAGGGCATCAGCGAATAGCTCTGGAACACCACGCCGCGCTCCGGCGCCGGCTCGGTCACGGGGCTTCCGCGGAACAGAATCTTGCCCGCGTCAGGCGCGATCAGGCCCGCCATCAGGTTGATCAAGGTGGTCTTGCCCGAGCCGGAAAAGCCGACAATCGCGACGAACTCGCCCTCCTCCACGGCGAGCGATACGTCCTTGAGCACGCGCGTGCGCTTGTCGTCGCTGCCGTAGGACTTGGAGACCGCTTTCAGTTCGAGGATTGCCATCTGCTCCTCCGCTCAACGCGTCGTGCCATGGGTGAAGGCGGTCTGCAGCGCGAGCATAATGCGGTCCAGCAGGAAGCCGATGATGCCAATCGTGAACACCGCCACCATGATCTTTGCGAGGGAGGCAGCCGATCCGTTCTGGAACTCGTCCCAGACGAACTTGCCGAGGCCCGGGTTCTGCGCCAGCATCTCCGCCGCGATCAGCACCATCCAGCCGACGCCGAGCGACAAGCGCAGTCCGGTAAAGATCAGCGGCAGCGATGACGGCAGCACGATCCGGACGATTTTCGTGTACCAGGTCAGCCGCAGCACGCGTCCGACGTTGACGAGGTCCTTATCGATCGAGGCGACCCCGACCGCCGTGTTGATCAGCGTCGGCCACAGCGAGCACAGCGTCACCGTGATTGCGGAATTGAGGAACGATTTCGACAGGGTCGGATCATCGGAGACGTAGAGGGCGCTCACCACCATCGTGACAATCGGAAGCCAGGCCAATGGCGACACCGGCTTGAACACCTGCACGAGTGGGTTGATTGCGGTATTGACGGTCTGCGACAGGCCGCACAGTACGCCGAGCGGCACCGCGACCAGCGTCGCCAGCATGAAGCCCGCGAACACCGTCTCGAGACTGGTGACGATCTGGTCGATAAATGTGGGCTTGCCGGTGTACGCACGGATGCGCGTTTCAGTCTTCGGGTCGCGCGCCAGAAGCTCGGCATTGCGCTTCTTCTGGCGCTCGTAGAATGCGCTCTCCTTCTCGCGTTCGGCTACATGATCGTCCCACAGGACCCTGGTCTGCTCCCACACCTGAGCCGGCCCCGGCAGGGCGCCGAGGCTGGTCTGCACGCGCGGGGCAACCCAGGCCCAGGAGCCGAGGAACAGCGCGATCGCGAGCACCGGAATTCCGAACGAGCGCCAGAGTTCGCGCAACTGCGGGCGCGGCGCCTCGCCGGCGCCGATTCGCAGGATCGGCACGATCCAGCCGAGGCCGATGATATTGAGGAACGCGGCCGAGCGGGTGATGCGCGCGTGCCAGCGCTCGCGGCGCTCCGCCCGCTCTGCTCGCGCAGCCGCGGCCGTCGTGGTGGTCGGGGCGAATTCGGTGGCGCTGGTCATCGGATCCGTGTCCGCTCGGTTACGACAGGATGTGCAGGGGCCCGCCGCAACGGGCTGCTCGTCCACCTCATTTGGCGACGACCTTGATGCCCTCGACTCGTTCGGTGCCCTTGAGGCCGATCGCGAACTTGGCGAGGTAGTCGTTCGGCTTGTGTCCGTCGAACGCAATGCCGTCGATCGCTTCCGCCGTGGGCGCACGGAATCCGTCGGTATCCCAGGGAAAGTCTTCCTTCTTCGCCTTCCCGTCGGCGATGAGCAGCTTGGCGGCTTCGAAGTAGAGGTCCGGGCGGTACACGCTCTTGGCGACGTCGTGATACCAGCTGTCCGGCTTGGCTTCGGGGATCTGGCCCCAGCGGCGCATCTGCGTGAGGTACCAGACCGCGTCGGAATAGTAGGGATAGGTCGCGTGATAGCGGAAGAAGACGTTGAAGTCGGGCACTGGGCGCTTGTCGCCCTTCTCGAACTCGAACGTGCCGGTCATTGAGTTGGCGATGACGTTGTAGTCGGCGCCGACGTACTCGGGCTTGGCGAGCATCTTCACCGCTGCCGTGCGATTGGAGTTGTTCTTCTCATCGAGCCACATGCCGGCGCGGATCAGCGCCTTGGTGATCGCGAGCGTCGTGTTCGGGTGCTTCTTGGCGAAATCAGCTGTGATTCCGAACACCTTCTCGGAGCGGTTCTTCTTGATCTCGGCGTCGGTGATCACCGGAACGCCGATACCCTTGAACACGGCCGCCTGGTTCCACGGTTCGCCGACCGAGTAGCCCAGGATGGTTCCGGCTTCGAGCGTGGCCGGCATCTGCGGCGGCGGCGTCACCGAGATGAGGACGTCGCCGAGGATCTGGCCCGAGATGTCGGTGGGCGAATAAAGACCCGGGTGGATGCCGCCGGCCGCAAGCCAGTAGCGCAGCTCGTAATTGTGGGTGGACAGCGGAAAGACCATGCCGAGATTGAATGGCTTGCCGTCCGCGCGATACGCCTCGACCACCTTCTTGAGTGCATCTGCCTTGATGGGGTGCACGGGCTTGCCGTCCGGCCCCATGGCGACGTGCTTCTTCATTTCCTGCCACACCGCATTGGCGACGGTGATGGCGTTGCCGTTGAGATCCATGCAGAAGGGCGTGATCACGTGGGCCTTGGTGCCGAAGCCGATGGTGGCACCGAGCGGCTGGCCCGACAGCATGTGCGCGCCGTCGAGTTCGCCGGTAATCACCCGGTCAAGCAGCACCTTCCAGTTGGCCTGCGGCTCGGTCTTGACGTAGAGACCCTCGTCCTCGAAGTAGCCCAGCTCCTTCGCGACGGCGATCGGCGCCATGTCGGTGAGCTTGATGAAGCCGAACTTGAGATCTTCTTTCTCCGGCTTGATGGCCGCGCGCGCGATCGCAGGAGCGAGCAGTTGCGTGGCGCCGATGCCTCCGGCCAGCGCTGCCGTGCCCGCCGTCGTCGTCAGGAACGTGCGACGGCTGATTGCACGTGCGGTCCGCTTCTCGGTGTCGGTCGTCATTGACCTTCCTTTCGTCTCTGTGCGCCGGCGGATTGCCGAAAAAAAAGCCGCAGCCTGATGCGCGATCTCTCGCGTTCAGACAGCGGCGTTGCTGATTGGCCCATCGTTGGACCGCACCCGCCGAAAGCGGGCTGACCAACGCTATACAAGCCCTGTGCCAACCGGCGTCGTGCGAATTATTCTTGTGAAATCAATGCGATAATTGGATGCACAAAAGAAACGCAGGCTGCCGCTGCCGTGTTTGAATGCACTGCAGCAAAGCAGCCTGCGCCATTGTTGTGCGCTGCCCTCAAAACAGGCAGTCGGCCGCCTCAGCCGAACAGGCGGGCCATCAATCCCTTGCGCGCCGGCGCGGATGGCGTTGCCGAGGCGTGCACGGCCACGCCGGCCGGGACCTGCGTCTGCGTCGGGACCTGGGTGGCGGCATCCGTCATAACCTTGGCGACCGTGGTGTAGGTCGTGGTCCAGGCTTCCTTCACCGCGGGTGTGAAGTCGGGTCCGAGTCCCTGCTCGAGCGTCCACAGCAGCGCGGCGCCAACCGGCTCGTAATGGCTGGGCGTCACGCCATAGGCGACGTGCCGGCGGCCCAGGTCCTGCACCGCCGGCAGGATCTTTTCGACCTGATGCAGATTGGTCACCGCGGTTGCGAGCATCTGCATCAGCTTCTTCTTCTGCTGGGACAGGTCGTCCGGAAACAGCCGGCGCACCTCGGGCGCGATGGCGAACAGGCGGTCGTAGAAGAGGTCGGCGGCTTTGTCCGCGATCGGTGCAACCTTGGAAAAGCTCTCCTGCACCAGTTTCACTTGCTCGGGCGTCATCTCTTGATCTCCATTTGCTATGCTTGATGTCCTGCCGCTCAGTTCGTCGGAACGCGGATCACGACGCCGCCCATCACGTCCTTGAGCTTGAAGTCGGTGCGCGGGCTGTCGGGATGACCGTTGTGGCAACTGACGCAGGCGGGCGAGACGGCCACGTCCGCGTAAACCGCGGTGAAGTACTTCTTTCCGCCCAGCGTTTCCTCGCCATAGAAGTTCTTGCCGCTGTTCTCGGCCACGAACTTGAGCCCTTCTTTCTCCATCGCCGTGCGCGGGGCGTTCTGCCGGTTGACCGGCCAGAGCGAGAGCAGCGAGTAGGAGAACTTGGTCGTGCTCTCGGCGACCTTCTCGGCCCCGAAGCGGAACATCTGCGCCGGCAGCGGCAGTGCCTTCTTGTCGCCGAAGTGCTCGTCGGCGGTGATCACCTTCTCTTCGTTCTGAAGGCGGTTGACCACGCGCTGGGTGTAGACGGCGCGGTCCGCGGCCATGACCGCGTGCAGCATATCGGTGACGTCCTGGACGGGAACCGCCTTGGCGTCCTTGCCCCCGAACCACTGGGCACGAGCGACGGGAATTGCGGCGAGCGTCCCCAGCAGCAGGGCGGCGGTGCCCAGCTTGATGACGTTACTACTCATGTCAGTCTCCTGTGTTGATGCGTCATTGCGGAGCGCCCTGTGCCCGGCGGTTGCTCCGTTCCCTCAGCCGGCGTTGAGCCCACTCGATGCTCTCGACGTGGACGCTTGAGAGTCCTTTGAAGTTGTCAGCGATCAGCTTGGGGTCTGCGAGCGCGTCGAGCGCGAACTGGAGCCCATGGCAGTTTGCGCAGACGCTGCGCACCATCTTCTCGTTGGGTCGCAGGTTGTCGTTCTGATTGTGGGTGGCGTAAGCCGATCTGGAGCCGTCGCTTGCGCGCACCTCGGTCGCCGGCATGTGACACGTTGCGCACGACACGCCGGTCCCGCGCGGAGCCAGACCGGCCGCCTCCCGCTTGAACAGCGTGTAGTGGGGCGAGGCGAAATAGGCCTTCGTATGGGGGTCGTCGTGGCAGCCAGCGCAAGCTTCGGCCCGCGCGAAGGTCGTGTCGTAACGATGCGCAGAGTGGCAGCTCCCGCAGCCGAGAGAATTGTGCGCCGCGTCGCGCTTCATCGGCAGTCGCGCCTCGGCGGGCGTCATCTGCGCCAGCGTCGAGGCGGTGAACAAGCCGAAGGGGCCCTCGCGCGTCGCCATGAGGTCCTCGCGAAGGCGCATGCCGTGCTTGCCTTCGGTGAACGTGCGCACCTCGTTCGCGTGGCAGTTCCTGCAACTCGCGATGCCCGGGACGGCGATCCAGCGCTCCGGCTCTGCCTTGCCGGTGTGGCAGCCGGTGCAGTTGATACCGGCGCCGGCGTGCGCGTCGGCGGCCCAGTCGGCGAGGATCGCGGCGTCGCCGGCGTGCGCTGCTGGCGCATCCGCGTCGGCGGGGCCGAGCGGGCGCGCCACCCTGATCGCGTTGTCGCGGCTCTTGAGAAAGTCAGCGAGCGCCACCCGTTGACTCTCGAGCTGAGCCGGCTGCCCGGCGTGCTTATTCAGGAAATCTTCGTAGAGCGCGCGGTTGTCATGGAAGTTGTGGCAGCCGGCCGACGCGCAGGACGTGAACGCCAAGCCCCGGTGGCTCGGGCGTTCGCTGGCGATCTCCTGGTGGCAGTTGAAGCAGAGGTCGTCGGGCAGCGTGACGCCCATGGCGCGGGTGATCCGGGGGCGATGCTCCTGGTGGCAGGTCACACAGTTGCGCGCATCGAGGATCGCAACGCGATCGGCGTTGCGCGGATCCGTGAACTTCGATTTCGGATGGGTGTCGTTCGCCGCGCGCAGCTCGGCGCCGTGACAGTTGACGCAGGCGTCGTGCAGCACCTCGCGGCCGCCGAAGAGACTGGTGTGGCAGGCGTCGCAAGCAAGTTCGATCTGATGATGGCCGCTGGTGGTCTTGCCGATGAGCAGGAATGAACGGTTGCCGCCATAAACGACGACGGCGAGCACGACCAGCCCGATCGGAACCGTGAGCGCGATCCAGAGCAGCCAGAGCATGAGCGTGCGCGGTATCCCCATGGCTAGTAGGCGTAGACCGTCACGACGTGCAGGATCAGAAGCAGCGGCAGCGGCCAGCAGGTGAGGATGTGCAGCCATACGAAGGACGGCTTGAGCGACGTCTTTCCCTTGGCGAGTGCGGTGTGCTCGCGGGCGGTCACGATGCCGGTCGTGGCACCGAGCACTGCGATGCCGAGAAAGGTCAGCATCAGCCAGCGATTGAGGTTGTGACCGAGATCGAATCCGGTGTGCAGGAACAGCACCGCGAGCGCGGCGGCGCCGATGCCCGCATGCACGATCCGCCAGATGCGATAGTCGCCGAGCCAGCGCAGCGCGATGCGCTTGCGCACCGACAGCAACGCCACGAGTGCCGACAGGCCGACGAGGGTGAAGCCCGTGACCTGCTTCCAGCCGCCGTCGGTCCACAGCACGTCGAGCGTGGGGCCGGCCGCAACGCTCGGTGAATAGGGCCATGGCGGTGCGAGAATGGCAGCGGCACTCGCCGCCAGGGCGATCGCGGACGCGCTGCCGATCATGCGCGCGCCGAAGACCGGCTCGTGCCGCACTTCGCCACCAAGCAGATCATGCAACAGCGGCCGGCAGGTTCCGCACACCGTACTTGCGCTGGTCTCGCGCATCAGGGCCTCGATCGAGGAGGCGCCTTGGCTGATCGCGTCGCCGAGTTGCCCCCGCGTCACGCCGGTGCAATTGCAGACCGTCGCCGCCGCGGGCCAAAAGGCAACCGACGCCGGCTGCGCAGCGCGGTAGAGCCGGCCATCGCGTTTGAAGCGCCAGGTCTGCCAGGGCAGGAGCATCGCGCGGTCGCGGACCGCCTGCTGGATGCGGCTGACCTCGGGCCATTCGCCGACGCCGATCGCACCGACCAGGCGCAAGCCGCGCAGGACGAGGCAGCGGTAGGTGCCGCCGCCCTGGTAGATGATCCTGCGGACGTCGGAGCGCTGATCGATCTGCTCGACGTCGCCCATGCTGAAGACGTCGACACCAACCAGCTTGAGCTTGGTGGTGGGGACGGAACCGCGATAGCGGGCAGGTTCTCCGGCAAGATGCGCGGCGGCGGTCGCGGCCTGCTCCAGCCCGGGCGCGACGAGGCCGTAGATATGACCGTCATGCTCGGCGCATTCGCCGACGGCATAGATATCCGGATCCGACGTCTGCATCGCGTCGTTGATCGTGATCCCGCGTCCGATCGCGATACCGGCATCGCGCGCGAGATCGATGTTCGGCCGGATGCCCGTGCAGATGATCACCGTGTCGCAGGCGACCGGCGGGCCTTCCGCAAGGATGATGCGCTCCACGCGCTGCGCGCCGTCGATCTGCTGAACCGAGCATCCGGTGCGCACGTCGATTCCCATCGCGCGCACCTGGTCGGCGAGAAGCGCGCCGCTGTCGGCGTCGAGCTGGCGTGCCATCAGGCGGTGTTCGTGCTCGAGCACGACGACATCGACGCCGCGCCGCGCCATGCCCCGCGCGGCCTCGAGACCGAGGAGCCCGCCGCCGATCACCGCAGTGCGGCGCGATCGCATGGCGCGCGCGACGAGTCGCTCGACGTCGTCGAAGTTGCGGAAGCGATAGACGCCGGAAAGATCGTTGCCCGGTATCGGCGGAATGTGGGCGTGCGCGCCGACGCAGAGCACGAGCTTGCGATAGCGCCAGCGCCGGCCGAAGGCGTTTTCGACCGTCCTGGCTGCGCGATCGACCCTGACGATGGTGTGTCCATCGTATCGCATGACAGGTGCGCCGGCGGGAAACGCATCGGACTGATAGATGCGGCCGACCTGAACCTCGCCGGCCAGGAAAGGTGTCAGCTTGACGCGGTTGTACGGCTGCCAGCGCTCGGCATTGAACAGCACGACCGGAAAGCCGCGCCGCGCGACGTCCTGCGCGACGCGAAGGCCGGACGGTCCGCCGCCAATGACGATGACAGGATCGTCCACGGCGTGAGATTCGGCAGTCCGCGCCCGCGCATCGAGGCCCGCGGACATTTCCGCGCTCATGCCGTCCAGCGGGACGGCGCCTGCATAAAGACGGAAGGGCGGCGGAATTTGCATCGGCTCCAATCCAACGGCGGACGGCGAGCATCGACCGGTTGCGCCCGGGCGAGCTCAATCATCGTCGGCGGCGTTGCCGACCGCGGGTCCGTCGTTGGACCAAGCGCCACTCACGCGGAGCGCCGCTTCGAACTGGAGAAATTCAAGCTTTGTGCCAGCTTCGATCGGCCGGGATTTTGCCAGCAGATCAGTGGCTTAGCGGTTCCCGGGGGGCAGTGCTCAAAATTGCGCCGTTGCTGCCCTGCCTGTCCGGGCCGCACTGCGCAGCTTTCTTATGCATTGCACAAGAGTTGGCTGGTTGCTCAACGCGTCAGCGTGGCGCCGGGGTAGCCCACGTCCGCAAGTGTGCTGCGACATCGTCGTCACGAAACGCCGGTCCGGCGAAAGCACCGACTCCGTCGGACGTGGCCGGTTCGGTCCGCCACTCTCCGAACACGCGATCATAGATGTCGGGCCGGAACACGGCCTTTGCACCCGTCGTCAGTTCCGGCGACAGCGGCGCCTGGCCCCAGCGGACCATCTGCGCATAGAGCCAGGCCGCGTGCGAGGGATTCGGACGCGCCGCACCCTCCCGCGCGATGCGGAAATAGTTGTCGCTGGCGTGAACGTCGCCGCCGCGCGCGTAGGTCAGCCGGCCGTCCAGGGTCCGACGGATCACCTCCGGTCCGACCCCGACACGATTGGGCGCGGCAAGCAGCGCGCAGACTTCGTCGCGGTTGCCGGCAGCCTCGACGAATTCGCCGGCGCGCGCGAGCGCTCGCAACAGCCGGGCGAGCGTCTCCCCGTTCTCGTCGGCCCAGACCTGACGCACCGCCAGCACCTTTTCGCTCATTGATGCGACGATGTCGGCTCCCGCGTGCAGGATACGTCCGATATCGAGATCGACCGCGACGGAGTTCCACGGTGCCCCGACGCAAAATCCATCGACGTGCTTGTTGGCGAGCGAGTCGACCATATAAGGCGGGGGCAGCACGACGAGGTGCACGTCCTCGTCAGGATTGACGCCGGCGGCGGCCATCCAGAAACGCAGCAGGTAGTTATGCGCCGAGTAGGGGAAGGTCATGCCGAACGTCAGCGGCGTCTCGCCGCGCGTCTTGCGCGAGGCCACGAGCCGAGCCAGCGCCTGTGCCGAGCGCATCGGATCGTCGAGTCCGTCCGGGGCTTCGGCCAAGAGTGCGTTGTAAAGCCATGGTGATACGGTGACGGCGTTGCCGTTGGTTGCGAGCGTGAACGGAGCTACGATCGGAACCTTCACGTGCCCAAGTCCGAGACTCGATGCGATTGCCACCGGCGCCAGCAGGTGCGCGGCATCGAACAGCCCGATGTTGAGCTTGTCGCGTACGTTCGACCACGACACCTCGCGGACGAGCTCGACGTCGAGGCCTTCGGCCGCGCAAAAGCCCTTGTCCGCCGCCACCAGCAGCGCAACCGCGTCGCACAAGGGGATGAAGCCGATGCGAAGCCGCGTGGTCATTTGAGCAGGTCCGCTGCGGTGACGATCGACTGGGCGATCTCGGCGATCTTCTTGTTCTCGTTCATCGCCGTCTTGCGCATCAAGGCGTACGCCTGTTCTTCGCTCAGGTTCTTGGCCTTCATCAGGATTCCCTTGGCGCGATCGATGATCTTGCGGTCTTCGAGCGCGGTCTTCGCGCGATCGAGTTCGGTCTGCAGCTTGGAGAACGCATTGAAGCGCGAGATGGTGAGATCGAGAATGTACTTGATGCGCTCTTTCTTGAGCCCGTCGACGATATAAGCGGAAACCCCAGCGTCCACGGACGCCTGGATCGATGCCGCATCGCTGCTGTCGACGAACATCGCGATGGGCCGCTTCACGATGCGGCTGACCTGAAACATCTGCTCCAGCACATCGCGATTCGGATTTTCCAGATCGATCAGAATGACGTCTGGATCGGCCGTATGAATCCGGGCGAGCAGGTTGGTGGTTTCGTCGATTCGCACGACCTGTGTGAACCCGGCCTCGCGCAGACCGTCTTGCAGGATGGCCGCGCGAATCGGATTCTCGTCGACGATCGCGATCTTGAGGCTTGCTGATTGGTCCATCGAAACGAGAGCGGCCGTTCTTATCGCCTTACCGGTCGGTACACGGGTTCATGAAGCCGCAGGATGAGCGCTATCGTCAACGGGCGACGCAGTATAGACTCATAACATAGTTACGGGGGCAAGCCGCCTCGAAATCGCGGCGCGCCGAGGGTCAGGTGCGACATGTTGGACAATGCCCACGAGCTATTGACGCGGGTTGGGCTGCTTCATATGGTCCGCCGCCCAATGAGCCGCGGGTTGCGCGCCGGGATTTTTCGCCTTCATATTCGGACCGTTCCATGACGCTCACCGATCTCGTTGCGCCGCAGGCGGTCATTCCCTCGCTCAAGGCGAACAGCAAGAAACAGGCGCTGCAGGAAATTGCTGCGAAGGCGAGCGCACTGAGCGAATGCTCTGAACGCGAAATCTTCGATGTCCTGATGCAGCGCGAGAAGCTCGGCTCGACGGCGATCGGCAACGGCATCGCCATTCCGCACGGCAAGCTCGCCAAGCTTAATCGGCTTTTCGGATTATGCGCGCGGCTCGATCGGCCGATCGATTTCGACGCGCTCGACGGCCAGCCGGTCGATCTGATCTTCGTGCTGCTCGCGCCGGAAGGCGCCGGCGCCGATCATCTCAAGGCGCTGGCACGAATCGCTCGGATGCTGCGCGATGCCGAACTCGCCAACAAGCTGCGGGATGCCCGCGATGCGGAAGCGATCTACGCGGTGCTCGCGATGCCTACGCCCGTCGGCGGATAGCGGCTTTCTTTGGAAGAATTCCCGGAGTGAGTGATCCGGCGCGCGCCACGCGCGGGCCGGACCGGTTCTTCAGTGCACGCTCACCGTCTCGAGCTCGTTGCTCCAGGCGTTGGCGACCGCGGCCTCGCGGCTGTCGGTCAGCATGATCGGAGTTCCGTCCGCCGAATGCAGGACGAACAGCTCCAGCCCCGGTGCAATCTCGGGCGCCTGCGGAAACATAGCCTGGACATCCTCGGAGCGGATCGGCGTGACATAAGCGATCCGGCCGTCGCCTAGGCGAGCAAGCGCCTCGGGAGTGATCACGGGTCGTGCGTTGTTTTCGCCGGTCATATCGTTCTGGCTAGGCATGGTCCTCGACTCCTTATTTCTAGAACTGCGTCGAGACCTCTGAGGTTGCATCAGTCGTGCTCATTTATTGCAATCGTCCTGGCGAGCCGTTCCGGTTCCGGACGTACCAGATCGATCGACAGCAACCCGTTCTTCAAGTCTGCGCTCATCACCTGCATCCCATCCGCCAGCACGAAGGTGCGCTGGAATTGGCGCGCGGCAATGCCGCGATGCAGGTATTGCCGCGTCTTGTCGTCCTGCTGGCGCCCACGGATGACGAGCTGGCTTTCCTCGACGGTGACGTCGAGCTGCTCGCGGGTGAAGCCGGCGACGGCCAGCGTGATACGCAGGCACTCCGGCGTCTTCTCGCCGCGGCTGATCCGCTCGATGTTGTAGGGCGGGTATCCATCGGCGCCCTTGGCGACGCGGTCGAGCAGACGCTCGATCTCGTCGAAGCCGAGCAGGAATGGACTTGAAAGCGACGGGACACGCGACATGGTCTCAAAGCCCTCTTCAGCGACTTTGGTGGGCCCTTGCGGCGCCCCGATCCGGGCAAGGCGCGAAACTGCCGTCCTTCACCGGATCGCGCTTAATATGGGAGCTGCCGGTAAATGGTTCAAGAATGCCGGCGGGGACGCCGGCAGCCGATTAAATTGAACATTAACAAAGGGATGGCCCGGGGACACAAACGCGCGTGGCTGCCGTGATGCTCGCGGCCTTACCGGCGCACGGCGTTGCGCGCTTCGTTGAGCACGAAGTTGCCGAGGCGCTTGCCGCGATTGCGGAAGAAGCGCAGCGGGCCGGCGTCCACGAAATAGGTGAGCAGAATGCTGTCGCGGGTGTCGACCTCAGCCCCGACCGGGTCGGCGGAATGCCATGTGTTGTCCCCCACTGCGAAGGCGTAGCCCGTGTTGGGCGCGAAACGCATCTGCTTCACCTTGGGCAGAGATCCGTCGGGCAAGCGATCGTGGAAGATCGTTCCGATGTGCGTCGCGTTGGCGTCGCGTGGCAGATAGAGCTGCACGGTGATGCCTTTCCAGCGCGTGTCGGTGTGCGGTGTGATGCGATAGCCTGGAATGTCGCGCGTGAGCACCGGGATCGGATACATGCCGACCGTGCGGAAGTCGCTGCCGAAGCGACGCTCCAGGCCGGGCGCGAGCGCACCGATCAACGCGTCGCGCACCTGCGGTGATGTGAGCGCTTTGCCGACCTTGTTCCACAGCGTCTTCTTCGCGGAGGGCAGGTGGCGGATGTACTCGGGAAACAGATCGATCTTGACCCGGGTCGAGCTTCCATCCTCGCGCAGGTTGCCGCCGTTGCGGCCGGGCAGCGCCCGATAGTCGGACGCCTTGGGCATCAGTTCGACCATGGCCGCATAGACGTCGTCGGGAAACACGCGCTCGAACTCGAGATGATAGAACGGCCGCTCGAAGCGGCGGGCCGCCTCCAGGTTGGCCACGATCTCGTCGATCAGCGCCTCTATTGCGGATTTTTCCGTGCGCGCGAGCATGTCGGTACCTTTGCTCTGAAGCGATGCGGTTGGACGCGAAGTCCCGGATTGTCACGAATTCGGCGAGGGGCGGTCAAGCAACGAACCTCGCTGGCCGCCCCGGGACTGTGCATTGCCGGAGGGGAAGTGGTGGAGCCAGGGGGAGTCGAACCCCCGACCTCGTGAATGCCATTCACGCGCTCTCCCAACTGAGCTATGGCCCCGACCGGCTCACGCGGGGTTGGGCACCGCGTGGATGTCGTTCAACTATCAGCGTGCGAGGCGACGTACAACTGTTTACCGCGCCACGCCAGCGATTTGGAGGGGACGCCCACCCCGCCGGACCGCTCAGCTTTCCTCTTCGTCGGCGATGTCGCCGCCGATGATTTCGCTGACGTCGGTGTCCTCTTCCTCCTGCTCTTCGATGAACGGCTCCTCGTCGCCGTCCTCGATATCCTCGCCGGTGTCGACATCATCTCCGACATCGGCGTCGGCCACCGCCGACTTCTTGCCCTGCTGCTCGGCGTCGGCCTCCTCGAGGGAGATCAACTCTGCTTCCTGCGGCTCGGGGACTTCAACCTCGGGGGCGCGAGCGGCCGCTGCGCGCGCCTGGTCAGGCCGCGCCCGCGTCACGACGGGGATCACCTCGAAGACCGTGCCGCAGGACGGGCACACGGGGGGTGTCTTGCTGAGGTCGTAGAACTTTGCGCCGCAACTGGCGCAGAGACGCTTCGTGCCAAGCTCGGGTTTCGCCACCGTGCCCAATCCTCGAAATCGATTGAAAAAGGGCCTTCCCCTTGGCTTTTCGCGGGGCGGCTGTCAATAGCTGGCGTCAGGTTCGGAAAACACAAGCTGTCCAAGCGGATGGCGAGCCGCCCAGTCGCATGGTAGGAGGGCGCCGCCATGCATGACGCAACCCCTCGGCCGATGATCGCCCAGCGCGGTGGTGCCCTCACCGGGCATGTGCGCGCGCCCGGTGACAAGTCCATTTCGCACCGGGCCCTCATTATTGCCGCCTTTGCGGTGGGCCGCACCCGCATCACCGGCTTGCTCGAGGGGGAGGACGTGCTCAACACCGGCAAGGTGCTGCGCGTCCTCGGCGCGCGCGTCGAGCGTATCGGCGAGGGCGATTGGGAGGTCCATGGCGTCGGCGTATCGGGCTTTGCGCAGCCGCAGTCGACGCTCGATTTCGGCAACTCGGGCACCGGCTGCCGATTGATGATGGGGGCCGTGGTCGGTTGCCCCGTGACGGCGACTTTTGATGGCGACGCCTCGTTGCGCAAGCGGCCGATGCAGCGGGTGCTCGAGCCGCTGATCCGCATGGGCGCGCGCGCCACCGCGGTCGCGGAAGGCGGCAGGCTGCCGGTGACGCTAGCGGGTGCGCGCGATCCGATCCCGATCGTCTACGAGCCGCCCGCCGCCTCGGCCCAACTCAAATCCGCGGTCCTTCTCGCCGGTCTCGGCGCCCCGGGGGCGACCACCGTGATCGAGAAGGAGGCCACGCGCGATCACACCGAGCGCATGCTCCGCCACTTCGGGGCCGAGGTGACGGTCGAGGTCGCCGGGACTGGCCGACGTATCACGCTGATCGGCCAGCCTGAGCTGGTGCCTGCCGACGTGGTCGTTCCAGCCGATCCGTCCTCGGCCGCCTTTGCACTGGTCGCCGCGCTGATCGTGCCCGGATCCGAATTGATCATCGAGAGCGTCATGACCAACCCGTTGCGGGCCGGCCTGTTCGAGACGCTGCGGGAGATGGGTGCGTCGATCGAGACGATCGCCGCACGCACCGAAGGTGGCGAGGGCATGGCGGATCTGCGCGTGAGGTACTCGCCGCTCCGCGGCGTCGAAGTGCCCGCGCCGCGTGCGCCAACGATGATCGATGAGTACCCGATCCTGGCCGTGGCGGCGGCTTGCGCCGAGGGCACCACGATCATGCGGGGCCTGAACGAACTGCGCGTAAAGGAGTCCGATCGGCTGGCGGCGACTGCCGACATGCTGCGAGTCAACGGCGTCGCAGTGGAAGTGGTCGGCGACGACCTGATCGTGCATGGAAAAGGGCGCCCGCCCGGAGGCGGCACCGTCGCCACCCACATGGATCATCGCATGGCCATGTCGGCGCTGGTGATGGGCCTCGCCAGCGAACGACCGGTGCGGGCCGACGACACCGCGTTCATCGCCACCAGCTTCCCGACCTTCGTTCCCATGATGCGCAGCCTCGGCGCCCAATTCGACTAGGCGGAAGATCGATGCGCACGGCGGCCAATTCGGGAGCTTGCGGGTGATCATCGCGATCGACGGCCCCGCCGCATCCGGCAAAGGCACTCTCGGCAAGCGCCTGGCGGCCCATTATGGCCTGCGCCACCTCGACACCGGGTTGATCTATCGGGCGGTCGCCCTCACCGTGATCGAGGCAGGGCACCGCCTCGACGACACGGCGCAGGCGGTCACGGCCGCGACGGCGCTCGATGTCGGGCGCCTGGGTGATCCCGAGCTCAAGAGCGCGAAGGTCAGCGAGGCCGCGTCCATCGTGTCGGCAATTCCGCAGGTGCGCGCAGCCTTGCTCGCGTTCCAGAAGGATTTTGCGGCGCGACCGCCCGGCGCCGTGCTCGATGGGCGCGACATCGGCACCGTGATCTGCCCGGATGCCGACGTGAAGATCTTCGTGACGGCCTCGCCGGAGGTGCGGGCACGTCGGCGCTTCCTCGAACTGCGGGCGAGCCATTCCGAAGTGAGCGAGGAGGAAATCCTCGCCGACATCCTGCGCCGCGACGAGCGCGACCGCTCGCGCGCGACGGCGCCGCTCAAGCCGGCGGCCGACGCCCATGTGCTCGACACCACCGATCTCGACATCGACGGTGTGCTGCGGGCTGCCATCGACATTGTCGAACGGCACCGACGCAGGTGACGGCGCGTCCTGTCCGCGCGGGAATGCTACGAATAGCTCTCGGTTAGCGGGCCCGGCTTCATACTCCCCGAAACCAACGACGCCGGACCACTCGGAGACCATTCGGTGTCCACTGTCCGGGCTGGGGAGGACGGCATGCGCGACGACGTCAGCTCCGACCATCCAGTGTTGATCGCCGGCGGGGGACTCGTCGGCCTGTCGACCGCGATGTTCCTCGCGCAGCAGGGCGTCTCCTCGCTCGCGATCGAGCGGCTGCGCGGCGGCTCGCCGTTTCCGCGCGCCGCGCATTTCCACATGCGCACGCTCGAACTGTTCCGTCAGGCCGGAATAGAAGACGACGTCATCCGCCGGTCGAACGAGGAGTTCCTGCCTGAAGGCGCGATTGTCGCCATGGACAGCCTCGCCGGCAGGAAGCTGGCCGACATCATCGGCAGCCTCAATGCCGGCGTCGAGGCGGTCAGTCCCTGCAAGCGGCTGTTCATCACGCAGCCGGGTCTCGAGCCGATTCTGCGGCGGCGCGCGGAGACCGCGGGCGCGCAGGTGCTCGAGGGGCACGAGATCGTCGCCCTCGCCCAGGATGGCGATAGCGTCACCGTCACCGCCCGCAACACCGACACCGGCGCCGAGCGCAGGTTTCGCGGGAAGTACCTCGTCGGCGCCGATGGTGCGCACAGCAAGGTGCGTGAGCTGCTCGGCATTCCGTTCGACGGGCGCGGCGTCTTCTCCAACAGCATCACGATCTATTTCCGCGCCGACCTCGCACCGCAGATGCTCGGCAAGCCCATCAGCGTCATCTACATCAACAACTCCAAGTTCGGCGGGTTCTTCCGGCTCGACAAGGACTGCCAGGGCGGCTTCCTAGTGGTGAACACCGTTGGCGACCCCAAGACCAATCCAAAGGCCGCGCATGCGGCGGCCGAGGACACCAGCGAGGCGCGACTCGTCGACTGGGTGCGGATCGGCGCCGGCGTTCCCGACCTGGACGTCAAGATCACCGGCGTGGCGCGCTGGCGGGCGACCTCGGACGTGGCGCGCTCGTTCCAGAGCGGGCGGGTGTTCCTGGCGGGCGATGCGGCGCATCTGATGCCGCCCAACGGCGGCTTTGGCGGCAACACGGGTGTGCACGACGCTCACAACCTCGCCTGGAAGCTTGCTTACGTGCTCAAGGGGCTGGCCGGGCCCGGCCTAGCCGACACGTATGACGCCGAGCGCCGCCCGGCGAGCAGGTTCACCGTCGAGCAGGCCTACTCCCGCTACGTCACGCGCACCGCGACCTATCTCGGCGCGACCGATTTCGAGCCGCTGGCGCACGATTTCAACATCGAGATCGGCTACCTGTACCGCTCGGCGGCGGTGGCGTCCGCGACGGGCGACGGACCGCTGCACGAAGATCCGAGGCAGGCGCGCGGGCGGCCAGGCTCGCGCGCCGCGCACGTTTGGCTCGAGCGCGACGGTCAACGCATGTCCTCGCTCGACCTGTTCGGGGGCGCGTTCGTGCTGATGGCGGGATCGGAGGGCGCGTCCTGGCGCGCGGCCGCTGCGAAGGCCGCATCGGAGCTTGGATCGCCGATCGTCTGCCATGTGGTGGGAGCCGACCTGCGCGACCCGGAGGGCCGGTTCGAGATGAGTTACGGCCTCGCCCCGGCCGGCGCGGTGCTGGTCCGCCCCGATGGATTTGTCGGCTGGCAGGCGACCGAGCCCCCCGTCGACCCCGCCGAGGCCCTGGCGCGGGCGCTGGGGCGGATTTTGTCGAGGTCATGAGGGCACTTGGCGCACCCCGCGACGCTCCGCCCTTGCCCGTTCCGGGCCCATTGGCTATATCCTCGCCGGTCCGGTCGCCTTCGCGCCAGCGAGGCCGTCCGTGCGGGCCGACCGCGTGGAACCACGCGATCGCTGTGGAGGAGTAGCCCGCGAGGACGCGCCTTTTTTTGAAGCGCTCCGGACTGCACCATCGTTCCGACCGCTCGGTTTGCGCGCCGGCCTGCCGGTCATTCGGCAGTTGCTGGGGTCTTTTCCGACCTCCAGCCCGCGCGTTCGGAACGTCCGTCACACCAGCCGTCGGCGCTACCAGGAGAGTTCATGGCTAATGCCACCAGTGCCGCGCCGTCGCGCGAAGACTTTGCGAAGCTGCTCGACGAGTCGTTCGGCAGCGGCAATCTGAATGAAGGATCGGTCGTCAAGGGCACGATCGTCGCCATCGAGAAGGACCTCGCGGTCATCGACGTCGGCCTGAAGATGGAAGGGCGCGTGGCCCTTCGTGAATTCGCCGGCCCGGGCCGGCAGAGCGACCTCAAGGTCGGAGACGAGGTCGAGGTTTATCTCGAGCGGATCGAGAACGCGCTCGGCGAAGCGGTCCTCTCGCGCGACAAGGCGCGGCGTGAGGAAAGCTGGGGCAAGCTCGAGAAGGCGTTCCAGGCCAACGAGAAGGTCAACGGCATCATCTTCAATCAGGTCAAGGGCGGCTTCACGGTCGACCTCGACGGCGCCGTGGCGTTCCTGCCGCGCTCGCAGGTCGACATCCGTCCGATCCGCGACGTCACGCCGCTGATGAACGCACCGCAGCCGTTCCAGATTCTCAAGATGGACCGCCGCCGCGGCAACATCGTCGTGTCGCGCCGCACCGTGCTCGAAGAGACTCGCGCCGAGCAGCGCCAGGAGCTGGTGCAGAACCTCGAAGAGGGGCAGGTCATCGACGGCGTGGTCAAGAACATCACCGACTACGGCGCGTTCGTGGACCTCGGCGGCATCGACGGCCTGCTGCACGTCACCGACATCGCCTGGCGCCGCGTCAATCACCCGACCGAGGTGCTCAACATCGGCCAGCAGGTGAAGGTCAAGATCATCAAGATCAACCACGAGACGCACCGCATCTCGCTCGGCATGAAGCAGCTTCAGGCCGATCCGTGGCAGGGCATCGAGGCCAAGTACCCGATCGGCATGCGCATGAAGGGCCGCGTGACCAACATCACCGATTACGGCGCCTTCGTGGAGCTGGAGCCGGGCATCGAAGGCCTGATCCACGTGTCCGAGATGTCGTGGACGAAGAAGAACGTGCATCCGGGAAAGATCGTCTCCACCTCGCAGGAAGTCGAGGTGCAGATCCTGGAAGTCGATTCCGTCAAGCGCCGCATCTCGCTCGGCCTCAAGCAGACCATGCGCAATCCGTGGGAGGTCTTCGTCGAGAAGCATCCGCCGGGATCGGTCGTCGAAGGCGAGGTCAAGAACAAGACCGAGTTCGGGCTGTTCCTCGGCCTCGACGGCGACATCGACGGGATGGTCCACCTGTCCGACCTGGACTGGAAGCGCCCGGGCGAGCAGGTCATCGAGGAGTACAAGAAGGGCGACATGGTCAAGGCCGTCGTCCTCGACGTCGACGTGGAGAAGGAGCGCATCTCGCTCGGCGTGAAGCAGCTCGCCGGCGATCCCTTTGCTGAGGCCGGCGATCTCAAGAAGGGCGACGTCGTGACCTGCGAAGTCGTGGACGTGAAGGACTCCGGCATCGACGTGAAGGTCGTCGGCACGGACCTCACCACCTTCGTCAAGCGTTCGGAGCTGGCACGCGACCGCGAGGAGCAGCGGCCCGAGCGCTATCAGGTCGGCCAGAAGGTCGACGCGCGCGTCACCCAGTTCGACCGCCGCACCCACAAGGTGCAGGTGTCGATCCGCGCGCTCGAAGTCGCCGAGGAAAAGGAAGCCATCGCGCAGTACGGGTCCTCGGACTCCGGTGCGACGCTGGGCGACATCCTCGGCACCGCGCTCAAGCGCGCGGAAAAGGACAAGGAGTAAACCTCGGTGCGGGGCGACGCTCTTGTCGAGGGTCGCCCCGCTCCGCCTCCTTGCATCAGCGTGATCGAATGAGGACGCCGCTCTTCGTTGGTCAGGCTCGCCGTCTCGGACGAGCGTCAGCACCCATCATCCGCCACAGAGGAGCCTGAACATGTCGATGGATGCCGATGCCATCGTCGATCGCCGCAGGTTGCGCCGCAAGCTCACGACCTGGCGGGTCGCTGCATTCCTGCTCGCGCTGCTCGCCATCCTCGGCGCGCTCTATGCGGTCTACGGCCGCGATATCGCCATGGCGGGCCGGCCCGGCGCCTACATCGCGCGCGTGAAGATCCAGGGCCTCATCCGCGGCGACGCAGAACGGGTCGAGGCTCTCGATCGTCTCGCGCGCTCCCGAGCCCGCGCCGTGATCGTTCACGTCGACAGCCCCGGCGGCACCACCGCAGGCTCCGAGCAGCTCCACGATGCGCTGCGTCGCGTCGCCAGTCAGAAGCCGATGGTCGTGGTGGTCGACAGCCTGGCCGCCTCCGGTGGCTACATCGCCGCTCTCGCGGGCGATCATATCGTGGCCCAGGGCACCTCGCTCGTCGGTTCGATCGGGGTCCTGTTCCAGTATCCCAACGTTGCGGAGCTGATGAAGACGCTCGGCGTGAAGGTGGAAGAGATCAAGTCGTCGCCCCTCAAGGCTGCGCCGAGCGCGTTCGAGCCGACCAGCCCCGAGGCGCGCAATGCGGTCGAGGCGCTCGTGAAGGATTCCTACGCCTGGTTCCGGGGTCTTGTGGCCACCCGCCGCCAGCTCGAGGGCGAGGGGCTCGATCGCGTCGCCGACGGGCGCGTGTTCACCGGCCGGCAGGCCGTCGAGCTCAAGCTGATCGACCAACTCGGTGACGAAAAGACCGCGATCGCCTGGCTCGCCAAGGAGCGCGGGATCGACGAGAAGACCCAGGTCCGCGACTGGCCGCTCAAGGACCGCTTCAGCGACCTGTCCTTTCTTCATCTCGGCGCGGTCGCCGTGCTCGATGCGCTGGGTCTGAAGGCGCTATCGGAGCGCTTCGCAACTGCGGGAACGGTGCAGGCGATCGAGAGACTCAACCTTGACGGCCTTCTGGCGCTTTGGCACCCTGCCTCCACTAACTAGCGGCGGGCGATCAGAATTTTCTGGCCAAGCGGCGACTTAACAGGTCTTGGCGGGAAGCTTTCGTTTGCCGGATAACAACAGGGACCAGCGGGCAAACGGCAGCGGATCGATGATCAAATCGGAACTCGTTCAGCGCGTGGCCGCGCAGAATCCTCACCTCTATCAGCGTGACGTCGAGAACATCGTCAACGCGATCTTCGGCGAGATCGTCGCCGCGCTCGCGCGCGGCGATCGCGTGGAATTGCGCGGTTTTGGCGCGTTCTCGGTCAAGCACCGCCCCGCGCGCACGGGCCGCAATCCCCGCACGGGTGCACATGTGGCCGTCGAGCAGAAGCATGTGCCGTTCTTCAAGACCGGCAAGGAAATGCGCGAGCGGCTGAACCAGGAGCCGACCGGCTGAGCGGCAAGACGGCGCTTGATGCCAACTCCATACGCCGCGGCGTCGTGCGCCGCGCCGGCAGGTGAGGAGCCCGCGTCATGCGAAAATTCCTGAAGGCTCTCATCCTCGTTCCGCTGGCGCTGGTCATCATCGTGTTCGCCATCGCGAACCGGCAGATGGTCACCTTCACCCTCGATCCCTTCGGTGATCGGACGCTGGCGTTCTCCCTCCCGTTGTTTGCGCTGGCCTTCATTCTCGTCATCCTCGGGGTCATCCTCGGCGGGGTGGCCGCCTGGCTGCGGCAGCACAAGTGGCGCCGCGCCGCGCATCAGCTCGAATACGAGGTGAACGCGCTGCGTGCGGAGCGCGACGCGCTCAAGCGCGCCCTTGCCACCGGGCCGGCCTCCGGCCAGGGGGCAGACCTGCCGCGGATCGCACAGCGGCCGCCGGCGGCCTAACCCGCTCGACCCCCGAGACAAATGGCTCCAGGAGGGGTAGAACCCCGCGCGGAGAAGCCATGCCCGTGATTGTCAAGATTTGCGGCCTTTCGACCCCTGAGACGCTCGACGTCGCGCTCGACGCCGGCGCGGACATGGTCGGCTTCGTGTTCTTCCCGCCGTCGCCCCGCAACCTGACCCTCGCGCAGGCACGTGCGCTGGCGGGGCGCGTCGGTGGACGGGCCCAGAAGGTGGCCCTTTCGGTGGACGCGGACGATGCCCTGCATGCCGCCGTGATCGAGGCGCTTGCCCCCGACATGCTTCAGCTTCACGGCAACGAGACGCCGGAGCGCGTCGTTGCGGTGAAGGAGCGGTTCGGGCTGCCGGTGATGAAGGTCATCCCGGTGCAGGACAGGACCGATCTTGCGGCGGTGGCGCAATACAGCCCTGTTGCCGACCGCCTGCTGTTCGATGCGCGGGCCCCGCGCGAGGCCACGCGGCCGGGCGGGCTCGGCAAGACCTTCGATTGGCATGTGCTTGAGAACCTTCCCGCGCACCTGCCGTTCATGCTGTCGGGCGGGCTCGATGCCGCGAACGTCGCCGAGGCCTTGGGCATCACCCACGCGGCCGGCGTCGACGTATCCTCCGGCGTCGAACGTGCGCCCGGCGTCAAGGACCCCGACAGGATCCGTGCTTTCGTGCGCGCTGCGCGCGCCGCCATTCAGCAATGAGCCCGGCATGAGCATTCAGCAACCGAATTCCTTCCGCACCGGTCCCGACGAGCGCGGGCATTTCGGAATCTATGGCGGCCGCTTCGTCGCCGAGACCTTGATGCCGCTCATTCTGGCGCTGGAGAAGGCCTATGCGCAGGCCAAGGCGGATCCTGCATTCAAGGCCGAGATGGACGGCTACCTGACGCACTACGTCGGGCGGCCAAGCCCGCTCTATTTCGCGGAGCGCATGACGGAGCACCTCGGTGGTGCGAAGATCTATTTCAAGCGCGAGGAACTCAACCACACGGGCGCGCACAAGGTGAACAACGTGCTCGGCCAGATCATGCTGGCCCGCCGCATGGGCAAGACGCGCGTGATCGCCGAAACGGGCGCCGGGATGCACGGCGTCGCCACGGCGACGCTGTGCGCGCGCTTCGGCCTGCCGTGCGTCGTCTACATGGGCTCGGTCGACGTCGAGCGACAGAAGCAGAACGTCTTTCGCATGAAGATGCTGGGCGCCGAGGTGCGGCCGGTGGAGAGCGGCGCCAAGACGCTCAAGGATGCGATGAACGAGGCGCTGCGCGATTGGGTGACCAACGTCGAGGACACGTTCTACTGCATTGGGACCGTCGCGGGGCCGCATCCCTATCCGATGATGGTGCGCGACTTCCAGTGCGTGATCGGGCGCGAGACACGCGAGCAGATGATCGCGGCCGAGGGCCGCCTGCCGAATTCCCTGGTCGCATGCATCGGCGGCGGCTCGAACGCCATGGGATTGTTCCATCCCTTTCTGGACGACCGCGACGTCGAGATCTACGGCGTCGAGGCAGCAGGCCACGGGCTGGAGACGGGCCTGCATGCGGCCTCGATTGCCGGCGGACGCCCCGGCGTCCTCCATGGCAACCGCACCTACCTCCTGATGAATTCCGACGGCCAGATCAACGAGGCGCATTCGATCTCGGCCGGCCTCGACTATCCCGGCATCGGACCCGAGCACGCGTGGCTCAAGGACATGGGACGAGTCACCTTCCTGTCGGCCACCGACGATGAGGCGCTCGATGCGTTCCAGAAGTGCTCGAAGCTCGAGGGTATCATTCCAGCGCTGGAGTCGGCGCACGCCATCGCCAAGGTGATGGAACTCGCGCCGAAGAAGCCGAAGGATCACCTCATGGTCATCAATCTGTCGGGTCGCGGCGACAAAGACCTCGCGAGCGTGGCCGCGCATCTGGGAAACACGATCTGATGAGCAGCCGGATCGAAAAGCGATTTGCCGCCCTCAAGCAGGAGGGTCGCGCCGCACTCGTGACCTTCACCATGGCGGGCGATCCCGACTACGAAACCTCGCTGGCCGTCACTCAGGCGCTGCCGCCAGCCGGTGCCGACGTGATCGAGCTCGGCATGCCGTTCACGGATCCGATGGCGGATGGCCCCGCCATCCAGGCGGCGGGGCTGCGCGCCCTGCACGGTGGCCAGGACATGATCAAGACGCTTGCGCTCGTGCGCGAGTTCCGCATGCGCGACAACGACACGCCCATCGTGCTGATGGGCTATTACAATCCGATCTACATCTATGGCGTGGAGAAGTTCCTGGCCGATGCCAAGGCGGTCGGCGTCGACGGCCTGATCGTCGTCGATCTTCCGCCCGAAGAGGATGATGAACTGTGCCTGCCAGCGCTGCGCGCGGGCCTCAGCTTCATCCGCCTTGCGACGCCCACGACCGACGACGCGCGCTTGCCGACCGTCCTCGCCAATACCTCGGGCTTCGTCTACTACGTCTCGATTACCGGCATCACGGGTGCAGCGACGCCGGACGCCGGCAAGGTCAATGCCGCGGTATCGCGTATCAAGCGGCACACGGCGCTGCCCGTCTGCGTCGGGTTCGGCGTGCGCACGCCCGAAACGGCCGCCACGATCGCCCGTGGCGCGGACGGCGTCGTGGTGGGGTCCGCACTCGTCGATGCGGTCCGCGCAAGCCTGCGTGATGGCAAGGCGACGCCGCAGACCGTCAGCGCCGTGACCACGCTCGTGGGCGCTCTGGCCGCCGGCGTGCGCGGGGCACGGCTCAAGGCCGCTGAATAGTTAAAGCCGTTGCAGATGCGGCCGCTCAGTCCATATGTGCGAGATGTCTTGGACCGCTCGCGTGCGGGTTTCGGGCATCACGGCATTCGGTCCGGGCGACGTGGGCCGGTTTGAGGTATGATCGGTCGCAGCTAGGGAAGCCGCGTTCATGAACTGGATCTCCAATGTCGTCCGGCCGAAGATCCGCAACATCTTGGCCCGGCGCGAGACGCCCGAAAATCTCTGGATCAAGTGTCCGGAGACGGGGCAGCTCGTGTTCTTCAAGGACGTCGAGGCCAACCAGTTCGTCATCCCCGGTTCCGACTACCACATGCGCATGGGAGCGGTGGCGCGCCTCAAGTCGATCTTCGACGGCGAGCATTGGCTCGACATCGGCGTACCGGAGGTTCCGGTTGATCCGCTCAAGTTTCGCGACGAGCGCCGTTACACGGACCGTCTCAAGGATGCCCGAGCCAAGACCGGCCTCAACGACGCGGTGAAGCTCGGCTATGGGCGGCTCGACGGATTGCCGGTGGTCGTCGGCGTGCAGGACTTCGACTTCATGGGCGGCTCGCTCGGCATGGCCGCGGGCGAGGCGGTGGTGAAGGGCCTGGAGACCGCTGTCGACAAGGGCACGCCGTTCATCATGTTCGCCGCATCGGGCGGCGCGCGCATGCAGGAGGGCATCCTCGCCCTCATGCAGCTGCCGCGCACCACCGTCGCGGTGCAGCGGTTGCGCGAAGCACACCTGCCCTACATCGTCGTGCTCACCAATCCGACCACCGGCGGCGTTACCGCGTCCTACGCCATGCTGGGCGACGTGCATATCGCCGAGCCCGGCGCGCTCATCGGCTTTGCGGGTCCGCGCGTGATCGAGCAGACGATCCGTGAAAAGCTGCCGGAGGGCTTCCAGAAATCCGAATATCTGCGCGACCACGGCATGGTCGATATGGTCGTGCATCGGCGGGACCTGCGAGCGACGCTGGCGCGGCTGTGCCGGCTACTGACCAAGGCCGGCCCGTCGCCGGGGCCCTCCGAGGTGACGGGAGAAGCGCCGGATGCGCTTGCGTTGCCGGCCCCGGCCGAGGCATGAGGCGTCCTCGCGCGGTGCGGCGAGAGGCGCGCGGGCGGCGCCGGGATATCGTCGCAGAGAACCTCCATAAAGCTGCGGCAGTTCCACCGCCTCGTTGGACGACGCGTGCATGAATCAGGTCGATGCCATCCTCGCGCGCCTCTTGGCGCTGCATCCCAAGCGTATCGATCTGTCGCTCGATCGCATCCGGCGCGTGACCGCGGCGCTCGGCCATCCCGAACGACGGCTGCCGCCGGTGATCCACGTGGGGGGAACGAACGGCAAGGGTTCGACCGTCGCCTTCATGCGCGCGATGCTGGAAGCTGCGGGCAAGAGCGTGCACGTGTACACGTCACCCCATCTCGTGCGCATCAACGAGCGGTATCGGTTGGCGGGTGAGCTGGTCAGCGACGCCATGTTGGCGGATGCCCTTGCGGAGTGCGAGCGCGCCAACGGCGACCATCCGATCACGGTCTTCGAGATCGAGACCGCCGCTGCGTTCCTGCTGTTCTCGCGCGTGCCCGCCGATGCTCTCCTGCTCGAGATCGGCCTTGGGGGACGGCTCGACGCCACCAACGTCATCGAGCGGCCGCTCGCCAGCGTGATCACGCCGGTTTCGATGGATCACCTCGAGTTCCTTGGCGACAGTCTGGAGAAGATCGCGTCGGAGAAGGCGGCGATCCTGCGGCGCGGTGTGCCGGCGGTCATCGGGCGGCAGAGCGAGGGGCCCCTGTCGGTGATCACGCGGCAGGCAGAGGAAGTGGGCGCGCCGCTGTATGTGCTTGGCCAGGAATGGATCGCTGGCGAGGAACGCGGGCGGCTCGTTTATCAGGACGCACAAGGTCTGATCGACTTGCCGGCGCCGCGCCTGTTTGGTCGCCATCAGTTCGACAATGCCGGCACCGCTATCGCGGCGGTGCGCGCCGCCGGACTCGGTCTCTCCCCGCGCGACTTCGAACAGGGGCTGCTGCGGGCGGACTGGCCTGCGCGCATGCAGCGCCTTACGGCCGGGCGGCTGCCGTCGCTGGCCCCGCCGGGCAGCGAGTTGTGGCTCGACGGCGGCCATAACGCCGAGGGCGGCCGCGCCGTTGCAGCGGCGCTGGCTGATCTGGAAGAGCGCGTGCCGCGCCCGCTCGTGCTGGTGGTCGGCATGCTGTCGACGAAGGACAGCCTGGGTTTCCTGCGCAACTTCTCGGGTCTCGCGCGCCGCCTCATTGCGGTACCCATGCATCAGGACAAAGGGCTCCCGGCCGAAGCCGTTGCGGCGGCCGCGAGCGAAATCGGGATTCCATCGGAGATGGCAGATGACGTGGCAGGGGCCCTGACGCTGATCGGGCAGCTCGACCTCGCGCCGCCACGCATCCTTGTCACGGGTTCGCTCTACCTCGCGGGCGAGGTGCTCGCGGCCAACGGCACGCCGCCGCAGTAGTCCCTCGGGAGCCTGCGTCCCCCGAGGTGCGCAGCTGGGCCACAAGGTGCCGACGTTCCGAGAAACCAGCACCTTGTGGAAGTTGTGCGAGTTGTGAGGATTTCAACAGCTTGGCGGCTCCCGTCGCGGTGGCGCCGGCCGGCCGTCGTCCCCGTCAGTTCAGCAGCTTCATCAGATCGGCCTTTTTCTGGCGAACCTGATCCATCGTGCATTGCTTGGGCGACTTGTCGGGCCGCCAGCGCAGCAGCGAGGTTCCATGGCGGAAGCGGCCCCCGCTGAAGTGGTCGTAGCCGACCTCGACCACCAGCTCCGGCTTGAGCGGCTTCCATGCGGCGGACCGCTCGCTTGCCCACCGGCTGGGACCGCCCGGCGCGCTGCCGGTGAAGCCGGGCGCAGCGATCAGCTTCTCGAGCTTGCGGGTGAGCGCCGGCTTTTCGGCGCGCGGAATGTTCGACGTGAAGCCGACGTGATGCAACAGGCCGTCGCTGTCATAGAGCCCGAGCAGCAGCGAGCCGACGACGTCTTTCCCCTGATTATAGCGGAAGCCGCCGACAACGCAGTCGGCGCTGCGGTAGTTCTTGATCTTCTGCATGCCGTCGCGCATGCCGGCGCGATAGGGAAGGTCGCGTCGCTTGGCGACGATGCCGTCCAGCGTGGCGCCCACCTTGGCGAGCCAGCCCTTCGCCGCGGACAGCTTCGGCGTGGACGGCGAGAGCCGGAACAGATCGCTCGTCTTGAAATACGCTCGTGCGAACTTTTCCAGCGCGGCGCGCCGTTCCTTCATGGGCAGGTCGAGCAGGGGCCGTCCATCCGCGCCGGCCAGAAGGTCGAACACGATCAGTAGTGCGGGGGTCGTCTCAGAAAGCTTCTTGATGCGGGTCGCGGCCGGGTGAATGCGCTGCAGCAGGTCGTCGAATGAAAAGGCGCGGCCCGCGGGGATGACGATCTCGCCATCGAGAACGAATCGCACCGGCCGCAGCGCCCGAGCCGCCGCGACGATCTCGGGGAAATAGCGGGTGAGCGGCTTGCCGGATTTCGACTGCAACTCGACCTTGCTGCCGTCGCGAAAGAGAAGGCAGCGAAACCCGTCCCATTTCGGCTCATATTGCCATTCGGCGCCGGTCGGGATGTCGTCGACCGAAAGCGCTTCCATCGGGGGCAGGGGCGGGTGCAGGTGACGCACGGGAACTCGGGGCACGCGTTGTCAGGCTCTCGATCGGATGGATCGCTTCCCTAGCAACGCAAACGGCCGGCCTTTCGGCCGGCCGTTCCGAAGAATTTTTGCGTGACGGGTCAGACCGACGCGGTGATCCACTGCTCCAGTTTCTGGCGCGGGGCGGCGCCGACCTGGCGGGACGCGAGCTCGCCGTTCTTGAACAGCATCAGTGTTGGAATCGACATGATGCCGTACTTCTGGGCGGTGGCCGGGTTCTCGTCCACGTTGAGCTTGACGATCTTCACCTTGCCGTCGAGCGAACCGGCGATTTCCTCGAGCGCGGGCGCGATCATCTTGCAGGGGCCGCACCACTCGGCCCAGAAATCGACGACGACAGGCTCCTTGGACTTGAGGACCTCGGTCTCGAAATTGGTGTCGGAAACCTTGCCAACGCCCATGATGCACCTCTTTTTGAGCGGCTCTTTGGAATCGGGCATCAGCCCATCAGTTCGGCCTCAACCTATGGAGCGGGTCCCCGAGCGTCAAGGCGGCGTCACGCGGAGGTGACCTCGCCAAAGACCGCGTCCAGGTCGGCTTGGGAAACCTCCATCAGATCAGGGCCGTCGGTCCAGACGAGGGCACAATGCACAGCCCGGCCAGGGTACATCTTCATCAGTAATACGCGATATTCCGCAAGCTGGCGCAGATAGCCGCGCGGCACGTCTGCAACGGTGCGCGGCGCCGGCCGGTTTGTCTTGTAGTCGGCGATGAGCACGGCATCGGACGTGACGACCAGACGGTCCACCTGACCGCTGATCACGAGGCGCTTGCCGGAGGCCGTCGTCAGCCGTCCGACGATCGGCACCTCCGCTCGGCTTCCCGCCATGAACAGCGGCGCGAATCGCAGATCGTTGAGGATGCGCAACGCCTGGGTCAGCAGCATTTCGCGGTCCTCGGGTGGCAGGTCGGCCGCCGCGCGAACAAGATAGCCCTCTGCCATGGCGCGTCGACGAGCGACCGGCACATCGGGCAGTGACTGCAACATGCGGTGCATGACCGTGCCGCGCAGCATCGCGAGGCGGCGTTCCTCGCCCGTGCCTGCGAGCGGCAGGGCGCCGCCGCTCTCCCCGGCGGACGGCGTGAGCGCGACCACCGAAGCGGCGGGCGCCGCCGCGTGTGCGAGCCATTCCGGGATGTTATCGATCGCTGTCGCCGACGAACCAGGCGGCATCGCCGATTCAGGCGCGAGCCGGCGCCATCGCCATACGGTGCCGGCGCCGTCGTCGGCCGGTTCCTCGATCGCCAGCGGTTTGAGCGCCTGTGCCACGAGGTCGTACCAGCAGTCCCTCGGCATCTTCTCGCCGACGGCGCCGCACACGACGAGGCGGTCGGCGGCGCGCGTCAGCGCCACGTAGAGCAGACGACGGTGCTCATTCTCTGCCGCGATCGCCGCCGCCTGGCGAGCGCCGGTGACGATCGGAACGTCCTCTTCCTTGCGCGTCGCCCATACGATGCGGTCGGGTGCTCCGGGAACGCCGTGAGCGACCGGCAAGGCGAGCAGCTTCGGCGCACGCTGTGGAGGTCCGGCCGGCGGCGTGGTTGTGTCTGCGAGCACGACGATCGGCGCTTCCAGCCCTTTGGCGCCGTGCACGGTCATCACGCGTACTTCATCGCGCGCGATCTCCATGTCACGTTTGATCTCAGCCTTGGCGGCACGCAGCCAATGGACGAACCCCTGCAGCGACGGCACCTCGCGTCGTTCGTAGTCCAGCGCAAGCTCGAGGAATTCGTCGAGCGCATCGACCGCCTCCGCGCCGAGCCGCGCGAGGAACTTGGCGCGCCCGCGCTCGCGCCCGAGCACGTGCGAATAGAACGCGAACGGGTTCTCGCTCGCCGCCAGTTCGGCATAATGGTCGAGCTGACGCGCAATCCCGGCATAGCGCTCATCCGCCTGCGCGCGCAGCGCCGCACGCAGGGACCCGGTTCGGCCGTGCGCGAGCTTGAACAGGTCGCCATCGTCGAGACCGAACAGCGGCGACTTCAGGATCGTGGCGAGCGCCAGGTCATCGTCGGGCAGCAGCAGCGCGTCCGCGAGCACCATCAGGTCCATGACGGCAATGTGGTCGGTCAGCACCAGACGGTCGGCGCCCGCCACCGGCACGTTCGCGTTCTTGAGCGCACGAATGATCGCCTCGAATTGCGGGCCACGCTGCCGCACGAGGATCAGCACGTCGCCAGGGCGCACCGGCCGGCGCTCGTCGCCGACGAGATCACCGCGGGTGATCCAGGTGCGGACCGCCGCAGCGATCCGGTTGGCGAGAGTGACGCGCGGATTGTCCTCGGTCGTGGTGTCGAACGGAGCATCCCAGGGCCTGAGCGTGGGCCGATCCGCCGGCTCGATCAGGGGCCAGATCTCGACGTGGCCCGGGGCTTGCGCGCGCACCGCGCTGTGCGCGGTGGGTACCGGATCGGCAGTCAGCCCCCGGAATGCCTCAGGCCGCTTGAATACCTCGTCCACCGCGTCGAGGATGATCTGCTGGGAGCGGAACGAATACTTGAAGTCGATCGGCAGCAGCGTCAGCCCCGCGGCGTCGTAAGCGCGTTTGAACACGCGGCGCATCTCGGCAAAGGCGTCCGGCGCGGCGCCCTGGAACGAGAAGATCGATTGCTTTTCGTCGCCGACGGCGAAAATCGAGCGCATCAGTGTCCCGCGCGCGCCGGCCCCCGCGGTGAATTCCGACACCAGCTGGCTGACGATCTCCCACTGCTGCGGGCTCGTGTCCTGCGCCTCGTCGATCAGCACATGGTCGATGCCGAGGTCGAGCTTGTAGTGGACCCAGGCTGCGTCGACTCGCTTGAGCAGATCGAGCGACCGGGCGATGAGATCGTCGTAATCCAGCAGCCCGCGCTTTTCCTTTTCCCGCCGGTACCGCGCGATGACTTGATCGGCAATGGTGATGAGCGCGGCCGTGCGGTCCCGGCAGCGCATCGCGCGTCGGCGCTCGACGAGAGGCATCACGCGCTCGCATTCCTGCGCCAACAAATCTGCGAGCGCGGGATCGTTGTCGTGGATGGCTTTGGTGGCGAGGCGTCCGCGGCGTTTCCGGTCCTGCGTGTGAAAGAGCGAGAGATATTCATCGACGCGGCTGCTGCCGGCTTCTGCGATCGCGGCGTCGAGCCGATTCGCCTGCTCGGCATCCGACGCCCCGCCGCGGCGCAGCCGCTCGGCTGTTGCCCGCCAAAGGCCGGACGGCAGCAGGGGGCCTTCGACGATCTCGCGTTCGACCTCGGCCAACGTGTCGTTGGCGACGATCCCGAGCGGCCCGCACAGGTCCGCGATGGCCGCCTCGACGCCGCCGGCGGTGGCGATCCAGGCCTGCAGCTTGTCGCGCTGTCGGATCGCCTCGTTGACCACCTGCACGAACGTCGCGTCGGCGACGATGGCGGTTGCCGTCGCCAGCGCGCGGCCGGTGGCGCTGTCCGGGGCGCCGGCGGCCTCGAGCAGGACGGCGAGGCTGGCGCGCTCGAGCAGTTCGCTCTGCGCGCGATCATCGAGCACGTCGAACGCGGCTGCGACATTGGCCTCGAACGGGAACTGATGCAGCAGGCGGGTACAGAACGCATGGATTGTCTGCACCTTGAGGCCGCCAGGTGCCTCGAGCGCCTCCGCGAACAGGCGGCGGGCGCGGGCGCGGCGCGCGCCGTCGATCCGTGCGACGCCCATTACGCGCATGGCGTCGTCGAGCGCGCGGTCGTCGAGCGCCGTCCATTTCGACAATTCGCCGAACACGCGGTTCGCCATGTTGGCCGCGGCGGCTTTGGTGAAGGTGAGGCAGAGGATCTTCGCCGGGTCGGTGCCGTCGAGCAACAGGCGGATCACGCGCTGCGCCAGCACATAGGTTTTGCCCGAGCCGGCGTTGGCCGACACCCAGGCGGACACAGCGGGGTCGGATGCCTCTCGCTGGCGGATCAGGACTTCGGCGGGAGCGAGTATCTTGCTCATTCGCTCCCTCCGTCCTCTTCGCCCGCGAGCGACCACTCCTTGACGCGCGCCAAGTGATCAAAGTCGCCATAGCGGGTCCGCCACATGCTGTGCACGAGCGAACGGTAGGGCTCGTCCGGATCCTCGAAGCGCAGCGCGACGCGCGTGAGCTCTGCCAGCGCACGGTCGGCCTCGGTGTCAGGGGTGCTGTCTTTGAGATTGACCACGCGCTCTTCGCCGCCCGGCTCGCCACCTTTGAGGCCGACGTATACGAGCTGCGTCACCGACGCGTCGTCGGCGACATCGGCGAACCCGCCCCTGCGCAGGATGGCAGCCTCGAGCGTGAGCTGCGGCGACAGCCCCACCTTCACCTCGTCGTGGCCGGGCACACGTCCGGTCTTGTAATCGAGGATGGCATAGCCTCCGGCCATGCGCTCGATGCGGTCGGCGCGGGCGCGCAACGTGAAGCGCCGCTCGCCGAGCGGGAACTCGATCCGTCCCCTCGTCTCGGCGCTGACGATCTTGGAGATGGCGCGACGGCGGATTTCCCAGCCGACGAACCAGTTCGCGATGCGCTGGAAGCGCGGCCACCAAAATGCGCGGGCTTCTGGATAGTCCTCCAACGGCGCGAAATGCGCGCGGCCGATCTGCAGCAACTCCGCGAGGGGATCGTCCGGCAAAGCCGTGGCGAATCGCTGGGTGAACTCCGCCAGAGCCTCGTGGATCGCGCTGCCGCGCTCGGCGGCACCTGGCGTCGTGTCGACCGGATCGAGCGGTCGCAGGTTGAGGATGCGTTTGGCGTAGATCGTGTAGGGGTCGCGAAGCCAGCTCTCGATCTCTGTGACCGAGAACGAGGTGGGGCGCGCGCCGCGCGGAGGCCTCGGCTCGGGACGCTTGATCGGCAAGACGCGCGCGGGCCGGTCGAGCGCGCGCGTCCAGGCAAGATAACGCCCGCCGCGCCGGCCGACGTCGCCCCATGCGTCTGCTCCGGCAACGGCGGCGAGCCGCTGCAGGAAGCGCGACGGCACGGTCGGTGCTCCGGCTACCTTGCTGGCGCGCGTGAAGATCACTTCCCTGGCGCCGACCATCTGCGCGAAATCATGTGCGGTGAGCCCGATGCGCAGTTCCGGCAGGTTGAGTCCGAGCGCATGCCGCATTGGCCGGCTCAGCCACGGATCAGTGCTTACCTCCGGTGGCCACACGCCCTCGATCAGACCGCCCAGCACCACGCGGTCCGTCTCGGTGAGTCGTGCTTCAAGGAGACCGTAGATGCTCACCTGCGCGCCTGGCACGCCATGGCGGTGGACGGTGCGGCTGTTGATCGCCGCGGCGAAGAGATCGGCATAGTCGCCCGCTTCGAGCCGGAGGTCTGCGTCTGCGGATTGGCCGACGATCTCGTCGAAGGCCTGCGCCAGCGTCATGCCGTCTTCCCCCGCGAAGGCGGCGACGCGTCCCGCGTGGCTGCTCAGCGCCTCCACGGTTTTCTGATGCTGTGCGGCCAACTGGCGGAACGATAGCGGTCGCGACCGCGCAATTGATTCCAGCGGCGCCAGCGCCGCTGTCAGCCGGCCGACGATGTCCTCTGCAGCGTCGAAATCGACGGCGGTGAGCAGGGCACGCGGGTCGCTGGCATGAATCTCGGAGGCGTCGCCGGCCTTCAATCGCTGCCACTGTGCGCGGGTGCTGGTGAGCGCATGCCGGAGGGCGGCACTGCCCGCGCTTGGGCGCGGTCCGCGCAAAAGGGCGCGCTCCAGGGCGGCGATTCCGCGACGCAGGGCGTCCGCGTCAGCATCGAGGCGCAGCAGGGGATGCTTGAGGAGCGCCAGCAGCGGCACCGGCGCGAGCCCGCCGAGCGCAACCTCGGCAGCGAGCCGCGCGAACACACCTGCGGGCGCGCCCGAGAGCGGCTCGCCGGCAGTATCGTCTGCGGCGATGTCCCAGCGGGCGAGCGCAGCCGCCACGCGGCGGGCGAGGCGGCGGTCGGGCGTCACCAGCGCGGCGGTCTTGCCTTGGGCGACGGCTTCGCGCAGCGCCACCGCGATGGCGAGGCTCTCTTCTTCCGAATTGGCGGCCTCGATCAGCGTGAGGCCGGCGAGGCTCTCCGCGATGTGCCCGGCCGTGTCGTCGCGAGCCAGCCGCTGTGGCCACAGGTGGGTGCTCTCGGCCGGGCGCAGAGCCTCGGACACGAGCAGGGCGCGCCCGTCGGGCGCCTGGGAACCGAGCGTCACCACCTCGGAGCGGTCGATCTGCATGCGCGCCAGCAATGCCTGCAGACCAAACTGCGGGTGGCCGGATGCCGGTACGGTGTCCTTGCTGCCGCCGATCATGCGCCACGACGGCTCGTCGAGATGCGTATCGAGGCCCGGCAGGACGACGGCTCCGTGCGGCAGCCTGGCAATCGTCGCGATGAGTGCCGCGGTTGCCGGCATCGAGCCTGTCGAGCCGGCGGCAATGACGGGTCCGTCCGGGGTTGCCGCCAGCCGTGCAGCCTCCGCGGCGATCAGCCGGTCGCGGCGCTCCGCGGGTTCGATCGCCGCGCGTGCATGCAGGATGGCCGGCCATGCCTCGCGCGCGATCTTGAGGAACTCCAACGTGTATTGCCAGTAGCGGTCAAGGTCGGATGGAACGAGGTCATCCAGCCTCGTCCACGGCACCTGCCGGGTGGTCATGTCGTCCATGAGGCGGGCCAACTCGCCGGCCAGCGCGAAGGCCGCGCCTGGCGAATTCGCCACCAGCGCCGCGCCCTCGGCGCCGCGGACCTTCGGAGCCGCGGCCCACTTGAGGATGAGCTGTGCGAGCAGGGCCTGGCGCTCGAGCCCGCCGATCGCCGGCGGCAGCGTCAGCACGTCGGCGGCGATGGCGGACTCGGCAAACGCGAACTCGTCCTCGTCAATGCTGCCGAGCGGAACGATGCGCGGCAGCACGGCCGCCTCGACCTGCAGCTCGTCCAGGAAAACCTCGCGCGCCATCCGGCACGCCCGCTTGGTCGGAAGGTAGAGAGTTGCGCTCGCCAGCTCGATCGGGTCGCGCGGTTTGAAGCCTGTGACGAGTTCACCCGCAACCAATGCCCGCACCAGGGTCGGCAGGAAGGGGACGCTGGCCGGGATCGTGAAGACGCGAGTACGCTTGGACGGAATCATGGGCCGAGTTTAGCCCACCCGCCGAGCTGTGTTGGAATACTATGCCACGCTTGCAAGGATCGCGGTTTCCGCCGCGGCGACGGCATCGGGCGTACCGACGTGCATCCACAAGCCTTCCAGGCGCAGCCCCTTGAGGCGCCCCGCCTCGGCCGCCCGATCGAACAGGGCGGTGAGCGAGAACTCGCCCTGCGGCGCCCCGGCGAACAGGGCCGGCGATAGCAGCGCGACGCCGGCATAGACGAATGGCGCGACCTCGTGTTCACGCCGCCGCCGCAGGGTGCCTTCAGAGTCCATGACGTAGTCGCCGCGCCCCGCATAGCCGATGCTTTCGGTCGTGGGAGCGAGCAGCAGCAAGGCATCCATGCGATCCGGATCGAACCCTTCCGCGAGGCGGCGCAGATTGGGCTTCACCCCGTCGAGCCATAGCGTATCGGAATTGACGTGAAAAAACGGGCCCCCTCCGAGCTGCGGCAGCGCGTTGACGACGCCGCCGCCGGTGCCGAGCAGGCCCGGCCGTTCGTCGGAAATGACGATGCTTGGTGCCCGGCGTCCGGCAAGGTGCCGCTCGATCTGGTCGGCGAAATAATGCACGTTCACGACCGCTGTTTCCACGCCGGCCGCTGCGAGCCTGTCGAGCACATGATCGATCAGCGCCTTGCCGGCAACCTCGACTAGCGGTTTCGGCCGCGCGTCTGTCAGTGGACGCATGCGCGTGCCGAGACCGGCCGCAAGGACCATGGCGTATCGCGGCGTGGATTTTCTGGAGGAGCTTGAGGTCATTCGAACAGTGTCGTTAGGCGGCCAATGTTACACTGAAACGACGGGCCGCACGATCGCAGGACCTCAAAAATCGGTGGGGCTGGCCAGCGGATTGAACTGCTTGGTGAAGCGCACCCCAATGAAATCGCCGCGATGCCAGGCGAGCTCGCAGTCGCGCTGCGCGGTCCCGAACTGCGACAGCTTGAGGATGAAGTCCTTGAGCTCGATGCCGTCGATCGGCGCGTCGAGATGCAGCTTCGCCCCGGTCTGCGACACGTCGATGATCGTGCACGGGACCTGCCAGCTTCCATCGCGCGCCATCAGGCGCATGGTGTAGCCCTGGCCAAAGCGGTAACGCTCGATGATTCTGCGTTCGGGCATGGGAGCCGGTCCGGTCGTGCGGATTCATCATGGGGCCGGCTTAACAATCCGCTAACGGGTCAGCGCACCGGGGGCGGGACATGGGCCCCGTACCATTCCGCCAACTCCGCCAGCGCCGGATGCGCCAAGGTACGCTGCAGATACGCCCAGATCCGGGGCAGATGGCGCAGGTACTGCGGCTTGCCATCGCGGCGGTCGAGCCTTGCAAAGATGCCGAGGATTTTCGACGCACGCTGCGTCGCCATGGTGGCATAGAGGCGCGCGAACAAGGGCACGTCGAATTTGGGATCATCGATGGTGCGGGCGCGGATGTAGCTTCCGAGCAGCTCGATCTCCCACGACTCGGGTACGTCCACGCGGGCATCCTGCAGCAGGGACGCGAGGTCGTAGGCGGCGGGCCCGATCAGCGCATCCTGAAAGTCCAGGATGCCCAGGCAGGCGATGCCGCGCCGCTCCGGCAGCCACAGCAGGTTGGGCGAATGGAAATCGCGCAGCACCCAGGTGTCGCGCGCCTGCGTCGCCGGCAGAAGGGCCTCGCGCCACAGCGCGATATAGCGCTGGCGCGCGTCGTCCGATAGCGAAGCCTCGCGATACGGCAGGTACCATTCGAGCAGCAATTCCACCTCGATCAGGAGCGCGTCCATATCGTAGGGCGGCAGGCGGTACGTCACATGCGGGGCGACCTGCACCTCTTCCGGCAGTATCTGCTTGTGGAGCGCGACGAGAACGTGCACGGCAGCTTCGTAGCAGGTGCGGATCGGCGCCGGAGGATTGCCCGCGACCACGGCATTGGCGCCGAGATCCTCCAGCACGATGAAGCCTTCGGCCAGATCGGCCGCGTAGATCGCCGGCGTCGAGAATCCCTTCTCGTGCAAGGCGCGCGCGATGGCGACGAACGGCGTCACGTCCTCGGCGAGGTGGGCGATGGCGCTGTAAGGCTTGCCGTGCTTGACCGGCGGCCCGTCGGGCCTGCGCGGCGAGTTCATCAGGATGATCCGACGCTCGCCCAGGGTGAGCCGCTCATAGCTGCGGCTCGACGCATCTCCGACCATGCGTTCGCGGGTGGCCGAGCCGAATCCCGACTCGTCCAGGAATCGCCGGGACGCCATCAGGCGCTCGGCGCGCGCGGCACAGCGGCCATGACCGGTGATACGCAGCACGCGGAACTCGTCGCCTCGGTCGGGCTCCATCGACAGCGCCAGCTCCCAATAATCCTTCGGCAGGAAGCCCGCCGCACGGTCCGGCCACTCGATCAGCAGGACCGCGCCTTCCGGCAGACTGTCGAGTCCGAGCTCGATGAGCTCGTCGGGGTCCGCCACGCGGTAGAGATCGGCGTGCACCAGCGGAAATTGCGGGAGATCATAAGCCTGCACCAGGGTGAAGGTGGGGCTCGGCACCTCGAGCTTCGGATTGCCGGCGAGGTGCCGGATCAGCGCGCGGGCGAAGGTCGACTTGCCCGCGCCGAGGTCTCCCGACAGAGCCACAACGTCGCCGCGCTCCAGCGCCACCGCGAGGTCGCAGACATGCGGGCGCAGCGCGTCCTGATTGAGGATTTCAACCGCAAAGCTCTCGGGCATTGGGCCCTTATAAAGCCTACTCGGCCGCCGTGCGCGAACTTTCCCGCTCGTGCGGGAAGATGCAGGTCACGGTGGTTCCCCGTCCGGGCGCCGAGTCGATCTGGACATGGCCGCCATGCAGTTCCACGAACGACCGTACCAGCGAGAGTCCAAGGCCGACGCCGCGATGCCGCGAGCCGTGCGAATGGGTCTCGAACCATTCGAACACCCGGTCCTTGAGGTCCTCCGGGATGCCGGGGCCGTGGTCGGAGACCGAAAAGGCGATGGCGTCAGGCCGGCGCTCTGCGGCGAGCCTCACGGTCCCGCCCGGGGGCGAGAACCCCACCGCATTGGACAGCAGATTGAACAGCACCTGACGCACCCGCCGCTCGTCGGCGATGAAGCTCCCGACGTTGGGGGCGGCCTCGATCGAGAGCGAGATCCCGTCCTTGACCAGCCGGTCCTGTACGCCTTCGGCCGCCGCTTCCATCGTGCGCCGGATATCGACCGGCCCCAGATCGAGCGTCATGGCGCCGGCCTCAACCGTGGCGAGATCGAGGATGTTGTCGACGATGGCAAGCAGGGCGTTGGTCGATGAGGTGATGTAGCCGAGATACTCGCGTTGGCGCTCGTTGAGGTCGCCGGTCTTGGGATCGCCGAGGAAATAGGCGAAGCCAATGATGTTGGTCAGCGGCGAGCGCAGCTCATAGGACATGTGCTGCAGGAAGGCTTCCTTGAGATGGTCGGCGGCGACCAGCGCCTCGTTGCGCTCAACCAGCGCGCGTTCCACATTGACCGAGGCGGTCACGTCGATGAAGGTCACCAGCGTCGCGCCGTCCGGCAGGGGCTGTGCAAAGCAATCAAGGATGCTGCCGTCGTTGCGCTCGATGCGCCGCGAGATCGGCGCCCGCACATCCAGTGCCGTGACCGTGGAACGCAGCGCCTGCAGGCAATCCTCCTCCGCCGTCATGCGCCGGAATCCGGCGACCACCGCCTCGATATGAGGGCGCTCCGCCAGTTCGGGCGCTTCGAAGCGCCACATGCGCGCGAACGCCGGGTTCGACAGGCGGAGACGTCCGTCGCTGGCGAACACCGCAACTGCTTCGCCGAGATTGTCGAGCGTTTCGCCCTGCACGCGGATGAGTGCGTCGAAGCGGCGCTCCAGATCGAGCCGCTCGGTCACGTCGTCGAAGAGATAAGTGACTCCGCCTTCCGGGTTCGGCGTTGTGACCACGCGCAGCGTGCGGCCGTCGGGCAGATGCCATTCGTACTGCTTCGCCTCCAGCGCCTGATAGGCCTCATGCAGCTGGGTGCGCCACTGGCGGAAGTCCTGCTGTTCAGGCAGCCGCCGCGCGGCGCGCAGCCGATCGAGGATTGCCGTGTCGCTGGGCGCCTGGTCGAGGAAGGCCGGATCGAGATCCCAGAGTGCGCGATACGCGGTGTTGTAGAACGAGAGGCGCCGCTGCGCGTCGAAGATCGCTACGGCCGTCGCAAGCTGATCGAGGGTCGAGCGGTGCGCATCGACCATGCGCGTGATCTCGGCTCGCAGGGCCTCGGATTCGGTGGCCTCGACGGCGATCGCCACGCTCCCGTGCGCGACCGGCACGCTCAGCACGTCGAAGGCGCGGCGCTGTCCTGCCACCACCGCGGGAACGCGCCGGCCGTAGGCCGTGCCGGCCGCGATGCCGAGCTTGAGCTCTTCGCGCGTGCCGTGGTCGAGCAGCTCCATGCCGCGCGCCACCGCGTCGCCGGGCGTGCTCTCGACTGCGTCGGCATAGGCGCGATTGACGTAGGCCAGACGGCCGCTTTCGTCGCGCATCCAGATCGGCGCAGCGACCGTCTCCGCCAGCACGCGCAGTGCATCGACTTCGTGCCGCAGCCTGCGGTGCTCGGCGTTCACCTCGGCGAGCTGGCGGGCAATGCCGCTGACCTCGCGCAGCCGCAGCACGGCCCGGCCGCCGACAATGCGGCCTTCCGCCTCGATCGGCTTGCCGTCGAGCGTCTGCAGCGAGGAGGAAAAGCTCTCCCCGCGAGCGCGCAGGGTGTGGATCGCCCGTGCCAGCGTGCGCGCCGGCTCCGGCGCGAGCCAGCGCTCGAAATCGAGCACATCGGCCGCGCCGTCCGGCGCGCCGACAATGCCGGGATCGCCGCTGATTTCCGCCTGCTCCGCATCCGGCGGCCACATCACCAGCACCTGCGGTTCCGCGTTGAGCAGCGCATTGGCGCGGTCGATGCTCCCACGCAGCGCAGCGATCTCGTTGGAGCGGGCCTCCGCTTCGGCGGCGGAGCGCATGCGGGTCTTCACGAGCACCGCGGCCGAGAGCACCGCGAACACGAGAATCCCGAAGGTGAGCGCAAAGGCTGCGTATTGGTGCTGCTCGAGCGTGGAGTTCAGTAGCAGCAGGCCATGATGGACCGGCGTGCCGGGTTGCGCATGTGCAAGGCCGGGAATGAGGCAGGCTGCGGCGGTGAGAGTGCGTTGCGCTCGCTTGCGCTGTGGAAGGCGTGATCCGGATCGCGTCGCGCGGATCATGACCTGCATTCCGTTGCCCCTCCGGCGCGCGCGCCGAACCTCACGACCCGAATCCATCCACACTCGCGCCCCAAACGGCTCGCGAGCCGGACTGCTGACGAACGCAGAAACAGGAGGCCGCCGTCTGTCCCGGCGGTGAATGAAAGTCCGACGTCGCCGCCGGCCGATGCAACGGGTGGCCCCCGAATCGATCCAATCTACTCTCTACCGGCGGCCGCCGATAAGAGTCCAGATCGTGAACGGGCATTTTCGTGTGGCGAAGGTGCCCTCCGCCACACACGCATTGCGGGGCCGGTGCCTCCGCGCAATGGCTTGCGGCATGACCACGCTGATGTTCATCGTTGTGGCGGGATTTGTTGCAGGTGCGATGAACGCGGCTGCGGGTGGCGGCTCGTTCGTGAGCCTGCCGGCGCTCGTTTGGGTGGGCGTTCCCGCGCTGGCGGCCAACATCTCAAGCACGATCGCATTGTGGCCGGCAGGGCTCGCCTCCGCCTGGGCCTTTCGGGAGGATTTCCGCCCGTTCAATGAGGTGTCCCTGCCGGCGCTGACGATCGCCAGCCTGCTCGGCGGCGGCGTCGGGGCGCTGCTGCTTCTGCTGACGCCGCAATCTGCCTTCGACGTCGTGATCCCGTGGCTGCTCTTGGTGGCGACCCTGACGTTTGCCTTCGGGCACAGGCTTGGCCCCGCGTTGCGGCAAAGGCTGCGGATCGGTCCGGCTACGTTGATCCTGGTGCAGTTCGTGCTCGCGATCTACGGCGGCTATTTCGGCGGCGCGGTCGGGATCATGATGATGGCGGCCTGGACGCTGCTGAGCGGCAGCGATCTGCATCGCATGAATCCGGTGCGCACGGTGCTCGTCTCCGCCACCAACGGGGTTGCGGTGTTGTGCTTCCTCGTGGCGGCCCAGGTCTGGTGGGCCCACACCGCGGCCATGCTGGCAGGTGCCACCGCCGGCGGTTATGTCGGCGCGCGGGTGGTGCGGCGCCTCGATACGCGCTGGCTCCGCTACGCCGTCATTGCGCTGACGGCGGTCATCACGATGCTGTTCTTCGTCCGCGCGATGGGCGCATGAAAAGCTGACACCGCAAAGCAAAGGAGGCGCCCGAAGGCGCCTCCGCTGTCTCAAACCGCTCGGATCTTGGCGGGTCTATTTCAGGCCGGCGAGTTCGCGCGCCTTATTGAGGTGGCCCATGCTCTGAACGGGGGCCGCCATCAGGAACGTATAGCCCTCCTTCAGGATGCGTTCGGCGTTGCCAGCCTCCACGTGGGGATGGCCGACGGCGACCTTGTGCTTCTTGCAGGTGTCGACCACGCGGGCCATCCATTTGAGCACTTCCGGGTGCTCGTACTGGCGCGGATAGCCGAGCTCTTGCGAGAGGTCGCCCTCACCGATCAGGATGGCGCCCACGCCCGGAACCTTGGTCAGGATCGCGTCCAGGTTCTCGATACCCTGGGTGTCCTCGATCTGAAGAATGACGAAGATCTCCCCCTTCGGATTGAGCGGCCACACGTCGGCGCGTTCGTAATACTCCTGCTGCGTGAGGCCCCAATACCGCACCGCCTGGGTGGGACCGTCGCCGCGCAGTCCGGCCGGGTGATAGTTCTCGGCGGTCTTCAGGCGCGGATAACGGCAGGCCGAGACCGCGCTATACGCCTCGTCGACGCTGGAGATGTGAGGCCAGACCACGCCATAGGCGCCAATGTCGAGCACCTGCTTCGCATGCCATTGCGCCTGCTCGCAGCCGTTGGGCGGAATGCGCACCATCGGCGTCACCGGGGGGGCGAGCGTACCGCCGGTCACGAGCTGCCTGCGATTGAGCATGTACTGCATCGCGTCGCGGAACGAGCGAATGTCATACCCGTTATGCTCCATCTCGAAGACGACGCCGTCATATTTCGAGGTGGAGATATTGATGGCGGAGCTGACCTCGGTCGGGGAAAAGCAGGTGAATGCAGGCCTGCCCGATTCGAGCGCGCGAATGACGCCGTTTAGACGCGGAATATCAGCCATTACCTTCCCTCGTGTCCCAAATTCCGGAGTGCGTGGTGCCCGACCGGGCGTGATCTTGATGCCCCGCACGACCCTCTCTCGGCGAGCCCGCCGGCCCGGATCCTGCGTTAAGGCGGCGGCAATCTAGCGGGCCGCTCGCGCCCTGTCACGGTTGAAAGCCCTTGCGCTTTCATGGTTTTATGCCGACCCCACCAGCATCTGAAACGGCGCACAAAACATGATCATCGACTGCCACGGCCACTACACGACCGAGCCGAAGGGCCTCAAGAGCTTCCGCGAGCAGCAGGTTGCTGCCGTCAACGACAAGAAATCGGCGCCGTCCTGGTCGGACTTCAAGGTGACCGACGACGAAATCCGCGAGACCATCGAGAAGAACCAGCTCAAGAAGCAGCAGGAACGCGGCACGAACATCACGATCTTCTCGCCGCGCGCCGCCGGCATGGGCCACCATATCGGCGATTTCAAAACTTCGCTCGACTGGTCGCGCGCCTCGAACGAAATGATCTACCGCGTCACCGAGCTGTTTCCCGAGAATTTCATCGGCGTCTGCCAGCTGCCGCAGTCCCCTGGCGTCGAGCCCAAGACCGTGGTGCCGGAGCTCGAGCGCTGCATCCGCGAATTCGGCTTCGTCGGCTGCAACCTCAATCCCGATCCGTCCGGCGGCCACTGGACTGCGCCGCCGCTCACGGATCGTTACTGGTATCCGGTTTACGAGAAGCTGTGCGAACTCGACGCCCCTGCGATGGTGCACGTGTCGATGTCGTGCAATCCGGTCTTCCACACCACCGGCGCCCACTACATCAACGCCGACACGACGGCGTTCATGCAACTGATCATGTCGGACCTGTTTGCCGACTTTCCCAATCTGCGCCTGATTATTCCGCACGGCGGTGGGGCGGTGCCGTTCCACTGGGGCCGCTATCGCGGGCTGGCGCTGCAAAACAAGAAGAAGCCGATCGAGGAGATGATCAAGAACAACGTCTTCTTCGACACCTGTGTCTACCACTTGCCAGGGATCGAGTTGCTCACGAAGGTCGTGCCGATCGACAACATCCTGTTCGCTTCGGAAATGATCGGCGCCGTCCAGATCGAGGACCCACTCACCGGTCACCACTTCGACGACACCAAGCGCTATGTCGATCAGGTGTCGTGGCTGACGGACGCCGACAAGAAGAAGATCTTCGAGGACAACACCAGGCGCGTCTATCCGGGCGTCGAGAAGCGTCTCGCCAAGGTGCGCGCCTCCAAGAAGGCGTGAGCGCGGCCAACCGGCGATGATGAAAGCCGCCGCCGCCCCGGTTTCCGTGGCGGCGGCAGCCTTTGGGACGGTTGCGACTTACCGGATCGCGTCGGGCGGGACCTCCCGATGCGGGACAGCGGACACTTGGTGTAAACTCATTCCAGCAATTCTGGGATCGGAACGACGAGGAAAGACGATGACCGTTCAGGCGCTTGGATATGTCGGCGTGCGCGCCGAGGGGCTCGAGGACTGGGTGAAATACGCGGGCGGGCTCCTGGGCCTGCAGCCGATCGACAAGAGCCGCACCACGCGGGCTTTCCGCATGGACGACCGCAAGCAGCGTATCGTTGTCGACGGTTCGGGCGGACAGGGCATTTCCTTCTTCGGATGGGAGGTGGCGGACGCCGCGGCCCTCGATGCGACGGGGGCCAAGCTCGAGGCGGCCGGCGTCAAGGTGGCCCGCGGGTCCCGTGCGCTGGCTGACGAGCGGCACGTCAAGGATCTGATCGTCTTCAACGATCCGAACGGCAACCGGCTCGAGCTGTTCCATGGCGCCGAGACCACGACCGAGCCGTTCAAGCCGGGCCGCTCAATCTCGGGTTTCCGCACCGGTCCGCTGGGGCTCGGCCACGCAGTGCTCAATGTCGATACCGAAGAAACCGTCGCGAAGCTGTTGCCGTTCTACCGCGACCTGCTCGGCTTCCGCATGACCGATTTCTACAACAAGCCGTTCTCCGCCTATTTCATGCACGTCAATCCGCGCCACCACAGCCTGGCGCTGATCCGCACGGGCAAGAACGCCGTGCACCACATCATGATGGAGCTGTTCTCGTTCGACGACGTCGGGCAGGGCCTCGACATCGCGATGATGGAGGAGGGCCGCATCGCCACGACGCTCGGCCGCCACACCAGCGATTTCATCACATCATTCTATACTTGGACCCCGTCCGGCTTCATGGTCGAGTACGGCTGGGGTGCGCGCTCAATCGATCCGGCGACGTGGCAGGCTTACGAGCGCACCGACGGGCCCAGCCTGTGGGGTCATGAACGCGGCTGGCTGCCCGAGAAAGACCGCGTGGCCGCGCGCGAGAAGCGCATGCAGCTTGCGCGCGATGGCGTGCGCCAGCCGGTGCAGGTGATCGAAGGCAATTACCAGGTCAACGCCGGTGTGTGCCCCTGGTGGGATGCGCAGAAGCAGAAAAGCGCCTGATCGGCCAAGCTGCCCAATCCGTCACAACCTCCACAACTCGCACAAGGTGCTCATCGTCAAATGATGAACACCTTGTGAGGCTGCCCGGTCTTGCCGGGCAGGCAACCCTCATTCTTGTTCGGCATTGCTAAGCCACGATCAAGATGCGGCCGGTGCGTTCAAGATGTCGGCCATTTCACGATCAGCATCTTAAACACCTTAAACGTCTTAATCGTCCGACCGGGAATCGGGTGGGTTGCATCCAGGCCTGCGGCCATGTTCACCCCTTCAAATGGAGGTTCGCGACATGTCCGAGCTGCTCGGCCCCGTGTTGGTCCTTGTGTTCACGTTGTCGCAGGCGTTTCGGGACGTGTACTTTAGCAGCGCCTTTCAGAAGTTCGATTTTTTTGCCGTGATCCTGCTGGCGTTCACGTTGTCGACGATGATCTTTGCGATCGTCGCTCTGGTGAGATCGCCTGGTGATTTCCGCAAGTTGCGCGGGCAGGGCGGAACCATGCTGGCGGCGCAAATCACCACCGCATTGGCATGGTCGAGCTTCTTCTTCGCGCTGACCCAGATCGATCCCTCTGTCGTAAACGCTATCCACTGCGCCATGGGCCCGCTCGTGGTTGTGGTGCTCGGCGCATTCGGAATTTCGTTGGCGCAACGAACTGCGCCCACCCCACTCGAGAGAGTGGGCTACATTGGAATGGCGCTCTCGGTCGTGTGCCTGTGGGTCGTCGTTCTCGGCGGCTACTCGGGGTTGGCCGTCAAGAGCACGGGCGCGACCGCCGCCGGACTGGCTTTGCTCGCGGTCAGCGGCACGTCGATCACGCTGAGCCTGCTCTACTGCAAGCGTCTGCAGGACAACGGTGTCGGGGCCGACGCACTAACGACCGTCCGTTATGGCGGCTTGATCCTGTTCGCCGCAGCCGTAGTGTTCCTGCGCGACCGGCCGACCGGGATCGAGACCTTTGGCGAAGCGGCCACGCTGGCTGCCGCGGCACTGCTGTTGATCGTATTCCCGCTCTATGCACTGCAAGTGGGCATCGGGCGCCTCACGCCACTGACCGCCAACGTCGTGCGTGCCCTCGGTCCGGTGTTCGTGTTCGTGCTCGAGCAGTTCGACGGACGTATTCAGTATTCGCTGCCGGTCCTCGTTTGCATCTTGATTTATTCGGCGTCGGTCATCGTGTGCAACCTCGCGCGCGGCTGGCGCGATACCCCACAGCCCGCCGTCAGCGTGTCGCGCTGACAAAGGCGGCGAGCTCGCGGTTGAACCGCGCCGTGTCCTCCCAGAACGGAGTGTGACCGACGCCCTCGTAAAGCGACAGCTTCGCGTCCTTGATGCGGGATGCCGTGTACTCGCCCATCGAAGCCAGCAAAACCGGGTCGGCCGTTCCGTGGGTGACCAACACCGGGCAGGCAATCCGTGCCAGCACTTCGGGCGTGTCCTGCGGGCGTCCGAGCACATGCGAGCGCACGTGTGGCGGCACGACCATGTTGAAGGCCAGCATGACCTCGAAATCGTCCTGGGCCGGCGGCCGTGCGAAGCAGGCTCGCACGAAGCCGCGCGTGCCTGCGATGTTGGCGGCAAGGTCATCTGACTGCATGTTCGGATAGTTCTGGCGCCCGGGTCCGAACATCGCCGGATCGGCCACGGTCCGGGCGCTGACGTAGTTGATGCCGGCGATGCGACCCGCACCGTGCGTGCGCAGATAATCCGCGAGCACGCGGCCGCCATACGACCACGCGACGATGACCGGCCGCACGAGGCCCGTCGCGTCCATCACCGCCGCGACGTCGTCCCCCCAGAGCACATCGGCGGCGTAGCGCTCCTTGTCGGCCGGCTTGTCGGAGGCGCCGTGGCCGCGCAGATCGAACGTCACCATGCGGAAGGCTTGCGCCAGGTCCGGGTCGCCGACCTGCCGCAGCCAGGCGAGATGCGCCTGGTTGAAGCCGTGGATGAACAGGATTTCGCGTCCCTGCGGATTTCCCCACGCCTGTGCGGCCAGACTCAGCCCGTCGGGCGTTGTGACGTTGATGGCTTGCATGTCGGATCCTGCGAATGGCGGGGCGACCATGCAGGACCGCGGCGGACCGTTCAATAGGCGTACCTCATTGCACCCGTCATCCGATGGGCCGATAATTTGTCCAACAAGCCCCAGGGAGGACGTCATGAACAAGCACGTCAATGCGCAGCGGCTTACGTCCTTGGTCAAGGTTCAGGCTGGAGTGACGGTCACGCGCGTCGGCGTCAACCTCGGCGCGGAGGTCACCGGCGTCGACCTGCGTCGGCCGTTGTCTGACGAGCAATTCCACGCAATCGACGACGCGCTGGTCGAGAACGAGATGATCATCTTCCGCGACCAGGAGATCACGTCCGAACAGTTGATGGAATTCGGCCGCCGTTTCGGCCCGCTGACGGTGCACCCGTTCGCACCCAACGAAGGAAAGAACGCGCCGGAACTCATCAAATTCCGCAACGACGAGACGACGCCGCCGTTCGGCACGGACGTGTGGCACTCGGACGAGACGTTCCGCGCCGAACCACCGATGGCGACGATCCTGTGCGCCAAGGAGGTCCCTGCCGTTGGAGGCGACACGATGTTCGCCAGCATGACTGCCGCTTTCGACGGGCTCAGCGAGAGGATGCAGCAATTCATCTCCGGCCTCGAAGCGATCCACGACATGAAACCGTTCCGCCCGCTGTTCGGCGACAGCGAGGAAGATCGCAGGAAGCTGCAGCGCTTCGAGCTCATGTATCCGCCGCAGGTACATCCGGTGGTGCGCATCCATCCGATGTCCGGACGCAAGGTGCTGTTTGTCAACCCGCAGTTCACGATCGCAATCAAGGATATGGATGAGCGCGAGAGCCGCGCGTTGCTCGATACGCTGTTCCATCAGGCGCTGATTCCGGAATATCAATTCCGGCATCGTTGGGCGCCCCATACGATCGCAATGTGGGACAACCGCTCGACGCAGCACTATGCCGTCCACGACTATTATCCCCAGCGACGCTACATGGAGCGGGTGACGATCAAGGGCGGTCCGGTCGAAGGCGTTCCGCGCGCCGACCCGGCAAGCGTACGCAAGGCCAAGTTCGCCGCGCTCGAGAACGTCGATATGCACGGCGGCCATAAGCCGCACTGACGGTCCCGGGGGAGGGGGAACATTGCCGGTGTGCCTGGCGTTTGCGTGGGTAGCCACCTCGCAAGCGAGCGCCCCATGCCGGCTCTTGAAGCGCTCAAGCGTACGTTTGAACGGGTCACCGGTTTTGCAAAGCCGGCGCCTCAGCGTGCGGTGCGGGCGCGCAAGGCCTGGACGTCGTGGTTCAAGGACGATGGTGTCATCCCGAACAATCCGGATCTGCCGTTCATCCATTATCTCGGCGCGGTGAGGCTCGATGACGCCAGCGATCCGGCTGCGGTGTTCGAGACCTTGTTCGAGCAGAATGGATGGAGCGGGGCCTGGCGCAACGGCATCTACGACTATGTGCACTATCATCCCCGCACCCACGAGGTGCTCGGCATCGCCCGCGGCCGGGCGCGCGTGCGGTTCGGCGGCCGGAACGGAAAGATCGTGCGGGTGAAGGCCGGCGACGTCGTTATCCTCCCGGCGGGCACCGGACATCAGGCGCTGTCAGCGACTCGCAACCTGCTCGTGGTTGGCGCCTATCCCCCGTCGGGGACCTACGACGAATTTCGGGAATCACCGAAAGAGCATGCGCGTGCCGAGCGCTGGATTCCGGAGGTCGAGCTTCCGAAGAACGATCCGGTGTACGGGGTCAATGGCCCCTTGAAGAGGCTCTGGCGCTTTTGACGCACTGCAGCGAGCACCGTAAATCCCGGCCCAGGGGCGATGATAGCCCGCAGCGGTAAATGGGCGAACGTCCCCGGCGCGGCGCGACGGTCTCAAGACACAGGCCGTACCAAGTCACCATCAGGATGTGAAAACTTGGTGTTTCATGCGCCGGGTTTTTTGTTCGGGTAAGGCGGCACCGCAAAATCCGTGTGCACCGCAGTTAACATCCGCTTGCAGAGTCGGATGGCATAAGAACAAGATACAGTGAAAATTGTGGCCCGCCTCTTGCTTGGTCAGGCTGATAACAAAGAGGCAGGCACACGGGGGAATGATGATCGGACGATTTCTTCTCGGGCTCGTCCTTGCGAGTGCGTCCTGTGCGACGTTGGCGGGTGACCGCAACGCCGGCAATGTCATGTTCGTGTCCATGGCGTTCGAGGCGCATGGCGAAGCTCCCGCGCGCATTTGTGAGCAACCTTGCCGGATGTGGGTGACAGGCGCGGGCCCGATCACCGAGCGCACTCCGCAGGATTTCAAGCTGTTCGCCGACAAGCACAACCTGCGCGGCGCGACGCTCGTGCTGGATTCCGAAGGCGGCTCGGTCGTCGGCGCCATCGAGCTTGGTCGCGCGGTGCGAAGCCTCGAGATGACGACCACGGTCGGCAAGGCGGTTCAGACGCGCCAGGCTGACGGAACCATCGCTACGACATTCACCCCACGCGCCTCCTGCCAATCGATGTGTGTGTTTCTGATGCTGGCGGGCAGCCAGCGGTATGTCGCCCCTGAAGCGCGCCTGCTGGTCCATCAGATCTGGCTCACGGACAAGACGAAGGGCAGCAAGACGCACAGCTACACGGCGGACGAACTGGCCTTGGTCGAGCGCGATATCGGAAAGCTGGTGCGCTACACCATCGAAATGGGGGGCGATGCCGAATTAATCGAGGCGGCGCTGCAGGTGCCCCCTTGGGAAGCCCTGCGCCGGCTGTCATCGGACGAAATCCAGCGCATGAAGCTGAGCACCGCGGACGACTTCTTCACCGGCCGCGGCGCCGCCGTCGCACAGTCACCTCGGCCCGCGCCGGTGGCGAGCTCCAGCCAGCTCTCGGGCAAGGCGCAGTAACGGGCGGCGGGCAGGCCCGCCGCAATCCTCGCACGGGTTGATCTCCGCGTTAGAACCAGACGCGGAAACCGGGGCGCCAGCCGTAGTATGGCCGATGATAGCGGTACGGATAGTACCCGTAGCGCGGGCCGTAATAATAACGCGGGCCGTAGTAGCGGCGCACGTAGCGGCGGGGACCGGTCCGCCAGCAGCGGCCATACCGGCACACGACGCGAGCCTCATGCACATCGCTGGCGGCAGCAGTCGCGAGATTGTTGATGGGCATGGCCGAGGACGGAGCGGGTGCGAACGTGACAAGCGCGCCAGCCGTCAGCAAGAGTGCAGCGAGCTTCATGGCTTTTTCTCCTTGCACGACACCAACGAATCCAAACGCCTGCGCGCAGCTTTGGTTGCAGGCAGCGCCACCCTCCGGGATCGCAGAGCAGATGGGCTGACGCTTGCGCGCGCGGCCTGGTTTCGGCCCTGGCACCGTTCCGCCCGACGGCGATGCAAAATGAACCCTCAAGGGAACCGTTCACATTGCGTTGCGTTACGATGCAAATTGCTCGCGCCTGAGGATCGAGGCCGGCCCATCACGATCGGGCAGAGCATTCGAAGGTTAATCAGACAGCGTGACGGAAGATCGTTGCGGCGCGCGCGAGCGCTGTCCGGACGCTTCTTGTCGCGCAAAGTTGAGGAAGGACGGCGATGCCGGACAGGGCTGGTTTGATTGGAATCGGACTGGGATTCGCTTTGCTCACCGGCCTGACCGCGGCCACGGCCGTGACGGTGGTGGCGCAAGCGGTTACGACCGCTGACGGCGGTGTTGCGGCCGACGACGGCTACCATGTGACCCGCCCGACATCGTTGGCGAGCGTCGCTCCTCACATGCTGTCCCGCTCAGGCGGGGAGGAGCGCGTCCACGGGCGCGCGCAACCATGAGAGCGTATCGTATGCGGAGTCTGTTTCGGCCGCGCGTGGGCCGTCACCTGATCGCCGTGGTATGGGGTCTGACGGGGGCCGGGCTTGGCGTCTGTCTGCTGTTGGTCGCCTTGGCCTGGCATCGGGCCGGCCTCGACATCGCACCTGGGGCTGCCGCTGACCGCGCCGCCGAACAAAGTGTCGTTCAACCTCCTCCCGTAGCGCTTTCCACCAGCGGCCTCGCTGCCCCAAACGCCGACGGTGTCGATTGCACGCGTCAGGCCTGGCCCTACGTGAGCGAGCCGTGCCGCGCATCTGTGTTCGGGGTGGAGGAGATTACCGGACCTGAACGTCGCGTGCGGGTCGTTGGGGTGGATACGAATGCGCCGCCGGTGATCTCGATGCCGGCGCCGAGTGAACCGCGGGCACGTCGCCAGGCAAGCGTTCCTGCAACCGACGACGCTGCTCGATCCGAGCGGACGCTTGGCCTGAGTTCACAGGAGCCGTCGACGAGTGGCGGCTCGGCACGAGCCGCCGCGGCGGTGGCGCAGGCGCGCCGCATGCGGTCCCCCGTCGAGCCGTCCGCCGCGCCGCCCGCTGCAGTCCCACCTGCGACCAAACCCACACCACCTGCCCTGGAGGACTCGCGGAATGCCGAGGCTGCTGCCGGCGACGGCAACGCACCGCCGGCTGCCAAGACGGTGGCGACTGCCAGGAAGGCCGGGAAGGCGAAGCGTTGGGTTGCGCGTTCCGGCCATCGGCGTGGTGATGCCTCTAGGACTCCCGGGACGATCGTGAGGACCATCGAGTTTGCGGATGGCCGCCGCGTCACGATCACGCGTCCGGTCGGTCGCGAGAGCATGGCGTCAGCGATGGCGGCGGTCGACCGGGCAGCCCAACGCGCCCTCAACCGAGCGCCGGCCGGTTCAGGCGCGCGCGCCATAAACGCCGGTTTCGATCCGGATTTCGAATAGCGCCGCACCTGCGAACGTCGGTGACGCCGATGCTAACTGCCGGTGGAACCGAAGCCGCCCGCGCCGCGCGGCGTCTCGTCGAGTCGCGTGACCATCTGCAGCGTCGCCTGGGTCACCGGTGCGATCACGAGTTGAGCGATCCGCATGCCGCGCGTCACGCTGAACGGCTCCTGTCCGAGATTGATGAGCACGACGCCCACTTCGCCGCGATAGTCGGCGTCGATCGTGCCCGGCGTGTTGAGCACCGTGACCCCATGGCGCGCGGCGAGCCCCGAGCGCGGCCGGACTTGGCCCTCTGTCCCGGGCGGTAGCGCGATCGCGATGCCGGTCGGGATCGAGGCGCGCTGCCCAGGTGCAAGCACCACAGTCGCATCCTGCGCCACCGCGGCCACGAGATCGAGACCTGCAGCAAGTTCGCTTTGATACTCCGGCAGCGGCAGGTCGGCGGCGTGCGGCAGCCGCGCGATGCGGACCTCGATGCTCATTCCAGCTCCTTGGCGATGCGTGCAACCAGCGTGCGTGCAACATCGTCCTTCGATTGCTCGGGCCAGGTCTCGACCCCGGCCGCCGTGACGAGGTGGATCGTGTTGCGATCGCCGCCCATGACGCCGCTAGCCGCCGATACGTCATTGGCAAGAATCCAGTCACATCCCTTGCTGGCAAGCTTTCTCTTGGCGTGCTCCACGACCTTCTCGGTTTCTGCCGCAAAACCGATGACCAGCGGAGGCCGGCCGTTGGTTCGGTGAGCGATGGTCGAGAGGATATCGGGGTTCTCCACGAGCGCCAGATTGGGCGGTCCGCCTGCGGTCTTCTTCAATTTCTGGCCCCCTTCGTCGGCAACGCGCCAATCGGCGACCGCAGCAGCGAAGATTCCGACATCGACGGGCAGAGCGTTCTCGACCGCCCGCTGCATGTCGCGCGCACTTTCGACCCGCACGACTTCAACTCCCGCCGGATCGGGCAAGCTGACCGGCCCGGACACAAGCGTGACCTTCGCGCCGGCCTGCGCCGCCGCGCGGGCAATGGCATAACCCTGCTTCCCGGACGAACGGTTGGCGATGTAGCGCACGGGATCGATCGGCTCGTGGGTCGGGCCGGCGGTGATGAGTACGCGCCGTCCGGCCATAGGCTGTTCGGGCGCGGCAGCGAACAGTGCCGCGACGACGTCCGCGATGTCGATCGGCTCGACCATGCGGCCGAGCCCGGCTTCCCCGCGTTCGGCCATCTCACCGCTGGCGGGCCCGATGACGGCGACGCCATCGGCGCGCAACTGCGCGAGATTGCGTTGAGTTGCGGCACTCGCCCACATGTGGGGGTTCATGGCGGGCGCGATCACGGTCGGCAGGTCGGTCGCAAGGAGGACTGCGCTGGCGAGGTCGTCGGCGAAACCGTGCGCCATCTTGGCCATGAAGTCGGCGGTGCAGGGCGCCACCAGGATTGCGTCTGCGTCGCGCGCGAGGCGGATGTGTCCCACGTCGAACTCGCTTGCCGGGTCGAACAGGTCCGTATGGATGCGCTCGCCTGAGAGCGTGCCGGCCGCAAGCGGCGTGACGAACTGCTGCGCCGCCCGGGTCATCACCACCCGCACGGCGGCACCGCGGTCCTTCAGCCTGCGGATCAGGTCGAGGCTCTTGTAGGCGGCGATGCCGCCGGTGATCACGAGCAAGATTCGCCGGCCCGCCAGCGCCTCCGTGGGCGGGCTGGCAGCCGCCTCCAGCGGCCCCCTTGCCGCTGCCTTCCGCCCGGAGGGCAGCGCTCCCGACCCTCCAGCGGCCGCGGCATAGCCCTGGGCAGGCTTATCCGCGCCGGCCTGGGTGAGGATCTGCCGGATTTCCTCTTCCATGGACCGGCCATGCCGGGCCGCGCGTTCACGCAGCCGTTGCTTCAGCTCGTCGCGGAGGTTTCTGATCGTGAGGCTGGCCATGAGCGATGATATCAATGCTATCAGACTATGATAGCATTGATTGCATCAGCGCGCCAGAATGGCATAGGTGATCACCGCCAGCAGGATCGCGATCACCCACAGGGCAGCCGCTGCCCAGCGGTTGCGTCGGGCCTCGGCCTTGCCGATCGCCGCGACCGTTTCCGGCGCCAGCACGACGCCATCCCGTGTGGCGGCGTCCAACTGTTCGGCGATCCTGCCCGCCCGGGTGAGCAGGCTCGGCACCGACCCGAGGAACTTGCCGACCTCGAGCGCGCCGCTGGCGGCCTCCTCGATACGACCGACGGGTCCGAGGTTGCCTGCCATCCAATCGCTCACCACAGGCTCCGCCGTGGTCCACATGTCGAGCTTGGGATCGAGCATGCGCGCGACTCCTTCGACGACGACCATGGTCTTCTGCAGCAGCACCAGCTCCGGTCGGGTACGCATATCGAAGATCGCCGTGACCTCGAACAGGAGGGTCAACAGCTTGGCCATCGAGATTTCGTCGGCCGGCCGGTTGTGGATCGGCTCGCCGATGGCACGGATCGCCTGCGCGAACGCCTCCACGGAATGATGTGGCGGCACGTAGCCGGCGTCGAAGTGAACCTGCGCCGTGCGTCGGTAATCGCGCGTGATGAAACCGTAGAGAATCTCCCCCAGGAAGCGCCGCTCCTTGGGGCCGAGCCTGCCCATGATCCCGAAATCCACCGCCACCAGTCTGCCGGTGTCGTCGACGAACAGGTTTCCGGGATGCATGTCGGCGTGGAAGAATCCATCCCTGAGCGCATGCCGCAGGAACGACTGGATCACCGCGTGGCCGAGCTGCGGCAGGTCGAAGCCCTTGGCCAACAGCGTGGCCCGGTCCGACAGGGGCGTGCCATCAATCCACTCGAGCGTGAGCACATCCTTGGCGGTATAGTTCCAGTCCACGGCCGGAACGCGGAAGTCCGGATCGTCCTTGATGTTCTCGGCCATCTCCGACAAGGCGGCGGCTTCCAGCCGCAGGTCCATCTCGATGGCGACGGAACGCGCCAGCGTGTCCACAACCTCGACAAGGCGCAACCGGCGTGCCTCCGCCGAGAGGTCTTCGGCATTGCGGGCGGCGAAATAGAAGGACTCCAGGTCCGACTGGAAGCGCCCCTCAATTCCGGGGCGCAGCACCTTGACCGCGACGTCCCGGCCGTCCTTGAGCTGCGCACGGTGGACCTGCGCGATCGACGCCGCCGCCACCGCAGGACCGAATGCGGCGAACACGTCGCCGATAGGTCGTTCGAGCGCGTTTGCCACCACACGTTCGGCCTCGGCCTGCGGAAACGGCTTCATCTTGTCCTGGAGGCTTTCCAGGTCGCGCGCGAGCGTGACCCCGACGACATCGGGCCGGGTGGCCAAGAACTGGCCGAGCTTCACATAGGTAGGCCCGAGCTGGGTGAGCGCGCCGGCGAGGCGGTGGTTGGCGCCCGTCGGCCGCTCGATCAGACGCGCCATGCGCAACGCGAGCTGGGCTGAAGGAGGCAGGGGAGCGAGATCGACGACAGCGAAGACGCCGGCGCGCGCCAGCACGAAGCCCGCGCGGCTCAGACGCAAAAGGTGCGACGTTGCAGAAATCACAAGCGCCAGCCTGAATGCAGCGCAACAATCCCGCCGGTCATCGGTGTGAACTGGACGCGGCCGAAGCCGGCGGAGCGGATCATGTCGGCGAACGCCTGGGGGCGCGGGAACTTGCGGATCGATTCGACGAGGTAGCGGTAGGAGTCGGCATCTCCGGCCACGGCCCGCCCGAGTGCCGGGATGACATTGAACGAATAGAGATCGTAGATCCGATCGAAGCCCGGCACGTCGACCGTGGAGAACTCCAGGCAAAGGAAGTGCCCGCCGATTTTGAGCACCCGGAAAGCCTCCGCCAGGGCCGCCTCAATCCGCGGCACGTTGCGGATGCCGAACGCGATCGTAAAGGCGTCGAAGCTGCGGTCCGGAAACGGCAGCGCTTCCGCATTGCCCTCGACGAAGGTGACCTGCTCGTCGCGGCCGCGCTCGATCGCACGGGTCCTGCCGACCGCCAACATGTCGGGATTGATGTCGCAGACCGTGGCGCGGGCGCCGCGCCCGCCGGCCTCCACCACATGGAAGGCGATATCGCCAGTGCCGCCCGCGACGTCGAGCAGCGCGAAGGGCTGCGTATCCTTGGGCGGATTGACGGCGGTGACCAGGGCGCTCTTCCATGCCCGGTGCAGCCCACCGGACATGAGGTCGTTCATCAGGTCGTAGCGGCTGGCAACCGAGGAAAACACGTCGTCGACCAGCGCCTGCTTGTGGTCGAGCGGTACTTCCCGGAAGCCGAAAGGGACGGTCTTAGACATGGCGCGGACCATAGCGCGGCAGACGCAGGGAGGCTATCGGCGTGATCGCGGGCTTGCCTTTCGCCCGCTCGGGATGATCTACGAATCGTAACCATGCCCGAGCTTCCCGAAGTCGAGACCGTCCGCCGCGGATTGCAGCCCGCCATGGAAGGCGCGCGGTTCGAGGAGGTCGTCGCCCGGCGTCCGGACCTGCGGTTTCCGCTGCCCAAGGACTTCGCCGCGCGGCTGACGGGCAAGACCGTGCGCGGGCTTGGGCGCCGCGCGAAGTACCTTCTGGCCGATCTTTCCTCGGGCGAGGTGCTGCTGATGCACCTCGGCATGTCCGGCTCCTTCCGCGTCTCCCACGACGGCAGCAGCAAGACGCCCGGCAAGTTCCACCACGAGCGCTCGAAGGCCGCCAACCACGACCATGTCGTATTCCGCATGTCGTCGGGCGCGACGGTCACGTTCAATGATCCGCGGCGCTTCGGGTTCATGAAGCTCATCGCGCGCAAGGATCTCGACGCCGAGCCGATGCTGCGCTCGCTCGGGCCCGAGCCTCTCGGCAATGCGTTCGACGCGACGATGCTCGCCGCCGCCTGCCGCGGCAAATCGACCAGTCTGAAGGCGGCCTTGTCGGACCAGCGGGTGGTCGCCGGTCTTGGGAACATCTACGTCTGCGAAGCGCTGCATCGGGCGCACCTCTCGCCCAAGCGCAAGGCGTCGACCATCGCAAGTCGGTCGGGCGCGCCCAACGAGCGTGCCGAGCGGCTCGTCGAGGCGATCAAGGCGGTCTTGACCGATGCGCTCAAACAGGGCGGCTCGTCCCTGCGCGATCATCGCCAGACCGACGGCGAGCTCGGCTATTTCCAGCACCACTTTCGTGTCTATGATCGCGAAGGCCAGCTGTGCTCGACGCCTGGCTGCAGCGGCACCGTCAATCGCATCGTGCAGACGGGGCGCTCGACGTTCTACTGTCCGGTTTGCCAGAAATAGCGGGGTCCCATGACCTACGAGAACATCGTCGTCGAGACAAAGGGCAAGGTCGGCATCATCCGCCTCAACCGTCCGCAGGCATTGAACGCGCTCAATGCCGCGCTGATCAAGGAACTCGCACAGGCAGTCGCCGCATTCGAGCAGGATGCCGGTATCGCCTGCATGATCATCACCGGATCGGAGAAGGCGTTCGCGGCGGGCGCCGACATCAAGGAGATGGCGGACAAGTCCTACATGGACGTGTTCATGGGCGATTTCGCCGCGGACTGGGATCCGCCGGCACGTGCCCGCAAGCCGGTGATCGCCGCGGTCGCAGGGTTTGCTTTGGGTGGCGGCTGCGAGATCGCCATGCAGTGCGACTTCATCATCGCGGCCGACAACGCCAAGTTCGGCCAGCCGGAGATCAAGCTCGGTGTCATCCCAGGCATGGGCGGCACCCAGCGTCTCACGCGTGCGATCGGCAAGGCCAAGGCCATGGACCTGGTGCTGACCGGCCGCATGATGGATGCGGCCGAAGCCGAACGCGCCGGCCTCGTGGCGCGCGTGGTGCCGCTCGCAAGCCTGATGGACGAGGCGATGAAGACGGCGCAGGCGATCGCGTCGATGTCGTTGCCGGCTTTGATGGTCGCCAAGGAGGCGGTCAACAGCGCATTCGAAACCTCGCTCGCCGAAGGCATCCGATTCGAGCGGCGCACGTTTCATGCCCTGTTCGCCACGCACGATCAGAAGGAAGGGATGGCGGCGTTTGTCGAGAAGCGGCCGCCGAAGTTCGAGGACGAGTGATCGCGTTATTTGCGCACGCAGATCACTCGCACGACCGATTGTCGTGCGGCGTCGATCTGAGCCTGCCCGGAAATCGATACTACGTTGTTTGCCGTCAGGAGATTGCGGACCGCGTCGCTGCCGACCAACGTCACCGACCTTGCGGCCGTCGCAGGCCCGGCGACGACCTGAGCCTTCTGCACGGCCACGCCCACGAACCCGGCCTCGGCATCGATCGCCGCCGCGCCTGCGAACCCCTGCGCCGGCGTTGGGTCGAGCACGGAGGTGTCGCCGCTGGGAGCAACGCGTGACGGCACTGCGGAGGTCGACGCGTTGCCGGCCTGTACGTGCGGGTCGGCAATGCCGACGAGCGTGAATTCCCGACGGGGGGCGCCTCCGAGCGGCAGCGGCGCGAGTTTCTGTGGTCCATAAACGCGGATGAGGGCCAGCCCGCTCGCACTGTCCTCGGCGACGCGCGCGGCACTGCCGATGCCTGCCACCACGATCACCTGGCAGTCCTCGATGGCCTTGCGGTCGGTCACAATGTCGCCCGCAGCGCTGACCACGATTCCCGTGGCGTACTCGACCTTGCGCTTTTCCAGCGGCCGGCCATCGGCGGCGGCAGCGGGAAACGCCGTGAAGTCGCTGGCGACCGCCACGACGACGCGCGCCATCACGTCTTCTTTTGCGGCCGCGTATACGATGGTGAAGCCGCGCAACTCCCCGGCTCCAGCCTGCGCCCGCATGTAGAACCGCCGGTTGGCGCCCTGCATGCCCGAGATCACGAAGAAATCCGGACGGCGAACGCTGTAGGTGATCTTGCGCGCGGGGTTCTTTCGCTCCTGCTGGTAGATGGCCGCCAGCGTCGCCGGTGCCGGTTCGCGAAAGACCTCGATTTGCACGTCGCCGCTCGGCGACTGCCAGATGCCGCCGGTCTTGCCCTTACGCGCGCGCGGCGCCAGCTTGTTCGGAATTCCGAGCCGGGCGCCGCTCTCGTCGATCACCGTGCGCCAGCCGACCTCTGCGCGGGCGGCTGCCGCGTCGGCTGCCAGCGCGCTGCGCTCGTCCGGCGAAAGCACGCCGGTCTCCTTGCCCCCCTTGCGCTTTTGGAATGCTTTGACCGCTCCGGTCGAGCGCTCGCCCCAGGCGCCGTCGGCAATGCTGTTGAGATCGCCCGTCCAGATCAGATCGGCTTGAATGGCCATGCGCTCCGCAAGCGGTGCAGCAGCATGTCCTGTCGCCTTGCCGCCTTGTACCGCCTGTGGCTTCGGCGCTGTTTGGGCGAAGGCGGGCATTGCCGCGCAAAAGAGGGCGAACGCGATCACGATCCTCATGGGCTTTCCCTCGCCGCGATGGCCGACCCTAGCGCAACGACCCGTCCCCGAAAACATGGCAAAAAGGCCGCTTGACCCGTGGCATTCGACGGAGCGTGATGGGACCATGATGGACGCACCACACAGCAGCCTGAGCGGTGAAGAACTCGAGCGCTACGCGCGCCACATCGTGCTGCGCGAGGTCGGAGGACCGGGTCAGAATGCGCTCAAGCGCGCGCGTGTGCTGGTGATCGGGGCCGGCGGGCTTGGAGCACCGGTGCTGCTCTATCTCGCCGCCGCCGGCGTCGGGCGCCTCGGAGTGATCGACGACGATGCTGTGTCGCTGTCCAATCTGCAGCGGCAGGTGATCCACGCCACCGCAGATGTCGGACATCGCAAGGTCGACAGCGCCGCCGCGGCGATTGCGCGCCTCAATCCGCACGTTTTCGTCGAAACCCACCCGACGCGACTCACGGCTGCCAATGCGCTTGAACTGGTGTCGCGGTATGACCTCGTCGCGGACGGCTCCGACAATTTCGGGACGCGCTATCTCGTCTCGGACGCCTGTTATCTCGCCGGCCGGCCGCTCGTCACCGGGGCCGTCGGCGTGTTCGACGGCACGCTCACCACGGTCCGCGCGCACGAGCATGGCGCTGACGGGCGGCCCAATCCGACATACCGGTGTCTTTTTCCCGAGCCGCCGCCCCCCGGCACAGTGCCCGCCTGCGAGGAAGCCGGAATTCTCGGCGCCCTGACGGGCGTCGTCGGTTCACTCATGGCGCTGGAGGTGATCCGCGAGATCGTCGGATTCGGCGAGGGCCTGGTCGGGCGGCTGCTCATGATCGACGCCCGCGCGATGCGCTTTGAGACGCTCAGTTATGGCTGGGATCCGAACAATCCGTTGTCGGGCGAGCGTCCGACCATTCGCGATCTGTCGGCGCACCGTTAGCTGCGATTACAGCATCGAAGGCAGCACCCGGTCAGGCGGAGTGTGTCCGTCCATGAAGGTCTGGATGTTGATGATGACCTTGGTCCCCATATCGACCCGGCCTTCCAGAGTGGCGGATCCCATGTGCGGCAGCAGCAGGACCTTGCCGCCCTTGGCAAGGCGAACCAGCCGCGGATTGACGGCGGGCTCGTGCTCGAACACGTCGAGCCCGGCGCCCGCAAGGTCGCCGGCCTCGATCATGCGCGCCAGTGCGTTCTCGTCGATGATCTCGCCGCGGGCCGTGTTGACGATGTAGGCATCGGGCCGCATCAGCTTGAGGCGCCGGGCCGATAACAGATGGTAGGTGGCAGGCGTGTGTGGACAATTGACCGACACGATGTCCATGCGCGCCAGCATCTGGTCGAGGCTCTCCCAATAGGTTGCCTCGAGCTGGGCTTCAACCGCGGCCGGCACGCGTCGGCGATTGTGATAATGGATCTGGAGCCCAAACGCACGCGCGCGGCGCGCGATCGCGCGGCCGATCCGGCCCATTCCGATGATTCCGAGGCGCTTGCCGCCGATCCGATGGCCGAGCATCCAGGTCGGGCTCCAGCCTGTCCAGTCGGTGTCGCTGATCAGGACGTTCGCCCCCTCGGCCAGACGTCGCGGCACCGCGAGGATCAGCGCCATCGTCATGTCCGCCGTGTCCTCGGTGAGGACGCCGGGCGTATTGGTCACCGTGATACCGCGGTCCATTGCCGCGCTCACATCAATGTTGTCGACGCCATTGCCGAAGTTGGCGATCAGCTTGAGCTGAGGCCCGGCCTCGTTGAGCACCGCCTCGTCGATGCGGTCGGTGACGGTCGGCACCAGCACGTCGGCTGACTTCACCGCCGCAGCGAGCTCAGCCTGGCTCATCGGCTTGTCGCTGAGATTGAGACGCGTGTCGAACAACTCGCACATCCGCGTCTCGATGGTGTCGGGCAGTTTACGGGCGACGATGACTTGAGGCTTCTTTCTGCTTGGCATGAACCTGCCTCGTCGATCGATCGCAGCCGCGGAATGCGTCGGGTGGGACTGAGCTTCGTTCAGTCCTCTTTAACGCTGATTGCGCACATTAGCAGCATCCCGACGGGCCCGGGGAAGGGGTCCTCTCTATCAGAAGACCGGGTCGGCATTAAGCGCCGGCCGGCATCAGATCAATGCGGTGTCGCCACGGCGGCAGCGTCGGCAGGTGGGTCGTGTCATGTACCGAGCGGGCAGGATAGCGAGGGGCGGCCTCCTGTGCTGGCTGGGTGTGGCGGCGGTGTTGGCAGTCTGCAGTGTGAACGTCGCCGCCGCGGAGGCGTTGCGGCTGCCGCGCTTCGTGAGCCTCAAGTCCGACAAGGTGAACGTGCGGGCGGGGCCAACCAAGGACCACGACGTCACCTGGGTCTATACCCGGACCGGATTACCGGTCGAAATCGTCGCCGAGTATGAAAACTGGCGCCGCATCCGCGATTGGGAGGGCGCCGAAGGCTGGGTCTATCACTCGCTGTTGTCGGGACGGCGGACAGGGCTCGTGATCGCCAACAGCAAGGCCGGCGACGCGCCAACCCCCATCCATTCCGAGCCCGACGAGACCAGTGCGGTGACCGCCAGACTGCAGCCGGGCGTGCTGGGCACGGTCAAGCACTGCACGGGAGAATGGTGCCGGGTCGCCGGCAAAGGCTTCGACGGATGGATCCAGCAGAACCGGCTGTGGGGCGTATATCCCAAGGAGCAGGTCGACTGAACGTCGAATCAGGAAATCGCCGCGCGAGGCGCGGCGATTTCCTGATTCGAATGAGGGGGACGGTGTCGACGCCGCTTAACCTGTCTTGCGCTTGAGCCGAACCACGACCTCGACACGATCGATCTCGTAGCCTTCGAGCGTGGTCGGCATGTCGCTGACGGTGACCTTGGCCGACGGGATGTCCATCAGCGCGTTCTCGTCTTCGAGAAAGAAATGATGGTGATCCGAGACGTTGGTGTCGAAATAGGTCTTGGAACCGTCGACGGCGACCTGGCGCAGCAGACCCACGTCTGTGAACTGGTTGAGCGTGTTGTAGACGGTGGCCAGCGAAACCGGCACGCGCGCCTTGCTGGCCTCTTCGAACAGCATCTCCGCCGTAAGATGGCGGTCGCCCTTGGAGAACAGGATCCAGCCAAGTTCCATGCGTTGACGCGTCGGACGAAGGCCGACCTTGCGCAGCATGCTGCGCACGTTCTGCCATGGGCAGGTCGCGCTGTCGGCGCGTTTCGCCTCCGGCTGGGCCGAGGAGCGAAGTTGCTGGACGATCTGGACTGGCCTTGGCTGCATGGGACGCTGTCTAACTTGTTGATTAGGTTCGAAAGAACCGATCGATCTAGGATGACCTATACCGCGCGAGGACGTCTGTTGCAACCGCTTCGCAACAGCGGATGTCGCGAATTAGAGCTATTCTCGACTGCCACACGTTGATCAGGATCAATTGTGGACCGCGCGGCTGCCATCCGCCGGTTGCAGGCCTTCGTGGACCCCCCACATCAGGTCTTCCGGCTGTTCTCCCAGGGGGCTGGTATGTTAGGGACTGCCTGCTAGCGGGCTGATTTCGAGGATTCGCACGAGATGGAAACGCGACGGACGAGCTTTGCCTACGAAGACCTTTTGTCCTGTGGGCGAGGCGAGCTGTTCGTTGATGGACCTCAACTGCCGCTGCCGCCGATGCTGATGTTCGACCGGATTACCGAAATCTCGGAAACCGGCGGTCCGCACGGCAAGGGCATGGCCCGCGCCGAACTCGACGTGAAGCCGGATCTCTGGTTCTTCGCCTGCCACTTCAAAGGTGACCCAGTGATGCCAGGCTGCCTCGGCCTCGACGCGCTCTGGCAGATGGTCGGCTTCTTCCTGGGTTGGCTGGGAGCGCCGGGCAGGGGCAGGGCGCTCGGTCTGGGCGAGTTGAAATTCTCGGGGCAAGTACTTCCGACCGTCAAAAAGGTCGTGTACGGCATCGACATCAAGCGGGTGATGCGGTCCAAGCTCGTGCTGGGCATTGCCGATGGCTGGCTGTCCGCGGATGGAACCGTGATCTATCGCGCGTCGGACCTGAAGGTCGGGCTGTTCCGCGACGACGCCATGATGCAGGCGGGTGGATAGTTTCCAAGCCGCGGCCAAGCGCGGCCACGTGCGGCGACAATACTGACGAGGCAGGCATGCGACGAGTCGTCGTCACCGGAATGGGCATTGTTTCGTCCATCGGCAACAGCACTCAGGAAGTTCTGGCGAGTTTGCGCGAAGCCAAGTCTGGCATTTCGCGCGCCGAGAGATACGCCGAACTCGGCTTCCGCTGCCAGGTTCACGGCGCTCCCACGCTCAATCCGGAGGAGACCGTGGACCGGCGTGCCATGCGCTTCCTGGGCGGCGGCGCGGCATGGAATCACGTTGCGATGGAGCAGGCTATCCGCGACGCCGGGCTTGAGGCGAACGAGGTTTCGCACGAGCGCACGGGCATCATCATGGGATCGGGCGGACCGTCGACGCGCACCGTCGTCGAAGCCGCCGACATCACACGCAGCAAGGGCCCCAAGCGGGTCGGCCCGTTCGCCGTCCCGAAGGCGATGTCTTCGACTGCATCGGCTACGCTTGCGACGTGGTTCAAGATCAAAGGCGTGAACTATTCGATCTCGTCGGCCTGCGCGACGTCCAACCATTGCATCGGGAATGCGATGGAGACGATCCAGATGGGCAAGCAGGACATGATTTTCGCCGGCGGCTGCGAGGAACTGGACTGGACGCTTTCGGTGCTGTTCGACGCGATGGGCGCCATGTCGTCCAAGTTCAACGATACGCCGGAGAAGGCCTCACGCGCCTATGACGTGGACCGCGACGGGTTCGTCATCGCCGGCGGCGCCGGCGTCCTGGTCCTCGAGGAACTCGAACACGCCAAGGCGCGCGGCGCCAAGATTTACGCCGAGGTCGCAGGTTACGGCGCAACCTCAGACGGCTATGACATGGTCGCGCCGTCGGGTGAGGGGGCAGTACGCTGCATGCGGATGGCGCTCGAAACCGTGAAGGCGCCGGTGGACTACATCAATCCGCATGCCACGGCGACGCCGGTCGGCGATCTCAAGGAGATCGAAGCCATTCGAGAGGTTTTCGGCGACAAGACGCCGCCGATCTCGGCGACCAAGTCGCTGACCGGCCATTCGCTCGGCGCGGCCGGCGTGCAGGAGGCCATCTACTCGCTGTTGATGATGAACAACGGATTCATCTGCGAGAGCGCCAATATCGAAAATCTTGATCCGACCTTTGCCGACATGCCCATCGTCCGCGAGCGGCGCGACAATGTGAAGCTCGGGTGCGTGCTGTCGAATTCGTTTGGATTCGGCGGCACCAACGCCTCGATCGTCTTCAAGCGGCTGGACGTGTGAGCCGGCCATGTCGGGACTGATGCAGGGCAAGCGCGGCCTCATCATGGGGGTCGCCAACGATCACTCCATCGCCTGGGGCATTGCCAAGACGCTGGCGGCGCACGGTGCGGAGCTCGCCTTCACGTACCAGGGCGAGGCGCTGGGCAAGCGCGTGAAGCCGCTCGCGGAACAGGTGAAGTCGTCGTTCCTGATGCCGTGCGACGTTGAGGACATCTCTTCTGTCGATGCGGTGTTCGCCGAGATCAAGAAACGATGGGGGACGCTGGACTTTCTCGTCCACGCGATCGCCTTCTCGGACAAGGCCGAGCTGAAGGGCCGCTACGCCGACTCGACGCGCGAGAATTTCGTCCGCACCATGGTCATCTCCTGCTACGCCTTCACCGAAGCGGCCAAGCGCGCCGCCGAGCTGATGCCGAACGGCGGAGCGATGGTCACGCTCACCTATAACGGCGGCGAGCGTGCGATGCCTAATTACAATGTGATGGGCGTCGCAAAGGCCGCCCTGGAGGCGTCGGTGCGTTACCTCGCCGTCGATTTCGGCCACCAGAACATCCGCGTCAACGCCATCTCGGCCGGGCCGATCCGCACGCTGGCTGGCGCCGGCATTTCGGACGCTCGTTTCATGTTCGCATTCCAGCAGCGTCACTCGCCTCTTGGACGCGGCGTGACGCTTGAGGAACTGGGCGGGGCTGGGCTCTACCTGCTGTCCGATCTGTCCGGCGGGGTGACCGGCGAGATCCATTTTGTCGACAGCGGCTACAACGTCATCGCCATGCCGCAGCCGGAAGCGCTCAAGGCGAATGGCAATATAAAAGACGCCGCGCAGTGATCACTGCGCGGCGCCGTTAGCGCGACGATGCCGGCCGTCTAGGCGGCGGCGCGACGTTCGGCGAGGTCGAACCGGTCGAGGTCCATGACCTTCGTCCACGCGGCGACGAAGTCATTCACGAACTTCTCCTTCGAGTCCGTGCACGCGTAAACCTCCGCGAAGGCGCGCAACTGCGAGTGCGAACCGAAGATCAGGTCGACCCGGGTCCCGGTCCACTTGACCTCGTTGGTCTTCCGGTCGCGCCCTTCGTACACGCCCTCGGAGCCGGACACCGGCTGCCAATACGTGCTCATGTCGAGCAGGTTGACGAAGAAGTCGTTCGTCAGCGTCTCGGCTTTGCTGGTGAAGACGCCATGCTTGGACTGGCCGACGTTTGCGCCCAGGACGCGCAGGCCGCCGAGAAGGACGGTCATCTCCGGTCCCGTCAGCGTCAGCAATTGTGCCCGGTCCACCAAGCCTTCCTCCGGCCGCATGAATTCCCGGCCGCTGAGATAATTGCGGAAGCCATCGGCGAGCGGTTCGAGCGCCTGGAAGGATTCGACGTCGGTCTGCTCCTGCGAGGCGTCCATGCGACCCGGCGTGAAGGGGACCTTCACGTCGCAACCGGCGGTCTTTGCGGCCTTCTCCACCGCCGCGGAGCCGGCGAGAACGATGAGGTCGGCAAGGGAAACCTTCTTGCTGCCGGACTGTGACGCATTGAACTCCTTCTGGATCGTTTCGAGCTTCTGCAGGACCTTCGCGAGCTGGGCCGGCTGGTTGACCTCCCAATCCTTTTGCGGAGCGAGGCGAATGCGCGCGCCATTCGCTCCGCCGCGCTTGTCAGAGCCGCGGAACGTCGATGCCGACGCCCACGCCGTCGAGACCAGCTCGGAAACGGACAGGCCGGACGAGAGGATCTTCGCCTTCAAGGCGGCGACGTCCTGCTCGCCAATCAGCGGATGATCCACCGCGGGGATCGGATCCTGCCAGATCAGCGTCTCCTTCGGCACCAGCGGACCCAGATAGCGCTGGATCGGGCCCATGTCGCGGTGCGTGAGCTTGAACCAGGCGCGCGCGAACGCGTCCGCGAACTGGTCCGGATGCTCGTAGAAGCGCCGCGAGATCTTTTCGTAGATCGGGTCGAACCTCAGCGACAGGTCGGTGGTCAGCATGGTCGGAATATGCTTCTTCGACTTGTCGTAAGCGTCCGGGATCGTGGCGGCGGCATTCTTCGCCTTCCACTGTTGCGCGCCGGCCGGGCTCTTCGTCAGTTCCCATTCATTGTTGAACAGGTTGTCGAAGAAGTGGTTGCTCCACTTGGTCGGCGTCTGCGTCCACGTGACCTCGGGGCCCCCTGTGATGGTGTCGGCCCCGATACCCGTGCCGTGCTTGCTCTTCCAGCCGAGACCCTGATCCTCGAGAGCGCCGGCCTCGGGCTCGGGCCCGACGAGCGACGGATCGCCGGCGCCGTGGGTCTTGCCGAAGGTGTGGCCGCCGGCGATCAGCGCGACCGTTTCTTCGTCGTTCATCGCCATGCGGTAGAAGGTCTCGCGGATGTCCTTGGCCGCCGCGATGGGGTCCGGATTGCCGTTCGGGCCTTCCGGGTTCACGTAGATCAGACCCATCTGCACGGCGCCGAGCGGCTTCTCAAGCTCGCGTTCGCCGCTGTAGCGTTCGTCGCCGAGCCACGTCCCTTCGGGACCCCAGTAGAGCTCTTCCGGCTCCCAAACGTCGACGCGGCCGCCTGCGAAGCCGAATGTCTTGAAGCCCATCGACTCGAGCGCGACGTTGCCGGCGAGAACCATGAGGTCGGCCCAGGAGATTTTGCGGCCGTACTTCTGCTTGATTGGCCACAGCAGCCGTCGTGCCTTGTCGAGGTTCGCGTTGTCCGGCCAGCTGTTGAGCGGCGCGAAGCGTTGCTGGCCTGCGCCGGCGCCGCCGCGACCGTCAGTGATGCGGTAAGTGCCCGCGCTGTGCCACGCCATGCGGATCATCAAGGGCCCGTAGTGACCGAAATCGGCCGGCCACCACTCCTGTGAGTCCGTCATCAAGGCCTGCAAGTCCTTGATCACCGCATTCAGGTCGAGGCTCTTGAATTCTTTTGCGTACTCGAACGCCTTGCCCATCGGATTCGACATCGGGGAATTGCGGTGGAGCACCGAGACATCGAGCTGGTTCGGCCACCATTCGCGGTTCGCCCGCATCTTTCGGCCAGTCGAATGCATGACCGGGCATTTGCCCGCCTTGTCGTCAGTTTTTGCGTCCATGTTCCTCTCCAAATGCTCCCTGGGGTGTGCGCCGGAGCGCAGCTGCCGACAGCATGAACGCTACCTTGGATAAGGTCTAATCGTATTGTCTGACGAGGTCGATCACTTTATCTTATCGCCATGATCACGTTGAAACAGTTGCGGTATTTATCAGCCTTAGCGGAACACCGGCATTTCGGGCGCGCCGCCGATGCCTGCGCGGTCACGCAGCCGGCGCTCTCGATGCAAATTCGCGATCTGGAGCGCGAACTCGGGGTCGAACTGGTCGAACGCCGGCCCGGGGACGTCGCGCTGACCGACGTCGGACTGGAGATCGCGCGGCGTGGCGCCCAGATGCTCGCCAGCGCCCGCGATCTCGTCGATGTCGCTCGTCATCGCGGCCGCCTGCTCAGCGGCCGGTTGATGCTCGGCATCATCCCCACGCTGGCGCCATATGTGCTGCCCAGGGTCCTGCCGATGCTGCAGGGCCGCTACCCCGATCTACGTATCGAGTTGCGCGAAACTCAGACCAAGCTGCTGCTCGATGAACTCAGCCGCGGCACGATCGATGCCGTGATGCTGGCGCTGCCCGTGCACGAGAGCGACATCGAGACGCGCCATCTGTTCGAGGATCCATTCCTGCTTGCCGTCAGTGCCGACGATCCACGGCCCGTGACGGCGCGGGTCAAGGTCGAAGACATCGATCACCGGCGGCTGATCCTGCTTGAGGAGGGCCACTGTCTGCGCGATCAGGCGCTGGCCTTTTGCGGCAATGATCTGCGCAGCGGCGTGCTCGGCCTGGGTGCGACGAGCCTCACCACCGTCATGCAGATGGTCGCCAACGGCTACGGAATCACGCTGGTTCCGCAGGTTGCCGCGGATGTCGAAGTGCGTGATGAGCGTGTCAAGCTGCTGCGGTTTGCGCAGCCGCAGCCAGGTCGCGCCATTGGCCTCGCATGGCGTCGGACCTCCCCGCGCAAGGCGGATTTCCTGGCTCTCGGCGAGATCATGACGCAGGCGTTCGTCCCATCCGGAACTGCGCCGGCGCGCCGGCGGGCCAGTGCCGGGGCTCTCTAGAGATCCGCTTCCTTCTCGAGCATGGCGGGGTTCTCAAGGCAATAATAGCCCGAGAAACGGCTCACCAGCTTGCGCCGTTTCCAATCCGCGAGGATGCGGTTGAAGTTCTCGCGGGCGATCCCCGCCATGGCGGCCAGCTCGCTCTGGCCGAACTTCTGCCGGATGACGATACGGCCGGCACCGACGTCCTCGCCGAAGTGGTCGGCCAGTTCGAGCAGCGTGACCGCAACGCGGCCCTTCAGCGGCAGGAAGGTTTCCGCCGCAATGACGCTATCGGTTTCCCGCAACCGCGACGCCAGCAGCGCGACGAGATGCTTGTACACCTCGGGATATCTGTTGGTGCATTCTTCGAACTTCGCTCTGCTGATGAAGCTGAGCTCGGCATCGCGCACGGCCACCACCGAAGCCGAGCGGGAGAGGCCGTCCAGCATGGCGAGTTCGCCGACGATCGCCCCGGGGCCGAGAATCGCAAGGATGCGTTCGCCGCCGCTCTGCGACAGCATGGTTACCTTCAGCAAGCCCTTATCGATACGGTAGCAGCCGTCGCCGGGATCGCCGGCCAGGAAAAGCGTCTGACCAGCGTCGAGCCTGACCGTCGTCGCGTTTCCGAAAAGCTGTTCGGAGAGCTTGGGCGGCAGTCCCGATAAAACGCTGGGTTGTCGTCCGGGTCTCGGCACGTACCGCGGCCTCTTTGTCGAATTCGTGGTCATAACCTAGCCCGCATTGGCTTCGCGTGAATAGGATTTTTGCCGCGCGACGGCGAGCGCACAAGAGCAAGAGGGTTTGCATGGTGCTAACGCCCGGTCACGAAAAAAAGCCGCTCGTAGACGGATGCCTACGAGCGGGTGGTCTGGGGGCAGACCAAGTTGGTGACTGGAGGTGACGGAATTAGGGACTGGGAATTCCGGTGACCGGGGAGAGCCGCTTGCTCATCGCGCGTCCGGTGGGACGGTCCAGAATTGCGCGATCATCTGCTCTCCTCCGTCGAGGTCCGCGGGACGTCGAACTCTCGATAGCTGCAATCTAGCGCGCGCCCGCATGATGGATGGTGACGTCCAACACAAATCGGTCGATTCCCCTATGGCATTGAAAACGCGGCGCAATCGTCCCGCATGCAGCATTGCCGGAGCACAAAAAAAGCGGGTGGCCGAAGCCACCCGCCCACCATTGTTGCGAAGGTCCCGGATTGCCTATTCAGCGCCGCCGGCCGCGCGCTCCTGCTCGCGCTCACCCTTCTGCTTGGCCTCGAGGTCCTCGCCAGTCTCCTGGTCGACGGCCTTCATCGACAGCCGCACCTTGCCGCGGTCGTCGAAGCCGAGCAGCTTCACCTTCACCTTGTCGCCTTCCTTGACCACATCCGAGGTCTTCTGCACGCGCTGTGGCGCTAGATGCGAGATGTGCACGAGGCCGTCCTTGGCCCCGAAGAAGTTCACGAAGGCGCCGAAGTCCATCACCTTGACGACTGTGCCGTCGTAGATGTGGCCGACTTCCGGCTCGGAGGTGATCGACTTGATCCAGTTCACCGCAGCCTTGATCGACTCGCCCGAGGCGGAGGCCACCTTCACGGTGCCGTCGTCTTGGATGTCGATCTTGGCGCCGGTCTTCTCCACGATTTCGCGGATGACCTTGCCGCCGGTGCCGATCACTTCGCGGATCTTGTCGGTCGGGATCGTGAACATCTCGATGCGCGGGGCATGCTCGCCGAGTTCCGCACGCGCACTGGTCAGAGCCTTGGCCATCTCACCGAGGATGTGCAGGCGCCCATCCTTCGCCTGGGTGAGGGCGACGCGCATGATCTCCTCGGTGATGCCGGCGATCTTGATGTCCATCTGCAGCGACGTGACGCCCTTCTCGGTGCCCGCCACCTTGAAATCCATGTCGCCGAGGTGGTCCTCGTCGCCGAGGATGTCGGACAGCACGGCATAGCGCTTGTCCTCAAGGATGAGGCCCATGGCGATGCCGGCGGTCGGAGCACGCAGCGGCACGCCCGCATCCATCAACGCCAGCGACGTGCCACACACGGTGGCCATCGACGAGGACCCGTTCGACTCGGTGATCTCGGAGACCACCCGGATCGTGTACGGGAAATCGTGCTTGGGCGGCAGCACCGGGTGGATCGCGCGCCAGGCGAGCTTGCCGTGGCCGATCTCGCGTCGGCCCGGGGAGCCGAGCCGCCCGGTTTCACCCACCGAGAACGGCGGGAAGTTGTAGTGCAGCAGGAACGTCTCCTTGTACGTTCCGGGCAGCGCGTCGATGAACTGCTCGTCCTCGCCGGTGCCGAGCGTCGTCACCACAAGGGCCTGCGTTTCGCCACGCGTGAACAGCGCCGAGCCGTGCGCCCGCGGCAGAACGCCGACCTCCGCCACGATTGGACGCACCGTCTTCACGTCGCGCCCGTCGATGCGACGGCCGGTATCGAGAATGTTCCAGCGGACGATCTTGGCTTCGAGTTCCTTGAACACGCCCGCCACGCGAGCCGCCGGATAGCGCGGATTGGCCTCGCCTTCGGGCAGGAAGTGCGCCATCACCTTGGCTTTGGCCGCGTCCACCGCCTTGTGGCGTTCGGTTTTGCCGGCGATAGCGTAGGCAGCGCGCAGATCCTGCTCGATCAAGCCGAGCATTTCCGTCTCGATCGCGCTGTTGTCGACGTCGGCGGTCTCGCGCGGCTCCTTCGCCGCCTTTTCCGCCAACTGGATGATGGCTTCGATCACCGGCTGGAAATGCCGGTGGCCGAACATCACCGCGCCCAGCATCACTTCCTCGGGGAGCTCTTTGGCTTCGGATTCGACCATCAGCACGGCGTCTTGCGTGCCGGCGACGACGAGATCGAGCGTGCTTTCCGCCATCTCGTCGAGCTGCGGGTTGAGCACGAACTCGTTCTCGATGAAGGCGACGCGAGCAGCGCCGATCGGCCCCATGAACGGGGCTCCGGAGAGCGTCAGCGCGGCCGAGGAGGCCACCATGGCGACGATGTCGGGATCGTTCTCCAGGTCATGCGAGAGCACGTGCACGATCACTTGCGTGTCGCAGCGCCAGCCCTCCGCGAACAGCGGGCGGATCGGGCGGTCGATAAGACGCGAGATGAGCGTCTCGCGCTCGGTCGGGCGGCCTTCACGCTTGAAATAGCCGCCGGGGATGCGGCCGGCGGCATAGAATTTTTCGAAGTAGTTGCAGGTGAGCGGGAGGAAATCGATGCCTTCCTTCGGCTGTTTGGCCGCCACGACGGTCGCGAGCACCGTCGTCTCTCCGTAGGTGGCGAGCACCGCGCCGTCGGCCTGACGGGCGATCTTTCCGGTCTCCAGGACAAGCTTGCGCCCACCCCAATCGAGTTCCACGCGATGGATATCGAACATTCTGGCTTTCTCTCTCAGGTTCTCGGGCGCATCGGATGCGGCCCGGTCAGCCACGAACGCCATGAGCAAGATGGCGAGACGCTGCAGCGCGCGGCGAAGGTGCGCTTGCCTGCAGCGTCCGGCAATCCTGCCATGGCCCTCGAGCCTTTCGATGTCGGGCAGTCATCTGCCCGAAATGTCCGGCATAAATCATCCGCCGGACGACGGACGGAGGAGCCTGACATGGCTCCGCCGCTACTTCACTGCACCAATCCCTGCGGCGAGCCTGCGCGTCGCCGGAAATAAACTTGCCCGCAATGACAGCAGCACCCGCTAGCGGCGGATGCCGAGCTTGTCGATGAGGGTCTGATAACGCTTTTCGTCGGCGCGCTTGAGATAGTCGAGAAGCTGACGACGCTGAGACACGAGCTTCAGCAATCCACGACGGGAATGGTTATCTTTCACGTGGGACTTGAAGTGCTCGGTCAGATTGCTGATCCGCTCCGACAGGATCGCGACCTGGACTTCCGGCGATCCGGTATCGTCGGCCTTGACGGCATAGGACTTGATAAGTTCAGCCTTGCGGCTCGCGGTAATCGACATCGTCAATTGCCTTCGTTGCGGCGGGCTCTGCCTTGCAGGCCGGCCAGATTGAACACACGCTTGGGGATGAGCTCGCCGCGGCTCGTTTCGGCGAGGGCCACGAGCTGGCCCGAAACCGTAACGTGAACGATGCCGGTGACGACGGGAGCATCCCGCCCGCGCAACACGACGGCTTGGCCCCGCTGGAGCCTTGCCGCATCCGCCCGACTGACGGCCAGCGCCGGGATGTCGTCCAGCGCGGTCGCAACGGGCATGAGCGCATCGGCGAAGCTAGCCTCGCCGAGGCCGGCTCTATGGCACAAAGCCTCCAATTGTTCCAGCGAAATCATGGTGTTTTCGGTAAACGGACCGACTCGGGTGCGGCGCAGGGCCGATACATGCCCGCAGCAGCCCAGCACCCGGCCCATATCCCGGGCCAGGGCCCGGACGTAGGTGCCCTTGCCGCATTCGGCCTCAAAAACCGCGTGGTCGGCGTCCGGTTGGTCCACGAGGGTCAGGGCGTGGATATCCACCGGACGAGCCTGCAGCTCGACGTCCTGGCCATCCCGGGCGATGTCGTAGGCCCGTTCGCCCTCGACCTTGATGGCGGAGAAGCGGGGCGGAACCTGGGAAATGGTACCGGTGAACTGCGGCAGCAGCGCCCTGATCGCGGCGGCATCCGGGCGCTTATCGCTGGTCGCGGTGACGCGGCCCTCGGCGTCGTCCGTGTCGCGCTCTTCCCCCCAACGTACGGTGAAGCGGTAGGTCTTGCGCCCGTCCATCACGAACGGAACCGTCTTGGTCGCCTCTCCAAGCGCGATCGGCAGGCATCCGGTGGCGAGCGGATCGAGCGTACCCGCATGTCCCGCGCGTTTCGCCGAGAACAGGCGCTTGATGCGCGCGACCGCATGTGTCGATGTCATGCCGATCGGTTTGTCGAGCACGAGCCAGCCGTGAACGTCGCGCTTGTCGCGTTTCGGTTTGGGACCGGATGGCGGGCGCGCCGATTCGACGTGCCCTTCGAGCGTCTTGTCTTCGATCACGCGCCGCGATCCTCGTCCTCGTCGTTGTCCAAATCGCGCCTCACGGCCGGCGTTCGCAGAATCTTCTCGATACGTTCTGCCTCTTCGAATCGTTCGTCGATTCGAAACCGGACGTCAGGTGCAAATTTCAGGTTAACGCGGTGCGCGATCTCGCCGCGCAGAAACCGCTTGTTGCGTTCGAGCGCAGCGAGCACCGCCTCCGTGTCCTTGCCGCCGAGCGGCATGACGTAGATGGTCGCCTGCCGCAGGTCGGGCGACATGCGCACCTCCGGCACCGTGATCACGTGTCCGGCGAGCACCGGATCGTGGAGATCGCCGCGAGAGAGGATATCTGCGAGAGCGTGGCGCACGAGTTCGCCGGCACGCAACTGCCGTTGCGAAGCGCCTGAGCCCTTCTCGCGCTGATGCTGGCGAGGCATTGGTCTTCCAATCAATCCGTTGGCGCTCGCCCTGCACGCGGCCATTCGCGGCCGCTGCAGACGCAAGCTCGTGTCGATGGTTGAAAAATTAGGGAGATCGCAGCGAACGCCGGAGTGTGGAACTCAGAGCGTGCGTTGCACCGTCTCCACGCGGTAACACTCGATGACGTCGCCGACCTTCATGTCCTGGTAGTTCTCGAACGCCATGCCGCATTCCTGACCGGCGACGACCTCACGCACATCGTCCTTGAAGCGCTTGAGCTGAGAAAGCTTGCCTTCGTGGATGACGACGTTGTCGCGGATGAGCCGGACGTTGGCCCCGCGCTCGACCTTGCCGTCGGTGACGCGGCAGCCGGCGACCTTGCCGACCTTCGAGACCGAGAAGACCTCGAGGATCTGCGCATTGCCGAGCATCGTCTCGCGCAAAGTCGGTGCGAGCAGGCCCGACATCGCCTTCTTCACGTCGTCGACGAGATCATAGATGATGTTGTAATACCGGATCTCGATGCCTGCGCGCTCTGCCGCCTCGCGCGCCTCTTTGTGGGCGCGCACGTTGAACGCGATGATCGGAACGCCCGAGGCTTCCGCCAGCGTCACGTCCGATTCCGAGATGCCGCCGACTCCCGCGTGCAGCACGCGCGCGCCGACTTCCTCGGTGCCGAGCTTCTCCAGGGCGCCAATGATCGCTTCGAGCGAGCCCTGCACGTCGGCCTTGACCACGAGCTGCAATTCCTTGCGGCCGGCGGTCTTGAGCTGCGTCATCATCTGCTCGAGCGAGCCGCGCATGCCGGTCGCGCGCGCGGCCATCTTCTCGCGCTTCTGGCGCGCACGGTAGTCGGTGACCTCGCGGGCGCGTGCTTCGTTTTCGACGACGGCGAGACGGTCGCCCGCCTCCGGCGTGCCGTTGAAGCCCAGGACCTCGACCGGAACCGATGGGCCTGCGGTGTCGACGTTCCCGCCGGTATCGGAAACCAGCGCGCGAACGCGGCCCCATTCTGCGCCGGCAACGACGATGTCGCCCGCGTGCAGCGTCCCCCGCTGGACCAGCACGGTGGCCACCGGACCGCGGCCGCGATCGAGCTTGGCTTCGATGACGGTCCCTTCCGCGGCGCGATCGGGGTTGGCCTTCAGGTCGAGGATTTCGGCTTGCAGGCCGATGGTCTCGAGCAGCTTGTCGAGATTGAGCTTCTTGGTGGCGGATACCTCGACGTCGAGCACCTCGCCGCCCATCGATTCGACCTGCACCTCATGCTGCAAAAGTTCGGTACGCACGCGTTCCGGCTTGGCGTCCGGCTTGTCGATCTTGTTGATGGCGACGATCATCGGCACCTTCGCCGCCTTGGCATGATGGATCGCCTCGATCGTCTGCGGCATGACGCCGTCGTCGGCGGCGACCACGAGGATGACGATGTCCGTCACCTTGGCGCCGCGTGCGCGCATGGCAGTGAAGGCCGCGTGGCCCGGCGTGTCGATGAACGTAATCCTGGAACCGGACGGCGAGGTGATCTGATAGGCGCCGATGTGCTGGGTGATGCCACCGGCTTCGCCGCCCGCCACGTTGGTTGCGCGGATTGCGTCGAGCAGCGAGGTCTTGCCGTGGTCGACGTGGCCCATGATGGTCACGACCGGCGGCCGCGACTTGAGCGTCTCGGGCGCATCGGCGACATCGAACACGCCCTCTTCGACGTCAGATTCCGCAACGCGGCGAACGGTATGCCCGAGTTCCTCAGCGATGAGTTGCGCGGTGTCGGCGTCGATCACATCCGTGATCTTGGCCATCTGGCCCTGCTTCATCAGCAGCTTGATCACGTCCACAGCGCGCTCGGCCATGCGGTTGGCGAGCTCCTGAATGGTGATCGTTTCCGGAATGGTGACCTCGCGGACGAGCTTTTCCTTAGCTTCCGCCTCGCGATGGCCGGTCATGCGCTGCACACGCCGGCGGAATGACGCAACCGAGCGCTCGCGCACCTCGTCGGCGTTCAATGCCGCGTTGATCGTCAGGCGGCCACGGCGCTTCTCACCGCCCGCGGGAGTACGGGTCGGCTTCGGCGCAGCTGCGGGCCGGGCCGCGGCGCCCCCGATGCCACGGCGGGCGCGGGGCGATTCTTCTTCCTCGGCCTCCGCGGCCACAGCGGCGCGGGCGGCAGGGCGCGCGGCCGGAGCTTCCTCGACACCAAAGCGCTTCTTGGCTTCCTGCTCGGCCTTGCGCTTGGCCTCATCCTCGTGGCGGCGACGTTCGTCTTCCTCGCGCTTGCGCGCTTCGGCGGCCTCGCGTTCGACGCGTTCGCGGCTCTCGCGCTCCTCGCGACGCCGGGCCTCTTCTTCGGCGATCTTGCGCTCCTCCGCTTCGCGGGCGCGGAAATCGGTGAGCGCATGCGCCCGGGCGCTGCGCTCTTCCTCTGTGAGCGTGCGCAGCACGACGCCGCGCGGCTTTGCGGCTCCAGCCGGCCCAGCCTGCGCGGGTGCGGTGGTCTGGGGCGAGGACGGCGCGGGCTTGGCGGGGCCAGCCGGGCGGCGCGCCGGCGTGCTGGGAGCGGCCGTCTCCGCGGGCTTGGATTCGCCCGGGCCGATGCGGCGCTTGACCTTCTCGACCACGACGGCCTTGGTGCGGCCATGGCTGAAACTCTGGCGCACCACGCCCTGCTCGACGGCGCTTCGCTTGAGCGTCAGCGTCGATTTCGGCGGCGTGACCGTCAGCTTCTCAGTCGGATTCTTCGTGTCTGTCATCCCAGTTCCAATTCAGTCATCGCAGCGGGCGAACCCGCGATTTCAACCCGCCGGTCCCCGTCATTTTCAGCCGTCCGAAAATGCTCGAGGTCTTGCCAGCGCGCGAGAAAAGTCTCGCTCGCACGCCCGGCAAGCAGGGCAGCATGTACCACATTTGCCCGGCCCAATGCCAAATCCAATTCCGCGGACGTAAATCCGCGCACGATCGTCACCTTTTGGTCACCAAACCTGCTGCGGTTGAGGGCGGCGGCCAGCTTGCGCGGCCCGTCGTGCCCCGCCTCGGCCGCATGGATCAACCCGACCACGGCGCCCTGCTCGATCGCGTTCTCGACCTTCGCAAAGCCCACAGCGACCTGCCCGGCCTTGTAGGCGATGGACAGCCCGCCGAGGGCGGCGCGGACCAGCAGCCGTTCCACCATAGCGGGCAAGTCGGACGGGACTTTGACGTCGGCCTTGAGTCCGCGCCGGAAAATGCCGCGCTTGAGCGCCTCCGCCACCACTTGCCGCCGAGCGGAGATCCAGATGCCACGGCCCGGAAGCTTGCGCCGGAGGTCCGGCACGACCCCGTCGGGTCCGGCCACGAAACGGATGAGCTCGTCGACCGGCTTGACGGTACGTGTGACGGCGCACAGCCGCTGCGGGCCGGTCCGGTGCGGGCCGGCGTCCGTGTCGATGTGGTCGTCCAGTTCCGTCATCCGTTCGGACTGCTCCTTACTCCGCTGCCGGCGCGGCCGCGTCCTCCGGTGCCTCTTCCTGCGCCGCTGGCGGCGCAAGATCGGCCTCCGAAATCCAGCCCGCCTTCACGCGTGCCTGCATGATCAGCGCCTCGGCATCCTCGCGGCTCATCTCGAAACCGTCGAGCGCACCGGCGTGGCGGACCGTTTCGCCTTCCTTGCGCTCGCTCCAGCCGATGAGATCGTCGGTGGCGCAGCCTGCGAGGTCCTCGATCGTCTTGATGTCGTGCTCGCCGAGGGCAACCATCATCTTAGTGGTTACGCCGGGGATATCGCGCAAGGCCTCGTCGACGCCGAGCTCCTTCCGGCGCGCGTCGAGCTCTTCTTCGATCTGGGCCAGGTATTCGCGTGCGCGTTCCTGCAGCTCGCGCGCGGTGTCGTCGTCGAAGCCCTCGATCGATGCGAGCTCCTTTTCCTCCACGTAGGCGAGATCCTCGATCGAGGCGAAGCCTTCCGATGCGAGCAACTGGCCGACGACCTCGTCGAGATTGAGCGCGTCGATGAACAGGCGCGTGCGCTTCTCGAACTCGGCCTGGCGGCGCTCCGATTCTTCCTGTTCGGTGAGAATGTCGATGTCCCAGCCGGTGAGCTGGGAGGCGAGCCGCACGTTCTGGCCGCGCCGACCGATCGCGAGCGAGAGCTGCTGGTCGGGCACCACGACCGAAATGCGCTCGCGCTCTTCGTCGAGCACGACCTTGGCGACTTCCGCCGGCGCCAGCGCGTTCACCACGAAAGTGGCGACGTCGGGCGACCACGGAATGATGTCGATCTTTTCGCCCTGCAGCTCGTTGACCACGGCCTGCACGCGCGAGCCGCGCATGCCGACGCAGGCGCCGACGGGATCGACGGAGGAGTCGCGGGAAATCACTGCGATCTTGGCGCGCGAGCCGGGATCGCGGGCTACCGCCTTGACCTCGACGATGCCGTCGTAGATCTCCGGCACTTCCTGCGCAAACAGCTTGGCCATGAACTGCGGGTGCGTGCGTGACAGGAAGATCTGCGGCCCGCGCACTTCACGGCGCACGTCGTAGATGTATGCGCGCACCCGGTCGCCGTTGCGCAGCATCTCGCGCGGCAGCATCTCGTCGCGGCGGATGATCGCCTCGCCGCGGCCGAGGTCGACAACGACGTTGCCGTACTCCACGCGCTTGACGATACCGTTGACGATGTCGCCGATGCGGTCCTTGAATTCCTGGTACTGCCGGTCGCGCTCGGCCTCGCGCACCTTCTGCACGATCACCTGCTTGGCGGACTGGGCGGCGATGCGGCCATATTCCAGCGGCGGCAACGTGTCGGCGATGGTGTCGCCGACCTGGGCCGCCGGGTTCTGGCGCCGGGCGTCCTCAATGGTGATCTGGGTGGAGGGGTTCTCGACGGTGTCGACCACCAGCATGTGGCGCGACAAACGCAGCTCGCCGCTCTTCGGATTGATCTCCGCCTTCACGTCGGTCTCGCTGCCGTAACGCGACTTCGCCGCCTTGGCGATGGCGTCCTCCATCGCCGCGATCACGATGCCGCGGTCGATCGCCTTCTCGCGCGCGACGGCGTCGGCGATCTGGAGCAATTCGAGCTTATTGGCGCTGACGGCCATCGTCAGTCTCCTCCTGCGATGCCGCGGGTGTCCCGCGGCGGAATCCCTGTTTGCCGCCGGCGCGCTTGCCGGCGGCGGCTTGGTTCTGCCCGGCGCTGTCGCCAGGCGCAGCCGAGGCTTCGCGCGCGAGGGCCTTCTCGCGGCGCAGCGTCTCGGCGATCAACTGGTCGGTGAGCACGAGCTTGGCCTCGGCGACGTCGTGCATGGGAAGCAGCACGTCCGCACCGTCGACCTCGATGCGTGCGGCATCGCCTTCGACCCCGCTGATCGTGCCGCGGAATCGTTTGCGGCCCTCGACCGGAACGGCCATCTCGATCTTCACGACCTGTCCTGTGCCGCGCTCGAAGTCGCTGCGGCGGACGAGGGGACGATCGATGCCCGGCGACGACATCTCGAGACGGTAGGTGCTTGGAACCGGATCGGCGACATCGAGGACGGGCGAGAGCGCGCGCGAGGCCGCTTCGCAGTCCTCGATCGACATGGTGCCGTCGGGGCGCTCGGCCATGATCTGCACCGTGCAGCCGTCCGCACCCGAGATGCGCACGCGCACGAGGCGATAGCCCAGGCCTTCCAGCACGGGAGCGGCAATGGCAGCGACGCGCGCAGCCAATCCCGTTTCCGAGACGAGGCGCGGTTCACTGAGCGTTGCGGTATCGGTCATGCGCGGTAGTTTTGTTCACCGCCGGCCGTGGCCGGATCATCAGATAAGGCCGTCACTGACATCTCGCCCGGTGCCCGCCGCGCGGGTAATAAAAAAGAGCGGGTCCCGGGCGGGGCCCACTCTCAAAAACCGGTCAACTGACGACCGTTATGAGATGTCCTTGACGGACGCCGGAAATATAGCCCCCCCGGCGCCAGAAGCAAGGGTGGATTTCGGGTCCTTCGAATTTGGATTAATTTCGCCGGAACACGAAATAGTTCGGCGTGCGCTCCTCACGTTTCGCCTTGGCCTCGTAGCGCGTCTCAACCCAGCCCGCCCAGGCCGTCCGCCAGTCGTCGGCGCACTCGGCCGTCCAGGTGAATTCACGCGACCGCAACACCCGCTCGAGCGTCCAGGCGCCGTAATCGGGAATGTCGGTCGCGAAGCGGAAAAACCCGCCAGGACGCAGGACGCGCGCCAGCGCGGCCACGGTTGCATCCTGTACGAAGCGCCGCTTCCAGTGCCGCCGCTTCGGCCACGGATCGGGATAGAGCAGGTCGACACCCGCGAGCGAAGCATCCGGCAGCCAGTCGAGCAGCTCGATCGCATCGCCGAAGTGCAGGCGGACGTTGCTCACGTCCTGCGCCTCGATCAGTGCGAGGGCCTTGGCCATTCCATTGAGGAAGGGCTCGCATCCGATGAAACCGATGCGCGGATGTGCCGCGGCCTGCGCGACGAAGTGCTCGCCGCCGCCGAATCCGATCTCCAGCCGCACGTCAGTGACCGCATGCCTAAACAGCGCGGCGAGTTCGCCGGGCGCCTGCGCGCTCAGATCAATCGCGAGGCGAGGCAGCAATCCCCGCATCAACTCGGCCTGATGGCGCTTGAGCTGATGACCCTTGCGCCGCCCGAAGAACGCGGTGCGCGGCCGATCGCTGGTCGAGTGGCTCGTCATCAGGGAACCCAAAAAGAACATGGCGGCCGAAGCCGCCATGTTGAACCTTGCAGCCAATCCCGTCGAGATCAGCTCACCGCGTTGCGGATCTCCTTGGCGAGATCGGTGCGCTCCCACGAAAAGCCGCCGTCCTTCTCCGGCGCACGGCCGAAGTGGCCGTAAGCGGAGGTACGGCGATAGATCGGGCGGTTGAGCTTGAGCGTGCGGCGGATGTTCGTCGGAGTGAGTCGGAAGATTTCCGGCAGCACCTTCTCGAGCTTGCGCTCATCGACTTTGCCCGTGCCGTGGGTGTCGACCAGCAACGACATCGGGTCGGCGACGCCGATGGCGTAGGCCACCTGGATCGTGCAGCGTTCGGCGACACCGGATGCCACCACGTTCTTGGCGAGATAGCGCGCCGCGTAAGCTGCAGAGCGATCGACCTTGGTCGGGTCCTTGCCGGAGAATGCGCCGCCGCCGTGCGGCGCATAGCCGCCGTAAGTGTCGACGATGATCTTGCGGCCGGTCAGGCCGCAGTCGCCATCGGGCCCGCCGACGACGAAGTTGCCGGTCGGGTTGACCAGGAAGTCGGACGGCTTCTTGGGCATCCAGCCATCCGGCAGCGCCGACTCGACCGCGTCGGCGATCAGGTCCTTGACCATGGCCGGGGAGTACTTCTTGCCGTTGCGCGTTTCGGCGTTGTGCTGGGTCGAGACCACGACCTTGGTGCAGCCGACCGGCTTGCCATTCACATATTGCACGGTCACCTGGCTCTTGGCGTCGGGCTGCAGGTCGAAGAGCTGCTTCGATTTGCGTCCGTCCGCGAGCACCTTGAGGATCTTGTGCGCGAAGAAGATCGGGGCCGGCATGAACGTGCCCTTCTCGTAGACTTCGCTTTCGGTGCAGGCGAAACCGAACATCATGCCCTGGTCGCCGGCGCCTTCCTGTTCCTCGCCGCGCTTCTTCTTGGCGTCGACGCCCATCGCGATGTCGGGCGACTGGCCGTGCAGCAGCACCTCGATATCTGCGCCGTGATAGGAGAAGCCATCCTGGTCGTAGCCGATGTCCTTCACCACCTCGCGCGCGATCTGCGAGATCATCTCGCGGTTGATCACGGCGTGATTGCCGTACTTCCTGAACAGCGGCGCCTGGCCGCGGCCTTCGCCGGCGATGACGATCTTGTTGGTGGTCGTGAGCGTCTCGCAGCCGAGGCGCGTGTTGACCAGACTGTCATCGGAGATGCCAAGCTTGACGTCGTTCTCCAGGAACGCGTCGAGGATCGCATCGGAGATCTGGTCGCAGACCTTGTCGGGATGACCTTCCGACACCGACTCGCTGGTGAAGAGATAGTTCTTGTGCGCCACCTTGGACTCCTCAGGGAGAAGGACGCGATTTCACCCCGCGTCCAGTTGAATGCTGCCCGCTTTTCAATCAGCGTCCGAACCCAAGGTCAAGATGTGGGCCGCGAGTGGGCAAAAATCGCGAAGCAGTGGGCAATCGTCCGCGTCCGCACACGCGCGCGAGCCTGCGCGCGCAAGGGGACAGGCGCAAGGGAGCGGCGCGCCCGCGCGACTATTCCTCGCCGGCGATTTCTTCCACGAGGTCGACGATGCGCCGGCGCAGCTTCGCATCCTTGATGCGCACGAACGCCTTTGTCAGCGCGAGCCCATCGGAGGTCGCGAGGAAGTCGGCAACGTAGGAGGGCGAGGGCGCGTCTTCGAACTCGCTGGCGCGCTCGCCGGGTTGCGCCGGGGCGCCTTCGAAGAAGAACGAGACCGGCACCTGCAGGATGCGGGAGATCTGCTGCAGCCGACTGGCACCAATGCGGTTGGCGCCTTTCTCGTATTTCTGCACCTGCTGGAACGTGAGGCCGAGCGCGTCGCCGAGCTTTTCCTGACTCATTGAAAGCATCATGCGGCGCATGCGCACCCGGCTGCCGACGTGGCGGTCGATGGGGTTTGGAGCCTTCTTCACCATAGCTACGTCCTGACTAGACCGACCTTGCTGAGCCGTTCGTTCCAAAAGAGTGGCCATCCTGGATTCCGACCGAAGGTTGTTGTTCGAGTTGCCGCGTCTTTCTACGTGAAACGCAAAATCTCGATTGTCCCTAAGATCTTACGTGACCCGCCGCGCTGAAGCGGCGGAGAGGATTCGCCGTCAGCATGCGTAGTGTTTATAGCGTATTATTCGGGTCTATAAACACTATTGCACCGGCGCCGGCATGCAAATTCAAGTCACATGGCGTGGCGACGGCGGCGGCGGACTGTGGCAAGGGCAAATATGACGGCCAATACCAACGCCGTGTGACGATCACCGACACGGGCGTAGAACGTCGGCTCAACCGCCGCTGGTAACGGCGAGTCGAGAACTCCCTCTGTTCCCAGCGGCAGCGACTTGATCACCCGGCCGAGCGGATCGGCGACCAGCGATATCCCTGTATTGGCCGCCCGCACGAGCGGGAGCCCCTCCTCGATGGCGCGCACGCGCGCCTGCTGCAAATGCTGATAGGGGCCGGGACTGATCCCGAACCAGCCGTCGTTGGTGAGATTGAGCAGCCAGCCTGGCCGCTCGCCGTCGCGCGGCACGGCCTCGCCCGGAAAAATGATCTCGTAGCAGATCAGCGGCAGGAACGGCGGCGCACGGGGGGTGGCGATCGGCCGATGCCGGTCGCCGGGGATGAATCCACCTTGCACCTTTGTGAGCTGCATGAGCCCGCGGCGCTCGAGGAAGTCCTGGAATGGCAGATATTCGCCGAATGGCACGAGGTGAACCTTGTCGTAAATCGACAGGATCGTGCCGTCGTGGTCGATGACGTAGACCGAATTGTAGGCGCGGGTAATGCGTCCCGAGGGGCCCGGCTTGGTGGCGCGCGCAGCACCGGTAATCAGCACGGCGCCGGGCGGAAGCAGCTCTGCGATCTGCGCCAGCGCGTCGGGTTCGCGCGTGAGGAAAAATGGAAAGGCCGATTCCGGCCAGATCAGGTGCGTCACGCCGGCGATGCCGGATGTCTGCGGGCCCGTCGCCCGGTCGGACAGAGCGAGGTAGCGCTCCATGACGCGCGTCTTGGCGCTGTAATTGAATTTCTCGTCTTGCTGCAGATTGGGCTGCATGATGCGCAGATGCACGCCGTCGACGAATGACTGCCCTGTGGTGGCGAGCCGCATCCATCCATAGGCGGCCAGGCCAATGAGCACGAGAGCGGCGAGGGTCGGCGGGAGCCATGGACGCGGCGTATTCTTGCGTTCGTCGGCGAGCACGGCCGGGCTTGCGAACACCGCGACTGCGACGAACGTCAGGCCCCAAAGACCGAGCAATGCTGCGGCCTGCGCGAGCGGCAGCGAGCTCGTGAGCGCATAACCATAAGCGTTCCAAGGAAAGCCGGTGAACAGATGGCCGCGCAGCCATTCCGCCGCCGTGAGCGAGGCAGCGAGCGTGAGGATGCGTAGCGGACCGGGTGTCCACAGCAGGCGCGCAAGCGCCACGCCGACGCCGGTGTAAACGGCCATGGCTGCCGGCAGACCGAGGATGGCGATGGGCATCAGCCAGCCGAATGTCTTGGCGTCGACCAGGAAGGCGTTCCCGATCCAATAGAAGCCCGCGAGGCAGTACCCGAAGCCGAAGCACCAGCCGATCAGCGCACTGGCCGCGATGCCGCGTCCGCGCGCGGCAGCAGCGCCGTCGATGAGCCAGGCCAGGATCGGGAAAGAGACGAACATCACCGGCCACAGTGCGAACGGCTCGTGCGCCAGCGCGGCCAGCGCGCCTGCGACAAATGCAAGCGCCATGCGGCGCCAGCCCCAGGTCAGGATGATCGCATGCGCGACGCGGGTGAGCATCACGACTGGCCGTCCGGCGCGGGCGGAACGTTGCGCGGTTCGCCGGCCGGCTGCGCCACACCCGATGCGGGCTCGCGCCCGCGATCGCGCGGCTTCGTGCTCCGGTAAATGCGGATTTTCTTCACGCGGCGCGGGTCGGCATCGAGGACTTCGAGCTCGAACCCGTTCGGTCCGGGCACGAGTTCGCCTCGCACCGGCACGCGGCCGACGCGCGTCACCACGAGTCCGCCCAGCGTGTCAACGTCCTCGCCGGCCTCGCCCGGCTCGAACTCCGGTCCGACGGCGGTCGCGACTTCCTCAAGGCTGGCGCGGCCATCCGCAAGATACGAGCCGTCTGCCTGACGCACGATGGTGTGGATGCTGCCCTCGTCGTGCTCGTCCTCGATGTCGCCGACGATCTGCTCGACGATGTCCTCGATGGACACGAGTCCGTCGGTGCCACCGTACTCGTCGATGACGAGAGCAAGATGGATGCGTGTCGCCTGCATTTTCGCGAGCAGGTCGATCGCGGGCATCGAGGGAGGAATGTAGAGAAGCGGCCGCATGATGCCCGCTGCCGCGAGCGGCATGGAGAGGTCGACCGACTTGAAATCGAGTCCCTCGGTCGGCTTCTTGCGGCGCTTGGCGAGCTTGGGCGGAACCGCGGCGTGCTTGGCCATGAATGCCACGAGATCGCGAATGTGCACGATGCCCATGGGGTCGTCGAGCGTGTCGCCGTACACGACCAGGCGCGAATGAGCCGCGCTCTCGAATATCTTCACCAGTTCGCCGAGTGTGGTGTCCTGCTGCACGGCGACGATGTCCGCGCGCGGCAGCATCACATCGTCGACGCGCCGCTCGCGCAGTTCGAGAATGTTGCGCAACATGCGGCTTTCCGCCGGCGAGAATCCGGTGAGCGCCGACGCCTCGGATCCGAGCACCGTTTCGAGGTCGGCGCGGATCGAGCCGGTCTTCCAGCCGAAGAGGCTGCGCATCAGGCGGCCGAGCCAGCTCTCCCCGTCGCGCGCCACGTCGTTCGGGCGAGGAACCGGTATGGGCAGATTGCGGGTGGGCTCGTTGCCGCGGTTCGCCGCATCGGAATCAGGCATGGCTGCTAAGTTCTGGCCTCACTCGCGGAACGTATAGGGGTCCGGAACGCCCAGGCGCGCGAGAATCTCGCGTTCCAGCCGTTCCATGACCTCGGCATCGGCGTCCGATTCGTGATCGTATCCCAACAGGTGCAGAAAACCATGGACCGTCAGGTGGGCGAGATGGTCCGCGAACGGCTTTTGCTCCTGCGCCGCTTCGCGCGCGGTGGTCTCGTATGCGATCACGATATCTCCGAGCAGGCGCGGCCCTGCTGCGGGCGGGTCCGCGGGAAACGACAGCACGTTCGTGGGCTCGTCCTTGCGGCGCCACCGCGCATTGAGCGACTTGATCGACGCATCGTCGGTCAGCACCACCGACAGCTCGGACCGGTTCGTTTCCGGCGGCGCCGCGGCCGCCACCGCGCGCCGGACCACGGCTTCGCCATCCGCTTCGTCCCACAGCGGCGATGCGATGCTGACGTCGACCGTCGGCCCGTTCATGCCTTGTCCTCGAGCCTGCGTGCCGTGGCGCGGTCATACGCGTCGACAATACGCGCTACGAGCTCATGGCGGATCACGTCCTGCGCGCTGAAGGCGACGTGGCCGATGCCTTTGACGTTCTCAAGCAGGCGGACCGCCTCCGCAAGACCCGACATCTGCCCCGTCGGCAGATCGACTTGGCTCGGATCGCCGGTAACGATCATGCGGCTGTTCTCGCCGAGGCGCGTCAGGAACATCTTCATCTGCATCGACGAAGCGTTCTGCGCCTCGTCGAGAATGACAACGGCGTTGGACAACGTGCGGCCGCGCATGAACGCGAGCGGCGCGATCTCGATCTCTCCGGTCTGCAGCGCCCGTTCCACGATGCGTGCATCCATCAGGTCGCCCAGCGCGTCGTATATCGGACGCAAATAGGGATCGACCTTCTCACGCAGATCGCCGGGCAGGAAGCCGAGGCGCTCGCCGGCCTCCACCGCCGGGCGCGACAGCACGATGCGGTCAACTTCCTTGCGCTCGAACAGCATGATTGCGTGCGCAACCGCGAGCCAAGTCTTGCCCGTGCCGGCGGGACCGGTCCCGAACACGAGCGAGTTGCGCTTGAGCGCACGGATGTAGGCATCCTGCGCGGCGGTGCGGGCGCGCACCGGCCGCTTGCGCAGATTGATCTCCTCGAACGAGGGGCGCACCGTCGCTGGATCGTAGTCGAACAACGAGCCTTGTGAGATCGCCTGGCGGATCGCGCCTTCCACATCGCCGGCGGCGAGATCATGGCCACGTTTGATCTGCTCATAGAGACCATCGAGCACGCGTCTCGCCTGTTCGCAGGCGCCGCGGGATCCCTCGATGGTGACATGATTGCCGCGCTGCTCGGCGGTTACCCCGAGCCGCCGCTCGATCAGGGCGAGGTTTTGCCCATACTGCCCGAACAGAGCCGACGCGTGCCGATTGTCGTCGAACGCGAGCAGAACCTGCGCCGCTGCATCTTCGCCGGACGCGATGGGCAACTGATGATCGGGTTCGTGCTGGCGCATTCAGGCTTTGTGCACCTCCATGAGGGCAGGGGCGGGCCTGCCGTTCACGGCGGCTTCATCGGCGAGCGTGCCGAACAATCCATTCCCGCTGGCCTCGGTGATCATGACGTCGGCAATATCGCCGATTCGCGCCGACGGTGATGTGACGTGGACCGGCTGCAGAAATGGGGATCGCCCCATGGTCTGGCCAGGATGGCGGCCGGGCTTTTCGAACAGGACGGGCAGCGTCCGCCCGACCATACCCTCGTTGAACGCCTTTTGCTGGGCTTCGATCAGCCGCTGCAGCCGAGTCAGGCGCTCACTCTTTTCGCCTTCGGGGACTTGTCCGTCGCGATCCGCGGCAGGGGTGCCCGGTCGCGGTGAATATTTGAACGAGAACGCGGTGGAGAATCCGACGTCCTCGATGAGCGCGAGCGTGTCGCGGAAGTCCTGTTCGCTTTCTCCTGGAAACCCGACGATGAAGTCCGAGGTCAGGGCGAGATCCGGACGGGCGGCGCGCAGGCGGTCGATCACCGCCATGTACTCCGCGCGCGTGTGCTTGCGGTTCATCGCCGCAAGGATCCGGTCCGAGCCCGACTGCACGGGCAGATGCAGCTGCGGCATCAAGGCGGGCAGATCGCGATGGGCCGCAATGAGGCTGTCGTCGACGTCACGCGGATGGCTGGTCGTGTAGCGCAGGCGCGCCACGCCGGGGATTTCGGCAATCCGCTCCAACAGCCGTCCGAGCGTCCAGGGCTGCCCGTTCGGGCCTTCGCCGTGATAGGCGTTGACGTTCTGTCCGATCAGCGTGATCTCGCGTACGCCTGCGCGTGCAAGCTGCTCTGCCTCCGCGACGATCTTGGCGATCGGCCGCGAGACTTCGGCGCCGCGCGTATAGGGCACCACGCAGAACGTGCAAAACTTGTCGCAGCCCTCCTGCACGGTCAGGAAGGCGCAAACACCGCGCGCGCGGATCGCAGCCGTGCTCGGTGCTGCCAGGAAATCGAACTTGTCTTCCGCTGGAAACTCAGTGTCGATCACCGGCGCATGCCGCGCCTGCTCCAGCAGTTCGGGAAGCCGGTGATAGTTCTGCGAGCCGACTACGAGGTCGACGGTCGGCGCGCGCCGCACGATCTCGGCACCTTCCGCTTGCGCGACACAGCCCGCGACGGCGACGGTCATTGCGCGGTCTTCCTGGGCGGCCGCCTGTTTCATGACGCGAAGGCGCCCGAGTTCCGAATAGACCTTCTCGGTCGCCTTCTCGCGAATGTTGCAGGTGTTGAGAATGACGAGGTCGGCCTCGTCGGGTGCGGCCGTCTCGATAAATCCGGCCGCGACGAGGGTATCCGCGATACGCTGGGCGTCGTACGCGTTCATCTGGCAACCGTAGGATTTGACGTGAACTTTGCGCGTGCCCGGGCGGGCGGATCGGGGCTTGTCTGGGGCGCCTGCCATTCGTTTCGAAATACCGCTAAACATCTGTAATGATTGGAGAATTCCTCCAAATCGGGGCATCCCGGCTTGGTCGCCCTTACATAGTCCTTTTCGGCCGAAAAGGAAATGCGGGCAGGGCGCCAAAGCGGCGGCGCAGACCCGTGGTGGCCGGGGACCGGGGGCTTTCCGCCACGGGGTCGCCATGGATGTCCTGGGCGGCCATGCGGTTGCGCAGCGCCTCGGTGGTCAGGCGGCGCACGCGTTGCTCGAGTTCACGCGCCACCGCCTTGCGGTCGGACGCGGCGTCATAAGGCACCGGATCACCCCAGGTGAGGGTCACATCGACGCCGCCGCGGCGCAGCACGCCGGCAAGGTGCGGGAACATTGCGAAATCCCCGTACCAGGCGACGATCGGTCGATGTTGCCGGCCGAGCGGCAGGCCGAGGAGCCCGTTGTAGGCAAGCGACATCGGCTGCAGCCACACGCGGTCCGCGTGATCCGCCTTGGCGAGTGCGTCACCTGCCGCTCCGATGAGCGCGGTGCGGAAGGGAAGTACTCTATTGCCGTCGCTGGAAGTGCCCTCGCCGAACAGCACCACAGGATCGCCGCCGGCCAGGCGCTTTCCAATCCGCGCATTCACGTCGGCGGTCTTGTGTCGCTTGCTGCGATCGACGAACACCGAGCGCTGCAGCTTGGCCAGAAGACCGAACAGCGGCCAGCGCGCCACCTCGGACTTGGCGATGAAGACGACCGGCGCGACGGACGTGATGACGGAAATGTCGAGCCAGGAGACGTGGTTGGACACGATCATGAGCGGATGACCGTCGACCCGTCGGCCGACCACGCGCACGCGCGCATCGATCAGTCGGCAAACGAGGCGATGGTAGAACACCGGAAGATGCCGCTGCAGCGGCAGATCGAGCAGTAGCGCCATCCACTGGACGGGGATGAGTATGACCGTGACGATGGCGAGCGCCGGAACGACCAGCAGCACGCGCATCAGCTCTTGGCCTTGTCGTCCAGCGGCACGGCGTAGAGGTCGAGGCGATGATCGACCAGCTTGAAGCCGAGCTTGCGCGCGATCTCCGCCTGCAAACGCTCGATCTCCTCGGAATGGAACTCGACCACCTCACCGGTTCGCAGATTGATCAGGTGGTCGTGATGGCTTTCGCGCATCTGCTCATAACGCGCACGCCCCTGGCGGAAATCGTGACGCTCTATGATGCCGGAATCTTCGAACAGGTTGACCGTGCGATACACGGTAGAGATCGAGATTCGCGGGTCGATGGCCGAACAGCGGCGATGCAGTTCTTCGACGTCGGGATGATCATCTGCACCGGCAAGCACGCGCGCGATGACGCGCCGCTGCTCGGTCATTCGCATTCCACGAGCGGCGCATTGAGCCTCGATATGGTTCGGTTTGTCCTGAGCCACGATCAAATCCCATGCGATGGGTACGCTTAATATAGTGCGCGCCGTATAGCACGACCACGGTGTGTGTCACACCTGGGATTCGGCCTTCCAGCCGGCCGGCCGACTGCGCGCTCAAAGGTCGCGCCGCAGCACCAGTGCGGCGCTGGCGGCGGAGCCCTTCGGATAATAGGCTGCGCGCCGTCCGACCTCCCGGAAACCCGCGCGATGGTAGAGGCGCAAGGCGGCCTTGTTCTCCTCGTCGACCTCGAGAAACACGGTTCGGCAGCCGAGGCCCGCCAAGCGCCGCAAATGCAGATCGAGCAGCCGCCGCGCGAGACCGCGGCCGCGATGCGGCGCGGAAACGGCGACCGAGAGGATTTCCGCCTCGCCCGCGGCGAGGCGCGACATCACGAAGCCCGTCAGCGAGCGCCCATGGGTCGCACGGTGGGTGAGTACGCTGCGATCCGACAACAGCCGCTCGAATTCCTGCTCGGACCAGCCGCGCCGGAAGGCCTCGGCATGCAGCGGCGCCATGGCCGCCGCATCGCGCGGGCCTGCTTCGGACAGCGCGGCCTCGCCGCGAACCATGCGAAGGAGCCATCCGATCATCGCGCCAGCAGGTGTCCGATCTGTTGCGGTTGGGCGCCGGGAGCGCGCAGGTAGAGCGGTTTGGGCGGCGCGTCTGTGCTCGCCGCGATTCCGATACGCGCCACCCAGACGATGTCGGGCGCTGCGCGATCGTCAACCAGCGTCGCGCGCGGGCAATGCGCGGCGAGCTTGCGCGCCGCGGATCCGATGAGCCGCACCGGCCCTTCGGGCACGACGTCAAGCGCGCTCGCGAGCGGGGCCACCTTGGCGGACATCAGCGTGCGTCCCCCGGCGCCGAAGGCCTGCATGTACGCCTGATCGTTGCGCGCGTCGATGACCGCGATGACGGGAACACTGTCATCCTCGGCGAGAAGAGGAGCGGCCAATGCAGTCAGTGTGGTCACGCCGACTGCCGGCTTGTGTGCCGCGAGCGCGAGCCCTCGCGCGGCCGAGACGCCAACGCGCAAGCCGGTGAAGCTGCCGGGACCGACCGTCACCGCGATGCGATCGATGTCGGAAAAGTCCAGCGCGGCGGCGGCCATGACGCGCGCGATCTGGGGCATGAGCGCCTCGGCATGGCCGCGCGCCATCGGCAAGGTTTCAGCGGCCACAAGGCCGGCCTTGCTGTCGAAAACGGCGGCGGAGCAGGCCGCCAATGCGGTGTCGATGGCGAGGAGGCGCATGCGTGGTCGTTATACCGCCTCGCCCCGCGCCGTCACATGGGGCGGACTTCGACCACGTCCGGCACGAAGTGGCGCAGCAGGTTCTGAATGCCGTGCTTGAGCGTCGCGGTCGAGGATGGGCAGCCCGAGCACGAGCCCTGCATGTTGAGATAGACGACCCCGTCCTTGAACCCCCGGAAGGTGATGTCGCCGCCGTCGTTGGCAACGGCAGGACGCACTCGCGTCTCGATCAGCTCCTTGATGGTGGCGACCGTCTCGGCGTCCTCGCTGTCAAAGAACTCCTCGGCGTCTGCCGACGGTGCCGCGTCGGAAGCAAGCAACGGCGCTCCCGACATGAAATGTTCCATGATCGCGCCGAGGATCGCCGGCTTGAGCTGCGGCCATTCGCCCGCGCTCTTGGTGACGGTGATGAAATCAGACCCGAAGAATACGCCGCTCACGCCCGGGATGGCGAACAATTGCTGGGCGAGGGGCGATCTGGCCGCATCGGCCGCGGTCGGCATGTCGAGAACGCCCTCGGCCATGACCTGACGGCCGGGAAGGAACTTCATCGTCGCCGGGTTTGGCGTCGCTTCGGTCTGGATGAACATCGGCAGCTCCATGTCCTGCGCGGGTTCAAGGCCCGCGTGGCTGCCCAATACATGGTTGTTTCGGAAGCCGCGGTCAACACGGCCGGCCGCCCAGCCGGCGCATCAGGTCATCGCGTCGAGTTCTTCGTCGCTGAGCTGGCCGGGCACGATTGCCACCGGGATGGGATAGGTACCTGCGGACTTGCTGAGTGCGGATACCAGGGGCCCGGGCCCCTCCTTACCGGTGCCGGCCGCCAGGATCAGCAGGGCGATGTCGTCATCCTCTTCGATCAGCTTGAGGATTTCCTCCGAAACTTCGCCTTCGCGGATCACCTGTTCGGCCGAGATGCCGGCAATGCTGCGCGCGCGGGCAGCCGCCTGCGCCAGCACGGTGCGGGCCTCGTCCTGCGCTTCCTGCCGCATGATGTCGGCAACGCCAAGCCACTGCTGGTTGCGGTCCTTGGTTGCGATCACCCGGCACATCAGAACCTGGCCGCCGATGCGAGCGCACCGGCGGCTCGCGAAATAGATCGCGCGGTCACACTCGGGCGTGTCGTCCACCACAACGAGGAACTTCGGCTTGTGGCCGATCTCGTAGCTGCGGCGTTTGCGGCTCATGTCGGCGATGCTGCCACAGTGCGCGGGGCGAGGACAATATCCCGCGCTGTCCAAAGTTCAGGCAACGTCACTTGCGCACGAATCCGACGATGTCCTTGACCGAATTCATTGTGCGTGCAGCGAGCACGCGCGCGCGGTCGCCGCCGTCGGCGAGAACGGCGTCGATGTGGTCGGGATGCTGCATCAGGCGCTTCATCTCCGCGCCGATGGGCACGAGTTTCGCGACCAGGAGATCGATCAGCGAAGCTTTGAAGGCGGAGAACTGTGCGCCGCCGAACTGTGTCAGCACGTCGGCGGGCGTGGTGTCCGCGAGGGCGGCATAGATGCCGACGAGATTCTCGGCCTCGGGACGCGTCGCAAGTCCTTTCTCGTCGTGCGGCAGCGGTTCCGGATCGGTCTTCGCCTTGCGGATCTTCTGCGCGATCGTATCCGCGTCGTCCGACAGGTTGATGCGCGAATAATCCGATGGGTCGGATTTCGACATCTTCTTGGTGCCGTCGCGCAGCGACATCACCCGGGTGGCCGGTCCCTGGATGAGGGGTTCCGGCTGTGGGAAAAACATGTCGCCCAGCCCGTGCGCCCTGATCGATTCCGAAAAATCGTTATTGAACTTCTGCGCGATGTCGCGCGCGAGCTCCAGGTGCTGCTTCTGGTCTTCGCCGACCGGCACGTGCGTCGCGCGATACACCAGGATGTCGGCGGCCATGAGATTTGGGTAGGCGTAAAGCCCGACCGAGGCGTTCTCGCGGTCCTTGCCCGCCTTCTCCTTGAACTGCGTCATGCGGTTGAGCCATCCCAGGCGCGCGACGCAGTTGAACACCCAGGCCAACTCGGCATGCTCCGCGACCTGGCTCTGGTTGAAGACGATGTGCTGCTTGGGGTCGATGCCCGCGGCAAGGAACGCGGCCGTCACCTCGCGGATCGCGCGCGGCAGTTCGGCGGGGTCCTGCCACACCGTGATCGCATGCAGATCGACCACGCAGTAGATGCACTCGTAACGCTCCTGAAGCGCGACGAATTTCGTCACGGCGCCAAGGTAGTTGCCGAGGTGCAGATTGCCGGTCGGCTGGACGCCGGAGAAGACCAGTTCCTTGAACGCCATAGCGTGCCTCGCGATTGCCGGGGGTGAATGCCACGCCCGGCCGCAGGCAGGCAAGGGCTCAATCGGAGCCGAGCTGCGGCAGCCTTGGGGGAGGGCGGAAAATCAGGCTATCCACGCGAGCAGGTCCCGCGCACGGATGATGCCCAGCCGGTCGAGGCTGACGGCATAGATTGCCATCCCGGCGCCGATCAGCGCCACAAGCGCGACGATCCGGGCCGGCTCGGACAGCGGAGGACCGAACGTCAGCATCATCAGCTCCAGCAGCACAAGCGCGGCCGCCATGATCACGGTGGCGGCGACGATCCGCACCGCGCGTGCGAGCGTGCCGGGTGCGAATGCAAGGCGGCCCTGGCGGCGCAGTGCGTGTGCGAGCCAGCCAGACGAAACCCAGCCGGCGGCGGCAATGCCAGCCGCGATCCCGATATGGCCGAACGCCTGCGCCAGCGTCAGGGCGGCAATCGCCGCCATCGCCAGTCCCGCCAATGCAGCGCGCATCGGAGTTGTCGCGTCCTCGTGCGCAAAGGCGATCGCGCCCAGCACTTTCTCGAGGGCGTGGCCCGGCAATCCGATCGCGAGCACCGCGAGCGCGCTGGCGACCGCGAGCGTATCGCTGGCGGTGAAGGCGCCGCGCTCGAACAAGAGACCGATGATCGGCTCGCAAAGGATCGCGAGCCCGGCGGCGGCCGGCAATGCGAGGCCGAGCGCGAGCTCGAGCGCCTGCGCCTGGGCCTTCTGCGCCGCGGTCGGCACGCCCTCGTGCACGCCTGCGGCGATGCGCGGGGCCATGACCGAGGCGATCGCGGCGGAGATCACGCCGAGCGGCAGTTCGTACAACCGATAGGCATAGTAGAGCCACGAGACGGCAGCGGTCGAAGACGACGCGACGATAGTGCCCGCGATCAGCGTGAGCTGCGGGACGCCGCTGGCCGTGAGCGCAGGCAGCGCGCGGGCGAAGAAGGCGCGCGCGTCGGGCGACCGCCTCAGACCGAGGTGTCGCGGACCCTGCGGCAACCGCCACAGCGCAATGCCGACGAGGATCGCCTGAGCGAAACCTGCCGCGACGAATGACGTCGCGAGGATCTGCGCGGCGTGGGACGATTGCGCGAGACCCAACGCAAGCACGATCAGCACCGCGGACACCAGTACGCAGTTGAAAACGACCACGCTGGCCGCCGCGGCGCGGATGTGGCCCTCGGCGTTGAGCAGCGCGGATGCGATCGCCACCGCGCCGCCCATGACGACGTAGAAGATGGACAGCCGCAGCAGGTCGACGGCCTCGGAGAAACGCTCGCCCCCGAAACCGGGCGCAATGACCGAGATCGCCAGCGGAGCGATGATGATGATGAGAAGCGCGAATGCCGTGAGTGCGGCCAGTGTGATGCCGAGCACGTCCTCGACGAAGACGACGGGCCGTTCGCCGCCTGCACGACGCAACCGCAGCCAGATCGGCACCAGCGCGCCGTTGACGGCGCCTTCCGCGGACAGGCGGCGAAACAGATTGGGGATCTGGATCGCCGCGAAATAGGCGTCCGCCAGCGGCCCGGCGCCGAGCACCGCCGCCACCCCCATGTCGCGGACAAGGGCCAGGGCGCGCGAGGCCAGGGTCGCCGATCCCACGGTGCTGACGTTGCGGGCAATTGACATGGGATCCGCCTGAGTGGGAGTGGGCAGTGCTCCGCAGCGCAATAGCCATCATGAACCGTCCGGTGCAAACGATTCGTTGCGCCGCTGCAGTCGCTGGCTATAGTGCCGGCGCCCTTTCCCCTTCAGCGAAGAACATCATGGCAAACACTCGTTACGACGTGCTCGGCATTGGCAATGCGATCGTGGACGTGATCGCGCGCACTGACGACGATTTCCTCGTCAAGCAGAACATGAACAAGGGCAGCATGTCCCTGATCGACGAGGGGCGCGCCACGCAGATCTACAAGGACATGGGTCCCGCCATCGAGAGCTCCGGCGGGTCGGCTGCCAATACCATCGTCGGCCTCGCCAGTTTCGGCTCGAAGGTCGCATTCGTCGGCAAGGTGAAGGACGATCCGCTCGGTCAGGTCTTCGCGCACGACATCCGTGCCGCCGGGGTCACGTTCGACACAAAACCCGCCAAGGACGGTCCGGCCACGGCTTGCTGCTACGTGCTGGTTACACCCGACGGCGAGCGCACGATGAACACCTACCTGGGCGCCGCCCAGAATCTGCAGCCCGGTGACATCGACGTCGATGCGATTGGCAGCGCCGCGATCACCTACCTCGAGGGCTATTTGTGGGATCCGAAGGATGCCAAGGAGGCCTTCGTGAAGGCGGCGAAGGCCGCGCACGACGCGGGCAGACAGGTGGCGCTCACGCTGTCGGATTCGTTCTGCGTCGATCGCTATCGCGACGAGTTCCTGCAACTCGTGCGCAAGGGCACCGTCGATATCCTGTTCGCGAACGAGGCGGAGCTCAAAAGCCTCTACCAGACCGCCGACTTCGACACCGCCGCCACTGCGCTGCGCCAGGACGCCAAGCTGGCGGCTGTCACCCGCAGCGAGAAAGGCTGTGTCGTTCTCACGCGCGACAAGGTGACCGCCGTGCCGTCGGTCCCGATCGAGAGGCTGGTCGACACGACCGGTGCAGGCGACCTGTTCGCCGCCGGTTTCCTGCATGGCCTTGCCCGCGGCGCCGACCACATGACCTGCGGCAAGCTCGGCGGGCTGGCTGCAGCCGAGGTGATCCAGCACATGGGCGCGCGCCCGGAAACGTCGCTCAAGGATCTGGCGGCGGCGAGCGGCATCAAGGCCTGAGGCCTGCCGGCCCCGGTGGGGCTGGTAAGGAATTGGTAAGCAAACATGGTTACCGATTGGTGAATCACCAATCGGGAGCTTCCCATGAACGCGAGCCAGGAACCAGACAGGGCTCGATCATCCGATCCCGCGTCTGGCCGCTTTGGGTCGGGCTCAGGCAATGACCACGTGCCGCACGTCGAGTCGCCCTCGCTGGTGCCCGGCCAGGGCGAACGTGCGGAACCCGAGCAGCACCCGTCGGCGCCGAAGGCGGGCGGCACTGCTCTTGTCATCGCACCGGAGCCGCGCCGCGACGATGGCGCACATAGCCAGGGTCCCCGCGCCAAGCCGTGGCGCCAGGCGAAGTTTTCCTCGCTTGCCGCCTCACTCGCCTTGGCCGTCGGCGTCGGCGTAATCGCGGGCGCAGTCGGCGCCCTCGGGCTGCAGGGCGCGCTGACGTCGACGACGAGCAGCACCGGGCCGGCGCTGCAGGAGTCGCTCGTCAAGTTGACGAGCGAGTTCGCTGCGCTCAAGGCGGGGATGGACGCCGCGACCAAGAATGCCAACAGCCAGCTCGCGCGTCTGACGGAACGTCTCGATCGCAACGAACGGACGCTGTCGGAACCCGCATCGCGCCTCGCCAGGATTTCCGAAGCGGTCGAACGTCTCGAGAAGCGCGTGCAGGCGGCGCCGGTTCCGCCCGCGCCGATACCCGCCGCGCCGGCGGCGCGCAATGCGGCAGCAGATGTCACCGGCTCGATCCCGGATGCAGGTCCTGTTCCGAAGGACACCTCGCGCTTGCCGGTCATCCGAGGCTGGGTGCTGCGCAGCGTCTATGACGGAACCGCGCTGGTCGAGAGCCGCATGGGCCTCATGGAGATCGAGGTTGGCGATCCGTTGCCCGGCGGCGGACACGTGCAGGCCATCCGTCGCGAGGGCGGCCGCTGGATCGTGGTCACCAGCCGCGGGCTGATCCTCGCCCGCTGATCCGCCACGCCGGCGGTATGGTCCAGCGGCCGCGGGTCGCGGCGGCGCCCTGGGATTGTGCGGGCGATGTGCGCTATGCTGCCCTCGGCCGAATGGCCTCCGGGGCTTGTCGCATGGTCCGAGTTGCGCGTGCGTTGCTGGCGGTTGCTGCAGGGCTGGTGCTCGGGGCGCCGCTGATGGCGCAGGCGCCCGCGCCCAAGCCCGCCAAGCCGGAGATGACCGCGGAATTCTGTCCCGGCCTCGTGGCGTCGGGCCGGCTGCGCGTGCGCCCGGCGGCTCTGGCCGCCGATCAGGCGCGCCTCACCTACATCGGCCACTCCACCTTTCTCGTGGAGAGCGCGAAGCTTGTGCGGATCGCGACCGACTACAATGATTATGTCAAGCCGCCGGTCACGCCCGACATCGCCACGATGAACCGGGCGCATTCGACCCACTACACGGATCGTCCCGATCCGGCGATCAAGCATGTGCTGCGCGGCTGGAACGAGGACGGCTCGCCCACCGGCTATGACCTGACCTACCAGGACGTGCGCATCCGCAGCGTCGCGACCAACATCCGCGACTGGAGCGGCGGCACGACGCGGCACGGAAACTCGATCTTTATCTTCGAGATCGGAACGCTGTGCATCGCGCACCTGGGGCACCTGCACCACACGTTAACTCAGCAGCAGCTCGATCAGATGGGCCGCATCGATGTCGTGATGGTGCCGGTGGACGGCTCGTTCACACTCGACCAGGAGGGGATGGCCGAGGTTCTGCAATCGATCAAGGCGCCCCTGATGATTCCCATGCATTACTTCAGCATGCATACGCTCAACCGCTTCCTTGATCGCGTCCGCGAAAACTATACGGTAGAGCACGCCGACACCCCGTCGGTCGTGGTTTCGCGCGCGACGCTTCCCGCGTCGCCGAAAGTTCTGGTCTTGCCCGGGCGCTGACAGTCATGCGTACACAGGTTGGAATCATCGGCGCCGGTCCCGCCGGCCTCTTCTTGGCGCACATGCTGCACCGCGCCGGAATCGACAGCGTCATCCTGGAAGGCCGCAGCCGCGCTTATGTCGAGGAGCGTGTGCGTGCCGGTGTGCTGGAAGCGGGCACCGTCGACATCATGCGCGAGATGGGGCTCGACGAGCGCATGCGGCGCGAGTCGATGAAGGACATGGCGCTCGACATCCGCTTCAACGGCCGCCTCATCCACCTCGATTTTCCAGAACTGGCCGGCGGTCGCCACGTCACGATCTATGGCCAGCAGGAGGTCGTGAAGGACTTGATCGCCGCCCGCCTTGCGGACGGCGGCAAGATCCTGTTCGAGGCGGAGGCGCTGGCGATCGACGGCATCAGCGGCAAGCGCCCCGCGATCCGATACCGCCACGAGGGTGAGGACAAGACGCTGGACTGCGATTTCGTTGCCGGCTGCGACGGCTTCCACGGCATCGCGCGTGCGGCTATCCCTGCGGAACTGCTGACCATCTATGACCGCGTCTATTCGTTCGCCTGGTTCGGCATCCTGTCGCATTCGCCGCCGATCAAGGAGATGACCTACTCCAACAACGAGCGCGGCTTCGCGCTGTGCAGCCGTCGCTCGCCGAAGGTTTCGCGCCACTATCTGCAGGTGCCTGCCGATGAGGATCCCGAGAAGTGGTCGGATGCGCAGTTCTGGGACGAGTTGCACCTGCGCATGGACGACGCCGGCAAGACCGAGATCGTCGAAGGCGAGATCTTCCAGAAGAACGTGGCGCCGCTGCGTTCGTTCGTGGCAGCGCCGATGCAATACGGCCGCCTGTTCCTGGCCGGCGACGCCGCTCACATCGTGCCGCCGACCGGCGCCAAAGGGCTCAATCTGGCGGTGGCCGACGTGCGCGTTCTCTCTCGCGCGATCACCGAGTTCTACCGCACCGGCAGTGTCGCGCGGCTCGATCGTTACTCGCAGGTCTGCCTCAAGCGCGTGTGGAAGACCGTACGCTATTCCATGTACATGACGGCGCTGCTGCATCGTTTCCCGGAGCACACCCCATTCGAGCGGCAGGTCCAACTTGCCGAACTCGATTATGTGGCGACGTCCGTGGCCGCAGGGACCGCCATCGCCGAGAACTACGTCGGTCTTCCGTTCGAGGACGATTAGCGTCAGCGCCTGGGGAGAGCGTCGATGCCCTTCGCCATCACCCGCGACAAGTTGCGCCTGCATTACGAGGAGGCCGGCAGCGGCACGCCGATCCTCTTCCTGCACGAATTCGGCGGCGATCATCGCAGCTGGGAAGCGCAGTTGCGTTACTTTTCACGGCGGCATCGCAGCATTGCCCATACCGCGCGCGGCTACGCGCCGTCCGACGTTCCGACATCGGTCGAGGCGTATGACTATACGCATTTCGTAAACGATGTCGCCGACGTGCTCGACCATCTCCAGATTGCCAAGGCCCACGTGGTGGGACTGTCGATGGGCGGCTACACGGCGCTGCACGTCGGCCTCATGTATCCCGAGCGTGTGCTCTCGCTCACGCTCGCCGGCACCGGTTCCGGGTCGGAGCGCGATCGGCAGCAGGAGTTCCGCAAGGGCGCCGAGCAGACGGCGCAGCAATTCGAGACGTTGGGCGCGGCCCACATGGCAAGCACTTTCGGATTGGGGCCCGGCCGCGTCCCGCTGCAGGTCAAGGACCCGCGCGGCTATGCCGAATTCGCGGCGCAGTTCGCGGAGCATGACGCACGCGGCTCCGCACTGGTCATGCGTGGGTTTCAGGGCCGGCGACCCTCGATCTACGATTTCGAGGAGGGGATCGCGCGGCTGGCACTGCCGGTGCTGGTCGTGGTCGGCGACGAGGACGACGCGTGCATCGAACCGAGCTTGTTTCTGAAGCGAAAGATCGCCGCATCGGGACTGGCGATGTTTCCCAAGACCGGCCATGGTGTGAACCTGGAGGAACCGGATCTGTTCAATCGCACGCTCTCCGACTTCATTGCGTTGGTCGAGGCTGGGCGCTGGCCGCCACGTGATCCGCGCTCGTTGCGCAAGTAGAGGTTCCCAGGCGGCTATTCGTAACGGAACGCCCGATTGAGCTGATCCTCGATCGGTTTGAAGAAATAGGCGAGCGCGGTACGCGAGCCGGTCTGGATGAAGACCTCGACCGGCATGCCGGGAACCAGCCTCTTTCCCGCCAGCTTCTCAAGCTCGCCGACGTCCAATCTCACCCGCGCCACGTAGAAAGACACGCCGGTCTGTTGGTCGCGCGTGAGGTCGGCAGATACGCGGGTCAGGCTGCCTGACAATTCCGGCGTGGTGGCGCTGTTGAATGCGGAGAAGCGCAGGGTCACGGCCTGCCCCACCTTGACGCGGTCGATCATCTGCGGCTCGACACGTGCGTCGACCACGAGGCCGTCCTTCTCGGGAATGATCAGCATCATCTGCTCGCCCGAGCCGATCACGCCGCCAATGGTGTACACCGACTTCTGGTGCACGATGCCGTCCTGCGGCGCGCGCACATCGATCCGCTGCAACTGGTCGAGCGCCGCAGTTCGGCGCTCGAGCAGGTCGGCGATTTTGGTCTCCACATCCCGCAGATCGGTCGTCACCTCGCGCCTCTGCTCCTGCCCGATCTGGATCATCTGCAACTCGATCTCGGTGATACGGCCCTTGGCCCGCGCCACGTCGGCCATGTGCTGGCCCTGCTCGCCGGCGAGCCGCGCGGCTTCGCGCTCGAGTGATGTCAATCGGCTCAGAGGTATGAGATTGTTTCGATAGAGCTCGCGCACGCCGTCGAGTTCGTGCTCGATCAGGCGAATCTGCTCGCGCTTGGAATCGGCCTGCGCCGTCAATCCGCGAATCTCCTCGCGCGTCTGGGCGATCCGTTCCTTGAGCTGTGAGAGCTGCCCATCAACGGCTTTGCGCCGGGCCGCCAGCAGGCTCTTTTCACCCGCAAGGATGCCGTCGATTGCCGGGTCGCCGGTTCGTGCGGCGAGTTCGCGCGGAACCTGCATGGAGGCCGCGCCGTCCCGTTCCGCCACGAGCCGCGCTTTGCGCGCCATGAGTTGATGGAGCTGATTCTCGATCACGCCCAGGTTGGCGCGGGTCGTGGTGTCGTCCAGACGCACGAGGATGTCGCCGGCATGCACATGATCGCCGTCGTTAACCCGGATGTCGGCGATTACTCCCCCGGTGGGGTGTTGCACGCGACGCGCGTTGCTTTCGACAACCACCTGTCCCTGCGCGATCACCGCGCTGGCAAGCGGAGCAGTCGTGGCCCAAACCCCGGCCGTGCCCAGCGTGAGCACCAGGGCGGAGATGCCGGCGAGCGAGGTCGTGCGGATGTCCTTGAAAGGGGTGAGGGTAGGCGGCGTGGCCATGCAATGCTCCGTTCAGCCGCGGCCCTCGATGCCTGCCGCCGTCCGCACGCCGACGACTGTCTGCCGCAGCTTGGGGCCTGCCGGGTGCGGCGCCAGAATTTTGCGCAGCACTTCGTCCTTGGGACCGAAGGCCTGGACCTGCCCCTGCGCAAGGGCCAGCACGAGGTCGGTGCCAGCCAGCGCAGAGGGACGATGCGCCACGACAACAGCAATGCCCCGGCGCGCGCGGATGCCCTTGATCGCCTCGGTCAGGGCAGCGTCGCCATCGGAATCGAGATTGGAGTTGGGCTCGTCGAGCACCACCAGGAATGGATCTTTGTAGAGCGCCCGCGCGAGCGCGATGCGCTGGCGTTGCCCGCCCGACAGCGCACTGCCGGCCTCCCCAAGGCGCGCCTCGAATCCCTCAGGCAGCTTGAGGATCATCTCGTAGGCGCCGGCGGCTTTTGCCGCTGACAGCACGGCATCGCCGTTCATGTCGGGATCGAAGCGGGCGATGTTTTCGGCGACCGTGCCGTCGAACAGCTCGATGTCCTGCGGGAGGTATCCGATCATGCTGCCGCGGCCCTCGCGGCTCCATTGGTCAAGGGTGGCGCCATCGAGCCGCAGTTCGCCGCGCGAGGTGGGCCATACGCCCACGAGCGCTCGTGCCAGGGTGGACTTGCCGGATGCCGAGGGGCCGATGACGCCAAGCCCTTGTCCCGCCTCGAGAATGAACGTGATTCCGTGCAGAATTGCCGCGCCGCCCGGTGCCGCCACAGCGACTTGGTCGAGAGTCAGCGCGCGTGATGGCCGTTCGGGCTCGACGGTGCTCGCTCGGTCATCGATCTTTGCAAGCGCGTTTCGCAGGCGCTGCCAAGCCTGCCGCGCCGACAGGAACGGTCGCCAGTTGGCGATCGCAAGTTCGATCGGCGCCAACGCACGGCTGGAGATGATCGAGGCCGCTATCATGACGCCCGGCGAGGCTTGCTCGTTGATGACGAGCCAAGCGCCCATGCCGAGCGTCGCCGACTGCAGCATGAAACGGGCGACTTTGGAGAAAGACCCAAGACTGCCCGTGATGTCAGCAGCGCGCTGCTGGGCTGAAATGTGCCGGACGCTGGCCGCAGCAAAACGGTCGACGATCCGCCGTTCCATCCCGAGCGCCGCAACCACTTCGGCGTTGCGACGCGCGGCTTCGAGCAGGATGGCGCGGTGGCCGCCGCTGCGGGCCGAATCGCGGATCAGTTCGCGCGTCCAAAATTCGGTGAGCAGCGTGAGGCCAACAAGGACGATGGCCCCCGCGACCAGCGTCCAGCCGAGATACGGATGCAGCAGGAAGCAGATCGCGAGGTAGAGCGGCATCCACGGCAGATCGAACAGGGTCGTTGGCCCAAGGCCCGACAAGAACGAACGGACAGTATCGAGATCCCGCGACAGCTGCAGGCTCTCGCCGCCAGGACGGTTGCGCACCGCCATGCGCAAGATCGCCGCCACGACCGAGGGAGACAGAGCTTGGTCGAGCGCCACGCCGATGCGCCCGAGGATGCGCTGGCGCAGCCAATCGAATACCCCTTGCAGGGCATAGAGCGCGATCACGATCAACGACAGGGCGACCAGCGTCGGAACGCTGCGGGAAGGCAGCACCCGGTCGTAGACCTGCAGCATGTAGATCGAGCCGGTCAGCATCAGCAGGTTGACCGCGGCCGAGAACAGTCCAACCGTTGCGAACGCGCCGCGGCACGCGGCAATGGCGCCGCTCGGCAGATCAGGCGAGGCCGGCGGTGCGGCCCGGGATGGACCGGAAATTGGCTTTTGGGGCGTCATGAGCGGGGCGTCTATGGCCGGGTCAGCCTCGGTTTCGTAGCCGGCGTGGGCGTCAGTCCTGTGACGGCGATGAATCAGCCGCTCCTCGATCACCCCTGGTTGTATGCATTCGGGTACATTAGGCTTCCAAGCCTAAGTGGGGCGGCATGCCAAGACTGATCGCGACCGTTCTGTGCCTGCTGGCATTGCTGGTGCCGGCCAGCGCGCAGCCACTCACGGCGGCGCAGTTCACGCAGGAGTTTGCGAAGTACGTCGGCGAAGCGCTCCCGTCGGCCCGTGTGAAGGTCAACAAGGACCTCGACATCGACATTGCTCTGCCGAACGGCGGCGAAAACCATCGCTTTCTCGACAACGCCTACAAGGCCTATCTGCAAGATCCCGAGAACTTGCGGGATGTGCTCGCGGATTATTCAAAGGACCTGATCAAGCCCGTCGCAGCCAGCGGCAGCGTCCGTGACCGCATCGTGCCCATGATCAAGGATCGCGGCTGGGTCGACCAGATGCGCGGCATGGGATTCACCCCGGCCACCGAGAAGTTCGCCGAGGATCTGTTTGTCGCCTACGCGCTGCACAGCGAGGATCGCATTCGCTACCTGTCTGCCGAGGAACTGCGCCTGCTCAAGCTCGACACCGACGAACTGCATCGGCTCGCCCACAAGAACCTGCTGCGGGTCCTGCCCAAGATCGAGCTCGTCCAGATGCCGCCTCTGCCGATCATGGCGATCATGGCCGGCGATGACTACGTTCCAAGCCTGCTGCTGACCGACATCTGGACGCAAGGCCAGATCAAGGTCGAGGGCGACATCGTGGTTGCCATCCCGGCGCGGGCGTCGCTCTGGATCACGGGGTCGCGCAGCCGCAGCGGCGTTGCGGCTCTGCGCAAGATCGCGCGTGAGGAGATGGAGAAATCACCGCATCCGCTGACCGACACGCTGTACGTCTACCGCAAGGGGAAATTCAAGCGGTTCGGGAAGAAGCCGAAAACGACTGCGCGGAGCGGGTCCGCCAGCGATGCTTCGCACCGACAGCGCTAGCGAAGTTCGATCTGGCCTTCGACGTTATGGGTGAGTCCTATGCCCTCGATGGTCAAAACCATCCGGGCCTTCAGGGTTTCGTTCCCGGTCAGCCGACCGTCGGCAAGCGCCGTGCGGATTGCCTTCTCGATTTCCTGCTGAGACGTGACCCCCACGACCTTGAGGAACTTGCGAAGCGACATGTTGAGAGCTTCTTCGTTCATCGTGGACTCCTTGCGATGCTTGAAACGATGGCCTCTCCGCCGATGGCCGTGCCGCGCCCGAATTCGCCATCCTTCCGACCGGCCTGCTGCAGGCATGAAACGCGCTGGAGGCCGGGAAGGGCGCCGGATGGACCGCTGCCGATTGCGCCGGCGGGCGCTTACACGTCCACGCTGGCCGTCAGCGCATTGTCCTGAATGAACTCGCGGCGCGGTTCGACGACGTCGCCCATCAGCTTGGTGAAAATGTCGTCGGCTTCGTCGACTTCCTTCACCTTCACCTGCAGCAGCGAGCGAGCGTTCGTATCGAGCGTCGTCTCCCACAACTGGCCCGGGTTCATCTCGCCGAGGCCTTTGTAACGCTGCAGCGAGATGCCCTTGCGGCCGGCGGCGGTGACCGCCTCGAAGAGATCGAGCGGCCCGTAGATTTGCGTCTCGTCCCCCTTGCGGCGAAGGACGGCCGGCCGATGATAGACGGACTGAAGGGAAGCCGCGTGCTCGTCGATCTTGCGGGCATCTGCCGAGCCGAGCAGGGCATGGTCGAGGATGGCGACTTCCTTGACACCGCGTACGGTGCGCTCGAACTTGAAGCCGTCGCCCTCCGCGAACTCGCCGGTCCATCCCCGCTCGGTCTCGTCCGCGAGCACGTCGAGCCTGCGCGCGATATAAGGCGCCGCGGCCGTGGCCTTTTCCGGATCGCCGAAGATGTCGGCGTTGAGTACCCCGAGGATCGCCGCCTGCTCCACGACAGTGCGATTGTAGCGGCTGTGCAGGCCGTTGATGAGGTTGCGCAGGGTCCGCGCCTCGTCGACGATGCGGCGCAGGTCGGGGCCGGCGCGCTCTTCGCCCGAATGCAGGCGTAGCACCGCTTCTTCGGTGCCGGTGTCGATGAGGTAATCCTCGAGCGCGCGCTCGTCTTTGAGGTACTGCTCGGATTTGCCACGGGCCACTTTGTAGAGCGGCGGCTGGGCGATGTAGACGTGGCCGCGGTCGATGAGCTCGCGCATCTGGCGATAAAGGAACGTCAGCAGCAACGTGCGGATATGTGCGCCGTCGACGTCGGCGTCGGTCATGATGATGATCTTGTGGTAGCGCAGCTTGTCGACGTTGAAATCGTCGCTGATGCCGGTGCCCAGCGCCGTGATCAGCGTGCCGATCTCCTGGCTGGACAGCATCTTGTCCATGCGCACGCGCTCGACGTTGAGGATCTTGCCGCGCAAGGGCAGCACAGCCTGGAACTCGCGGTTGCGGCCCTGTTTGGCGGATCCGCCGGCCGAGTCGCCCTCGACGATGAACAGTTCGGATTTGGCCGGGTCGCGCTCCTGGCAGTCCGCCAGCTTACCGGGCAGGGAGGCGATGCCGAGCGCGGTCTTGCGTGTCATCTCGCGCGCCTTGCGCGCCGCTTCCCGCGCTGCGGCCGCCTGGATGACCTTGCCGACGATGACCTTGGCTTCCGCCGGATGCTCCTCGAACCACGCGTTGAGCGCCTCGTTGAGCACGCCCTCGACCACCGGCCGCACTTCCGAGGACACCAGCTTGTCCTTGGTCTGCGAGGAGAATTTCGGATCGGGGACCTTCACCGACAACACGGCGGTGAGGCCCTCGCGGCAATCGTCGCCGGTGAGAGCGACCTTCTCTTTCTTGGCGACGCCGCCACGCTCCGCGTAGCCCGTGACCTGGCGTGTCAGCGCGCCGCGGAACCCGGCAAGATGGGTGCCGCCGTCGCGTTGCGGAATGTTGTTGGTGAAGCACAGGACAGACTCGTGGTACCCGTCGTTCCACCACAAGGCGCATTCGACGCCGATCCCGTCTCGTTCGGCGCGGACCATGATCGGATTGGGCACCAGCGGCGACTTGTTGCGGTCGAGGTATTTCACGAAGGCCTCGACGCCGCCCTGGTACATCATCTCTTCGCGTTTCTCGACCGCGTGCCGCTGGTCCGACAGAACGACGCGCACGCCGGAATTGAGGAACGCGAGCTCGCGCAGGCGATGCTCGAGCGTCGCCCAGTCGAACTCGATCATGGTGAAGGTTTCGGGCGACGGCAGGAACGTCACCTCTGTGCCGCGATTATCGCCGGCCTCGCCGACGACCATGAGCGGAGCCACCGCGACGCCGTCGCGGAACTCCATGGCATGCTCCTTGCCGTCGCGCCAGATGCGCAGCTTGAGCCAGGTCGAGAGCGCATTCACCACCGACACGCCGACGCCGTGCAGGCCGCCCGACACTTTGTATGCGTTCTGGTCGAACTTACCGCCGGCGTGGAGCTGGGTCATGATGACTTCAGCAGCCGACACCCCCTCTTCCTTGTGGATGTCGGTCGGAATGCCGCGGCCGTCGTCACGTACGGTGCACGATCCGTCGGGATTGAGCGTGACGGTGACTTCCCTGGCGTAGCCGGCGAGCGCCTCGTCGATGGCGTTGTCGACGACTTCGTAGACCATGTGGTGCAGGCCCGAGCCGTCATCGGTGTCGCCGATGTACATGCCGGGGCGCTTGCGAACCGCATCGAGGCCTTTGAGGACCTTGATGGCATCGGCGCCGTAGTCGGAGCTTGCCGGACGCGGCGCAGGACTGGTTTGACGGGCGGCTTCGGCCATGCGGAATGCTTCGAATCAGTATGAGAAAAACGCTGGAATCCACAGCGTGTGTGGCATGAAATATGGACATCGTATAGGGCAAAAAGAAGGGGTTTAACCCTTTGATTCGTAGAAATTTTTCGCAGCCGAATGGGCTCCCTGAAAGGGCCTCCTGAAACCGCCTGCAGAACCCCCTTGGCGGTCCGGACGTCGCCCCCGCAAAAAGGTAATTTGGCCCTCCCCGGCGGCGACCCCTGCAGGTCACCTCACCGGCTCGAGCGGCCCTCTCGCTGCGACAGGAGCACAGTCAGCTCGGGTTGATCTTGCCGCTGTCCACCGTGAAGAATTGCGCGCGGCGCGCGATGTCGGCGAATGCTGCGGCGTCGGCGCCGGTCATCCAGACCTGCGCGCCCAGGCGCGCCAGAGCGTCGAACAAGGCTGCGCGGCGGCCCGGATCGAGATGCGCCACCACCTCGTCCAGCAGCACGATGGGGGCGATGCCGCTCATCTCGGCGACGAGGTGTGCATGGGCCAGCACGAGGCCGATCAGCAAAGCCTTCTGCTCACCGGTGGAGGCGTGACGCGCCGGCAGGTTCTTGGGCGCGTAAATGACCCGCAGGTCGGTGACATGCGGCCCTTCCAGCGTGCGTCCGGCGGCGGCGTCGCGCGCGCGGTTCTCACGCAGGACCGCGCGATAGCGGTCCTCGACCTCCACGGCGGGATGGTTCGGCACGAGATCGTCGATCCAGCCCTCCAGCGCGATCTGGGCCGATGGGAAGGCCGGCTCTTGGCGCGCCGCGATCGCCGCTGTCAGCCGCGCCACCGTTTCCGCGCGTGCGCTCGCGACCGCGACCGCGAGCTCCGCCGTCTCGTGCTCGACGGCGTCGAGCCAGTGTGCATCGGGCCGAGGCGTCTCCAGAAGCCGATTGCGCGAGCGCAGCGCACGTTCAAGCGCGTTGACACGGGAGCCGTGCTCGGCGTCCGCAGCGAGCACGAGGCGGTCGAGAAACCGCCGGCGCTCCGAGGCAGGGCCCATGAACAGCCCGTCCATCGAGGGCACCAGCCAGAGCACCCGCAGGTGGTCGGCGAGGGCAGTGATGGGCACCGGCTCGCGGTCGATTCGGCATTGCCGCGAGACGCTTTCATTGGGGGCGGGGGATGGGACGCCGGTGCCGATGGTGGCGAGACCGAGCCCGCCTTCAACCTCGGCAGAGACTGCCCAGGAGCCGTCGCCTTCGCTGAACGCGACCTCTTCGAGCGTGGCGTAGCGCAGCCCGCGTCCGGGCCCCAGGAACGAGATCGCCTCGAGGACATTGGTCTTGCCGGCGCCATTGGAGCCGACCAGCACCACCGGCTCCTCACTGCCGAGAGCGACACTCGCGGCGTGATAGCTGCGGAAGTTCGTGAGCGACAAGCGAAGGATACGGGCGGCAATCATTGCTGGCCCTGCTTCTACACCCGGCAGAGGGCCGCATGACACCCGTCATTGGCTGAAAATTGTCGGGCCGAGCCAACCTTTAGGCAAACCGTACTCGGCGCGAACCGGTGGCTGAACGCCTATACCCGCATCGGCATCAGCACGTAGAGTGCGCCCTTGCCCGCCTTTTCCTCGATCAGCGTCGGCGATCCCGGGTCGGCCAGCTTGAGGATCGCCGTATCGCCCTCGATCTGCGCAGCAATGTCGAGCAGGTAACGCGAGTTGAAACCGATATCGAGCGGATCGGCCTCGTAAGTCACCTCGAGCTCTTCCGTGGCGCTGCCGGAATCGGGATTGTTCACCGAGAGCGTCATCTTCCCGCCGGTGAGCGACAGCTTGACCGCGCGTCCGCGTTCGCTCGACACGGTCGACACCCGGTCGACAGCCTGCTCGAACTCGCCCTTCTCGACCTCCAGCAGCTTGTCGTTGCCGACTGGTATGACGCGGGCGTAGTCCGGGAACGTGCCGTCGATCAGCTTGGACGTGAGCACGACGTTGCCCACGGTGAACCGGATTTTCGAGGGGGACAACTCGACCTGTACCTCGCCGTCGATGTCCTCGATCAGCCGCTGGACCTCTCCGACCGTTTTGCGCGGCACGATCACGCCGGGCATGCCATCCACCCCGGCCGGCGCGTCGAGATCGACCTGGGCGAGCCGATGGCCGTCGGTCGCGACAGCGCGCAGCTTCAGGTTCTTGCCCGAGCCGGACGTGTGCAGGTAGATGCCGTTGAGGTAGTAGCGGGTCTCTTCGGTCGAAATTGCGAACTGGGTCTTGTTGATCAGGCGCTTGAGATCGGCTGCAGCCAGCGTGAAGCGGTGCGGCATGTCGCCGGCGGCGAGATCGGGAAAGTCGCTTTCCGGCAGCGTCTGCAGGGTGAAACGCGAGCGGCCTGCGCGAATGGTGAGGACGGCGCGCTCGCCCGTGGATTCCAGGACGACCTGGGTGCCTTCCGGGAGCTTGCGCACGATATCGTAGAACATGTGCGCCGGAACCGTGGTGACGCCCGCCTGACCGACCTCGGCTGCGATCGTCTCGACGACTTCCAGGTCCAAGTCGGTGGCCTTGAAGGCCAGCTTGGACTTGTCCGCCCGCACCAGCACGTTCGCCAGGATTGGGATGGTATTGCGCCGCTCCACGACGCGGTGCACGTGCGACAGGGACTTCAGAAGGTCGGCACGCTCCACAGTGACTTTCATCTCAAACCCACCCCGTCACTCTTGCAACTGGCGCTTGAGCGAGTCGATCTCGTCCGCCAGCGACGTATCGTTGCCGACAAGATGTTCGATTTTGCGCACCGCATGCAAGACTGTCGTGTGGTCGCGTCCGCCGAACCGGCGGCCGATTTCGGGCAGGGACCGGAGCGTCAGGGTCTTGGCCAGATACATCGCCACCTGACGGGGACGGACCACGTTGGCGGTCCGGCGTGACGACAGCAGGTCGCCCCGGCTGACATTATAGTGGCGGGCCACAATCCTCTGAATTTCCTCGATTTTAACCTTCTTGGGGTCCTGCGGCCGGATCAGGTCCCGGACCTCCCGCTCGGCCAGTTCCATGGTGATCGGGGCGCCGGTCAGCTTGCTCACCGCCAGCAGGCGATTGAGGGCGCCTTCGAGGTCTCGGCCGTTGTTGGTGATCTGCCGGGCAATATAGGTCAGCACCGGCAGGGGCACTTCGAACTGCGGGTGGTGGGCTCGGGCGGCCGCGACGCGCGACTTGAGGATCTCGAGGCGCAGCTCCTCCCCGAGTGAGCCCATCTCCACCACCAGCCCGCCGGCCAGCCGCGAGCGCACCCGCTCGTCGACCGTCTCCAGATCTCCGGGCGGCCGGTCGGCGGCGATCACCACCTGGCGTCCCGCATCGATCAGAGCGTTGAGCGTGTGGGAGAATTCGGCCTGCGTCTGTTTGCCCTGGAGGAACTGCAGGTCATCGATAATGAGCACATTGATGCCCCGCAGCACGTCCTTGAACGCGAGCGCGTTCTGCGAGCGCAGGGCCGAGACGAAGCCATACATGAACTTCTCGGCCGTCAGGTAGAGGACCTTGTTGTCCGGCTGGGCATTGCCGGCCCAGGTGACCGCCTGCAGCAGGTGTGTCTTGCCCAGGCCCACCCCCGCATGGATGTAGAGCGGATTGAACATGATGCCGTCGCCCCGACGTGCCCCGGCGACCTGCTTGGCGGCGGCATAGGCGAGTTCGTTGGAGCGGCCGACCACGAAGCTCTCGAAATTGAGACGCGGGTCGAGCGGCGAGCCGCCGAGCGCCTCCTGATGCGTCGTGTCGGAAGCCGGATTGCGAAGCTCGTGTCCGTTGAGCTTGGCTTCGTGGACTGCGCGCGGCGGCTCGGCCGGTTTCGCCGGCGGCGTGACTGCCTGCTTGAGCACGGCCGTGCGCACGGCGAGATCGATGCGGATGATCGCAGGGTTCTCCGCCTGCCAACAGGCGAGCACCTTCTCGGCGTAATGCGACTGGATCCAACTCCGCAGGAAACGCGTCGGCACCGACAGCCGCACCGTATCTTGATCGATGCCCTCGAGCTCCATGCGCGTGAACCAACTGGTGAAGACGTCTTCGCCGACCTCCGCCCGCAAGCGCGCTTTGACGCGGTTCCAACGGTCTTGGTCTGCCTGAGAAAGTTGCGAGTTCATTTACTTCCGCCGCGAAGCATTGAGACGTGGTGGCTGCTGGTGACAGCGCCGCACTGCGTGAATGTTCACGCGATCCACACTGATGATGATTGAGAGACGGCGCCGAGGGCGCCGGAACCGTTCGGACATGACGCGACCGCCGAGGTCGCGCTTATCCGCTGGAAGGAGATCTACCGGCGCGGGCGTGCAACACCCGTGCGCCGTCCGCTGGTCCACCGTCCCTGTTTCCGATTTTGCCAATCGCTGTCGGCCAAACCTGCGTCACCCGCCCCTCCTCGCATTGAAGACCATGCTGATCCACGCGAATACAAAACTAGCAATGACCTAGCCCCCGCACCTTAGTTCATCGCGCGCAACGCGGCCTCACAACATGCGCCGCGCGCTGACTCCCGTACCCTCGCAGATCTCGTGAGGACGTTCGTCTCCTCGTGCGAGACCTCATCGACGAACTTCGCTGCAGACAAAAATTGTCCTCTTCATCCGCAGATGAATGCGAATTCAGTCGTTGGTTGAAAGCCGCTGGAGTTCCCAGCGACGGTTAACAAAATACATATCCGCGTTCGTGCCGCAATGGCTTTGATGAACGCGCTGTCGCAATCACCGCATCGTCGCGCTGCACGCGCGTGCGTTTCGCGTGCAGCGCGACAATGCAACGTTCTGAATCTGCGCGACTTTCATCGGCGATGTGTGGCGGGAGACTTTGTCACGTGCACGCCATCTGAGACGGCGCGCGCGTTTGTCGGCGCGGAGCGCTTGCGTGGAATTTCAAAGTCCCCTGCGGCGCACTGGCGTAAATGGTTCTGCATTCGAATTTTTTTTTGTCCGTTTTCGCTAGGTAGCCGTCGCGCCTGTGACGTGTTTGCAACGCGCGCCGCAGCGTCCCTGATCACGCTCGCGTTTTTCCGACGAGGTGTGACATTTCCGCGACTCTGGTGGCGCGCAGATGCGTCGTCGCGCGCGCTGATGCATCAACCGCGGAAGCAAAAAGAAAAACGCCGCGCGAACCGCGCGGCGTTTTCGTCAGGCGAAAAACTGAGCTTCGATTACGAGCCGAGCTTCGCGACACTATGCGTGAGGCGCGAGATCTTCCGGCTCGCCGTCTTCTTGTGAAGCACGCCACGCTGGGCGCCGCGGACGAGGGCAGGCTCGGCCGCCTTGAGAGCGGCAACCGCTGCGTCCTTGTTGCCGGAGGCGAGTGCGCTCTCGACCGCGCGCACCATCGTTCGCACCTGCGAACGGCGAGCCTTGTTCACTGCAGTGCGCCGCGCGATCTTGCGCGTGGCTTTCTTGGCGGATTTGGTGTTGGCCATAGTAACCTTGATCAAATTGCGTGTGTGCGCCGTCGCGAGATTGGCAAAGTCGGGCAGCCTGCTCGCTGTCGGACCGGCCTGACCCGCACGGCCAGGCAGGCGGTCAAGTGCTTCGTTGAGCACACGTTCTTGACTGCGAGCCGGAGTCCACTTCGCCGGATCATGCACAAGTCCGCGCGAAGGCGCGTTTATAGCCCCCCAGCCGGTGGCGTCAACCGCCGACGTTGAAGGCCGCCAGAGCGGCGGTATTTACCAAATCCGCGTCCCGGGCGGACAGGCCGACGATCTGGACCGACCGGTCGAGCCCCACCAGCAGGGGCCCGATCACGTGGGCGCCGCCGAGTTCCTGCAGCATTTTGGTCGCGATCGCGGCCGAATGGAACGCCGGCATGATCAGCACGTTGGCGGGCCCGGACAGGCGGCAGAACGGGTACGCCGCCAACAGGTCCGGGTTGAGCGCCACGTCGGCGGCCATTTCACCGTCGTATTCGAAGTCGACCCGGCGGGCGTCGAGCAGGCGCACGGCCTCCTGCACCCGGGCCGATCGCTCGCCGGGCGGGTGTCCGAAGGTCGAGAAGGCCAGCAGGGCGAGACGCGGCTCGTAACCGAGCTTGCGGGCGACGCCGGCTGCCTCGACCGCGATCTCGGCGATGTCGGCGGCGTCGGGCATCTCGGTGACGGCGGTGTCCGCGACCAGCACGGTGCGGCCCCGCGCCAGGACCAGCGAGACACCCATGACGCGATGGCCGGGCTTGGGGTCGATGCAGCGGCGCACATCCTCGAGGACGACCGAGAAATTGCGGGTGACGCCTGACACCATGGCGTCGGCGTCGCCGAGCGCCACCATGCAGGCGGCGAAATGGTTGCGGTCCTGATTCACCAGGCGCTGGCAGTCCCGTTGTAGGAACCCTTTGCGCTGGAGCCGCTCATAAAGGTAGGCCGCGTATTGTGCGTTGCGGCGCGAAAGCCGCGCGTTGATGATGTCGATGCCGCCCGTGATCTCGATGCCCGCCTCCTTGGCGGTCGCCTTGACGCGATCCTCGCGTCCGACCAGCAAAGCGGTGCCCAATCCTTGCTGCACGAAACTCGCGGCGGCCCGGATGACCTGCTCCTCCTCGCCTTCGGCGAACACGACGCGCTTGGGCATGCGCCGCAGCCGTTCGAACACATGCGTGAGGACGCCGGCCACGGGATCGCGGCGCGAGCGCAACTGTTGCGCATAGACCTTCATGTCCTCGATGGGCTTGCGCGCAACGCCCGTGTCCATCGCCGCCTGCGCGACCGCCGGCGGCACGTGCGAGATCAGACGCGGGTCGAATGGCACAGGGATGATGTAGTCGGGGCCGAACTTCGGGCGTGCCCCATAGGCAACGGCGACGTCGTCCGGCACGTCCTCGCGCGCGAGCCGGGCCAGCGCGCGCGCCGCCGCGATCTTCATCTCCATGTTGATCGTCGTGGCGCGCACGTCGAGCGCGCCACGGAAAATATAGGGGAACCCGAGAACGTTGTTGATCTGGTTCGGATAGTCGGACCGGCCCGTGGCCATGATGGCGTCGTCGCGTACGGCGGCCACCTCCTCTGCGGTGATCTCCGGGTCCGGATTGGCCATCGCGAAGATGATCGGCTGGGCGGCCATCGATTTCACCATCGCCTGCGTCATCGCGCCCTTGGCCGACAGCCCGAAGAACACGTCCGCGCCTTCGAGCGCGTCGGCCAGCGTGCGGGCCGAGGTCTTGACCGCATGCGCCGACTTCCACTGATTCATGCCCTTGGTGCGGCCCTCGTAGACCACGCCGTTGGTGTCGCACAGGATGACGTTCTCGTGCCGGAAGCCGATCGACTTGAGCAGGTCGAGGCAGGCGATGCCCGCCGAGCCCGCCCCGTTGCACACCAGCTTCGTCCCGGCGATGTCGCGACCGGTGAGGTCGAGCGCATTGAGGAGGCCGGCGGCGGCGATGATCGCAGTGCCGTGCTGGTCGTCGTGGAACACGGGGATGTCGAGCTGCTCGCGCAGCTTCTGCTCGATGATGAAGCACTCGGGCGCCTTGATGTCCTCCAGATTGATCCCGCCCCACGAGCGGCCCAGCAGCTTCACCGCGTTCACGAATTCATCCGGGTCTTCCGTCGCGACCTCGAGATCGATGGAATCGACGTCGGCAAAGCGCTTGAACAGCACGGCCTTGCCTTCCATCACCGGCTTGGCCGCCAACGCCCCGCGATTGCCCAATCCCAGGATGGCGGTGCCGTTGGTGATGACTGCGACGAAATTGCCCTTGGTCGTGTAGTCGTAGGCCTTACTCGCGTCTTCAGCGATGGCGAGGACCGGCACCGCGACGCCCGGCGAATAGGCCAGCGAGAGGTCGCGCTGCGTTGCCATCGGCTTGGTGGCCACCACCTCGAGCTTGCCTGGCCGGCCTTGGCTGTGAAATTGCAGGGCTTCCTGGTCGGTGAAGGTCGGCCGCTGGTTGGGGCCGCCGGTCTTGGCGGGCATTTCAACTCCCTTGGCGCTCCGCCCGACTTGTCCGGGCCGCGCATCAGCATGGAACGAACGAACTCTCGTGACGGCGACACCGATTTCGCCGGAGCATGCACCCGGTTCTCTGTGTTCTGTATTCTGTCAGGATCGCCGGAGGAGGGGAAGCACGCTACCGGTTGCCTCACCGCAAGGTGTCGGCTAAGCCGGTCGCACGACATTTTGCTGGTGCGGCGCGATGATCCGATTTCTGCTCCGTTTTCTCGGCCTCTGGATCCTTGCGGCCGGTTTCATCTTCGTCGTTTACGACGGCACCAAGTCGATCGCCGGCAACGCGCTGTTTCTCACCAAGGTCGAGGACGTCTGGAGCAACGTGCATCAGGCGAGCCTGCTCTCACTCAAGCCGACGCTCGAGGGATACGCGAGCTTCCTGTGGGACCCGGTCATGACCACGCTGCTCGACCAGCCCATCGCGCTCGTCCTCGGGATCATCGGCGCCATCTTGATGCTGCTGGGACGCAAAAAAAAGCCGCTCATCGGATACGGGCGCTAGATCCGCAAAGCGCGCTCGCGCGATCGTGAACCGTGCCGGCTTTTGCCCTGGATCGGGTGTCGGAGCCGCCCGTTCCTAACCCTTGCGCCCGCCCTTATATTATGTGCGGCGGCCGCTGTGCGGGCGCTGCCTTCAAACAGGAGTGGAGCGCGCCGATGTTTTCCTTCCGCAAGTCCGTGGAAATGCCCGCGCCGGGCACCGCATTGCCAGGTCGGGCGCAGCCGATTCCGACCGCGCAGACGCACTTCCTCAACGGTCGCGCATTGAAGGGCCCCTATCCTGCCGGGCTCGAGCAGGCCATGTTCGGCATGGGCTGCTTCTGGGGGGCGGAACGCAAGTTTTGGGAACTCGGCGATGGCATCTACGTCACTGCCGCCGGCTATGCGGCCGGTGAGACGCCGAATCCGACCTACGAAGAGGTCTGCACCGGCCGGACCGGCCACAACGAGGTCGTGCTCGTGGTCTTCGATCCGAAGAAGATCTCGTACGAGCGCCTGCTGAAGACGTTCTGGGAAAACCACGATCCCACGCAGGGCATGCGCCAGGGCAACGACGTCGGCACCCAGTATCGTTCGGGCATCTACGTGTTCTCGCCGGAGCAGAGGCGGGCAGCCGAGGACAGCAAGGCGGCCTATGCGGCGGCGCTCAAGGCAAAAGGATACGGTCCGATCACCACCGAGATCCTGGAGGCGCCGACGTTCTATTTCGCCGAGGACTATCACCAGCAGTACCTTGCCAAGAATCCCATGGGCTACTGCGGTCTGGGTGGCACCGGCGTGAGCTGTCCCGTCGGGATCGGCGTGGCCGCGCAATAAACGCGCCCGCGCAGTATCTTACCGGCCTGCCAGGCAAGAATTAACCGGCGCCTTAACAGGCCTTTAACCATAACAGCGTTAATCCGGCTTAACCATTTTGGGGCGCCGGGTTGCGCGGGATGCGGCAAGCTGAACGACTGATGCTGTTGGGCGTCGTGCTGCTTCTCGCGGCATGCGGACGCAACACTCAGCTCGCGTATCGGCCTTATGTCGCGTCCGCGCCTGTCTATGCGCAGGCACTCCCCGCTCCACAGCCGGCCTACGCACAACCCGTTTACACGCAGCCGGCCTACGCGCCGGCGCGGCCGGTTGCCGTCGCGCAGACGACGTACATGGGGGCGGCCTACCCCACGACCCCGCAGGCGGTTCCCGAGGGTCCCTATACACTCGATTCCGGCGACCGGCTGCGCGTCGTCGTGTTCGGCCAGGAGGGGCTCACCACCTCGTACTCGATCGACGCCAGTGGCAACATTCAGATGCCGCTGATCGGGACGGTGCCGGCGCGCGGCCTGACCACGCAGCAGCTCGCCGGGCAGATCGCCGCACGGCTCAAGCAGGGTTTCATCCGCGAGCCGCACGTCGCGGTCGAGGTCGAGGTCTATCGCCCATTCTTCATCCTGGGCGAGGTGACCTATCCGGGTCAGTATCCCTACGTTGCCAACATGTCGGTGGAAACCGCCGTCGCGATTGCCGGCGGATTTTCGCCGCGCGCCAAGCGCAACGTCGTCGAGCTCAGCCGGCCCTACATGGGCCAGATCGTGAAGGGCACCGTGCCGGTGCACACCAAGGTGCGTCCGGGCGACACGATCAGCGTGGCGGAACGCTGGTTCTGAGAAGCCTCGCCGCAAAACGAAAAGGGCGCGAGCCACGCCCGCGCCCCCATCGTCAGCAAAGACGCGTGTGGTTCAGCCGACGCATTTCTTGAGCAAGCCCAGCGTGCGCTCGAGCGCCTGCTTGTGGCTCGGCTCGTGATAGCTGCCGCGCTCGTCGCACGAGAAGCCGTGGCCCGCCGGATAAACGTAAGTCTCTACGTCCGGCCGCTTCTGCTTGATGATCTCCACGTCCGACAGCGGGATCGAGTGATCGGTCTCGCCGAAATGCAACATGGTCGGCACCTTCGGCTTCTCGTCGGCGTTCTTGGCGATCATGCCGCCGTAGTAGCCGATCGCGCAGGCGAGGCCGCTCAGCCTGCAAGCCGCGAGGAACGCGATCGAGCCGCCAAGGCAGTAGCCCACGATGGCGACCTTGCCGACCGATTGCAGCGAATCGATCGCGGCCTGGGTGTCGGCCAGCATCTTGCCCATGTCGGCCTTCTGGATGTAGCCGCGGGCATGCTCGATCTCGGCCGGCGAGTAGCCGCTCTCGAAGTTCGGCTGGTAGCGGTCGAACAGCGCCGGAGCGACCGAGGCATAGCCCAGCGCGGCAAACCGGTCGCAGACCGCGCGGATGTGGCTGTTGACCCCGAAAATCTCCTGAATCACCACGAGCCCGCCCTTCGGCTTGCCTTCCGGATCGGCGCGATAGCCGCCAAGCTTGAAGCCGTCCGACGACGTGAGGGTGATGTGATTGCCCAAGTGGAACCTCCCTGTTGAACGCGACCGCGAGGGCCAAACCAGCGGCGATGTATGAAGGCCCGGACGCGAGATTACAAGTTCGGGGAGGGCTGCAGAGAGGACATGGTCAGGCCTGGGGCGCCGCACGCGCGGATGCCGGGGCCATTTGCGAGCGTGGGCTCATTGGCGCATGGCGGTGCTTGGCGCCGGGCTTACCCGCCACACCACGTTGCCCACGTCGTCGGCCACGAGGAGTGCGCCCCGCTTGGAGATGGCGACCCCCACCGGCCGCCCCAAGGCGTCGCCCTCGCTGCTGACGAAGCCGGTGAGCACATCCTTGGGCCGACCGGAAGGACGTCCATCCGCAAACGGCACGAAGATCACTTTGTAGCCGCTGAAGGGCTTGCGGTTCCACGAGCCGTGCTGGCCGATGAAGGCGCCGGTCTGATAGGCCTTACCCAGCGCGCTGCCCTGCGCAAAAGTCAGGCCGAGCGAGGCGGTGTGATTGCCGAGCGCGTAGTCGGGCACGATGGCCCGCGCCACCAGGTCGGGACGCTGCGGGGAGACACGGCTGTCCACGTGCTGCCCCCAATAGCTGTAGGGCCACCCATAGAAGCCGCCTTCCTGCACCGACGTGAGATAGTCCGGCACGAGGTCGCTGCCCAACTCGTCGCGTTCGTTGACGACGGTCCACAGCGCGCCCGTCTGCGGCTCCCACGCCATGCCGTTGGGATTGCGCAGGCCGCTGGCGAACGGCTGCACGCGGCCCGTGGCGCGATCGATCTGCAGGATCGCAGCGCGGTTCGTTTCCTTGTCGAGGCCGTTTTCGCCGACGTTGCTGTTCGAGCCGACGGTGACATAAAGGGTGCGGCCGTCGCGGCTCGCGATCACGTTCTTGGTCCAGTGATGATTGAGCGGTCCGGCCGGGAGGTCGGCGACCTTCTCACCCGCGCTGGTGATGTGCGTGTCACCCTCCATGTAGGTGAAGCGCATCATCGCATCGGTGTTGGCGACGAACAGCTCGTTGCCGACCAGCGCCATGCCGAACGGCGAGTTGAGATTGGTCAGGAACGGCGTCTTCGTCTCGGCGACACCGTCGCCGTCGGCGTCACGCAGCAGTGTGATGCGGTTCGCGCTCGGGACGGCCGAACCCGCACGCTTGAGCGCGAGCGAATAGATCCAGCCCTTGATGCCTTTTCCGTCCTCGGGTTTCGGCGGAGCGCTGCTCTCGGCCACCAGCACGTCACCGTTGGGCAGGACGTGAAGCCAACGTGGATGCTGCAGGTTCTCGGCGAAGGCGTTCACCGCGAGGCCCGCCGCGGGCGTGGGCTTCGCACCCGCCGGCCAGCCGGTGGCGGTGGCGATGTTGACGGTGGGAATGAGCGACGTGGTCGGTTCCGGTATCGTCGGATTGGCGCCGAACGTGGCCTCGTCAGGCAGATCGGCCGTGTCCCCGCAGGCCGTGAGCAGCAGTGCCGCAAGGATGACGAGGCGCGTCGGACGCATCGCAAACTCCACCGGTTTCGCCCCGCTGACTGGGAAACAGCCGCGGCGGGGTTGGGTTCCGGCGGTGCCCGCGTCCGCGGCGCGAACCCTTGCGGGGCGAGGTTACGCGCTCGGCCGCAAGGCGAACTCCTGCGCCATGAGTTCGTATGAGCGGCGGCGCGCGGCGTGGTCGTAAACCATGGTGGTGATCATTAGCTCGTCGGCCTGCGTTGCGGCGATGAGCGGGTCGAGCTTGGCGCGCACGGTCTTGGGCGCGCCGACGAACAGCCGCGCGCGATTGTCGCGGATGCGGTCGCGATCGACCGGCGAATAGTCGTAGGCGGCGGCTTCCTCCGGGCTCGCCAGCGGCAGGTACTCGCCGCGGGCGCGCCGCACGAAGTTGAGATCGACCGTCGCGGCGATGCGCTCGGCCTCCGCGTCGGTGTCGGCGCACACCACGGCGACCGCGAGGATCGCGTGGGGCTGTGACAGGGGACCGGGACGAAAGCGCTTGCGATAGGACATCATCGCCGCCGCGGCGTCATGGCTCGCGAAATGGTGCGCGAAGGAGAAGCCGACCCCGATCATCGCCGCGAGCTCGGCGCTGTAGTCGCTCGAGCCCAGCAGGAAGATCGGCGGCAGCGGCACGTCCGCCGGCATGGCGCGAACCTTGCTGAACGGATGCTCCGGCGGAAAGCCGCGCTGCTCGAGCAGCACGAGCTCCTGGAAGCGCTCGAGGAAGTCGTCGCCGTCGCGCACGTCCTGACGGCGGCGCAGCGCGAACGAGGTGATCTGGTCGGTACCCGGCGCGCGGCCGAGTCCCAGATCAATGCGGCCCGGGAACAGGCCTTCGAGGATCTTGAAGCGCTCCGCCACCATCAATGGCGCGTGGTTGGGGAGCATCACTCCGCCCGAGCCGACGCGAATATGCGTCGTCCGAGCTGCGATCTGCCCGATCATGATCTCGGGCGCGGAGCTGGCGACGGACGGCAGGTTGTGATGCTCGGCCACCCAATAGCGCGAGTAGCCCAGCCGTTCGGCGAGCGAGGCGAGATCGAGCGAATTGCGCAGGGCGGCGGGGCCGGAGCCACCGCTGGTGACGGGAGACAGGTCGAGGATGGACAGCGGCAGCATGCCCGCAAGCAGATATGCGCTGGCGCCGCTCAGAACAACCCGAATGGACGCGTCACCATCCAGTCCTTCTTCCAGCCGGTGAGGCCGCCTTTGCGGAACTGCAGATAGATGCGGGTCACCACCGGATAAAAACCCGGCACACCCGTATCGCGTTCGGCCACGAAGACTTCCGCGCCGGGGCGGCCGGTCACGTAGACGAGCGGCGTGCCGAGCGCGCGCGCCACGTCATTGGGCGTCATCCCGAAGGCGAGCGGCGCGATGTTGGATGCCCACCCGGCAGCCGCGCTGCCGGTCAGCCAGCCGAGACAGACGAGAGCGATGAGGAGGCGCGTCATGGGATTTCCGCCGCGGCCCATCGTGCGCGCGGCGTCGAACGCCGTCAACGGCGAACGTGCTCGGTCAGCGCGCCTGCGGCAGCGGGTTGGAAGGCCGTGGCCGGCGTAGCCGCCGTGAGCGGCGAGGCGGGCAGCGGACTGTTCGCCGCCGATGCCGGCGGGTGATTCGGCAGGCTCGGCAGCACCACCACCTTGGTGCCCACCTTCACGCGCTGATAGAGGTCCTGAATGTCCTCGTTGGTCAGACGGATGCAGCCTGACGACACGAAGGTGCCGATCGTCGACGGCTGGTTGGTGCCGTGGATGCGATAGACCGTCTTGCCCAGGTAGAGCGCGCGCGCGCCGAGCGGATTGCTCTCGCCGCCCGCCATGAAGCGCGGCAGGTAGGGCTGGCGCTCGATCATCTCGCCCGGCGGGTACCAGTCGGGCCACTCCGCGAGCTTGGTGATCTTCTCGACACCTGACCACGTGAAGCCCTCGCGGCCCACGCCGATGCCGTAGCGCATCGCCTTGCCTTCGCCGAGCACGAGATAAAGGTAGGTGTTCGGCGTATCGACGATGATCGTGCCGGCCGGCTCCTTGGTCCAGTATTCGACGAGCTGACGGCGCAGGTGGGGCGGTAGCTCCTTGGGAGCGCCGATCTCGGGCTGGTCTTCCGGAGGCAGGGCCGCAATGACATTGCCCGAGGGCGCGGCCGGGATGGCTTCGTTGCCGGGCATCGCGCCCGGAACGGGCGCCGCGTTCTGCATCGGCGCGGCCACGGATCCGGTCGCGGCTTCCTCGATCTCCGCCGGCGGCCGCACGCCCTCCGGCATCATCGCGTTCGGATAGGCTGTTGCGGGAGGGGCCGGCTGCACGGCGGCTGTCGAGGCGCCCATGGCCGGTTGTGGGCGGCCGGGTGCGGTCAGCTCGACCGGCCCCGCAGGGGCGGGATAGCGGCTGTCGGCGCCTGGCCCGGGCAGCGCCTCCGGACCGGGAGCGGCCATCCGGCCCCCCGGGGGTGGCAGCGGCTCCGACTGGATCGGCGCGGCGTCGGCGACACCCGGCTCGTCGTCTTCGGCAACAACGGCCTGCGGGGTCTGATAGCGGCTACCCTGGGACTGGCCGGGCAGGGCAAATTGCGCGGCCGCCGGACCGGCGAGGCCGAGGATCAGAGCGATGGCAGTGGCAAGGCGCAAGGACATGATCCAATACTCACCCAGCAGATGATGGCGCAACTACCCCGGAGATGATTCTTCTCGCGGGAAGATAGGGCAGTATCAAGGCGCGAGGACGACAAACGCTTGATCCGGCCCATGATTTGTCGGGCGTGGCCGTTGGGCAATGCTACGTGGGCGGCCTTAAGCGGGCCTTAAGGTAAATCACGGAGCCGGATGGCCCCGACATGATCTGGGGAGGGACCCGTTTGCGCTTGGCGAAAACCGTCCGTCTGAGCCGCCTCTATCTGCCGGTGGTCTGTCTGTTCCTGATCGCCGCGGTGGTTGGCCGCGCAGCCGATCCGTTCTTGGTGCAGGCGTTTCGCCTCATCGTATTCGATTCCTATCAGCGGCTGGCGCCGCAGACCTACGATCCGCGGCTCCCGGTGCGGGTTGTCGACATCGATCAGGAGTCGCTGCGGCGGTACGGTCAATGGCCGTGGTCGCGCACGCTCATGCGTGATCTCGTGCTCCGCCTGACCGACAGCAAGGCTGCGGCGATCGTGTTCGACGTGCTGTTTTCCGAGGCGGATCGTACCTCGATGGAGCAACTCGCCAAATCGCTTTCCCCCGCGCAGGCTGCGCGTCTTGCGCAGGTGGCAGGGAGCGGCCCGAGCAACGATGAATTGTTCGCACAGGCTCTGAGCCAATCGCCATCGGTTCTGCCCACCATTCTGGTCAATCGTCCGGGCGCGGCTGCGGTCCCGCCGAAGGCAGGTTTCGCGATCGCGGGCGATGATCCCCGCCCGTTTCTTCCAGCCTTCCTGGGTGCTGACCGCAACCTGCCGCTGTTCGAGGAGGCGGCCAAGGGACTTGGTGCGTTCAACTGGCTTCCAAATCGCGACCAGATCGTGCGGCGCGCCCCGCTGTTCTTTCGAGTGGGCGAGGAGATCGTGCCGTCGCTCACGGCCGAGGCGCTGCGCGTCGCACAGGGAGCGTCCACTTACGTTCTCAAATCCTCCAACGCCAGTGGCGAGACTGCGTTCGGACAGAGCACCGGGCTCAATGAGGTCCGCATCGGTGACATCGACTTGCCGGTCGATGCCGACGGGGCAGTCACGCTGAAGTTCCGCAAAAGCCACCCAGCATCTTTCATCCCGGCCTGGAAGATGATTGCCGGCGAGGTTGCACCCCAAGAGGTCGAGGGCTGCATCGTGCTGATTGGCACCAGCGTTCCCGGCCTGCTCGATCTTCGTGCCACCCCGCTCGACGAGGTCCTGCCGGGGGCCGAGGTGCACGCCATGGCACTCGAGCATATCCTCGCCGGCCGTCGGCTCACGCGTCCGGATTATGCCATCGCCGTAGAAGAGGCAGCCATCATCGTTCTCGGGTTGCTGCTCGGATTGGTCATGCCGCGCCTGTCGCCGGGCATCGCTGCTGCTCTGGGCGCCGGCACCTTCGTTGCGCTCAATCTTGGCGGCTGGCTGGCCTATCGCTACGCCGACTTGCTGTTCGACCCTCTCTATCCTTCGATCGCGCTTCTGGTGCTGACCGCGAGCATCACCTTCTACGTCTATCGCGAGACCGAGGCGCAGCGCGGCGCGATCCGCAGCGCCTTCGGGCGTTATCTTGCTCCCGAAGTCGTCGACGAAATCGTGGCTGACCCGTCGCGGCTGGAACTTGGCGGGGAGGTGCGTGAGCTCACGCTGCTGTTCTGCGATGTGCGCGATTTTACTGCGATCTCGGAGGGGTTCAGCGCGCACGAACTGACGCAGTTCGTCAACGAACTGCTGACGCCGCTTAGCGAGATCATCCTCGAGGAGCGCGGCACCATCGACAAATACATGGGCGATGCGATCATGGCGTTCTGGAATGCCCCGCTTGCGCTGCCTGATCACGCGGGTCGCGCATGCCGTGCGGCGATCGCCATGCAGCGGCGCATGGATGAACTCAACGCGCTTTGGCAGGACACGGCGCGGGCGGCAGGACGCAGCTTTGCTCCCGTGCGCATCGGCATCGGCATCAACACGGGCGAGTGCTGTGTGGGCAACCTTGGCAGCGAGCAGCGCTTTGACTATTCGGCAATCGGCGATGAGGTCAACATCACCTCCCGGCTCGAGGGCTTGACGAAATTCTACGGCCTGCCGGTCATCGTCAGCGAGCGTACCGCGCGAGCAGCGTCCGAGGTCGAGGTGGTGGAGATCGACCGCATCCAGGTGAAGGGCCGTTCGCGGCCCACGACGATCTATGCTCTCGCCGGTCTTCTCGACTGCGAGGCCGAGACGCTCCGAAACCTGCGTGCCGTGCACGAGCAATTCCTGTGCGCTTACCGGGCCCGGAAGTGGGACGAGGCGCAGGTGCTGCTGTCCAAGGCCCGTGCGCACGGCTGTGAAGGGCTCGCGACCTACTATCGGGTGTTTGCAAAACGGATTGAGACGATGCGCGCGGTGGCATTGCCGCTCGACTGGGATGGCACGTATGCCATGACCGAGAAGTGAGCCGGCCTAGAACCGCATGACCAGCGACGACGCGACGATGTGATCGTTGAAGGTGCGCGTCGGATCGTTGGAGTTGCCGCGATAGTATTGATACTCGATCTTGAGTGCTGTCTGAACGCCGCGCCAATCGGTGAACAGGTTGGGCAGCCACAGCACGGCGCCGGGCCCGGCAATCAGGTCCTTGACCTTCTCGGTCGAGCCGGGGACCCGGTCGCCGCGGTAGTCGCGGGCGAACGCGGTCACAGTCGGTCCGAACACGACGCCATCGATGATCGGACGCACAAGCTCGCCGCGGACACCGTATTCGATGTAGGCGCCCGGTTGGATTTCGTTGAGCAGGAACGACGTGGCTGTGCCGCCGACGCCGCTCCAGCGTACCCACGGCATGACCACTGCCAGATTGCCGTCCTGGAACGCATCGGGAAACGACAACTTGGCGCGCGCATCGGCGTAGAAGCCGTGCGTGACGGGGAACATGTCACCGTAGTCGCGGTAGCCCGTGCGCAACTGCAAGGTCTGCAGAGCGCCGAACAAATCCTTCTCAATGGTCGCGACCGCCACCGCCTCGCTGTAGAACAGGCGATGCTTGAGCGCCGACGCGCCGCCGCCCAGTCCGATGTGGAGCGTGCTGGCCTGGAAGAAGTCGAGCACCGGGCCCGTTGTGGCGCCTGCGTAACCGTAGTCAAGGTCGCCCTCGTTCTGGTGTACGAGGCCCGTCGCCAGCGCATTGGTGCGCCATCGCAGGTCGCCAAGCGAGCGCTCGTCGCGCATCTGCAGCGAACCGAATCCCTGCAATTCGCCGCGCGGCGTGGTCAGGTTGCTGGGATTGTTGTTGGTGTAGCGGGGGTTGGATTCGAAGGCGCCGCCGATCTCGGCCACGAACAGCGTCACGTTCGGCTGCAGCTTGCGGCGCACGCGCGCAAGCCCGCGCTGCGCCTCGTCGTTGGCGGGATCGTTGGCTGCGACGCGCTCATACGCGGCGAGCGCCCATCGCAGCTTGCCCTGCTCCTCGGCGAGGCGGGCATATTCCAGGCTTGCGGCGCTGTCGGCGGGATTTTTGAGCACGCGCGCGTAAAGTCGCGCGAGGTCGTCACTTGCGGCTGGCGCGGCTGTCGCGCAAGCGACGACGATCATGGCAGCGACGAACGCTACGAAACGCATTCCCTGTATCCCGCTTGCCCGCACATTGTGATGGTGGAAAACGGGCATATCGGCCGCAGTCGGCCTGCACAATCAAGACCTTGGCCGGGGATGTCAATCGGACGGAACTGTGTTGGAGGTCACATCGCGCGCCGGAGCCCTCGTTTATTTCTCACCGTTGCGATGAGGGCACAGCAAATCGCCAGCCGCTGTATAAAATGGCTCGCAGTCATACGGTGGAGTTGAGGATGTCGATGCGCTTGATTGCGGCCGCGGTGGCGCTGGCCGCATCGTTCGCATGCGCAACTGCGCAGGCCGACAAGATCGGCGTCGCGTCCGTCGTCACCAACAGCGTGGAAGGGTCGAGTCCGCCGCGCAGCCTCGCCGTCGGCAACGACGTGTTCTCGCGCGAGCGTATCCGCACAGGCGCCGCGAGCGCAGCACAATTGCTCTTCCTCGATTCGACCAGCGTGAACGTGGGAGCACGTTCGGAGATCACGCTCGACCGCTTCGTCTACAATCCGAGCCGTGGTGCCGGCAATGTCGTGCTGTCCGCCAGCAAGGGCGCCTTCCGCTTCATCACCGGCTCGCAGAATCCCAGCAACTACTCGATCAAGACGCCCGTCGCGACGATCGGCGTGCGCGGCACCATCGTTGACGTCCGCACCGGGGTCGTCAGTGGCGTCAACACCACGATCGTGACTCTGGTCGAAGGGCGCGTCGTCGTCACGACCCTGACGGGGCAGGCGCTTGTGCTCGACCGGCCGGGCACGTCTTACATCATCAAGAGCAACGGCACGGTTCAGGGGCCGCTCGTGGGCAACGGTCAGGTCGCTTCGTTTCTGACCGATCCCAAGCTGTTCGAGCTGCCGGACAACCGCCTCGACATGCTGGACGTGCTGCGACCGCTTGCGCCTGCCGCTTCACCCTATGGCGGCTATCAGGGCTACGGCGGCGGCGGAAACGGCGGTGGCGGCGGGGGATGTCCGCCCAACTGTTTCTTCAATAACTGAAACGCGGGCGATCAGAGCCACCTCGGTGCGCCCCCGAGCCACGTCAGCCGATCACGCCGGCAGCTGCTCGATCTTGTCGACGCGATTGGGATAGAACGCCACGTAGCCGGCGATCTCCGCGACATCCGCCTTGGGCTGCTCGTAGCTCCAGATCGCATTCTCGGCGACCTTGCCGTCGGCCTTGATCGAATAGTAGGAGGCATCGCCTTTGTAAGGGCAGTGCGTGGCATGCGCCGTGCGCTCCAGCAGGCTCATGTCCACGTCCGAACGTGGCACGTACAGCACGACGGGATAGGTCGCCTCTTTCAGGCTGAGAGCCCGGGTCGAGTCGGCAACGACGCGGCCCGCGAAAGTCACGCGCACGCGCTGCGAATTCGGAGCAATGATGATGGGATGATCGGGGGTACCGGCCATGGACGGCCTCCATCGGGTGTGACGAAGGCAAACATAAAAGCGGTTAAGCCCGGCGGGCAACGGGCCGCACGCAAAGTTTACCGATCGGGTTCGAACATCAGGAGATGCGTGCCGTCCGGCAGCGGAGCCCAGAACGGCTTCACCCGCACTCCGATCGCCATGTCATCGAGCGGACAGTTCACGATGTTGGCCATCACGTTGACGCCTTCGTCGAGCGTCACCATCGCGATCAGGAACGGCTCGTGGCCGCGGAATGGTTCGCGCGCCCGCCGGGCCACGGTGAAGGTGAAGATCTTCCCTTTGCCGGAGACCTCGCGCCACTCGAGATCGCGCCGGCCGCTGCGCATGCCTGTCGGGCGCGGCGGGAACTGGTAGCTGCCGTCGCGGCGGTCGTACTGCAGCAACACCTTCTTCTCGCGCGTGGCTTCCCAGAACGGCCCGGCAAAGGTGCGCGGCTTGGGCGCTTCGCGGGGCACGTCGAGCGTATCGTTGAGTGCGGTCATGGCGGCCTCACCTCAGGCGTCGGGCGTCAGGATCATCACGGCGCTCGAGGTCCAGTTGCGACCGTAAGGAATGCCGCCGATGCCGGTGACGAGCGCATTCCGCGTGTCCTTGACCTGTCGCGGGCCGCCCTCGCCGAAAAGCTGGCGGACGGCTTCGACGAGATTGGTGCCGCCGCCGGCGAGCCCGCACTGACCGGCGGAAATCTGGCCGCCGCCCGTATTGAGCGGCAGGTCGCCGGTATGCGTGAAGTCGTGCGCCTTGACGAAGTCGCAGCCCTGACCCTGCTTGCAGAAGCCGAGCATCTCGAGCTGCATCATGATGGCGATGATGAAGTCGTCGTAGGGGTGGAACGAGGCGATTTGCGCGGGCGTCAGACCCGCCTGCGCAAAGGCGCGCCGCCCGGCCGCGAGATGGCCGGTCTCGGTCACGTCCACGATGTTCTCGCTCGCGCGATGATTGGTGCGCTCGGCATAGCCGATCGGCACAACGCATCTGGTGAAGCCGCGTTTTTCGGCGTTGCGCCGCCCCATGACCAGCAGGCCGCTGCCGCCGTCGCAGACCATCACGCTGTCGAGCAGACGGATCGGATCGGCGATCATGCGCGAGCCGAGGTAGTCGTCGACGGTGATCGGCCTGCGCAGCTTCTCGCAGGCGAGCTCGTTGAGCACGGCATGTCCGCGCTGTGCCACAGCCAGCTTGCCGAGCGCGGTGTAGTCGAGGCCGAACTGATGCTCGTAGCGCCGGCTCAGCAGGCCGAACGCGGCAGGAGGGCCGAGATAGCCGACGAACTGCGTCAGGTCCTGCGTCACGCGCCGGTTGTTTGCCGACGCCTGTGTGTCGGCGAACAGGCACAGCACGGTGGTGGCGAGGCCGGCATCGATCGCCATGCAGGCGCGCGCGAGCGCGCCTGCGGGCGAGCAGCCGCCGATGTCGACGGTCTGGCAGAAGTCGAGCTCGAGCGCGAGCTGATCCGCCGTGGCTTGCGACCAGAACGGATTGCCCGCGCCCGTCATCGACGAGGAGAGCACGAGACCGTCGATCTCGGCCTTCTCGACGCCGCTGCGATCGAGCAGCGACTCGAGAATTTCCGCGCCCAGCTCGAAGACGTCGCGATCGCTCTTCTCGACGATCTTCGTCTCGGCGTAAGCGACGACGGCGCAATCGTGCCAGGCCATGCGCGCGTCCTCGCCAGCTCAGGCCTTCTGGCCGTCGCCGGACGTGCCGGGCTTGGCGAGCGGTGCCGCGCGCTTCTCGACGAAGGCACGCACGCGCTCGAAGCCTTCCGTGGACTGTTCGCGCATGGCCCCGCCGACGAGGCCTTCCACGAACAGGCCGTCCTCGTGGCTGAGATCCATGATGCGCGGCAGGCAGTTCGTGATCGCCCAGTTCGACTGCGTCGCGTTTTCGGCGATGCGCTTGGCGAGCGACTTGGCGCGCTCCAGCGACTCGCCCGCAGGCACCACGTACTGCGCGAGATTGTTGCGCTCGCCCTCCTGCGCGGTCAGCACACGCCCGGTGAGCATCAGGTCGGACATGCGGGCATAGCCCAGCAGCCGCGAAATGCGCACGGAGCCGCCGCCGCCGACAAAGATGCCGCGCTGGCCCTCCGGCAGGGCAAAGAAAGTCGTCTCGTCGGCGACGCGGATATGGGCGGCCGAGGCGAGCTCGAGGCCGCCGCCGATGCAGGCGCCCTTGAGGGCCGCCACCCACGGGATCGGTCCGCGTGCAATGAGGTCGAATGGCCGGTTCCAACGGCCGCGCGGGCGGCGCTTTTTCGCGGTCGGATCCATCCAGGTCATCGCTTCCGCGAGGTCGAGGCCGGCCGAGAAATTCTCGCCATGCGCATAGATCACCCCGCAGCGCGCTTCTTCGCCGGCGCGGAAGACCGCGGCGCGCAGGAGCTTGATCATCTCGTCGTTGAGCGCGTTGCGCTTGCTCGCGCGGTCCAGCCCGACCAGTGCGACCTGCCCCTCGACTTCGTAAGTGACGCGTTCGTCTGCCATGCAATTCTCCAAATACTACCCTGCGCTACGGTGCGCCCCCGCTTGCCCGTTCCCGGCATGCTCGGTACAGATACGTACAGCAAAGTTATCTTGTATAACAGATCGAGGAGTTGGAAATGGCCTTGGCCAATCAGCGCGCGTCCCATGCGGGAATGGAAGGGGTAACGCACGGGGCGGCCGCCGTGGAACGGCTGATGCGGCCCCGCTCCGTGGCGGTTATCGGTATTTCCTCGAAACCGGGCACGGCCGGCCACACCGTCCTCGCCAACCTCACTATTAATAAGTATGCGGGCGACATTCATCTTGTGGGGCGCAGCGGGGGCACGATCGACGGCCGTCCGGTCCTGACCACCGTCGACGAACTGCCCGAAGGCGTGGATCTCGCGGTGTTCACGCTGCCGGCGGCGGGCGTGAAGGAGGCGCTGGAAGGCTGCGTACGCCGCAGGGTGCGCGCGGTGGTCGTGTTCGCGTCCGGCTTTGCCGAAGCCGGCAACCGCGCCGCGCAGGAGGAGATCGCCAAGATCGCCGGCGACGGCGGGATCGCCATGCTGGGCCCGAACTGCCTGGGCTACAGCAATTTCGTCGACGGCCTGCAGATCGGCTTTGCCAGCGCGACGCCGGTGGCAAAGCTCGCCAACGTCAAGGATCCCGCGCTCGCCATCATCTCGCAGAGCGGCGGCTTCATGGCGCACCTGCGCCAGGCATTCGAAGGCCGCAACCTGCCGACGTCCTACACCATCTCGCCCGGCAACGAGGGTGGGCTCGATCTCGTCGATTTCATCGAGTACCTGACCCAGGATCAGGCGACCAAGGCCATCGTGCTCTATGCCGAGCATGTCCGGCGGCCGATCGAATTCCTCGCGGCGGCAAAGGCCGCGCGTGCCGCCGGCAAGCCCGTCATCCTGATGCACCCCGGCCGCGGCGCACGCGCCCAGGAGGCCGCCGCCTCTCATACGGGCGCGCTCGCGGGCAACTACGAGGTCATGCGCACGCAGGTGACGCACGCGGGCATCGCACTCGTGGAAACGCTGGATGAACTTGCGGATACCGCGGAAATCCTCGCGCGCTATCCCGAGCCGCCGACCAAAGGGCCGGGCATCCTCACGTTCTCGGGTGCGTTCTGCGCGATCGCGCACGACTTCTGCGAATCGATCGGCTTCGACGTGCCGCCGCTGTCGCCCCAGTCCGAGGAGGCGCTCAAGAAGCGGCTGCCGGCATTTGTGCAGCCGCACAATCCGCTCGACCTCACGACCCAGCCGATCTGGGAGCCGGATCTCGTCGGCTACGGCGCCAAGGTCCTGCTCGATGATCCCGCGCTCGGCAGCCTCGTGATCTCCATCACGGTCGGCGGACCCGAGCAGTCGGTGAAGTACATGAAGGGCGTGGTCGAAGCGCTCAAGGGCAGCAAGAAGCCGGCGGTGTTCTCGATCCTCGGCGATACGTCGCCGCTGGCGCCCGAATTCCTCGCTCTGGCCAAGGAGCACCAGGTCATCCTGTCGCGTTCGTCGGAGCGCACTTTGCGCGCGATGGCGCAGGCGACCGCGCATGGCCGCGCCGTCGAGGCCGCGCGCACGTCCACCCCGGCGACCCCGTTCTCCGGCATGCCGAAGCTGGGCACCGGCACCCAGCCCGAATGGCTCGGCAAGCAGGTGCTGGCTGCCGCCGGCATCAAGATCCCCGAGGGCGCACTCGCGAAGTCGGTGGACGAGGCCTGCACGGTCGCGGCACGCATCGGCTATCCGGTCGCGCTCAAGGCGCAGGCCGCCACCCTGGCGCACAAGACCGAGGCCGGCGGCGTGCTGCTCAACATCGCGGACGAGGCCGCGCTGCGTACGGCGTGGCAGAAGCTGCATGACAACGTCACCCGCCATCAGCCCGGCGTGAAGCTCGACGGCGCCCTGGTCGAGAAGATGTCGGCGCGCGGGCTCGAGCTCGTGGTCGGCGCCAAGCGCGATCCGCACTGGGGCCCCGTCGTGCTGGTCGGGCTGGGCGGCATTCTCGTCGAGGCGCTCGGCGACGTCCGCCTGCTGCCTCCCGATCTTGGCGAGGCCGCGATCATCGACGAACTCTACAAGCTCAAGGCGGCGAAGCTGCTCGACGGCTTCCGCGGCATGCCTGCGGTCGACGTCAAGGCCGTGGCGGGGGTCGTGGCGGCGGTGGGACGCCTGATGCGGACCAATCCCGACATCGCTGAAATCGACGTGAACCCGTTGGTCGCCCATGCGAAGGGGCAGGGTGTGACGGCGCTGGACGCGCTGATCGTCACTCGGTAGCGGCCTCGAGCCAAAACGGAAACGGCGGCCGCTTGCGGCCGCCGTTTGCTTTACGGCTCAGGCTGCGGCGTTGCGTCAGCCCGGATCGGTCCCGGTCAAAACGCTGCGTGTCTCCGCGTCCGGCCCGATATCCTCCGCGCCCTGGATCGCGAGCATTTCGCTCAACCGTGTGCGGGCACGGTTGACGCGGCTCTTGATCGTCCCGACGGCGCAGCCGCAGATCTTGGCGGCCTCCTCATAGGAGAAGCCCGACGCTCCGATCAGGATCAGCGCCTCGCGCTGGTCCGGTGGAAGGTGTTGCAGCGCGCGGCGAAACTCGGCGAACTCGATCTGCCCCGGCTGCTCCGGCACCGATTTCAGATTCTCGGCATACTTGCCGTTGGCGTCCTCCACCTCGCGGCGCCGCTTGCGGTACTCCGACCGAAACTGGTTGCGCAGGATGGTGAACAGCCACGCCGGCATATTCGTCCCGGGCTCGAATGACTCGATGTTGCTGAGCGCGCGCAGGAGCGCCTCCTGCACCAAGTCGTCGGCCCGATCCACATTGCCGCACAACGAGATCGCGAACGCGCGCAGGCTGGGGACTGCGGCCAGCATCGCTTCGCGCATTTGGGGGTCGAGACTCATTCATTCGCCCTTATTGTCGGACTTCTTCTCAAGCTGGCCGAGCAGGCTCACGAACCGGTCCGGCACCCCCTCGCTGACGATGTCGTTGTAGAGCGTGCGAAGCTGCAGCCCGATCTTGGCTTGGATCTCGCGCCCGAGCGTGGCGTCGGCTGCGGGATCGACGGTGTCGTCCGTCGATTCGACTTTTCCAGTTGCAACGCGTTGATGTAGCGGCACTTCCGGCGGCCTCGTTTTTCGGGTTGTCATGCGTTCTCCCCCCGTTTCGTGAGGTCTTTCTGCCTCTTGCGTGGTATGCAGCACCAGCCTTCGCGATAATTCATTCCAAATCAATCGGTTCCCCCGAAGGGAACTTTTTTTCCGGCGCCGCATTAACTGCGGTAACCTTTGATCTCTGGTTTGGGGAGGGCCACCGATGTCTGCATCCCATGATGTCGCTCAATATCTTCCGTACCTGCGCCGCTACGCACGTGCGCTGAGCGGAAGTCAAACCGCCGGCGACGCATATGTGGCCGCCTCGCTCGAGGCGCTCATCAAGGACCCGAGTGTCCTGGAGGGCGCGAGCAAACCTCGGGTTGCATTGTTCCGGCTGTTCTCCAAAATCTGGAATTCGGTCAGCCTGAACAACGCCACCGAGACGGTCGATGCCCGGCTTCCTGCGGAGCGGCGGCTCGGCCACATTCACCCGTTGCCGCGTCAGGCCTTCCTGCTGGTTGCGGTCGAAGGCTTCTCGGAGGGTGACGCCGCCGAGGTGCTCGACGTCGACGTGCCGAACCTGCGCCACCTGATCGAGGAGTCAGGGCGCGAACTGGCTGCCGAGATTGCCACCGATATCCTGATCATCGAGGACGAGGCGCTGATCGCCGCGGATCTCGAAGCGCTGGTGAAGAGCCTTGGGCATAAGGTCATCGGCACCGCGCACACCCGCAGCGAGGCGGTCACCATCGCGAAGGTGAAGCAGCCAGGCCTCATCCTTGCCGACATTCAGCTTGCGGACGGCAGTTCGGGACTTGATGCCGTCAACGACCTGCTGCGCACGTTCGAGGTCCCGGTCATCTTCATCACCGCATATCCGGAGCGGTTCCTGACCGGTGAACGGCCGGAGCCGTCGTTCCTGATCGCCAAGCCTTACCAGCCGGCGTCCGTGTCGGCGATCATCAGCCAGGCGCTGTTCTTCGACCGCAAGGCGCGGCGGCGCGAGCAGCGCGCCAGCGCCTGAACTACGGAATACTTTACCATCGGCTGCCCGCGGGCGGAGGCAAAGCCTCCGCCCGATTTTTCTTGCAGCGCCTTATGCGTGATAACGCCGCCTCGTTCGCAAAAAAAAGCGCGGCCTGTTCTGGCCGCGCTTTAAATCGGCCGGCCGCACACGGGGGGGGGAGGGGTGACGGCCGGTCGGAGCATCAATCCGCACATCGCCTATTGGTTCCGACCCCACGCGAATTTTTTCAAAAAAAATTTGGGGCGCCGGGGCGGTAGCATCGTGCGCAATCTCCGCCCGTGGAACTTCGCCTGATTGCTGACGTTTGAGGACAACGGAGAGGGTACTCATTCGCACATGGAAAACGGGGGCTTTCCGCGGCGTGGATAACGTACGATGGTTCAGCTCGCATCGTGGTTCGCGGGTACGGCGGCTCTCCTGTTCGCCTGGCAGGCCTATGTCACACCTGATCCCGCTGGTGGTGGTCGTGACACATATTCTTTCGATATTGGCTCCGCGCGCCGCGTCGTTGCGGCCGACACCGGCATGGACGGGCTCCGCCAACGGTCTGTCGTACCCGTCACGATCGTCGATCGATCCGGCAAGGGCGATCGGCTGAGGCCATCGCAGGCCGCCAGCCCGGCGACCCGCGCAATCGCGTCCGTGGAATTCGCACCGGCAGGGGTCGTTCTGATGCGTGACGGCGAGGGGGCCTTGTTGTTCGACCGAAATCCCACCGAACGCCGTACACTCGTGGCGAAGGATGTGCTGCTTCCCCAACTCACGATCTTGGATGCGACACCTCGCGCACGGCCGGCGCCGCCTGCACCGAGCCGAACGCCGGTTCTGACGGGAGGCGGACAGCCCGGAGCCAAACGACCTGCCGGTTGCGACCCAGCTTTCAGCCCGATCACGGCCCCGCAACTCGGTCATCTTTTCGGACGGTGCGTGACCGACGTGCCGGGGACGACGCGGCTGGCCATGGTGCAATAGGCAGCACCCGCCACGTGCCTCGTTGGTCGCCGGATATCATCCGCCGGAGCGGTGGACGACCTGCAGGCTGAGCGCGCTCGACCTGCCTGGCCTGGATGTCGGCTTCTCGTCGAGGGGCCGGTAATCCGCAAAGTAGTTGAAAGCTGTGTCGGCGATCGGCATGAGCCAGAAATCAAGCTCCCGCAATCGGCCGACGAAGTCGCCTGCGGCGTCCAGCACCTTGCTGACACGGAAGGTGTCGAGCAGCGCCATCGCCGCTTCCGCAGCCCGAGCGGCATCCCGCCGCTGCGTTGCCTCGAGCAGCGCGATGAAGAAGAACTCCTCCTTGGTGGACTGCTTGGCCGCGGCGCGCGGAGAGAGCGTCGGCTGACCCTTTGCGAAATAGATCTCCAGCATCAGCGCCGTCAGGTCGGCCAGAATGCGCTCGAACGCATCCGGCGGCACGCGCGCCCGGAGGTGTTTGGCCAGGATCTTGCCGGCGTCCCCTTCGCGCTGCGTCAGGCTCCGGCGGAACAGCCTGAAAGCCCGCAGCACGAACCGCTCGGCTTCGCCGCTGAACGCCGCCACGACCGCCTCGGCGCGGACGCGTTCGGATCGATGCTGGGATGCGCGCGCGGCCATCGGCATTCACGACCTTCTGGAGCCACGCTGGCAGTAACGAGTTCCGCACGGGCAGGTTCCGGCCGGCACGTTCGGTAGCGCGCTCCGCGAGCTGCCTTGGCTCTTCACGTCTGCGCGATCAAACCCGTGCGTCCCGATTTCGCACGGTCGGACGGAACCAATGCGAACGTGCCGTGTTGGATGGTTGCATCGATGCGAAGATGGTTGATGTGCCCGGGGACGACTACCCCCCAGCCCCCCCGTAAACGGTTGTTCCTGGGCACATCCCATTTCGCGTCGAGCATCCCGACATCAACGAGTGATCGACGCGGTCCCGCGCAAGCGAGGCCGCTTCGATCACGCGTGCGCCGCGTCCGCATCACGTTTGATTCAATTCCTCCAGAGAGCGGCATGGCTGCTGATCGCGCGCTTGTGCATGCGGGCGCGTGAAACTTTCCCCCGCCAACGCGCTTACCAAGCGGGGCGCAAGTTTGGCTCTCCAGGAGGATACGATGCGTGCCGTTGTCGTGCGTGCGCTGCTTGCTGGCGTTGTCGTGTCGTCGGGCTCGGCTCTTTGGAACGAGACTGCACGGGCAGAGCCACTCGCTCTCTTTGCGCCTGCCAGCCAACCGGCCGTGTTGTTCGATCGTAGCCTGCGTGAACAAGACGCCATGATCGAGCCGGAGGAGCGGAGCGAGCTTCCCGCGCAGCTGCGGCGACAGATCGTTAACTACCCCACGCGCGAGCCTGTCGGCACGATCATCGTCGATACCCCGAACACCTACATCTACTATGTTCTCGGAAACGGTCGCGCCATCCGCTATGGCGTCGGTGTCGGTCGTGACGGCTTCCGGTGGTCGGGTGTCGAGCGCGTCTCTCGCATGGCCGAATGGCCCGACTGGGTTCCGCCGCCGGAGATGATTTCGCGGCAGCCATATCTGCCGCGCTTCATGGCCGGGGGCGAGTCCAATCCGCTCGGTGCCCGTGCGCTCTATCTCGGGAACACGGCGTACCGCATTCATGGCACCAACGCCCCCTCCACCATCGGTCGTCGGGTGTCGAGCGGCTGCATCCGCATGCTCAATGAGGACGTCATCGATCTCTACAAGCGGGTGAACGTTGGAACGAAGGTCGTCGTTCTGCCGGACACCGCGCGGGCCAACGCGGCGGTTCGGCCGACGGCCGCCGTCATCCGCGCGCGCGCCGAGAGCGACCTGCGTTCCGACCTGCGTTCGCAGTGATGTCGGGACAGAGCGGCGCCGCTGGTCGCGGCCTCAGCCGCCGGCCGCCGCCTGGTACGTCCGGGGGAGCGCCCCTGTGGTGGCGCTGAGGGCCTGCCGCAGAGCTTGGCCTTCGACCGGCTTTTTGACCACGGGAACGCTCGAAAACTTTCGGTCGATGCTCTCGACCCCATAGCCGGTCACGAACACGAACGGGACTTGGCGCGTCGCGAGTTCGTCCGCGAGCGGATACACCAGCGTTCCCGCCAGGTTGACGTCGAGCACGGCAGCGGCAATTGCGTTGCCGGACGCCGCGCTGATCGCTTCCGCGACATCGCCATATGGCCCGAGCACGTCGTAGCCGAGCTCCGTGAGAAGATCGCGCATGGCCATGCCGACCAGGACCTCGTCCTCGACCAGGAGGATCTGGTTGGAACTGCGGGCCTGACCCGCCCCTGACTTCGCGTTTCCGTTCTGCTTGTCCTTGCCGGGCTCGGATTTCTCGATGCGCGGCACGGAGAGCCGGCAGTGGAGGCCTTCTGCGCGCCAGTCGAACATGGCCTTCCCGCCGAGCTGACCCTCGACGCTGGCGGTGACGACCTTGACGCCGAATCCGAACGACTTCGGCGTTGCGACCGAGGGACCTCCGGATTCCATCCACTGCAGCTCGATACGGCCCGGCTGCAGATCCCAGACGAGATGCAGCTTGCCAGCCGGCATCGACAGCGCGCCGTGCTTGGCGGCGTTGGTGGCCAGCTCGTGCAGTGCGAGCGCCAGAATCTGGGCGGTGGCCGGATCGAGCGAGATCCTGGGCCCGGCCGCGGTCACCTTCTCGGGCTCTCCTTCGCGATAGGGCGCAAGCTCCTCGTCGACCAGTTGACCCAGGTCGGCGCCCAGCCAGCGCGAGTCGGCAAGCAGGCTGTGGACCTGCGCCAGCGCTTTGATGCGCCCCTCGATGAGTGCGACGTAGGCTTCCTTGGTCTCGGCACGCGTGAGCCGAATGATGGCCTGGACGACTGCAAGGGTATTGCGCGCCCGATGGTCCACCTCGCGCGCGAGCAGCGCCTGACGTTCCTCGGCTTGCTTGCGTTCGGTGATGTCGACGGTCACGCCGCTGACGCGAACGACGCGGCCGTCGCCGTCAAGCGTCGGAGCCGCCGTGCCGTAGCACCAGCGCGTCTCACCGTCCGGCCGGAACACGCGGAACTCGGTCTGGAACGCCTGCGCCCCGCCGCTCGTGAACTCGGTGACCATCTGCTGCAGCCGGGCGAGATCCTGCGGATGCACGAGCTTGCCGACGCTGTCGAGCGAAACCTCGAACGTCGCCGGATCGACGCCGAAGATACGGCACTGCCCCTCGTCCCACATCCAGTCGCCGTTGACGAGGTCCCAGTCCCACGAACCCATTTGTCCGGCAACGAGCGCGAGGTTGCGCCGCTGCTCGCTCTGGCGCAGCTCGCGAGCGGATTCCTGCAGTTCCGCCGTCCGCTCGGCCACGCGCAGCTCCAGCTCCGCGTTCAGTTGCTCGAGTTGGCGAGTCTTGCGATAGAGCTCCGCGAAGACCCTGACCTTGGCGCGCAATACTTCGGAAATGACCGGAACCGGCACGTAATCGACCGCGCCGAGTTCATAGCCGCGCAGCCGGTCGACATCGGTCAGGTTGATGGCCGAAACGAAAATGATCGCCGTTCGCTGGAACCGCGGATGCTCGCGGATCATGGCGGCAAGCTCGAACCCGTCCAGCTCCGGCATGCAAACGTCGACGAGAATGACCGCAATGTCTGTCTTGAGCAGGTGCTCGAGCGCTTCACGCGCCGAAGTGGCCGAGATCAGGTTCTCCCCCAAGTCGCGCAGGATGACCTCGTAGGCGAGCAGCTTGTTGGGCTGATCGTCCACCAGGAGGATATTGACCTTCTCGTCCGGAGCCATCGATCGATTCCCTAGCCGACTGCTGCAGTCGCTCCGAGGCGATACGGCCGTTCAGGGAGCAGCCGTATCCCCCGGTTCGATGCACAGGCCGATCGCACGGTTGGCAAAAGTGGTCGGCGGCTTTGCCGCAACCGTGCACCGACTGTCTTCTTGGCGCGCATGGCGCTCGGCGAGCCGATACCACTTCGCCGGGCGATGCGCTCATTCATTCATACGCCGCCAGCTCCCTTCGTCCGATCCTCGCTTCCGATCTGTGGTTCCAAGAGGCCGGGCGAGGGGCGCTAGCGGTGAAGCCACATGCGCAGCGCGGACAACAGCTGCTCGGTGTTGACGGGTTTCGCGAGGTAGTCCGATGCGCCCGCTTCCAGGCACTTCTCGCGATCGCCTTTCATCGCCTTGGCGGTCAGGGCGATGATCGGCAGCCGGCGATACGCCGGATTCTTGCGAATGAGATCGATGGTCTGATAGCCGTCCATCTGCGGCATCATGATATCCATCAGCACGAGCGCGACGCCGGGTGTCGACTCGATGATCTTGATGGCTTCCTCGCCGGTCATCGCAGTCAAGACCTTCATGCCGCGCCGCTCCAGGACGCTGGACAGCGCGAAGATATTGCGCGCATCGTCGTCCACCAGCAAGACCGTGCGGCCGATCAGGTCCTCGTCGGAACTGGTGAGGCGCTCGAGCATCTTCTGCTTGGCGGCCGGAAGGTTGGTGACGACGCGGTGCAGGAACAGCGAGGTCTCGTCGAGCAGCCGCTCGGGCGATTCCACGCCCTTCACCACGATGCTGCGCGCCATGGTGTGCAACTGGGCATCCTCCTCGGCAGACAGCTCGCGCCCCGTGAAGACGACCACGGGCACGTCGGACACGGAGCTGTCGTCGCGCAGTCGCTCGAGGACGTCGAAGCCGCTCATGTCCGGCAGGCGCAGATCAAGCACCACGCAGTCGCAGGGCTCGCGGCGCAGGATGTCCAGCGCCTCGGCGCCGGTGCCGGCCGCGACGATGTCGACGTCGTCATGTCCAAGCAACTCGGTGATGCTCATGCGTTCGGCCGGATTGTCCTCGACGACCAGCAGACGCTTCCGACGGGGCTTGGTGTACTCCTTGATCCTCGCCAGCGCTTCGGAAAGACCCTCCGTGCTGGCCGGCTTGGTCACGAATGAGAACGCGCCGCTGGCGAGACCGTGCTGACGGTTCTCGTCGAGCGTGATGATCTGCACCGGCAAATGTCGCGTGAGCGGGTTCTGCTTGAGCTGGCTGAGGACCGTCCAGCCGAGCATGTCGGGCAGGAACACGTCGAGCGAGATCGCGGTCGGCTGGAACTGCTTGGCGAGGTCGAGCGCGTCGGCGCCGCGCGTGGCCACCAGCACCTTGAAGCCGTGGTCGCGCGCGAGATCGACGACGATCCGCGCATAGTGCGGGTCGTCCTCGACGACGAGCAGAATGGAATCGCCGGGTTCGATGTCCAGGCGATCGTCCGGAATTTGCTCGATCGGCCGCTCTACCACGTTGGCGACCGGCATTGCCGCCGGCGGTTGCGCGCCGCCGTACGCGGGAGGCCGCACGGATGTCGTCGGCCCGACGTAGCTGAGCGGCAGGTAGAGCGTGAACGTGCTGCCCACCTGCGGCGTGCTGCGCAGATGGATTTCGCCGCCGAGCAGGCTGGCGAGTTCGCGGCTGATCGCGAGCCCGAGGCCCGTGCCGCCGTACTTGCGGCTGGTGCTGGCGTCGGCCTGCTGGAAGGCCTCGAAGATCATGCGCTGCTTCTCTGGAGGAATGCCGATGCCGGTGTCCGAGACCTCGAACGCTACCACGCCGGGAGCCTGGTTGAGCATGGCATGGTCCGGCGACCAGCCGCCGAGCGCGGTCGAGACGCTCAGGCGCACGCCACCCTGCTCGGTGAACTTGAAGGCATTGGACAACAGGTTCTTGAGGACCTGCTGCAGGCGCTTGGAGTCGGTGACGATGCTGCGGCCGAGATGCGGGTCGATCTGCACCTCGAAGGAGAGCTGACGGTTGTCGGCTTCGTGACGGAACGGGCGAGCCACCGTTTCCAGCAGGTTCGCGAACAGGATCTCCTCGGTTTCGACCGTCACCGTGCCGGACTCGATCTTGGACAGGTCGAGGATGTCGCTGATCAGGTTGAGCAGGTCGGTTCCGGCGCCGTGGATGGTGCGCGCGAACTCGACCTGTTTGTCGGTCAGGTTCCCGCCCGGGTTCTCCGCGAGCTGCTGGCCGAGGATCAGGATGCTGTTGAGCGGCGTGCGCAGCTCGTGCGACATGTTGGCGAGGAAGTCCGACTTGTACTTGGAGGTCAGCGCCAGTTCGGCGGCTTTCTCCTCGAGCTCCTTGCGAGCCTGCTCGATCTCCTGGTTCTTGCGCTCGACTTCCACGTTGCGTTCGGCAAGCTGCTGCGCCTTCTGCCCGAGCTGGTCGTTGGTCTGCTGCAGTTCCGCCTGCTGCGTCTGCAACTCGGCGGCGAGCTGCTGCGACTGCTTGAGCAGGGCTTCGGTCTGCATCGTGGCTTCGATGCTGTTGAGCACGATGCCGGTATTGTCGGTGAGCTGCTCCAGGAACGTCATCTGCAGCGCGGTGAAGGCATTGATCGAGGCGAGCTCGATCACCGCCTTGACCTGGTTCTCGAACAGAACCGGGATCACCACCACGTTGCGCGGCGCAACCTTGAACAGGGCAGACCCGATCGGCGTCGCGCCCGGCAGGTCGGAGACGATCATGCGGCGGCGATCGCAGGCGCATTGCCCGATCAGTCCTTCGCCCCACCGGATCGTGGCCGGGTGGCCGGCATCGCCGTCGTCGGCGTAGGAGGAGAGCAGCCGCAGCGAGGGCGGGTCTTCGTTGACCACCTGGTAGATCACGCCCACCTGCGCGTCGACCAGCGGCGTAAGGTCGCTCAGCAGCAGACGTCCGACGGTGGCCAGGTCGCGTTGGCCTTGCAGCATGTTGGTGAACTTGGCGAGATTGGTCTTGAGCCAGTCCTGCTCGGTGTCGCGCTCCGTCGTGAGACGGAGGTTGTCGATCATCGTGTTGATGTTGTCCTTGAGCTCGGCCACCTCGCCGCGCGCCTCGACCTGAATCGAGCGCGTCAAGTCGCCCTTGGTCACGGCGGTGGCGACCTCGGCGATGGCGCGCACCTGCGTCGTCAGGTTCGCCGCCAGAAGGTTCACGTTGCCGGTGAGGTCCTTCCAGGTGCCGGCGGCGCCCGGCACGTTGGCCTGGCCGCCGAGACGGCCTTCGACGCCGACCTCACGCGCGACCGTCGTCACCTGCTCGGCGAAGATCGCGAGCGTGTCGGTCATGTTGTTGATGGTTTCGGCAAGCGCGGCGACCTCGCCCTTCGACTTCACGGTCAGGTTCTGCTTGAGGTCGCCGTTGGCGACCGCCGTCACGACCTTGACGATGCCGCGCACCTGCTCGGTCAGGTTGGCGGCCATCACGTTGACCGTGTCGGTGAGGTCCTTCCAGGTGCCGGCGACGCCCGGCACCTCGGCCTGGCCGCCGAGTTTGCCCTCGGTGCCGACCTCGCGCGCCACGCGCGTCACTTCCGAGGCGAAGGCGTTGAGCTGGTCCACCATGGTGTTGATGGTGTTCTTGAGCTCGAGGATTTCGCCCTTCACGTCCACCGTGATCTTGCGCGACAGGTCGCCGCGCGCCACCGCCGTCGTCACCTCGGCGATGTTGCGGACCTGCGCCGTCAGGTTGCCGGCCATCGAGTTGACCGAGTCGGTGAGATCCTTCCAAGTGCCGGCGACACCCGGCACCACCGCCTGGCCGCCGAGGCGGCCGTCGGTGCCGACCTCGCGCGCAACGCGGGTCACCTCAGCCGCGAACGAGCGCAGCTGCTCGACCATGGTATTGAGCGTGTCCTTGAGCAGCAGCATCTCGCCGCGCACGTCGACCGTGATCTTCTTCGACAGGTCGCCGCCGGCGATCGCGGTGGCGACTTCGGCGATGTTGCGGACCTGCGCCGTCAGGTTCGACGCCATGAAGTTGACGTTGTCGGTGAGGTCCTTCCAGGTGCCGGCGACGCCCGACACCTGCGCCTGGCCCCCGAGCTTGCCTTCGGTGCCGACCTCGCGCGCGACGCGCGTCACCTCGGCGGCGAAGGCGTTGAGCTGGTCCACCATGGTGTTGATGGTGTTCTTGAGCTCGAGGATTTCGCCCTTCACGTCCACGGTGATCTTGCGCGACAGGTCGCCGCGCGCCACGGCGGTCGTCACTTCTGCGATGTTACGGACCTGCGTGGTCAGGTTCGCGGCAAGCAGGTTCACGTTGTCGGTGAGGTCCTTCCAGGTGCCGGCGACGCCCGGCACGTTGGCCTGGCCGCCGAGCCGGCCTTCGGTGCCGACCTCGCGCGCGACGCGCGTCACTTCGCCCGCGAAGCGGTTGAGCTGGTCGACCATGGTGTTGAGCGTTTCCTTCAACTGAAGGATCTCGCCGCGCACGTCGACGGTGATCTTGCGCGACAGGTCGCCGTTGGCGATGGCGGTCGCCACTTCCGCGATGTTGCGCACCTGCGCGGTCAGGTTGCCGGCCATCGAGTTGACCGAGTCGGTCAGGTCCTTCCAAGTGCCGGCGACGCCCGGCACCTCGGCCTGGCCGCCCAGCTTGCCCTCGGTGCCGACCTCGCGCGCCACGCGCGTGACTTCCGAGGCGAAGGCGTTGAGCTGGTCGACCATCGTGTTGATGGTCTCCTTGAGCTGCAGGATCTCGCCCGACACGTTCACGGTGATCTTCTTGGACAGGTCGCCCTGCGCCACCGCGGTCGCCACCTCGGCGATGTTGCGCACCTGCCCGGTCAGGTTCGAGGCCATCGAATTGACCGAGTCGGTCAAGTCCTTCCAGGTGCCGGCGACGCCGCGCACGTTGGCCTGGCCGCCGAGCCGTCCTTCGGTGCCGACCTCGCGCGCGACGCGCGTGACCTCCGAGGCGAAGGCGTTGAGCTGGTCGACCATCGTGTTGATGGTGTCCTTGAGCTCGAGAATTTCGCCCTTCACGTCGACGGTGATCTTCTTCGACAGGTCGCCGCTGGCGATGGCGGTGGAGACGTCGGCGATGTTGCGGACCTGCGCGGTCAGGTTCGAGGCCATCGAGTTGACCGAGTCGGTCAAGTCCTTCCAGGTGCCGGCGACGCCGCGCACGTTGGCCTGGCCGCCGAGCCGTCCTTCCGTGCCGACCTCGCGCGCAACGCGCGTCACCTCGCCGGCGAAGGCATTGAGCTGGTCGACCATCGTGTTGATGGTCTCCTTGAGCTGCAGGATCTCGCCCGACACGTTCACGGTGATCTTCTTGGACAGGTCGCCGTTGGCGATGGCGGTGGCGACATCGGCGATGTTGCGCACCTGCGCCGTCAGGTTCGACGCCATGAAGTTCACGCTGTCGGTGAGGTCCTTCCAGGTGCCCGCGACGCCGGGCACCATGGCCTGGCCGCCGAGATTGCCTTCGGTGCCGACCTCGCGCGCGACACGCGTCACCTCCGAGGCAAAGGCATTGAGCTGGTCCACCATGGTGTTGATGGTGTCCTTGAGCTCCAGGATCTCGCCGCGCACGTCGACGGTGATCTTGCGCGACAGGTCGCCGCGCGCCACGGCGGTGGTCACCTGCGCGATGTTGCGCACCTGGTCGGTGAGGTTGCCGCACATGGCGTTCACGCTGTCGGTGAGGTCCTTCCAGGTGCCGGCCACGCCCGGCACGATCGCCTGGCCGCCGAGCTTGCCGTCGGTGCCGACCTCGCGCGCCACGCGCGTCACTTCCGAGGCGAACGAACGCAGCTGGTCCACCATCGTATTGATGGCTTCCTTGAGCTGCAGGATCTCGCCGCGCACGTCGACGGTGATCTTCTTCGACAGGTCGCCGTTCGCGACCGCGATGGTCACTTCGGCGATGTTGCGGACCTGCGCCGTGAGGTTGGACGCCATCGAGTTCACGCTCTCGGTGAGGTCCTTCCACACGCCGGTGACTTCCTGCACCTGCGCCTGTCCGCCGAGCTTGCCTTCGGTGCCGACCTCGCGCGCGACGCGCGTCACCTCGGAGGTGAACACGCTGAGCTGTTTGATCATCGTGTTCACGATGGTCGCTGCGCGCAAGAACTCGCCCTTGAGCGGTCGTCCGTCGACGTCGAGGCTGACCGTCTGGAGGAGGTCGCCCTGAGCCACCGCCGAGATCGCGCGCGTGACCTCCGTGGTCGGCCACACGAGGTCGTCGATCAGCGTGTTGACTGAGGTCTCCATCTCCCCCCAGGCGCCGTGCGTGAGACCGAACTTGACGCGCTGGCGCGTCTTGCCCTCGCGCCCGACCACCTGTCCGATATGCTCGAGCTGCTGCGCCATGCGTTGGTTGGCAGAGACGATATCGTTGAAGGCGTCGGCGATCTTGCCGGCGAGGCCGACGTGATCGCCACGCATGCGGACCGAGAAGTCGCCGGTCTTCATCGCCTGCAAGGCGTGCAGCAGCTCCAGCATCTCGGGGGCAGAATCGCCGTTGAGCGAGGATGTCTGCATCGCGGCTGCGACCGGCATTTCACTGCGCGCGCGGCCGGAGGCCTCGGTTCTACCCTTCATTGGATGTGTCCTTCGAGAACGACGCCGTGCAGGCGCTCGAGCCCTCCGCGATCCGCGAACGCCCGAGGTCGCGCGTCAGAGGCGGATCGGCCGCGGCCGTTGTGGCCCTCGCTTGCCGGTCCCCGGTTCTGGCCTGCGGTCCGATTCAATGACTTGGGACGAACAATTGCATGGCCGGGCCGCGACCATTTGCTGGCCACAACTAGGCAGGTCGCCGGCCCGTACACGGTGGTTCCTTCCCCCCTGGCGCAATAAACCGCGATACCAAACGCCGGCTCCGATCCTTGGTTCCATCCAGATGGAAAATTTTAGGGTTTTTTGCCCGCCAACCAGGCTCGCGCTGACCTTTGACGGCACCGTCTCACCGGCGGATGGTATCCACGATCCGCATGGTCAGCGGGTCGACCAGCACGACCTGGTCTTCCAGCATCGTGTATTTCAGGTTCTTGGCGTCGGGGGCCTCGGCCATGGCGTTGTCGGGCAAGGGATATAGCTCGATCGAGGGGGGAACGAGTTCGCCCACCACGGGACGGAACGTCAGGGAGGGGGTGACGCTGGTGCCTTTTTGCTGGATTGCCGCGCGAATGGCGGATTTCTGCTCCGGCGTGAGCGAAACTTGAGCCTGCGCATTGCTCATGGCCGGAGGGGTGGTCGTGCCTGCCGGCGGCGAGGGGCTCTGCGCATGCGCGAGAATGGGCGCGGCCGCCAGGGCCAGCGCGAGCGCGACGGAACGGACCTCTCTCTCCATGGCTCTCACTCCAATTGCGGGGTTGGATGAAGGATGAACGCGAGGGGCGTATCAGCGTTCCCTGCATGGCTCCCCCGGAACCCGGAGTGCCGATCGGCCGTTCTCTGGTCACCTTTCGCACCAGCAAACATCGATGGGGGCCATGGCACAACCCGCGGCGACACTGACGCCGATCGCCGGGCACGGCGCAGCCCGCCTGCCCGCCGTGAACGTCGACAGCTACAACGTCGAACTGAAGGATCAGGATGGCTTCCTCGGAGACCGCGCCAACAAGCAGGTGTTCCGGGACATGCTCGAGAGCTGGCGCAAGAAGCTGCGCAAGCTTGGGGACGATCCGTTCGAAGACACTCCCACCGACAAGATCACCAAGTCCGAACTCGATCGGGTGCTGTCGGAGGGTGATGCCGAGGCGGCCGGCGTCATTCAGGGCGCCATAGAGGAGTTCGCCAAGGAACTCGCCCACGTCATCCGCCGCTTCCTCAAGGTGAAGGCCTGGCGCGACACCGAGCGTCTCATCATCGGCGGCGGCTTCCGCGGCGGCCGGATCGGGGAGCTGGCGATCGGACGCGCCGCCGTCATCCTCAAGGCCGACGGCATCGATGTGGACCTCGAGCCGATCCGCCACGATCCGGACGAGGCGGGGCTGATCGGCGCCATCCATCTTGCGCCCTCTTGGATGTTCAAGGCGCACGAGGCGATCGTTGCGGTCGACATCGGCGGCACCAACATCCGTGCGGGGATCGTCAATCTCAATCTCAAGCGCGCCAAGGATCTCTCCAAGGCCTCGGTGTGGAAGTCCGAGCTGTGGCGCCATGCCGACGAGAAGCTCAAGCGCGATCATGCCGTCGAAGGGCTGATCGAGATGCTCGAGAAGCTCATCGACAAGGCGCGCAAGGAGGGCATCAGCCTCGCGCCCTTCATCGGGATCGGCTGTCCGGGCAAAATCGAGGCCGACGGGTCGATCGAGCGCGGCGCGCAGAACCTGCCGGGCAACTGGGAGAGCGAGAGCTTCAACCTGCCGGCCAGCATCTGCAAGGCGATCCCCAAGATCGGGGATCACGAGACCGCGGTGGTCATGCACAACGATGCGGTGGTGCAGGGACTGAGCGAGGTGCCTTTCGCGCAGGACGTGAAGCACTGGGGTATCTTCACCATCGGGACCGGACTGGGCAACGCGCGCTTCACCAACCGCGGCGACGACGACTGAGTGCGCAGCGCCAGCGGCCGCGCCCTAGGGCGTGGTTCCCATTGCGAGGATCTCGAGCCAGCGCCGCACGTCCCGCGGATGCGCGAAGTGGCCGGTCCCCGGAATGTGCCGGCCCACTGCGAAGCCGGCCCCGCCGAATTCCGGGACCACGGGAAACACCGGCTCGTCGGTCGTGTCGTCGCCGATGAACACCGGCCGCCGCCCGGCAAACGGCGCATGCTTCATCAGCTCGCGCACAGCGGTGGCTTTGCTGAATCCGGACTGCTTGACCTCGACGACGAACTTGCCGAACAGCAGTTCGAGTGGCTGGTCGAGTTCCTCACAGATGAGGGCGGCGGCTTCGCGCACCTCGTCCTCCATGTCCGGCGCCAGCCGGTAGTGCAGCGCGATCGAGTACTTCTTGTCCTCGACGAGGATCCCGGGTCCGAGCTCGGCAATGGCGGCGAAGCGCTGCTTGAGCTTGGTCGGCAGCGGGCTTGCCCCTGCGGGATGCATGGAGCCCGAGGGAGTCAGCCGGAATTCGCAGCCGTGGTTTCCGATCGCCGGCAACTGCAGCGGCGCAAAGATGAGGTCGAGCTCCTCGACCGGACGTCCGCTCACGAAGGCGGTGGCGCCGCCGGTTCGCTCATAGAGTCTGCGCAGCGTCTGGCGCAGCTCGCGCGGCACGAACACCTCGCGTGGCGTCGGGGCGAGGTCGAGCAGCGTGCCGTCCACGTCGAGCAGCATCGCGCTGTCCTCCACCGGGAACGCGAGCTTGGGAAGCGGGGCTTCGGTCTTGTCGTTCATCAGTCTCCTCGACGAGGGCCGGGCGCGGCGGATGCGTCGCCGTCATGGTCGATGAAGGAAAGCGGCGTGGCAACGCTTTCGAGCGGCTTGCGCTCGGCGGCGATCCCGAACCGCCATTGCACCGCCGCGGCGATCAGCATGGCGATGGCGCCGAAGAGGTAGCCGGCGAACACGCTCCCGCGCGATCCGGTATCGATAAGCACACCGAACAGCCACGGACCCGAGATGCCGCCGATCGCGGTGCCGATCGCATAGAAGAATGCAATCGTGAGGGCGCGGATCTCGAGCGGGAAGGACTCGCTCACGGTCAGGTAGGCCGAGCTGGCGGCCGCCGAGGCAAAGAAGAACACCACCATCCAGGCGATGGTCTGGGTCGTCGCCGACAGCGCGCCGATGGCGAAGAGCCAGCCGACGACGGCAAGCAGGACTCCGGATATCGCGTAGGTGAAGGTGATCATGATGCGCCGTCCGAGGGTGTCGAACAGCCGTCCGAGCAATACGGGACCGAGAAAGTTGCCCGCGGCGAAGGGCAGGATGTACCAGCCGACGTGATATGAACGGATGCCGTAGAAATCGGTGAGGATCAGGGCATAGGTGAAGAAGATCGCGTTGTAGAAAAACGCCTGCGAGGCCATCAGCACGAGCCCGACCAGGGTGCGGCGGCGGTGCTGACGGAACAACGTTGCGAACACGTCGGATAGAGGCGTGAAGCGCCGCATGCGCAGGCGTTGCGTGCGCATCGGCTGCTCCGCCGGCTTGGCGCTGCCGTAGACCGAATTTTCGATATCGTCGACGATCGCTTCCGCGCGATCGGGCTGACCGTGCGTCATCAGCCACCGTGGGCTCTCGGGGAGCCACAAACGCATCAGGAACACGACGAGGCCGAGTGCCGCGCCTGCGAAGAATGCAAGCCGCCAGCCAAGCTCGGGATCGATCACGGCCGGGTTGAGCAGAACGATCGCTCCGGTCGCTCCCGCCGCTGCGCCGACCCAGAAGCTGCCGTTGATGACGAGGTCGGTCCAGCCGCGCATGCGGGCCGGCACGAGTTCCTGGATGGTCGAGTTGATGGCGGCGTACTCGCCGCCGATGCCCGCGCCGGTCAAGAAGCGGAACAGCGCGAAGCTCCAGACGTTCCACGACAGCGCGGTGGCCGCGGTCGCGACCAGATAGACGGACAGCGTGATGAAGAACAGCTTCTTGCGGCCCCAGCGGTCGGTGAGCCAGCCGAAAAAGGCGGCTCCGAGCACGGCGCCGGCGAGATAGGCGCTGCTCGCAAGCCCGACCTCGGCGTTGGTCAGCCGCAGAACGGGGCTCTCCTTGAGGGCGCCCGCAAGCGAGCCGACCAGCGTGACCTCCAGGCCGTCGAGAATCCATGTGACGCCGAGCGCGACCACGACCAGCGTGTGGAAACGGCCCCACGGCAGCCGGTCGAGCCGCGCCGGGATGTTGGTCGTGATGGTGGCGGAACTCGTCATGACGGCGAGTGGTCGCGGCGCGCCAGCAGCACTGCAACGGGCAGCGCCGCAAAGACGTCGGGCAGGGGCAATGACGCTGCTGCCTGCATCGCCTTGCCGGTGAGGACGTCAGCGGTGACGCGGTAGCCGTGCAGGTCGAGCGCCGCATCCCAGTCCGACGCCTGGGGCAGTCGCCGGCCGCCCTCGGTGAGGGTTGCGAACCGGCGGCCGACCGCGACGATCACCGCCTCGTTGCGGTAGCGGCGCGCGAATGCGAGCGCGTGATCGCCCTGCGGCCCTGCGACCGTGATCGGCTCGTAGCTTCCGTTGGCGAACAGGGCCGCGTGGTCCGCCCGCAGGTCGAGCAGGCGTTTCGTCAATGCCAGCTTCGTGCGTTCGTCCTGCGGGTCGCCGGACGCTTGCGCCGTTCCCTCCGAAACCGCCGTCAGCATGCGAGTGCGCACGTCGAAGTTCACCGGGCGGCGGTTGTCGGGATCGACCAGCGAGAAATCCCACAGCTCGGTTCCTTGATAGAAATCCGGCACGCCGGGGATGGTGGCCTTGAGCGTGAGTTGCGCGAGCGAATTGAGCGCACCGATCAGGGCGGCACGCGCAACGAAGGCGCCGAAGCTGTCGATGAACTCGCCGGACTCGGCCGGATCGAGTACGCGCGCCACGAAATCCGTCAGCGCCCGTTCGTAGGCCTCGTCCGGATTGGCCCAGCTCGTCTCCAGCTTGCCTTCGCGTGCCGCCTTGATGGCATAGCCCTGCATGCGTTCGACGAAGCGCGCGTCGGGCGCGCCGGCCGGCCAAGCCCCGAGCAGCGCCTGGTAGAGCATGTACTCGTGGGCCCGCGAGGGGGAGCGGCGACGCGATTGGGTCACGAGTCGTGCATTGAGTGTCGTCCACTCCCGCACGGCCTGCGTCCAATCCTGCGCCAGCTCCGAGAGCGCCAGCAGGCGCGCGCGCGCATCCTCGCCGCGCTTGGTGTCGTGCGTCGCGGTCGCCGTCATGGCGTGGGGATGTTCACTAGCGCGCGTGACCATCAGCCGGTGGAAGCCGTCCACGCTCAGTGCCGGCAAGGAGGGATCGTTGCCGACCTCGTTGAGCGCGAGCAGGCGATGGTAGCGGTAGAAGGCCGTGTCCTCCACCGACTTGGCGGTCACCGGTCCCGTGAACTGCTGCACCTTGGCGGCAAAGCGCGAGACGCGCGCCCGGCTGTACCCGGCGCGTCCGGGCCCCACGAGGTCGGCGGTCAGCGCGTCCTTGAGGAAATCGAAGATGGCGATGTCGGAGCCATACCAGCGCTCGCGCGCCGCCTCGATGGCACGGCCGATGATCTCGCGGTCGGAAGCCGATGCAGCCGCGTGGGCGACATACGTCCGATAAACCGGAAAGCACAGCACGAACAGTTCGAACGCCGCGCGCAGCCGGTCGAGCGTGTAGTCGCGGCTCGGCCAATGGCCGGCGGCGATGCGCGCGAGCAGGCGGGTGAGGACCGTGAACTCGCTCGACATCGTGGCTTCCAGGATGCGCGTCGTGGAGTCCTCGACGATCTGCTCGAAGTTGCGGCTCGGTGCGGCCTGCGTTTGCCAGGTCTGCTCCAGGACCGGCAAGCCGTTGCTCTCGAGCAGCACGCGCGAGATCAGGTTGAGCACGTCATAGCCGGTGGTGCCGGCGACGCCGGGCATGCGCGGCAGTGTCTCGTCCGGCGCAAGGATCTTTTCGACGACGACGTAAAAGGGAGAGGGCGCGCCGCGCGCACGGTTTTCGTTGATCAGCCGCTGCAAACGCCGGCAGTAGCCCGCCGGATCGTAGAGCCCGTCGATGTGGTCGAGACGCAGCCCATGCAGCTTGCCCGCTCCGATCAGCTCCGCCACCTTCCGGTGCACCATCCTGAACGTGCGCGCGTTCTCCACGCGGATGCCCGCCAGATCGTTGATGTCGAAGAAGCGGCGGTAGTTCACCTCGCTGATGGCGACGCGCCAATGCGCGAGGCGATAATGCTGGCGCTCGAGCAGCCGGTGCAGCATCGCCGTGCGCGTGGGATCGTTCGGATCGGGGCGATAGGCCTCAAGGCCGGCGGTGATGATGTCCGCGCCGCCCTCGACCGCCGCGATCGCCGCCTTGAGCGCGGGCGCTTCCGCGCGCGTTGGGCGGCGCGGGTCGGAGTAGCGCTTGGCGATCTCGAGCAGGACCTGGCCTGCCGGCGTGTCGGCTGCTCCCGCGGCGGCGACGGCGGCGCGCAGGATCTCCGAGTAGCGGCTGGGGCGCACCGGCAGCTTGTGATCGAAATAGCCGAAGCAGAAGCTGCCCTCTTCAGCGACATAGCGCAGCTCGATTTCGCCGTGCTCCAGTGCCTCGCCATAAGGGCGGCCGAGGATCGGCAGCAGGAGGCCGCCCTGCGGCCGATAAGGCAGTGTCGTCCAGTCGATGTCGAACGTATCGGCGAACGGAGACTTCGGTCCCCATTCCAGCACGTCGAGCCACCACACATTGTCGGCATGCGCAATGCCCATATGGTTGGGCACGAAGTCCAGGATCAGTCCCATGTCGTGCGCGGCCAGCGCAACCGACAGCACGGCGAAGCCGTCCTCGCCGCCGAACTCGGGATTGAGCGTGTTGTGGTCGATGATGTCGTAGCCGTGCGTCGAGCCCGGCCGCGCCTTGAGGAACGGCGAGGCGTAGAGATGGCTGATGCCGAGACCGCTCAGATAGGGGATGATCGCCGCCGCTTGCGCGAAGCCGAAGTCCTTCGATAGCTGGAGGCGATAGGTCGCGCGCGGAACGGCCGGAGGCATTCAGTCCTCCCAGGTCCAGTACACCGCCCAGGCCGGCATCGTGTCCAGCTGCGCTCCGCCCCAGACGGGCTCCCCGCGCGCCGGCGGCGCCGGCACCTCCTCGTCGGAGAGATTCGCCGCAAGGCCCAGGGTTCCGCCCCCGAGTTGCCAGCGGGCGTGCAAAAGCCGCCCCTCGTGACTGGCCTCGGCGCGCCACCTGTCCAGCGACGCCAGGCGCGGCGTGACGTGTTCACGGCGGCAGTGCAGCAGCCGGCGCACCAGCTCGCGCCGTTTTGCGTGGACCGGACGACCGAGCACAGTGCGGTCGAGGACCGCCGACTCGAACGTGAGCTCCGAGTTCGGATCCGGCAGTCCTGGCGTGCCTTCGGCGGTCTCGTGCGGGAATTCGCGTCGACGTCCTTCGCGCACCGCGTTGGCGAGGTCGCCCTTGAAGTCGCAGAAGAACGGGAACGGCCGGATTTCGCCCCACTCCTCCCCCATGAACATCAGCGGCGGCATCGGCGCCAGCAGCATCACAGCAAGCGCTGCCTCGATCGCCGGCGCCGGGGCAAGTTGCTCGAGCCGCTCGCCGCGTGCCCGATTGCCGGTCTGGTCGTGATTCTGCAGGAACGACACGAACGCGGTCGGCGGCAGGTGCTCGCTCGACTCTCCGCGCGGGCGACTGTCGCGATGGAGCGAGGCCTGCCCCTGATAGGCAAAGCCGGAGCTGAGGATTCTCGTGATATGGCCGAGCCAGGCCTGCGCATAATCGCGGTAGTAGCCGTGCTTCTCACCCGTGAGCAGCACGTGCCAGGCGTGATGGTAGTCGTCGTTCCATTGCGCGCGGAACTTGCCTTGCGGCGGGTCGGCGAGGGGGTCGAGCAGCGCGGCCTCGTTGTCGTCGTTCTCCAGCACGAGATGGATATGCCGGCCGCTCTCTCGCGCCAGCTCGCCGACGGCGCGGCTGATCTCCTCGAGGATCGAGGGCGTTCCGCGCTGGGTGATGGCATGGACGGCGTCGAAACGCAGGCCGTCGAACCGATAGTCGGCAAGCCAATGCAACGCGTTCTCGACCGCGAAGGCGCGTACCTGCGGCACCGTGTAATCGATGGCCGCGCCCCAGGGCGTGTGCACATCGGCGTTGAAGAACGTCGGTGCGTAGCGCGCCAGAAAATTCCCTTCCGGCCCGAAGTGATTGTAGACCACGTCGAGAAACACCATGAGGCCGCGCTCGTGGGCGGCATCGATCAGCGCCATCAGATCGTCCGGTCGGCCGTAAACGGAATCTGGCGCATACCACAGCACGCCGTCGTAGCCCCAGTTCCAGCGCCCCGCGAAGTCCGCGATCGGCATCAGTTCGATCGCGGTGAAGCCGCATTCGACGACGGCATCGAGTTCCTCGATGGCGGAGCGAAATGTGCCGCCATGCGTGAACGTGCCGACATGCAGCTCGAGGATGGCCGCCTCGTGCCAGGGCCGTCCGCGCCAGCTTTCCGCGCGCCAAGGATAACGGTGGTCGATCACCTCGCTCGCGCCCGGCACGTCGTCGGGCTGGAACGACGAGGCGGGATCGGGGACCTCGAGCTCTCCGTCGATCCGGAATTTGTAGCGCGTGCCCGGCCCCGTGTCGGGCATCACGAGCGTAAACCATCCGTCGGCGCCCGCCTGCATCGGCAGCGTGCGACCGCGCGTGAGCAGATCGACGGATCGGGCGGCCGGCGCCCACAGCCGGAACTCCGTCCCGCCCTCAGGGGTAAGCCGCGGGCCGAATGTGCGCCCCCGGCTCACGAGGCGCCCGCGTAGACGGACACGGAACGGGCCGGCGCCTTGTGCCGCGCGCCGACGTGATAGCACTTGCTCGCGCTGTGATGATCGGCCGGCACGGTGCTGAGGATTTCCGACCAGTCTTCCCAATGCAGGAACGCAGGAAATACGAACTCGACGGCGTCGCCCCCCGCGTTCATCACGATCAGGAGCGGCGCGCCATTGGGGTCCACGGGCGCAAGCACGTAGGACAGATAGCGCGCCTCCGGAAAGTCCCAGTCCTGCTCCTTCATCTCGGTTGCATGCGGCGTCAGCCAGAGGATGTCGGGCATGGCGTTGCCGCCGCTGCCGACGAGCCAGTGGTGCGGCTGCAGTTGCGGATATTGCCGCCGCAGCGCGGTCAGCCGTCCCACCAGGCCCGTGAGATCTTCGCCGCGCCGTCCGAGATTCGACCAGTCGATCCACCCGGTCTCGTTGTCCTGGCAGTAGGCGTTGTTGTTGCCGCCTTGGCTGTTGCCGATCTCGTCGCCCGCGAGCAGCATCGGCACGCCCCGCGCCAGGAAGAGCGAGGCCAGCATGTTGCGCCGTGCGCGGCGGCGCAATTCGACGATCTTGGCGTCGTCGGTGCCGCCCTCCGCGCCCCAGTTGGCGCTGTCGTTGTCGTTGGCGCCGTCGCGATTGTCCTCGCCGTTGGCCTCGTTGTGCTTCTCGACGTAGCTGACGACGTCGGCGAGAGTGAACCCGTCGTGCGCCGTGATGAAGTTGATGCTCGATCGCGGCGCGCGGCCATGGTGGCGATAGATGTCGGCGGAGCCGGTGAGGCGGCTGGCGAGATCGCCGATCATGTTGGGATCGCCGCGCCAGTAGCGGCGCAGCGTCTGGCGGAACTTGTCGTTCCATTCCGACCAGCCCGAGGGGAACGAGCCGACCTGATAGCCGCCCATGCCGAGATCCCACGGCTCCGCGATCAGCTTCACCTTGGTCAGCACCGGATCCTGCGCGACGGCGGCGAAGAAGCCGATGTGCGGATCGAAACCGTTCGGCCCGCGTCCGAGCGTGGTGGCCAGGTCGAAGCGGAAGCCGTCGATGTGGCATTGCTCGACCCAGTAGCGCAGCGAATCCATCACCATCTGCAGCACGCGCGGGTGGGTGAGGTTGACCGAGTTCCCGCAGCCGGTGAAGTCGTCGTAGTAGCGCGGGTCGTCGGTACGCAGCCAGTAGTACGAGGCATTGTCGATGCCGCGGAACGACAACGTCGGGCCGAGGTGATTGCCTTCGGCCGTGTGATTGTAGACGACGTCGAGAATAACCTCGATGCCCTCCTGGTGGAGTTGGCTGACCGTGGACTTGAACGAGCTCAGCGCGTCCTCGGGAGCATAACGCGGCTCCGGTGCGAAGAAGCCGACCGTGTTGTAGCCCCAGTAGTTCTTCAGGCCCTTCTGGACGAGATAGCGGTCGTCTACGAACGCGTGCACGGGCAGGAGCTCGATTGCCGTGACGCCGAGCGCCTTGAGGTGTCGCAGCGTCTCCGGCGCGCCCAGCCCGCGAAAGAAACCGCGCCACGCCGGCCGGATGTCGCTGCGCGCGGCGGTGAGTCCCTTGACGTGCGCCTCGCAGATGATGGTCTCGTGCCAGGGGATCTCCGGATTGCGGTCATCGCCCCACGTGAATGCATCATCGACCACCACGGCCTTGAACATGCCGCGGGCGTTGTCGCGCCGGTCGAACGAGAGATCGGCACGCGGGCTGCGCAGATTGTAGCCGAAATGCGCATCGCTCCACACGAACGTGCTGGTCAGCCGCTTGGCGTACGGGTCGAGCAGCAGCTTGTGCGGATTGAAGCGATGGCCGTTGGCCGGATCGTAGGCGCCGTGCACGCGATAGCCGTAGGGTTGGCCCGGGACCACGTCGGGCAGGTAGCCATGCCAGACGTCGTCGGAGCGCTCCGGCAGTGCGATGCGCTCGAGCTCGCGCCGGCCGCGGCGATCGAACAGGCAAAGCTCCACCTTCTCGGCATTGGCCGAGAACAGCGCAAAGTTCGTGCCGCGGCCATCCCAGACCGCGCCGAGCCGATGCGGGGAGCCTTCCAACACCCTCATTCCGCGTCCTGGATCTCCGGCACGAGCATCAGTCCCGCCAACGGCGGAAGCGTGAGCGAGAGCTCGCCTCCTGTGTCCGTCTCGACGGCAGCGACGCTGCCGGCGTTTCCGACGTTGGTGCCGCCGTAAATCGCAGAATCACTGTTGAAGATTTCGCGCCATCGGCCGGCCATCGGCACCTTGATGCGATAGTCGCGGCGCACTTCCGGCGTGAAGTTGACCACGACCAGGCAGCGCGCCCCGGAGTCGCGGCCGTTGCGCATCCATGCGAATACGCTGTGGTCGGTGTCATCCGCGATGAGCCAGGTGAATCCTTCGCCTTCGCAATCGAGTTCGTGCAGGGCCGGCACGGAGCGATAGACGCTGTTGAGATCGCGCACGAGCTTCTGGACGCCTGCATGCTCGGGCTGTTGCAGCAGATGCCAGTCCAGACTCTGCTGGTGGTTCCACTCCTGCTCCTGGCCGAACTCGCAGCCCATGAACAGCAGCTTCTTGCCGGGATGGGCGAACATGAAGGTGTAATAGGCCCGCAGGTTGGCGAAACGCTGCCAGCGATCGCCCGGCATGCGGCCCAGGATCGAATGCTTTCCGTGCACGACCTCGTCGTGCGACAGGGGCAGCACGAAGTTCTCGAAGAAGGCGTAGTGCAGCCCGAACACGATGTCGCCGTGGTGGTGCTTGCGGTGGACGGGGTCCTTCGAGATGTAGTTCAGGGTGTCGTGCATCCACCCCATGTTCCACTTGTAGCCGAACCCGAGTCCGCCCGCGTCCACCGGTTGCGACACCATCGGCCAGGCGGTCGATTCCTCCGCCATGGTCGTGGCCGACGGAAATTTGCCGAACAGCTCGGTGTTCGTGCGGCGCAGGAACTCGATGGCTTCCAGGTTCTCGCGGCCGCCGAAGCGGTTGGGGATCCAGCCGCCGTGCGGACGGCTGTAGTCGAGATAGATCATCGAGGCGACCGCATCGACGCGCAGTCCGTCGACTCCGTAGCGCTCGAGCCAGAACAGCGCGTTTGAAATCAGGAAATTCGTGATCTCGCGCCGCCCGTAGTTGTAGATCAGCGTGTTCCAGTCGAGATGCCGGCCCTGCTGCGGGTTGGCGTGCTCATAGAGTGCCGTTCCGTCGAAATGCGCCAGCCCGTGCGGGTCGTCCGGGAAATGGCCCGGCACCCAGTCGAGGATCACCGCGATGTTCCTGGCATGGAAGGCATCGACCAGCGCCAGGAAATCGGCTGGCGTGCCGAAGCGGCTGGTCGGCGCGTAAAGGCCGGTGGGCTGATAACCCCACGATCCGTCGAACGGATGCTCCATCACCGGCAGGAATTCGACGTGGGTGAATCCGAGGTCCGCAACGTAGGCCGGCAGTTCCTGCGCGAGTTCCCGGTAGGTGAGCCAGCGATTGCTGTCCTCCGGGCGCCGCCGCCATGACCCGAGGTGAACTTCATAGATCGAGATCGGCGCATCGCGCCGGTTGACCCCGACGGCGGTCGAGGTCGAGGGCTTCAAGCCCGTTGCGTCCACCACCACGGATGCCGTCGCGGGGCGCATTTCGGCCATGAATGCGTAAGGATCAGACTTGAGCGGCAGCAGCGCGCCGTCGGGACCGAGAATCTCGTACTTGTACTTTTGACCCGCGTGCGCACCCGGCACGAATATTTCCCAGAACCCGTTGTTGCGCACGCGCATCGCGTGACGCCGGCCATCCCAGGCGTTGAACTCGCCGACCACGCTGACGCGTCGCGCGTTCGGGGCGAAGACCACGAAAGCGACGCCGTCGACGCCCTCGTGCGTCATCGGATGGGCGCCCAGCTTGTCGTAAGACTGCAGGTGCGTGCCTTCGCCCAGCAGGTAGAGATCGAAATCGGTCAGTATCGGAGGAAAGCGATAGGCATCCTCGATCTCGAAGAACTCGCCGTGCCAGCGTGCCTTGAGCCGATAGCGGCGCGTGCCGGGGTCGATCTCGCCGCAGAACAATCCCGCCTCGTGGATGCGCCGGAGCTCCTCCTGGCGGTTCGTTTGGTCGACGATGAGCACCTGCTCCGCGCCCGGCAGGAACGCGCGCACGACCGTGTGCCCGCTCTCCTCGTGAGGGCCGAGGTATTGGAACGGGTCCGCATGGTACCCTCCAACAACGGCCTGGGCCTCGGGAGGAAGCTGGTTGATCATGGCGTCGCCTTCGCATCCCAGAAAATCGCACGCGAGATTCCCGCCAACGGCACGGCGACCCAGTCAGGCCGGTTGGCGAGCTCGTACTCGACCTCGTAGATCGCCTTCTCGGCAACGAAGAACCGCACCAATCGTTGCGTCACGTCGATATCTTGCGGCCACAGCCGGCTGCCGGCCGTCACCTCGAAGATTCCGCCCATGAACGCCTTGGCCGACTGCAGGCGCCATTGGTCGACGGCCTGGGCGATGCGCGCATCCTCCTCCGGCGTGGTTCCGAGGATCGCGAGACGCGCGGCGGTCACGGCATAGTCGAGCGAACGGATCAGGCCGGCGGCGTCACGCGCCGCCGCGGACTTGACCTGGCGTTCGCTCTCGCCGCGCTGCGGCTCGCCCTCGAAATCGATGATGTAGGCGTCGTCCTTGACGATCAGGGTCTGCCCGAGATGGAAATCGCCATGGTGCCGGATCTTGTCGGCGTCGACCTTGGCCGGCAGCAGCCTGGCGATCTGCTTGAGCACGGGTTCGCGCCGATCGATCAGGGCGTCGGCGAGTTCCAGCGCCGCCCCCTCGAGGCGGCGGCGGTCCTGCTTGAGCCGGTCGATCATCCGCGCTGCGGACTCCGCGGCCCGGGCACTCCAGCTCTTGAGGTCCGTGCGCGTGATCGGTTCCGGGGCGAAGGCAGGAATGTCGCTGCGGCTCGCGAGCGCGAGATGCATCTCGCCCAGCCGGCGGCCGAGCACGTTCATGCGGTTGAGAAAGGCGGCGTGCCGTTCCGGATCGTCGGCAGGCTCCGCGGTGAGCAGCCGCGCCTCCTCCAGCGTGCGGTTGAGATAGGCGGTGGTGAAGCTCCAGGCGTCGCCTTGATTTCCGACGAACTCATGCAGCACGGCGAGGCTGCTGTGGCCGTTCTTGTCGACGAGTTCCACCGAGCCCAACAGCGCGGGCGAATGGGTGAACCCCGCCTCGTCGGTCAGGAAGCGCCCCATTTCGATCTCCGGATTGGGGCCGCGCGAAACCCTGCGGTAGAATTTGAGCACCGCCGTGTGGTCGATGATGATGGTGGAGTTGGATTGCTCCGTCCGCATCGCCTCCACGCTGGAGAACTCGGGCAGCGGCTGTTCGGCAAAGCGGGGTGAGGCGCGGAACTCGATCTGCCCGCCGTCGGCGGCAACGGTCTCATTGGCGTGGATCTGCGTCACCACCCAGGAGACGACGTCCTTGTCGGCGGCCGCGTCGTACAGCATGCCTTCGCGGTTGGCGCGCCGCAACGGCGCAACCAGCGTCGCCTTGTCCTGATCGGAGTTGCGGTCGAAGCGGCGCCACTGCACCCCGAGCGGCAGCGCGTAGCGCGTCGTCGTCGTGCCGGCGGTGACGTCGACGAGCGCGAGAGCGCCGTTGAGCTTGTCCGGCGTCCAGGGAATGACGCTGTCGACCTTGGCCTTGACCTGGTCCTGGCCTTTCTGCGCAAACCAGCGGCGCGAGGCGAGGAAGCCGGGCAGCACCTCGCGTTCGAAGATCTGCTTGGAGCGCCCGGTCGCGAGCGAGCTCCATCCGTCCGCGAAGACCAGCGTGGTCAGTTCCGGCATCGGCCCAACGGTCTCGGGGCCTGCCGCGGCCGTGTCCTCGCACAGCATCAGCCAGAAGAAACCGTAAGGGGCGAGCGTGATGACGTAAGGGTTGTCGTCGACCCTGCGGAAGCGGGTGCGGCCGAGCATCTCGATCGGAACGCGGCCCTTCCACGCCGACAGGTCGAGCTCCGCCGCCTGCGCCGAGCGCGACAGGTTGGCGACGCACAGGATCACCTCGCCATTGTACTCGCGCACGTAGCCGAGCACGGCGCGGTTGGTCGGACGCACGAACGCGAGCGTGCCCCGTCCGAACACCTGGCTGGCCTTGCGCACGGCGATCATGCGTTTCGTCCAGCTCAGCAGCGACGACAGGCTGCGCGATTGCGCCTCGACGTTGACGGTCTGATAGCCGTAGACCGCGTCCATGATCGGCGGCAGGAACAGCTTGGCCGGGTCGCAGCGCGAGAAACCGCCGTTGCGGTCGGGCGTCCACTGCATGGGCGTGCGCACGCCGTGGCGGTCGCCGAGATAGATGTTGTCGCCCATCCCGATCTCGTCGCCGTAATAGATGATCGGCGTGCCCGGCAGCGACAGCAGCAGGCTGTTCATCAGCTCGATCTTGCGGCGATCGTTGTCCATCAGCGGCGCCAGCCGGCGGCGGATGCCCAGGTTGAGCCGCGCGCGCTGATCGCTGGCGTAGGTCAGCCACAGGTAGTCGCGCTCGACGTCGGTGACCATTTCGAGCGTGAGTTCGTCATGGTTGCGCAGGAACAGCGCCCACTGGCAGTTGGCCGGAATGTCCGGCGTCTGCCGCAGGATGTCGGCGATCGGGAAGCGGTCCTCCTGCGCGATCGCCATGTAGATGCGCGGCATCACCGGGAAGTGGTAGGCCATGTGGCATTCGTCGCCGTCGCCGAAGTAGGCCGACACGTCCTCGGGCCACTGGTTGGCCTCGGCCAGCAGCATCGTTCCCGGCGCATAGGCGTCGAGCTCGGCGCGCAGCCGCTTGATGATCTGGTGCGTCTCGGGAAGGTTCTCGTTGTTGGTCCCCTCGCGCTCGCACAGGTAGGGGATGGCGTCGAGCCTGAACCCGTCGACGCCGAGGTCGAGCCAGTGCTTCATCACCTGCACGATGGCGGTGAAGACCTGCGGGTTGGCGTAGTTGAGGTCCGGCTGATGCGAGAAGAAGCGGTGCCAGTAGTAGGCGCCGGCATCCGCATCCCACGCCCAGTTCGATTTTTCGGTATCCGTGAAGATGATGCGGGTGCCGAGATAGCGCTGGTCGGTGTCGCTCCAGACGTACCAGTTGCGTGCGGCCGAGCGCGGCGGCGCCTTGCGTGCGCGCTGGAACCAGCGATGCTGGTCGGAGGTGTGGTTGATGACGAGCTCGGTGATGACCTTGAAGCCGCGGCGCTTGGCTTCCGCCATGAAGCGGCGGAAATCCTTCATCGTGCCGAAGTCGGGATTGAGCGAACGGTAGTCGGAAATGTCGTAGCCGTCGTCGCGTCCGGGCGACGGATAGAACGGCTGCAGCCACAGCGCGGTGACGCCGAGGTCCTGCAGGTAGTCGAGCTTGCTGGTCAGCCCGTTGAAGTCGCCGATGCCGTCGTCGTTGCTGTCGGCGAAGGACTTGATGTGCAGCTGGTAGATGATCGCGTCCTTGTACCATTCGCTGTCGATCAGCGCGGCCGGCGCGGCAAGGTCGGGTACGACGTTCACGAAATCGCTCTCCCCCCGGATTAGCTGAAGCACCTGAACAGCAGGGCCGGGTCATGCTCCGTATCGATGGTCAGGCGCAGGCCGCCCCATTCCAGGTGGCGGCGCTCGCCGGTGACGAGGTTCTCGACCCACTTCACCGTGCTGCGGCGGTCAGGCGGGCCGATCCTGAGGTCGCCGAAGTGCAGCCAGAACTCGCGGCGCCCGCGTTGCAGGGCGATCGCGGCCGCAACCGCGTTGTCATGGCCGACCGATTCCTTGACGAAACCGATGATGTCGTCGTTGTCGACGGCCAGAAAGCGCAGGTCCTGCGTTTGCAGCAATGCGGGGTTCTCCCGCCGGATGCGGTTGAGCGTGCCGATATAATCGTTGATGTTGCCGGGCTGGTTCCAGTCGCGCGGCTTGATCTCGTACTTCTCCGAGTCGAGATACTCTTCCTTCCCCGCGATCGGCACGTGCTCCATCAGCTCGAAGCCGCTGTAGACCCCGTAGTTCGACGACAGCGTCGCCGCCAGCGCCACGCGCGACTGGAACATCCAGCGCTCGCCCGATTGCAGGTGATAGGGGTTGATGTCCGGCGTGTTGACGAAGAAGTTCGGCCGGTAATATTCGCGCTCGGGATAGGCCGTGAGTTCCTGCAGGTAGGCCGTCAGCTCGCTCTTGGTCGTTCGCCAGGTGAAGTAGGTGTACGACTGCGTGAATCCGAGCTTGGCCAGCGCCTTCATGATTTTCGGCCGGGTGAAGGCCTCGCTCAGGAAGATCACCTCCGGGTCGACCGACTGCACCTCGTTGATCAGCCATTCCCAGAACGGCAGCGGCTTGGTGTGCGGATTGTCGACGCGGAAGATCTTCACCCCCTGCCGGTGCCAGAACAGGATGACGTCGCGCAGCGCCGACCACAGGGCCGCGCGGTCGGCGCACAGCAGGTCGGGGTTGACGATGTCTTCGTACTTCTTGGGCGGGTTCTCGGCGTATTTGAGCGAGCCGTCCGGCTGCCACTTGAACCACTCGGGATGCTGCTTGAGCCAGGGATGGTCCGGCGAGCACTGCAACGCGAAGTCGAGCGCGATCTCCATGCCGTGGGCGTGGCACGTCTCGACCAGGCGGCGGAAGTCGGCCAGGGTGCCGAGCTGCGGATGGATGGCGTCATGGCCGCCTTCTGCGCTGCCGATCGCGTAGGGACTGCCCGGATCATCCGGCCCGGCGGTCAGCGAGTTGTTGCGCCCTTTGCGATTGGCCCGCCCGATCGGGTGGATCGGCGGGAAATACAGCACGTCGTAGCCGAGCGCGGCGATCTGCGGCACGCGCGCGATGCAATCGTCGAACGTGCCGTGGCGGTCGGACGACGAGGTCTGGCTGCGCGGGAAAAGCTCGTACCAGGCGCCGGCCCGCGCGCGCGGCCGGTCGATCGTCAGCGGATAGACCGTGCTCCAAGTCAGATCGGGGCGGGGGTCGAGATCGCGCGCGGCGTTCGCCAGATCGTCGCGCAGCAGGGGCTCATCCGATCCGGTAGCATCGAACTCTTCCAGCGCGTGGCGAATGATCGCAGCGGCCTCGGCCGGCGCCTTGAATTGCTGCAGCAGCTTGCGGGCAACCATCTTCTCGACCGTGAGGTCGGCGCCGGCGCCGCGCTTGAGAAGATAATCCCGTCGCCACGTCGCGAACGCATCTGTCCACGCGACGAGCGCGAACACGTAACGGCCGGGCGTTTCGGGACGAAAGCTGGCGTGCCAGCGATCGTTCTGATGGAACTGCAACGGCGTCGAGAGCCATTTGCGGTCGTTCTGCCGACGCCAGCACAGCGAGCCCGCGATCACCTCGTGGCCGTCGCGAAAAATATCCGCCCAGACCTCGACGTGCTCGCCCGCGATCCGTTTGACCGGATACCGCCCCTCGTCGACGGAAGGAAAAACATCCTCGAAGAAAATGCGTTTCGTCGCCGACTCGGACGCGGAGAACGCGCTCGCAATCGACGGAGTGACGCGCTGAGCCTGGGTCATTATGGAGGCTGGTCCCTGCACAATTAAACGAATGGCGGCAATAATGGTTCCCGATTGTGAAAAATTGCGGAACCACTTCTGTGCGTGGGCGTTGGCCCCACAGTGCAATGCGGAGTGGAGCCGGATGAACGTCGTTGTCGTCTCGAACCGGGTAGCCCGGCTGAATTCCAGCGAGGCGATCGCGGGCGGGCTGGCCGCGGCACTGCTGCCAGCCGTCAAAGGATATGGTGCGATCTGGGTCGGGTCGAGTGGCCGCGTGCGCCAGACCGGACAGCGTGATGCTTTCGCGGAAATCGAATCATTTGGCAAGGGCGCGCTGGCGACCGTCGACCTGCCGGCCGAACATTATTGCGGGTATTATGAAGGGTTCGCCAACGCGGGCCTGTGGCCGACGTTCCATTCGCGCCCGGACTTGATCCGGGCCACCTCGGATGATTACCGCAGCTACCGCGAGGTCAACGCCTACATGGCGCGCGGGCTGCTGCGCTTTTGCCGCCCCGACGCGACCTACTGGGTCCAGGATTATCATTTTCTGACGCTCGGCCTCGAGTTGCGCCAGCTCGGCGTTGAACAGCCGATCGGATTTTTTCTCCACACGCCGTGGCCGGTGCCATCCCTCATGAGCGCCATGCCGCACCATCGCGAGATCGTCCAGGCCATGCTGGCGTTCGATCTCCTCGGTTTCCAGACCCAGGACGACCAGCAGAACTTTGCCGATTACCTCAAGGAGGAGCTCGGCCTTCCCGTGATCGACGATGTCGTCATGTCGGTGCACGGCCCGTGCCGTCTCGCGACCTTCCCGATCGGCATCGACGTCGAGGAGTTCGCCCGACGCGCCACCAAGGCGGCGGCCGGCCCCGAGATCGCGCGCCTGCGCTCCAGCCTGCAGGGGGCCAAGCTCGCCATCGGCGTCGATCGCGTGGACTATTCGAAGGGGCTCATCAACCGCATCCGCGCCTTCGAGCAGATGCTCTGTCAGCAGCCCGGCCTCAGGGGTCAGGTTTCACTCCTTCAGATCGCGGTGCCCTCGCGCACGTCGATCCCTTCCTATTGCCAGCTCCAGAACGAGCTCTCGCAGTTGGTCGGCGAAGTGAACGGCCGGCACGGCGAGGTCGACTGGACGCCGGTGCGCTACATCAACAAGGGATTCGCGCAGGCGACGCTCGCCGGGTTCTATCGCGCCGCGCACGTCGGTCTGGTCACGCCGTTCCGCGACGGCATGAACCTCGTCGCCAAGGAATATGTCGCGGCGCAGAACCCCTTCGACCCCGGCGTTCTGGTGCTCTCGCGATACGCCGGGGCGGCGAAGGAGCTTGACGCCGCGCTGCTGGTCAATCCGCACGACGTCGACGACGTTGCGCGCAAGCTGGCGTCCGCATTGACGATGTCGTGCGACGAGCGGCGCGAGCGCTGGGAAGCGATGATGGAAAAGCTGCGCGCGACGTCCGTGCACCTGTGGTTCTCCCGCTTCGTGAAGTCGCTTGCCGCGACGCGGCGTCTGTCGGAGCGGCGGCCTGCGACCCCGGTCTTGTCGCCTCAGCCGCCGGAACGGACGATCAAGACCCACTGAAGCAAGACCCGGTCAAGCCCAGCGCACACCCAAGCCAGGCGGCTTGCGGCGGCTTGGCTTGGGTGCGAGGCTGAGGCGGACAGGGGACGTCGAACCGGGACCGAACGCGTTCAATGGGAAGGCCACAGTCCTGGTCGATTTCACATCAGTATTTCGATGCGTTCGGGCGCAGCCATGAGGTCGCGCCGCACGACGTCACGTCTATCTCTCATCGCCTGATCGCCGACGGACAAGGCCACGCCGAGGTGTTCGTGGCGCGGGCTGACGGCGTTCGTGCGCTGGCGGTGCCGTCGACGGATCGGCCGTGGGTTCTGGTGAGCGAGGGGAACGCCCAGCCGATCGCCGCCGGCGAGGGCGTCATTCATCTGCCGCCCGATCTCCCCTCGGGAAGCTATTGTGTTGCTGCTGACGGCCTGCGCTATCCGTTGCTTGTCGCGCCGCGCGCCGCCTATCAGCCGGACTTCGTGAAGGCCGGCCGCCGGTTGTGGGTGATCGCGGTGCAGCTCTATGCGGTGCGCTCGCGCCGCAACTGGGGGCATGGCGACTTCACCGATCTCATGGGCCTGCTCGATCTCGCCGCTCGGTCAGGCGCTGCCGGCGTCGGCGTCAATCCGCTGCATGCGCTTCCGCCCGGGCAGGCAAGTCCCTATTCGCCGAGCAGCCGGCTGTTCCTCAATCCACTGTACATCGCGCTCGACGCCGTCCCCGAGTTCCACGCCGACGACTTGCCCGGGCTCGCAAACGAGCTCGCAGCGCTGCGTCGCGCCGATCTCGTGGACTATCCGAGGATCACTGCGCTCAAGGAACAGGCGTTGCGGCTCGCTTACCGGCGGTTCCGGGCGCAGGCGGATGACGGCCGTCGCGCGGCGTTCGCCCGCTTCCGCGAGGCGCGCGGCGATGCACTCGCGCGCTATGCCGCATTCGAAACACTGCGCGCGCGCCACGGCTCGCCGTGGTGGGAGTGGCCGGTCGACCTGTCCACCCCGAGCCCGGCGCTCCTCGCGCAGTTGCGTGCGGCCTCCGACGAGATGGAATTCCACGAGTATGTGCAATGGCTCGCCGACGAGCAGCTCGCCGCCTGCAATGACCACGCGCGCGCGCTCGGGTTGCCGGTCGGCCTCTACCTCGATCTTGCGGTCGGCGTCGCGCTCGACGGCGCCGACGCCTGGGCGGAGCAGGACAAGCTCGCGCGCGACCTCGTGATCGGCGCGCCGCCCGATGCCTGGAATCCGGGCGGACAGAACTGGGGTATTGCCTCGTTTCATCCGCAAGCTCTGATCGAGACCGACTTCGTTCTGTTTCGCCAGACGCTGCGCGCGGTGATGCGACACGCCGGCGCGATCCGCATCGATCACGCCCTTGGTCTCAACCGCGTCTTCCTCATTCCGCGCGAGCTGGACGCAACGCACGGCGCCTACGTGCAGCTTCCGTTCGAGGCCATGCTGGCGGTGGTGGCGCAGGAAAGCCATCGCGCGCGGTGCCTGGTCATTGGTGAGGATCTCGGCACCGTGCCCGAAGGTGTGAGCGAGACGCTCCGCGACTGGGGCGTGTGGTCGTACCGGGTCGCGTTGTTCGAGCGGCACGGCGACGGTGCGTTCCGCGGGCCCCACGATTATTCGGCCGACGCGATCGTCACCTTTACCACCCACGACCTGCCGACGTTCGCCGGCTGGATGAGCGAGCGCGATCTCAAGCTCAAGCGCGAGATCGGTATGGATCCGGGCGAAGCGGCGCACGATCGCGGGCAGGCCATCGAGGGGCTGCACCGAGCCGTGCGCCATCACGGTATTCACGTGCCTGATGCGCTCGCGTTCGAGCACGTGGCGCGATTTTTGGCACGCACGCCATGCCGCCTGCTGGCTGTGCTTATCGAGGATATCCTCGAAATACCGGATCAAATTAACGTGCCGGGTACTGTATCTGAATATCAGAACTGGATGAAACGCTTGCCATTGGCGCTTGAAGAACTGCCCGCGCACCAAAATATTCAGTCGCTGGCGGCGGCATTGGCGGCAGAAGGACGGTCGGTCGGCTGAAAATTGAATTGATTTTCGTGGCGCGTCCGCTTCCAAGTTGGATCGAGAAGAAGGTCAGACGTGCAACGATTGAAACGCCAGCCCCTGCCGGCGCCCGTCGCGGATGATGTCTCGGCGCTGGCGCAGGCCATCCAGTCGAAGCTGATCTATGCGGTCGGTCGTGCGCCCGAGAACGCGCGCCCGCATGACTGGTTCATGGCCACCGCCTACGCCGTGCGCGACCGTCTCGTCGATCGCTGGCTGGCCAGCCAGCGCCGCGCCTTCGAGCGCAGGCGAAAGCGCGTCTATTACCTCTCCGTCGAATTCCTGATCGGGCGTCTGCTGTTCGACGCCATGTCGAACCTCGGCGTCGTGGAGCCGATCCGCGCGGCGCTTGCGACGCTCGACGTCGATCTCGACGACCTGCGTGCGCTCGAGCCGGACGCCGCGCTTGGCAATGGCGGCCTCGGCCGCCTGGCGGCATGTTTCATGGACAGTCTCGCGACGCTGGGCATCGCCGCCTACGGCTACGGCATCCGCTACGACTACGGTCTGTTCAGGCAGCAGATTCGCGACGGCTGGCAGCAGGAGCTGCCGGAGGACTGGCTCGCCAACGGCAATCCATGGGAGTTCGAGCGCCCCGAGATGACCTATCCGATCCGCTTCGGCGGCGGCACGGAGTATGTCGGCGGCGACGACGAGACCGCGCGGGCGGTGTGGTATCCCGCAGAGATCGTCAATGCCGTCGCCTTCGACACGCCCGTGGCTGGATGGCGCGGGCGTCACGTCAACTCGTTGCGCCTGTGGTCGGCGCGGGCCATGGAGCCGATCCAGCTCGCCGCCTTCAATCAGGGCGACTACGTCGGCGCCGTGGCTTCACGCGTCCAATCGGAGGCGATCTCGCGGGTGCTCTATCCCGGCGACGAGACGCCGGCGGGCCAGGAACTGCGGCTGCGCCAGGAGTATTTCTTCACGTCGGCATCGCTGCAGGACATCGTGCGCCGTCATTTGTTCGAGCACGACAGCCTCGCCTCGCTCCCGCAGTACGCCGCCATCCAAATGAACGACACGCATCCGGCGATCGCGGTCGCCGAACTGATGCGCATCCTGGTGGACGACTACGACTATTCGTGGGCCGAGGCCTGGCGCATCACCACGCAGACGCTGAGTTACACCAATCATACGTTGCTGCCCGAGGCGCTGGAGACCTGGCCGGTCTCGCTCATGAACCGCCTGCTGCCCCGGCACATGCAGATCATCTACCTGATCAACTGGCTGCATCTGAAGGCCGCCGCCGAGCACGAGAGCGCGGCGGCGTCAGCGGCCGCTGCTTCGCTGATCGACGAAGGCGCGGAGAAGCGCGTGCGCATGGGGCACCTCGCGTTCGTCGGCTCGCACAAGGTGAACGGCGTCTCCGGCCTGCACACCGATCTCATGCGCCGGACCGTGTTCGCCGACCTCAACCGCCTCTATCCGGACCGCATCGTCAACAAGACCAACGGCATCACGTTCCGACGCTGGCTCTATCAGGCCAATCCGCGGCTGACCGCCCTGATCGAGGATGCGGTCGGGCCGCGCGTGCTCGACGACCCCTCCCTGCTGCAGGGTCTCGAGGCGCTGGCCGAGGACCGCGGCTTCGCGGAGCGCGTCATGCGCGCGCGCCGCGCCAACAAGAGCGATCTCGCCGAGCTGATCCAGCGCCGGGCCTCCATCCGGATCAATCCTGCCGCGCTGTTCGACGTGCACATCAAGCGCATCCACGAATACAAGCGTCAGCTCCTCAACGTCCTGGAGGCGGTCGCGCTCTATCAGGCGATCCTCGACGATCCCCGATCGGTCGACGGCGTGGCGCGGGTGAAGATATTCGCCGGCAAGGCTGCGGCGAGCTACACCCAGGCCAAGCTCATCATCAAGCTCGCCAGCGACGTGGCGCGCGTCGTCAACTCCGATCCGCGCGTCGGCGACCGTCTCAAGATCGTGTTCCTCGCCAACTACAACGTCAGCCTGGCCGAGGCGATCATCCCCGCCGCCGACGTCTCCGAGCAGATATCCACCGCCGGCATGGAGGCGTCCGGCACGGGCAATATGAAGCTGGCGCTCAACGGCGCGCTGACCATCGGCACCTTCGACGGCGCCAACATCGAGATCCACGATCAGGTCGGAGCCGACAACATTTTCATCTTCGGGATGCATGCGGACGAGGTCGCCGAGCGGCTCCGCGCAGGCTTCAGCGGCCGCGACGCGGTGGCCGCGAGCCCGCGCCTCGCCCGCGCGATCGAGGCCGTGGCCTCGGGCGCCTTCTCTCCGGACGACAAGCAGCGCTTTGCGCCGGTCATCGAGCGCGTGCTCGGCCATGACCGGTTCATGGTGGCGGCCGACTTCGACGCCTATTGGCAGGCGCAACGGGCCGTCGACGCCTTGTGGCGCAATCCGGCCGCTTGGTGGCGTGCGAGCATCCGCAACACGGCGCGCATGAGCTGGTTCTCGTCGGACCGCACGATCCGCGAATATGCCGACGACATCTGGCGCGTCGAATTGCCGTGAGCTGAAACCGACATGGAAGCCCTGTTCATCGGCCAGACCTACATCGACGTGACCTTTCTCACGGACCACATTCCGGTCGGCGACGAGAAGTCGGTTGCTTCGGAATATTCGGTGTCGTTCGGCGGCAACGCCGTCACGGCGGCGTTCTGCTGCGCCAAGCTCTCGGTGAAGCCCGATCTCATCGCCACCGGCGCCGACGACTGGCTGGGCCGCATGTTCCTCGACATGGCGGCCAAGTACGAAGTGCACCTGCACGTGCGCAAGGTGAAGAAGTCCTCGCTCTCCTTCGTCATGCCGCACGAGGGCAAGCGCGCGATCGTTCGCTGCCGCGACGATCATTACCTGCATCCCTTCCCGATCCTGGACATCACCGGCTGCCGCGCGCTGCATGTCGACGGACACCAGGCCGACGCCGCGATGCACTACGCGCGGCAGTGCCGGCAGGCCGGCATCCTGACCTCGCTCGACGGCGGCGCCGTGCGCGCGAACACCCATGAACTCCTGGAGTTCATCGACGTGGCGGTCGTGTCGGAGCGTTTTTGCGAACAGCTCGGGATGTCGCCGGGCGCGACGCTCGACTATCTCAAGGGCCGGGGCTGCCGGATCGGTGGCGTCACCCTCGGCGAGCACGGCTTCGTCTGGTACGACGAAACGGGCCGCACGCAGGCCGAACCGGCGCTGCCGATTCCCGCCAAGCTGGTGATCGACACCAACGGCGCCGGAGACGTCTTCCACGGGGCTTACATCTATTCCTATCTGACCGCGCCGGGACAGCCGTGGGCCGCGCATTTCGATTTTGCGCGCGCGGCGTCGGCCTTCAAAGTCCAGCGGCTCGGCAACGAGGCAGGCCTGCCGACGGTGGCGGACATCGCCGCCATTCGCGCGCAATACGCGCCGGCGAAGCCGGGCAGGGTGTCCGCGTCCGCCTGATCATTGCGCGTTGTCCGCCGCGTGCGCCGGCGTCAGCCTGAGCTGCCGCCCAACCGAGCGCAGCCGCGCCTCCTGGCGATCGTTGAGCGCGGCATAGACGCCGCCGAGCGAGCGTCCGACGATGCGCGTCGCGTACAGCAGCGTGTTGACACGCTCGCCGGCGGCATCGAGCCGCGCCACGACGGTGCCGGGCGGCTGCGCGGGGCAGGCCGAGGCCAGCCACTGCGCCATGCCGGCGAACGTCACGCGCAGGCCCTCGAGCGCGATCTGCTGCTTGTCGCTCGGCTGCACTGCGCGCACGATTTCGGAGCCGGGCCAGGCTTCGGCCGCCGCGAGGTCGGCGGAGCAGCTCACGGCGCGCGGGGAGGCGCCGTCGAGCGTCGCCTTCTGCTCGGCCGTGAGCTCCCCATACAGCTTCTCCAGGGGCGTACGCACGATCAAGGTCGCCTGCCGCATCGCCCACAGGCGCTCGGCCAGCGCATCGACACGATCTTGTGCCGTTTCCTCCGCTGCAGGCGTCCCGCAGGCAGCGCCGATGCGGCGATAGGCCGTGATCAGCGCAGAGCGCAGATCCTTGAACGCGGGCTGTTGCGCCGCCGTCGGCGTGATCGCCTGCGCGATCTGGTCGGCGAGCGCATTGCCCGCCTGCTCGGCTGCGGCGGTTTGCGCGCTGCAATCGGCCGCCGACGATTTCGCAGCGGTCTTGCGCGGCCGCGATGTGCCGCGCGGCGTCATCGCCGCGGAGAGGATGTCGTAGGACCCGTGCGTCCAGAAACCGTCTTGTGACCCGCGTGCGAAGGTGAAGTCGAACAGGTCGTCGGCTGCGGCTGGCCAGGCGAGGGCAGCGACCGGGATGGCGCGGGCGCTCGCGCCGGCGGCCTCCCGCGGTTTCTCACGCGGTTCGCGCGATCGCGTCGCCGCCGGCCGCGCGCGCGAACGGCGGTGCAGCAATCGGCCGCGGATGCCGAGATTGCGCATGATGCGCAGCGGCGCCGTCATCAGGCCGAAAATGTCTTGCGATTGTGCGCGCTTGGGAACGCTCGTCGTGGAGCCGGCGACGACCACCACAGCCAGGAGAGACAGCAGGCAGAATCGCCGCATCGCCCACTCCATTTTGCTTCCCCGGAGGTAACCATTCCTTCCGGCAAAAGTTCCCAGCGACTCAGCGCCCCAAATTCAAGCAGCGCATGATTTCGAGCCGCAATTTGGTCATTATGGCGGTCGACCTGTAGTTCTCCTGTTCAAAAATTCCGCACCCTGCGAAAGGTAGATGATGGCTCGGGCAAAGACCGCTTTGATCACGTTGTTCGTTGCATTGAACGCTGCGCCGGTGCTTGCGCAGACCACGCGTGCCGCCCCCGGAAATCCCATGCAGGGCACTCAGGCCGAGCAGAACGCCTGCGAGCGCGATGCCGTCCGATTTTGCCGCGACGCCGTGCCCGACACGTTCCGTGTCCTCGCGTGCCTGCAGGCTAATCACAAGAAGATCAGCAAGGCTTGCCGCGCGGTGCTCATCAGCCACGGGCAGCTCTAGACGCCGCGCGGGCCGCGCGGCGGACGCAGTCTCTAGCTGCTGCGGTAGGCCACGAACTTCGCGGCGGTGATCAGCGTCGCGGCGCGCGCGCCGAACGGCGCCAGCGCCGCCTCCGATTCCGCGACGAGCTCCGCGAGCTTCGCCTTGGCGCCGGCGACGCCGAGGATACGCACCATGGTCGCTTTGCCTGCGGCGGCGTCCTTGCCGGTCGATTTGCCCACTGTCGCCGCGTCGCCCTCGACGTCCAGCAGGTCGTCGGCGATCTGGAACGCCCGTCCGATGGCGACGCCGTAGCGGTCGAGCGCCTCGCGCTGGCCGGCGCTCGCGCGTCCCAACGTGGCGCCGGCGATGCATCCGAAGCGCAGCAGCGCGCCGGTCTTCATGGCCTGCAGCACGCGCACGTCGTCCTCTGAGAAACTCTTCGGCGCGCCCTCGAACCTGCCTTCTGCGGCGAGATCGAGCATCTGCCCGCCGGCCATGCCGCCGATGCCCGAGGCGCGCGCCAGCAGGTTCACGAGCTCGCTGCGCACGCCGGCGTCGGGATGAACCTGCGGCCGCGAGAGGATGTCGAACGCGAAGGTGAGGAGCGCGTCGCCGGTGAGGATCGCAGTGGCTTCGTCGAAGGCCTTGTGCGCGGTCGGGCGCCCGCGCCGCAGGTCGTCGTTGTCCATGGCCGGCAGGTCGTCATGCACGAGCGAATAGCAATGGATGCATTCGAGCGCGGCGCCCGCGAGCAGCCCCTGCGCGCGCGGCACATCGAACAGCGCCGCCGATTCCACCACCAGGAAAGGGCGGAAGCGCTTGCCGCCGCCCAGGCTGGCATAGCGCATGGCGTCGAGCAGGCGCTTGGGCCGCGCGATCTCGCCGGATTCGGGGCCAGCCGCAAGGAGGCCATCGAGCAGCGCCTCGGTCTCTTTCGCGACCGCGTCGAGGCGGGCCGTGAATGACGTGCTGAGGGCCGGATCGAGCATGGCGGAGGTCCTGAAAATGTGCCGCGGGCGTGCAGTCCGATGCACCAGCCCGTGACCCGGTGCAAGCCCGCGGCGGCGGATCGGCCGGCGCAGGCACCGGCGCAGCCCGGCCATGGGAGACGGCGGCCTTCCCAAAACGACCGAATTATCCCATCAACCTACTGAATTGTCGCACGTTTCTTGCCTGGGCAGATTTCCCATTTGGCTTGCCATGGGCTATGGTGCGGCCGGGTTCGCGATGGCCTGCCGTCGCGGATGTCCAATCCGTCACTCTATATATGCCGCCTCGATGGCGCTTTCGGCGCAACACCGCGCCTTCACGGTTCTTTCGGCATGGACCCATCCTTCATCGGCGCAATGGTGGCGGCAGCGGTCCTGGCCGTCTGGGTCTATCTGGCGCTGGGGCACGGGCGCTTCTGGCTGATGCGCCAGCGCGATCGGCGTGCAGGCGGGTCGCTGGCGGTCTGGCCGTCGGTGCTCGCCGTCGTCCCGGCCCGCGACGAGGCTGACTGCATCGCCCATAGCATCGCCTCGCTGCTGCAGCAGCAATATCCGGGGCGGTTTGGGGTGGTTCTGGTGGACGATCAGAGCCGCGACGGCACGGCGGACGTCGCTGCGGCCGCGGCCGCCGCGATCGGCGCATCCGAGCGGCTGACCGTGCTGCACGGCGCTCCCTTGGCGCCCGGCTGGACCGGCAAGCTGTGGGCGCAGCACCAGGGTGTCACGCACGCGCAGACGCTGGCACAGCCGCCCAACTACCTCCTCCTCACCGACGCCGACATCGTCCATGCTCCTGACACGGTCGCCTGGCTCGCCGCCCACGCCGAACGGAACGGATGCGTGCTGGTGTCGTTGATGGCGAAGCTGCGTTGCGAGAGCCTTGCCGAACGGCTGCTGATCCCCGCCTTCATCTATTTCTTTGCCATGCTTTATCCCTTTGCCTGGGTGAACGACCGCACCCGCCGCACAGCGGCGGCGGCGGGCGGTTGCATGCTGGTGCGCCATGACGCGCTGCGCGCCGCCGGCGGAGTGGCCGCGGTGCGCGGCGCGCTGATCGACGACTGCGCCATCGCCGGTCTGCTCAAGACCGTCGGGCCGATCTGGCTCGGGCTGACGCGCCGGGTCGAGAGCATCCGCCCGTATCCCGGATTCGCCGACATCGGCCGCATGGTGCAGCGCTCGGCCTATGCCCAGCTCCGTTACTCGTTCCTCATGCTGGTGCTCACCGTCGTCGCCATGAGCGCGGTGTTCATCGCGCCCGCGGTGTTCGCGCTGGCCGGCGCGGGGTTCGCACAGCTCGTTGGAGCCACCGCGTGGCTCCTGATGGCGATCACGTTCCAGCCGATCCTGCGGTTCTACGGGCTCTCGCCGCTTTACGGTCTGCTGCTGCCGCTGGTCGCTCTTCTCTACGTGCTGTTCACCTGCAATTCGGCGCTGCAATACGCGCGCGGGCGCGGCGGCCTGTGGAAGGGCCGCGCCCAGGCCAATCTGGGGCAGACGCCATGACCGACACCGCCGGCAAGCTCAGGTCGGGCAAGGGCCACCACGACGAGAATTTTCCCGTCGCATCGGTGCTGATCGCGCCGCGCCATCGCGCGCCGATTCTGGCGTTCTACAATTTCGTGCGCACGGCCGACGACATCGCCGATCATGCGCATCTCGCGCCGCAGGAAAAGCTCGCGCATCTCGATCAGCTCGAGGCCGACCTCAACGGCGCCGCCAATCACAACCGCGAGGCCGTTGCGCTGCGCGAGGCGCTGGCCGCCCGCGATCTGTCGCCGCGCCACGCCAAGGACCTGCTCACCGCGTTCCGCATGGACGTCACCAAGCTGCGCTACCAGACCTGGGACGACCTCATCGAGTATTGCTCCTATTCGGCCATGCCCGTCGGCCGCTTCGTGCTCGACGTGCACGGCGAGCCCACGTCCACCTGGCCGGCGTCGGACGCCCTCTGCGCCGCCCTGCAGATCATCAACCACCTGCAGGACTGCAAGAAGGACTACCTCGATCTCGATCGTGTCTATATTCCGCTCGACGCGCTCGCCGCGGACGGCCTGACGGTGGAGGCACTGAGCGCCTCGCAGGCGGCGCCGGCCCTGCGGCGCTGCCTGAGCATCCTCACCGAGCGCACGCAGCGGCTGCTGCGCAGCAGTGACGACCTCGCCGTCGAGGTGCATGACCTGCGGCTCGGGCTCGAGATCGCGGTGATCCAGCGGCTGGCATGGCGCCTGACCTCCGTGCTGCTGCGGCGCGACCCGCTCAGCGAGCGCGTGCATCTTGGCAAGGGCGCGGTCGCGGCACTCACGGCCGCCGCCGTCGCCGGGCGGCTCATTCGTTTCCCGCGCCGACACGCCGGCGCGCAACGGGCGGTGTGACGCGACCGATGAGTGCGCAGGAAGCCATATCCCTCGAGCAGCCGCCGGCGGCCCAGCGGGCCTTCGGCAGCTCGTTCTATCTCGGCATGCGCATCCTGCCGCGCGCCCAACGCGAGGCGATGTTCGAGATCTACGCGTTCTGCCGCGCCGTCGACGACATCGCCGACAGCACGCTTGCGCGCCCCGAGCGGCTGCGCCAGCTCGAGGCCTGGCGGCGCGACATCGACGCGATCTATGCCGGCACGCCGCCCGCGCCGCCCGCGCCGCTCGTCCGCCTCGCCGCCATCGCGCGCGCGTTCAGCCTCGAGCGGGCCGATTTCATCGCCGTGATCGACGGCATGGAGATGGACGCACTGGCCGACATCCGCGCGCCCGATACGGCGACGCTCGATCTCTACTGCGACCGCGTCGCCTGTGCCGTCGGGCGGCTGTCGGTCCGCGTGTTTGGTCTGCGCCATGACGAGGGACGCGCGCTCGCCGATCATCTCGGCCGCGCGCTGCAGCTCACCAACATCCTGCGCGACCTCGACGAGGACGCGGAGGTGGGGCGGCTCTATCTTCCGCGCGAAGCCTTGCAGGCAGCCGGCATCCTCACCGACGATCCCGCCGCCGTTCTGGCCCATCCGGCGCTGGCGCGCGCCTGCGCGCCCGTCATCGCGCGTGCGCACACGCACTTCGAGGAGGCCGACGCCATCATGGCGCGCTGCCCGCGCCGCGCCGCGCGCGCGCCGCGCATCATGTCCGCGGTCTACAAGATCATCCTCGCCGACATCGCCGCGCGCGGCTTCGCTCCGCCGCGGCCGCGCGTGCGCGTGAGCCGTGCGCGCCTCGTCTGGATCCTCCTGAGCAACGCGATCGTCTGATGGCCCGCACCGTCCACATCATCGGCGCCGGCATGGCCGGACTTGCCGCCGCGGTGCGGCTGGCCCGGGCGGGCGCCAAGGTCGTCGTGCACGAGGCCGCCAACCACGCCGGCGGGCGTTGCCGCTCGTACCACGATCCCGCCATCGACATGGTCATCGACAACGGCAACCATCTGGTGCTCTCGGGCAACCACGCCACGATGGGCTTCCTCGACGCGATCGGGTCACGCGGCGGGCTGCACGGGCCCGATCGGGCCGAGTTCTCGTTTGTCGATCTCGCGAACGACGAGCGCTGGACGCTGCGGCTTTCGGAAGGCCGCATTCCCTGGTGGATCTTCGACGAGTCGGCGCGCGTGCCCGGCACCCGCGCGCCCGACTATCTGCCGCTGGCCAGGCTGCTCTCGCCCCCTCTGCGTGCCACCGTCGGCGAGGTCATGGCCTGCGAAGGCCCGCTGTGGAACCGCTTCCTCGCGCCGCTCCTGCTGGCGGCGCTCAATACTGAACCCCGCCTCGGCTCGGCACGGCTGGCCGCCGGCGTGCTGCGCGAGACGATCACGCGCGGCGGGCGCGCCTGCCATCCGCTGATCGCGCATGGACTGTCCGCGGCCTTCATCGATCCGGCGCTGGCCTATATCGGATCAAGACGCGGCGAGGTGCGCCTCGGCCGGCGCCTGCGTGCCTTCGCATTCGATGCCGAGCGCGTGACGGCGCTCGACTTCGGCGAGGAAACCGTGCCGCTCGCCCCCGGCGATGCCGTGATCCTGGCCGTGCCGCCGACGGTGGCGGTCTCGCTGCTGCCCGGGCTGACCGCGCCGACCGAGTTCAACGGCATCGTCAACGCGCATTTCGCATACCGCCGTCCGCAGGCGGCGGCGCCCGCCATGCTCGGCGCCGTCGGCGGCCTCGTCGAGTGGCTGTTCGTCTTCCCCGACCGCCTGTCGGTGACCATCAGCGGCGCCAACCGCCTGATGGACGAGGAGCGCGATGGACTCGCGCGCAAGATTTGGTACGACGTGACCCGAATGCTGAACATGTCCGAGCCCCTGCCGCCGTGGCAGATCGTGCGCGAGCGCCGCGCGACCTTCTCCGCAACCCCCGCTCAGGATGCCTTGCGGCCGGAAGCGCGCACGCGCTGGCCCAATCTCATGCTTGCCGGTGACTGGATAGCGACGGGGCTGCCCGCAACCATCGAGGGCGCGGTCCGCTCAGGCAATCGCGCGGCGCAGCTCGTGGGTGAGCGGCCATGACGGCGCCTGAGCTCGACGGCGCGATCGCGCGCGCGACGGATGCGCTGCTGGCCTGCCAGCAGAGCGACGGCCACTGGGTGTTCGAGCTCGAGGCCGATGCCACGATTCCGGCCGAGTACATCCTGCTCAAGCATTATCTCGGCGATCCCGTCGATCCCGCTCTCGAGCGCAAGATCGGCGTCTATCTGCGCCGCATCCAGGGGGGGCACGGCGGCTGGCCGCTGTTCCATGAGGGCGAGTTCAACATCAGCGCGAGCGTGAAAGCCTATTTTGCGCTCAAGATGATCGGAGACCCGGTCGACGCGCCGCACATGGTGCGCGCGCGCGAAGCCATCCGCGCAAACGGCGGCGCCGAGGGCAGCAACGTGTTCACGCGCGTGCTGCTCGCGCTCTACGGCGTGATCGGGTGGCACGCGGTGCCGGCCATGCCGGTCGAGATCATGCTGCTGCCGCGCTGGTTTCCCTTCCATCTCTCGAAGGTGTCCTACTGGGCGCGCACCGTGATCGTGCCCTTGCTGGTGCTGCGCGCACTCAGGCCGCGCGCCCGCAATCCGCGCGGGATCGGCATCGACGAACTGTTCGTGCAGCCGCCGCAGCGGGTCGGCTTCGTACACCGGGCGCCGCACCAGAGCCGGTTCTGGTTCGCGCTGTTCCAGGCGATCGACATCGTCGTGCGCGGCGTCGAGCCGTTCTTCCCCAAGCGGAAGCGTCGGCGCGCCATCGATGCCGCGGTCGAGTTCGTCGTCACGCGCCTCAACGGCGAGGACGGGCTCGGCGCCATCTTCCCGGCCATGGCCAACACGGTGATGATGTTCGACCTGCTCGGCTATCCGGTCGATCATCCCGACGTGAAGCTGGCGCGCGCGTCGGTCGAGAAGCTGCTCGTGATCAAGGACGACGAGGCCTATTGCCAGCCGTGCGTCTCGCCGGTGTGGGACACGGCGCTCGCCTGCCACGCCCTGCTCGAGGTTGGCGGCGAGACGGCCGTGCGCCACGCCGTGAAGGGCCTCGACTGGCTCAAGCCGCTGCAGGTGCTCGACGTCGCCGGCGATTGGGCCGAGCAGCGGCCGAACGTGCGGCCGGGCGGCTGGGCGTTCCAGTACGCCAACGACTACTACCCCGACCTCGACGATACGGCGGTGGTCGTGATGGCCATGGACCGCGCCCGGCACACGCTGCATTCCAAGGACTACGACCACGCCATCGGCCGCGCGCGTGAGTGGATTGAGGGATTGCAGAGCAGGGGCGGCGGCTGGGCGGCGTTCGACGCCGACAACACCTATTCCTATCTCAACAACATCCCGTTCTCCGACCACGGCGCGCTGCTTGATCCGCCGACCTCCGATCTCACCGCGCGCTGCATGTCGATGCTGACCCAGCTCGGCGAGACGGTGGAGCGCAGCGACGCGCTGCGCCAGGCTCTGGAGTTCCTGCGCAAGGAGCAGCATCCGGAGGGAAGCTGGTACGGCCGCTGGGGCATGAACTACATCTACGGCACCTGGTCGGTGCTGTGCGCGCTCAACATGCTCGGCCTCGATCCGCAGACCCCGGAGATCCGCCGCGCCTCGAACTGGCTGGCCTCGATCCAGAACGATGACGGCGGCTGGGGCGAGGACGGCATGAGCTACAAGCTCGACTACCGCGGCTACGAGCCCGCGCCGAGCACGGCCTCACAGACCGCCTGGGCGCTGCTCGGCATGATGGCTGCCGGCGACGTCGATCACCCCGCCGTGGCGCGCGGCATCGCATATCTCACGCGCACCCAGAACGGCGAGGGCCTGTGGGACGAGGCGCGGTTCACCGCCACCGGGTTCCCGCGCGTGTTCTATCTGCGCTACCACGGCTATCCGAAGTTCTTCCCGCTGTGGGCGATGGCGCGTTATCGCAACCTCAAGGCCAGCAACGCACGGCGGCCCGCCTACGGGATGTGAGCGCGCGGGATGTGAGCGCGGGCGCCACGAACGAAAATGGCCGGGACATTGCCCGGCCATTGGAACCATGCTGACGCAATACGGCTAGCCCGAGGCGCGCTGCGGCTCGCGCTCCTTGACGGCGGGCTTGCTGGTGTGCATCTCGATCAGGCGCTCGCGTACCTGCTTCTCGAAGACGTATTGCGCCGGCCGCTGCTTGTCGAGCGGGATGTCCGGCGCCATCGGGCCCTCGGTCCGCACGCCGCGCAGTGCGACCATCGCCGCCTTGATCGGGTTCGACACGGCGTGGTTGACGGCGGTGGCCTCGAAGCCGCTGTGCACCATGCAGTCGGCGCACTTCTCGTAGTTGCCGGTGCCGTAGGCGTCCCAGTCGGTGCCTTCCATCAGTTCCTTGAAGGTCTTGGTGTAGCCCTCGCCGAGCAGGTAGCAGGGGCGCTGCCAGCCGAACACGGTGCGCGTCGGATTGCCCCACGGCGTGCAGTGGTAGGCCTGGTTGCCCGCGAGGAAGTCGAGGAACAGGCTCGACTGGCTGAACGACCACGCGCGACCGTTGCGGCCGAGCCGGAAGATGTCGCGGAACAGTTCCTTGGTGCGGGTGCGGTTGAGGAAGTGCTGCTGGTCGGGCGCCCGCTCATAGGCGTAGCCCGGCGACACTGTGATGCCGTCGACCCCCATGGGCCCGAGGCTGTCGAAGAAGGCCGCGACCTGCTCCGGCTTTGCGGTGTTGTAGAGCGTGCAGTTGATGTTGACGCGGAAGCCGCGCGCCTTGGCTTCCTTGATGGCCTCCACGGCGCGATCATAGACGCCGTCCTGGCAGACCGCGTGATCGTGCATCTCCCGGTCGCCGTCGAGATGGACGGACCACACGAAGAACGGGCTCGGCTCGTACTTGCTGAGGTTCTTCTTGAGCAGCAGCGCGTTGGTGCACAGGTAGACGAACTTGCGCCGCGCGATGATGCCCTTGACGATCTGCGGCAGTTCCTTGTGCAGCAGCGGCTCGCCGCCGGCGATCGACACCACCGGCGCCCCGCACTCGTCGACCGCCGCCAGCGCGTCGGCCACCGAGATGCGCTTGTTGAGGATCTCGTCGGGATAATCGATCTTGCCGCAGCCCGCGCAGGCGAGGTTGCAGCGGAACAGCGGTTCCAGCATCAGCACGAGCGGATAGCGCTTGCGGCCCATCAGCCGCTGTCGCATCACGTAAGCGCCGACCAGCGCTTTCTGCAGCAGAGGAATTCCCACGATCGATTCCTATGGTTGGGGCGCGGTCGCCCGAATTTTGCGCGAGCCGGTGAGGGGGTCGGCGAGTTCCGCCGGCATGCGGAATTCGACCGCCTCGACCCGGCCGTCCAGGGTCTCGACGTCCACGGGACCGAACCGCCGCAGCGATTCGATCACATGCTTCACCAGCACTTCCGGCGCCGAAGCCCCGGCGGTCAGTCCCACGACGCTCACGTCCGTGAACCACTCCGGTTTCAACTCGTTGCCGTCCGCGATCAGATAGCTGGGCTTGCTGGCCTCTTGCCCGATCTCGCGCAACCGGTTGGAATTAGAACTGTTCTCGGCTCCGACCACGAGAATGACGTCGGCCACCTTGCATAGTTCACGAACGGCGGCTTGTCGATTCTGCGTGGCATAGCAGATGTCTTTGGTTTCCGGCCCGATGATGTCGGAAAAGCGACGCTGAAGCGCGGCGATAATACCCTTGGTGTCGTCCACGCTCAATGTCGTCTGGGTGACATAGGCAACCGGGGCGTCGGAGGGGATGGTCAGGGTGTCCACGTCCTTTTCCGTCTGCACCAGGACCACCGGTCCGGCGATCTGCCCACGGGTGCCCTCCACCTCCGGGTGGCCCTCGTGGCCGATCAGGATGAGCGTGCGGCCCTGGGCCACGTAGCGGCGGCCGTGGTTGTGGACCTTGGTGACGAGCGGGCAGGTGGCGTCGAGCACGCGCAACCCGCGGTCCTGCGCCGCGGCCTCGACGTCCTGGGGCACCCCATGGGCGCTGAACACGGTGTGGGCGTTCGCAGGCACGTCGGCTAGGTCCTCCACGAACTTCACGCCCTTCGCCTTGAGGCGCTCCACCACGTACTTGTTGTGCACGATCTCGTGGCGCACGTAGATCGGCGGGCCGTACTTCTCGAGCGCGCGCTCGACGATCTCGATCGCGCGCACGACACCGGCGCAGAACCCGCGAGGCTGGGCGAGGATGACTTTCATGGAGCTTCCCTGCGTCCGGTTCACGCGCGCAGCGGCTTCGCCGCGGGCATGTCGCGGCCGAGCACCTCGAACACCCGGGTGACGATGGCCTTGGCGTCGAGCCCGGCGCGCGCATACATCGCCGCCGGCGTGTCCTGGTCGATGAAGATGTCGGGCAGCACCATCGAGCGCACGCGCAGGCCATGGTCGAGCAGGCCGCGCTCGGCGAGTGTGTGCATCACGTGCGAGCCGAACCCGCCGATCGAGCCTTCCTCGATGGTGATCAGCACCTCGTGCTCGCGCGCGATCCGCGTCACGAGGTCGACGTCGAGCGGCTTGGCGAACCGGGCGTCCGCCACGGTGGTCGAGAGGCCATAGACGGCGAGCTCGTCTGCCGCCTTCAGGCATTCGGTCAGGCGCGTGCCGAGCGAGAGCAGAGCGATCGAGTTGCCCTCGCGCACGATGCGGCCCCTGCCGATCTCCAGCGGCTTGCCCGCGTCGGGCAGCGGCACGCCGACGCCTTCGCCGCGCGGATAGCGCAGCGCCGACGGCGCATCGTCGATCGCCGCGGCGGTCGCGACCATGTGCACCAGCTCGGCTTCGTCGGCCGCAGCCATGATGATCATGTGGGGCAGGCAGCCGAGGAACGCGACGTCGAACGAACCCGCGTGGGTCGGCCCGTCGGCGCCCACGAGGCCGGCGCGGTCCATCGCAAAGCGCACCGGCAGCTTCTGGATGGCGACGTCGTGCACGACCTGATCGTACGCGCGTTGCAGGAAGGTCGAATAGATCGCGCAGAACGGCTTGTAGCCCTCGGTGGCGAGGCCGGCCGCGAACGTCACTGCGTGCTGCTCGGCGATGCCGACGTCGAAGGTCCGTTCGGGAAATGCCTTGCCGAAGATGTCGATGCCGGTGCCGGAGGGCATGGCCGCGGTGATGCCGACGATGCGGTCGTCCCTGCTGGCTTCCTTGACCAGCGCGTCGCCGAACACCTTGGTGTAGCTCGGCGCCTGCGCCTGCGCCTTCACCTGCTTGCCGGTGATGACGTCGAACTTGACGACGCCGTGGTACTTGTCGGCGGCCGCCTCGGCGGGCGCGTAGCCCTTGCCCTTCTGGGTGACGACATGCACCAGGATGGGCCCGTTCTGCGCGTCGCGCACGTTGCGCAGCACCGGCAGCAGGTGATCGAGGTTGTGCCCGTCGATCGGGCCGACATAGAGGAAGCCGAGCTCGTCGAACAGCGTGCCGCCCGAGAGGAACCCGCGCGCCATTGCTTCCGCCTGCAGGGCGCGGCGCTCGATGCCCTTGGGCAGGTGCTTTGCGAACTGCTTGCCGATCTCGCGCAGCGACAGATAGGCCTTGCCGGAGATCGCGCGCGCCAGATACGCCGACATCGCGCCCACGGGCGGGGCGATCGACATGTCGTTGTCGTTGAGGATCACGATCAGGCGCGTGTTCATGCCGCCGGCGTTGTTCATCGCCTCGTAAGCCATGCCGGCCGAGAGAGCGCCGTCGCCGATCACGCAGATTACGTTGTTCTGCCGGCCCTCGAGGTCGCGCGCGACGGCCATGCCGAGGCCCGCGGAGATCGAGGTCGATGCGTGCGCCGCGCCGAACGGATCGTAGTCGCTCTCGGCGCGCTTGGTGAATCCGGACAGGCCGCCGCCCTGGCGCAGGGTGCGGATGCGGTCGCGCCGGCCGGTCAGAATCTTGTGAGGATAGGCCTGGTGGCCCACATCCCAAATCAACCTGTCATGCGGCGTGTCGAAGATGTAATGAAGGGCCACCGTGAGCTCGATCACGCCCAGCCCGGCCCCGAGGTGGCCGCCGGTATGGGACACCGCGTTGATCGTCTCCTCGCGCAGTTCCCGTGCAACCTCGTGCAGGTCGGCCTCGTTGAACTGCCGGAGATCGCGCGGATCGTTAATGCGGTGTAAGAGGCGACGGGGGTTTCGGGTGCTATCGTCTGACATGGATACTCTTACTCCCCTCGATCGCGGGTTGTTCCACCATAAGTTGCTGTCCGATCAAATGTCGGCTGCCAATAGGCCTACATTGATTTAAGAAAGCGGCACCGTTGCCGATGAAACGTGGGCCGGTGAAATTTGGCGGTCGATCAACGGGTTAGACCTAATCTGGACATAGAGTTGCGGCTTATCGGCCTGTCGCTGGTAACGCCGGAACGGCGCATTGGTTCTATATAGACGTCGAATATCCATGAAGATCATCACGGTAGCGGTCGTTCAACTCATAAAGCTGTGTACGCGGCAGGCCTGGGCGGTCATCGCCTTATCGGTCGTCCTGACGGGGCTGTCGGCGGGTTACGCCGCACGGAATTTCGCGATCAACACCGACATCAGCCGGCTGATTGCGTCCGACCTGCCGTGGCGCCAGCGCGAGCTCGCAGTCGACGCTTTGTTCCCGCAGTTCGACACGATCGCGGTAGTCGTGGAGGCGCCGACGCCCGAACTGGCCAGCCAGGCGACGGCCGCGCTGGTGCGGCGTATGCATCAGCAAAGCAACCTGTTCCGCTCGATCACGCTGCCGGGCGGCGGCGAATTTTTCGCGCGCAACGGCCTTTTGTTCCAGGACCACGATCAGCTCAAGCAGACGCTCGATGCGCTGGTCGCGGCCGAGCCGTTGATTCAGGTGCTCGCCAGCGATCCGTCGCTGCGCGGCATCACCCAGACCATGTCGTTCGGGTTGATGGGTGTGCAGCAGGGCCGCCTGCAGCTCGACGCCATGGCGGGCGCGCTCAACATGGCGGCGCAGACCAGCGAGCGCGTGCTCGCCGGCGAGCCTGCCAGTTTCTCGTGGCGCAACCTCGTCGCGGGCCGCGCCGCCGAACCCAACGAGCTGCGCCAGATCATCGTCGTGCGACCCGTGCTCGACTACTCGGCGCTCGAGCCGGGCAAGGCCGCGAGCGACGCCATCCGCCAAGCTGCGGCCGACCTCAACCTCGCGCAGGGCATGCAGGCCACCGTGCGCCTCACCGGGCCGGTGCCCATGGCGGACGAGGAGTTCGCCACCATCAAGGAGAATGCCGTTCCGCACGGCATCGCCACCATCCTCATCGTGCTGTTCATCCTCTGGCGCGCGCTCGGCTCGGGCCGCACCATCGTCGCGGTGTTCGCCAGCCTGATCGTGGGCCTCGCCGTCACCGCGGCAGTCGGCCTGCTGATGGTCGGCACGCTCAACCTCATCTCGGTGTACTTCGCCGTGCTGTTCGTCGGTCTCGGCGTCGATTTCGGCATCCAGTTCGCGGTGCGCTACCGCTCGGAGCGCCACCGCGTCGGCGACCTGAAGGAATCGTTGCTGCAGACCGGACGCTACATCGCCGCGCCGCTCACGCTCGCCGCGCTCGCCACCGCCGCCGGATTCCTGTCGTTCCTGCCGACGGATTATCGCGGGGTGTCCGAGCTCGGCCTGATCGCGGGCGTCGGCATGCTGATCGCCTTCGCGACCAGCGTGACGCTGCTGCCCGCCCTGCTGGCGGTGCTCAAGCCGCCGGGCGAGCCCGAGGCGCTCGGCTATCCCGCGCTTGCGCCGATCGACCGCTTCCTCGACCGACGCCGCATCGCGGTGCTGACCGTCACGCTGCTTGTCATCATCGCCGGCCTGCCGCTGCTCGCCTGGCTGCGCTTCGACTTCAATCCGATCAACCTGCGCAGTCCCAAGGTCGAGTCGGTCGCAACGTTCCTCGACCTGCGCAACGACCCGTCCGGCAACGTCAACGCCAGCGAAGTGCTCACCGCCACGCTCGACGACGCCGAGAAGGCCGCGGCGCGGCTGCGCGAGGTGCCGCAGGTGTCGCGCGCGATCACGCTCAACACGTTCGTGCCGCAGGACCAGGACCGCAAGCTGCAGCTCATCCAGACCGCGGCGGGCGAGCTCGGTCCCGCGCTCAATCCCGACGAGGCGACGCCGCCGCCGACCGACGCCGAGAACGTCGCGGCGCTCAACACCGCGGCGCAGACGCTCACGCGCACCGCAGGCAACGCGACCGGCCCGGGCGCGGACGCCGCCAAGCGGCTGGCCACGGCGCTCACCGCCCTGGCGTCGGCGCAGCCCGACGTGCGCGCGCGCGCGCAAGCCGCGTTCGTGCCGCCGCTCAAGACGGCGCTCGACGAGTTGCGCGGCCTGCTGAGCGCGCAGCGCGTCACCCTCGACACGCTGCCGGCCGACCTCAAGCGGGAGTGGGTCGCGGCCGACGGGCGTGCGCGCGTGCAGATCACGCCCAAGGGCAACGCCAACGACACCGAGGCGCTGCGCGAGTTCGCCGAGGCCGTGCTCAAGGTCGAGCCCACGGCCATCTCCGGGCCGATCTCGATCCTGGAATCGAGCCGCACCATCGTGCGCGCGTTCTTCGAGGCCGGCGCCTGGGCGCTCGTCTCGATCACGCTGCTGCTGTGGCTGACGCTGCGCCGCATCACCGACGTGCTGCTGACGCTGATCCCGCTGCTGCTGGCGGGCGTCGTCACCCTCGAGATCTGCGTCTTGATCGACCTGCCGATGAACTTCGCCAACATCATCGCGCTGCCGCTGCTGCTGGGCGTCGGCGTGGCCTTCAAGATCTATTACATCATGGCCTGGCGCGAGGGGCAGACCAACCTGCTGCAGTCCGTGCTCACGCGCGCGGTGATGTTCTCGGCGGCAACCACGGCCACCGCCTTCGGCAGCCTGTGGCTGTCGAGCCACCCCGGCACGTCGAGCATGGGCAAGCTGCTGGCGCTCTCGCTGGTGTGCACGCTCGCCGCCGCCGCGCTGTTCCAGCCGATCCTGATGGGCAAGCCGCGCCAGTTGCAGGCACCGCCCGAGGTGAAGTGACGCTCGTCTGAGGGATTGGCCGTCCGGGTGTTCGTGCCTCGCGGTGAGGGCAGGCCAGGCGGACCGGCGCGGAGGCTTATCGCCGCAGCGTGCCGTTCGGGGGTGTGCCTTGCGCGCGCGGGGCGCTCTGCACGCCGCCACCCTGGGTGCGCGCCTTGCGCTGCACGGGCGCGGGCTTGGCCGCTTCCTTCTGCGGATACACCGAAGGGTCGAGCTCGGCGTAGGCGGTCTCGGGCAGGCGTTGCCACACCTGGTCGCGCCCCAGCAGCGAAATGCCGAGATAGCCGCGCACGGTCAGCGTCTGCCCGTCGGGAGAGAGCCGCATCAGCGCCCGGTACACCGTGCCGTCGCGCGGGTCGAGGATGCGCCCGTCCTCGTATTTGAGGCCGTCGCGCTTCATGTTCGTGATGATGGTCAGGCCGAGCCACGGCGCGCCGCGCTGCTCACCCTCGCAATGCTCGCACACCGGGTTGGGAGGGTCCCCCGGCTGCGAGAACATCTTGGCGATCTTGCCCTCGTAGAGGCCGTTGCGCTCGCCGATCAGGAACCAGCCCTGCGACTGGCCGGTCTGGTCGTCGATCTGCTGCCACAGGCCCGCGGCGGTCGGCTGCTCGGTCTGGGCCGGCGCCGCCGGCGGGGGCGCCATCTGCGCGGATGCCGGCATTGCAAGCATGAGCATCGCCGCGCCCGCAAGCCAGGCCGATCGCCTCGTCATTACCAATTGCTTCATGCGCATCATCCAAACCGCATTCGATGATGCGGCAAACTGCAAACGCAATATGGTGATTTTGCGGGGTCGGCGCCGCTCTGTCTCTGAACAAGATTGGCCATATTGCAATTGCCGCGAGGGTACTAAGCTACGAAGCTCGGGTCCATGCCGGTGGGCGGGTAGAGGGCAAATGTCTCAGGCAGGTCTCCAGCCGTTCGACGTGGCGATGATGCGGCGCTGCATTGAACTTTCCAGGGCGGCCGCGCGGGCGGGCGAGATTCCCTTCGCCAGCCTGATCTGCCGGGACGGGGAGGTGGTGGCCGAGGCGACCAACCGCGTCGTGCGCGATCAGGACGTGACGCGCCATGCCGAGATCATCGCGCTCGGTCAGGCGCAGCAGGTGCTCGGCAGCCGCGTGCTCGCCGGCTGCACGCTCTATTCCAATGTCGAGCCCTGTCCGATGTGCGCCTTTCCGGTGCGCGAGGCGCAGGTCGCCCGCGTGGTGTTCGCGCTGCGCTCGCCGCTCATGGGCGGATTCTCGAAGTGGAACATCCTGCGCGACCCGGAGCTCTCCAGCGTGATGCCGGAAGCCTTCGGCAGCGTGCCGGAAGTGGTGGTGGGGCTGCTCGCGCGCGAGGCCGAGAAGGTGTGGATCAAGTGGAACCCGATCGCCTGGACCGTCATCCGCTACCGCGGCTGTTTCGATCCCTCGCCGCTGGAAACGTCCGCGGAGGTTCCGCTCGAGCGCTTCGCGCCGGTGCGCGGACGCAACTTCTTTAGGCAGTTGCTCGCCATCCATCGCTGAGCCGGCGAGGGCCCGTCCGCTCGGCTGAACGGCCGCCCGGCGGGATTTCGGACGGCGCGTCACGCAATCCGGACGCCGGATCATTGAGCCGCTGTGCGCGTCATTCCAGTTTCGGCACGCGAGAATGGTCAGGCCGGCCCCCGTTTTCCCGGTCTGACCGGCTCCATCACAAGCTGCGAGGCGCGTCGATCATGAGAAGCTCAGCCGTCAAGTGCCAACCCGTTGCCGCTCCCGCCGGGGTGCCCGACCTCGCCGCGCTCAAGTTCAAGCAGCAGGTCGCCTGGTCGTCCGGCGACTACGCCGTGATCGGTACGTCGCTGCAAATCGTCGGCGAGCAATTGTGCGAGGCGCTTGACCTGCGCGCCGGCGCGACAGTGCTCGACGTCGCCGCCGGCAACGGCAACGCCAGCCTGGCCGCGGCGCGCCGCTGGTGCGACGTGGTCTCGACCGACTACGTCCCGGCCTTGCTCGACAAGGCGCGCGCACGCGCCCGGGCCGAGGATCTCGGCATCGACTTCAGGACGGCGGACGCCGAAGCCCTGCCGTTCGAGGACGGGCGCTTCGACGCCGTGCTGTCGACCTTTGGGGTCATGTTCACGCCCGACCAGGACAAGGCCGCCGCCGAGATGCTGCGCGTCTGCCGGCGCGGCGGGCGGATCGGCCTCGCCAACTGGACGCCGGGCGGCTTCGTCGGACAGATGTTCAAGATTCTGGGCTGGCATCTGCCGCCGCCCGCCGGAGTCCGGTCGCCGGCGCTCTGGGGCACGCGCGAACGGCTGGCGGAACTCTTCGGCGGCCGCGGCACGATCGACGCGAAGGCGCGCCAGTTCGTGTTCCGCTATCGCTCGGCCGACCACTTCCTGCACGTGTTCAACGCCTACTACGGCCCCGTGCTTAAGGCCTTCGACGCGCTCGATCCCGCCGGCCAGGAAAGCCTGCGGCGCGACCTGATCGCGCTGATCTCCGGCATGAACCGGGCGACCGACGGCACGATGGCCGTGCCAGGCGAGTATCTCGAAGTCATCGTCGAGAAGCACTAGGCGCGCCGGGCGCGGCGCTACTCCGCTCGCATCCGGCGCCGCCATGTGGCCGGCGGCACGCCGATCATCTTCTTGAAGGCGCGGCTGAACGCCGCCTCGGATTCGTAGCCGATCTCCGCGGCGATCCCCGCCAGGTTGACGTTGCCGCGCGTGAGCAGCTCGGCGGCGATCTGCATGCGCCAGCGCGCGAGGTAGTGCATCGGCGGGGTGCCGACGAGCGCGGCGAAGCGCTCGGCCAGCACCGAGCGCGATTGGCCGACCTGGTGGGCCAGCTCCTCGATCGTCCAGTCGCGCGCGGGCTCGGCATGCATCAGCGACAGCGCCTTGCCGACCGAAGGATCGCGCAGCCCGGCCAGCCAGCCGGCCTTCTGCGGAGGCAGCGCCTCGAGGTAGCCGCGCAGCACGTCGATGAACATCAGCTCGCTCATCTTCGTGAGGACGGTCTCGCCGCCGGCGCGCTTCTCGGCCGCCTCCGCCACCGCGAAGCGGATGAACTGGCCGAGCCAGCCCTGGCCGTTGTTGCGCGGATCGCCCGCCTTGATCACCGCCGGCAGCGAGCCGAGCAGCGGATTGAACGGACGCGCGTCGCAGGCGAGATAGCCGCAGACGAGCGCCGCCGAGGTCCCGCCCTCATCGCCGCAGTTGATGCGGAACGGCATCTGCGCGGCCGCGGCGAGCCGGACCACGTCGGTGCTGGGCGGCTCCGCGCCCAGATCGGGACGGCTCGACATGACGTGCGGGTCGGCGTTGGTGAAGATGATCACCTCGCCCGCCTCGAGCGCGATCGGCTCGCCGCCTGCGAGTCGTCCGTAGCAGCGGCCCGCCGTCACGACGTGGTAGGCGATCAGGTGATCCGCGCCCGGCAGGATGAACGGGAGGATCACGTCGCGCGGCGGCGAGGCGACTGCCCACGGCTCCTGCGCGGCGACGTCGAAGAAGGCCGCGCCCGTGAGGCGCACCGTCTTCAGCACGTCGGACAGGACATCCGCACCCATTCGGCCCTCGCCTCGCGCGCTCATCGGCTTGGAGGCGACCGGGACGCAATTCCGGACGCGATGTCAAGCGATGCAGACGCCGTGTCATTCAACCGGCGGCCGGGAAGCGGCTAACAACTGCGCGACGGCCGGCGCCATGGGCGGCGCAGGCGCAAGTCATATCAGAAAAGGATCGATGAATGACAATGCACAAGGGTCGATGCTTCTGCGGCGCCGTGGAGATCGAGGCCAGCGGAGGGCCGGAAGCCATGGGTTATTGCCATTGCGAGTCGTGCCGGTCCTGGTCGGCCGGCCCGGTGAATGCGTTCACGTTGTGGAAGCCGGACAGTGTGAAGGTCACCAAGGGCGCCGACCAGATCGGCCGCTTCATGAAGACCAAGGCGAGCCAGCGCATGTTCTGCAAGCAATGCGGCGGGCACGTGATGACCGACCACCCGCTGCTCGGCCTCGTCGACGTCTATGCCGCGACGCTTCCTTCGCTCGCCTTCAGCCCGGCCGTGCACGTCAACTATGCCGAGACGGTGCTGCCGATGAAGGACGGGCTGCCGAAGCTCAAGGACTTCCCCGCTGAAATGGGCGGCTCCGGCGCCATCCTGCCCGAGTAGCCCCGCGAACCGCACGCCGGCCCGGCGGTGCCGCGCCGGCTCCCGCGACGGCCTCGATTCCCTCGTCGCCGCCCGATGCCGCGCGTGCGGTCCCGCTCCCACACCAGCAAGGAAACCACGATGGACATAGCCAAGTTTCGAGACCTCCAGGAGCCGATCAGGGCGCGGTATCGTCGCGATGCCGCGGCCGCCGTTCTCACCCTCACGGCCACGGGCACCGCGGACGACGCGACCGTCACCTGCAAGGTCGACACCGGCCGCGGACCCGCGATCGCCGGCATCCACCCGAAGTGCGGCGGCTCCGGCCTGGAGCTGTGTTCGGGCGACCTGCTGCTGGAGGCGCTCGTCGCCTGCGCCGGCGTCTCGCTCAAGGCGGCAGCGGCCGTGCTCGACATTCCCGTCGCATCCGCGCGCGTGTTCGCCGAGGGCGACGTCGACCTGCGCGGCACGCTCGGGATCAGCGACGCCGTGCCGGTCGGCTTCAAGGAGATCCGCCTGCGCTTCGAGCTCGACACCGACGCGGCGCCCGACCGGCTTGCCGAATTGCTGGCGGTGACCGAGCGCTACTGCGTGATCTTCCAGACCATCCAGAAAAGCCCGCGGACGGCGGTGAAGATCGGCCGGATGTGAAGCGCGCGTCGACGCCAGCAAGCGCCAGGCGCCTCGCTGCCGTCTCGCGGTCGGGCGAGAACGATCCCCCCGGCCGGCACGGCTGGCGTTCTCGGAAATCTCCGTGCGCGCAAGCCCGCCTTCCTTGCGTACCAGCGCGGTGGCCTGCCGCACGCCATCGCTGAAAATGTCGGGAAGCGAACGGAAATGGGGCGCCGGCATGTTCCGGCGGTACCGTCCGTCACGCTCAGTTCACACTCCCTCGACATTCCCTGGCGCAGCGGAACATCGCTCCCCGTGGGGGGTTGAGCGCATGGCCGCAGGTGGAAGCGATTGAGGTTGTTGACCTAAATCCTCTCGTCCACGTCGTTTCCGCGCGGTCCATCCTGTACCGCCAGCCATCCTGCGAGACACCCTCTTGCGCGAAGCGTCCTCCGTCCCGACCGCAGCCTCCCGTCCGATCGCCCTCGGCTTCGAGCGCATCGGTCTCGTGGCGCTGCGGTTCACCGGCCTGGTCGGTCTCGTTGTGGCGGTGCTCGCGCTGGCCGCCGTGTTCGGGCTGGAGCGCATCAAGGTCGATGACTCGCTCAGCCAGCTCTTTCGCGCGGACACGCCTGAGTTCCGCACCTACGAGGAGGTCACGCGCCGCTTCCCCTCGAGCGAGTTCGATGTCTTCGTCGTCGTCGAGGGCAAGTCCCTGCTCACGCGCGAGGCGCTGGAGAAGCTGCGCGATTTCGTCACCGACGTGCAGCTCGTCGAGGGCACGCGCGGGCTGATCTCGCTGTTCTCGGCGCGCCAGCCGCCGGTCGGCGATGCGCTGCCGGCGCCGCTCTTCCCCGAGACGCTGCCGCAAGGCGCCGCCTTCGACAAGCTGATCGAGAACGTGAAGTCGAACGAGATCATCCGCGGCAAGCTCCTGTCCGAGGACGGACAGCTCGCCCTGATCGTGCTGGCGCTCGAACCCGATGTCGTGCGCAGCAACGCCCTCGGACACACCGTCGAGGAAATCCGCAGGACCGCCGCCGAGGATCTCGAAGGCTCCGGGCTCACCGCGCGGCTCACCGGCGTCCCGGTGATGCAGCTCGAGATCCGCAACGCGGTCGAGCGCGACCGGCTGCTCTACAATTCCTTCGGCTTCCTTGCCGGCGGCCTCATCGCCATCATCTTCTTCCGCCGCGTGTCCTTCATGCTGATCGCGGCGGCCCCGCCGCTGCTCGCCATCGTGCTCGCGCTCGGCGCGCTCGGCTGGCTCGACTTCCGCCTCAACATGTTCCTCAACGTGATGACGCCGCTGATCATGGTGATCAGCTTCTCCGATTCCATGCAGCTCACCTTCGCTGCCCGCGACCGCCTGGTCGAGGGCCAGAGCAAGCGCGAGGCGTTCCGCGGGGCCATCCTGAGCGTGGGGCCAGCCTGCGTGCTCACGCACGCCACGGCCGCCCTGTCGTTCATCGCGCTGCAGTTCTCCGAATCCGATCTCATCCGCACCTTCGGCCAGGCCGGCCTCATCGCGACGGTGATCGCGCTGGTGGCCGTGCTGGTGCTGGTGCCGTTCCTCGGCATGCTGCTGGTGCGCGACGAGGCGGCGGTGCGCGACGCCGTGCGCGGGCACGATCTGCCGGTGGCCATGCTGCGGCGGTTCTGCTCCTGGATCGCGGTGAAGATGGTGCGGCGGCCGGGCCTCTACACGCTCATCGACGTGCTCATCGTGGCGGCGCTGGCGGTCGCCTATGCCCAGCTCCAGCCGCGCTACCGCCTCGCCGATCAGGTGCCCGACCGCGACCAGGCCGTCGCCGCCGGCGAGCGGCTCGACGCCAAGCTCGCCGGCGCAAATCCGGTCGACGTCTATATCCGCTTTCCCGCGGGCCAGTCGCTCTATTCCCCGCAGACCCTCGCCGTGATCGACGAGGTGCATGCCGCCGTCGAGAAGCAGGCCGGCGTCGGCAACGTGTGGTCGCTCGAAACCCTGCGCCACTGGCTTGCCGACCGCGCCGGCAGGACGGACGTCGCCACCCTCAAGCAATACGTCGACCTGCTCCCGCAGCAGATCACTCGCCGCTTCATCTCCAAGGAACAGAACGCCGTGATCGTCAGCGGCCGCATCCCGGACGTCGACGCCAGCGCACTGCTTCCGATCGTGCATCAGCTCGAGGCCGCCATGCGCCACATCGCGGCGCGCCATCCGGGCTACGACATCTCGGTCACGGGCCTGTCTGCGATCGCCGCGCGCAACAGCGCGCTGATGATCGGCAAGCTCAACCGCGGCCTGACCGTCGAGATCGTCTTCGTCGCCGCTTTCATCGGCCTCGCCTTCGGGTCGGTGGTGGTGATGCTCGCGAGCATCCTGCCCGCCGTGCTTCCCGTCGTGCTCTCGGGCACGGCGCTCTGGATCACCGGGCAGGGGCTGCAGTTCGCCAGCGTGGTCGCGCTCATCGTCTCGTTCGGCCTCGGCCTGAGCGCCACCATTCACTTCCTCAACCGTCTGCGGCTGGAGGGCGGCGCGACCGACGATCCGCGCCTCGCGGTGGAGCGCGCCACGGTCCTGATGGGGCCGCCGCTGATCCTCACCTCCGTGGTTCTGGCCTGCGGCCTTGTGGTCACGGTGTTCTCCGATCTGCCCTCGCTGCGGCTGTTCGGGTGGCTCAGCGCCTTCGCCATGCTGGCCGCGCTCGCCGCGGACCTTCTGGTGCTGCGGCCCACCATCATGTTCCTGTGGCAGGTCGCGCAGCGCTTGAAGCGCCGCCGCGTCGGAGAGGTCGGGGCGGCGGAGTAGCGCCGCTATCCGTGCCGCGTGAGCTGAATCGTCGCGCCCGTGATGTCGGCCTGACTTTCCGGATGGATCGTGACCGACTGGCGATTGCCGCTGGTCGTGAGCGTCAGCCCCACCGAGAAGGTCGGGCTGGTGGCGCGCACCTGGATGCGTCCGCCGGCGGCGCGGCCGGAGAGGGTGCCGCCGATGTTGCGCGTGGCCTCGCTCCAGTTGCCGACCAACGTGCCGCCGTTGCTCTGCACGTTGCTCTGGAGCTGGAAGTTATAGCTGTCGCTCGCGCAGCGCAGGGTCTGCTGCACCGCCGTGCCGCCGCCGCCGACCGCGTACTGTGCGCGGCAGCGCAGCCGCTCGCTGCGCCCGTCGGCGAAGGAGATGCGCCCGCTGCCGCTCCACGCGCCGGCGAATTTCGCGAAGGGGGCGGACTGCGCCGATGCGGTCGCGGTGGCGGCGACCAGCAGGACGGCCGCCGCGACCGCGGTGGCGCGCGCGCGGGCCGTCAAACTTGCGCGGCATTTCGACAAATTGCTCGACAGGGGCATGGGGGACATCCGTTGCGTTGGCGAGATCATCCGGAGGACCTGGCCAAAATGGGCGCTGACTGGCCCTGTCGGTCCGTCGATCTTGCGCAAATGACCGTTTTCGGCGTCCGCACGGCGGTCGCCATCGCCTCAACGCGCGCCGCAGCCCGCCGGGCACGCCGGTTCGCGCGGCAGAACGCGATACCCGCTCAAAAATTCGAGAGCGGGGAGGAATCCTCGCGAAACGCCGCTTATGTGATTTGCGTCAATGCGGCGGCAATCCGCTACGGCACAATACGGCAAGATCACAAGGAACCGCATCGTCAACAAAGCTTTGACTGTCGCGGAATAACAAGTCCGATAACAGGGGCCTTTCATGTTCCGAATGTCGATCCTCGCCGTTTCGGCGATCGTGGCCATGAGCGCGGCCGCGGACGCGCGTCCGCAAACGAGCGGAAAGACCGATCAGGCGCATCAGGCACGCGTGCAGGCGCAGAGCGCGCCGCGCCTCGCCGCCAAGGCTGCCGACCGGCAGGTGCTCAAATCCGCCCTCTACATCGAGGCGACCAAGCTCGGCGCCGCCGGCAAGTATCAGCGTGCCGCGAAGCATCTCGACCGGGTCGTCGCGAAGTTCCCGACGTCTCCGGTGGCGCTCTACACGCGCGCGCTGGCCTACCACAACCTCGGCAACAATGATCTTGCCGTGCGCGACACCACCCGTGCGCTCGCGCTCGATCCGACCAGCGCCAACAGCTATTTCGTGCGCGGCGCCGCCTTGCAGGGCAAGGGCGACTTCGACGGCGCCATCCGCGACTATGGCCAGGTCGTGGCGCTCGTGCCGGATCACGAGAGCGCCTACCTCGCCATGGGCACCGCCTACTTCAGCCTCGAGGCCTACGACCATGCCGTCGCCAGCTTCGACAAGGCGATCGAACTGAACAAGACGGAGCCGACGTATTACCTGCTGCGCGGTCTGTCGTACCGCGAGGATGGGAAGTCGGCCCGCGCCATCGCCGATCTGCAGGAGGCGCTGCGGCTCGATCCCAAGAACGAGCAGGCCACCGCGCTGCTCGACGAGATGCAGCCGAAGACCTGACGCGGCGTGGCCGCGCGTCCCGACACCGACATCGCCGGGCCGGTCCCGGCGATTTCGTTTTTGTGGGGCGCATGACCGTTCCCGTGGCCGGAGCACATCGGTGATTGGCCTGCTAGCAGGCGTATGCGGCCGGCATGGTGAATCCGCATCAATCTTTACGAGTGGTTTTAATTAACCGATCCACGTCTCGCTAAGAATACAAATTCAGGTCGGATTCAGCACGCGGCGAGGTCCTCGCTGCGGTTCACCAATTGAGAACCCGCGTCCTCGCTATAGTCCCCGTGACGAAGAATTCGTCTTGGGGGAATGGGCCGTGCGCAAAAGCACTTTCGTGATGATCGCGGTGGCGACCGTCTTCGGTCTGCTCGCGGCGTTCGTTGCGCAGACCTGGCTCAACCGCCAGGCCGAGGCGCGTCTGCGCAGCCTCGAAGCCAATGTGAAGCCGATGGCGCAGCAGACGCTGGTCGTCGCCGCCAAGCCGCTTCGCTTCGGCAACGAGATCGTCGCGGCTTCGCTGCGTGAGGTGCCCTGGCCGCAGGACGCCGTGCCGCCGGGCAGCTTCAAGACCATCCGCGAGCTCACCTCGAGCGGCCGCCGCGTCGTGCTCACGTCGATCGAGCCGAACGAGCCGATCCTGTCCACCAAGATCACCGGGACGGGACAGCGCGCAACGCTGTCCGCCACCATCAATCCGGGCATGAAGGCCGTGACCATCCGCGTCAACGACGTGGATGGCGTCGCCGGCTTCGTGCTGCCGGGTGACCGCGTCGACATCATGGTCACGCGCCAGCTCGACAAGGCTGCCGCGACCAACGACGTGGTGCTGCAGAATGTGCGCGTGCTGGCGATCGACCAGCTTGCCGACGAGCGCGCCGAGAAGCCTGCGATCGCCAAGGCCGTCACGGTCGAGGTCGAGATCGCCGGGGCGCAGAAGCTGTCGCTGGCCAGCCAGATCGGCTCGCTCTCGCTCGCGTTGCGCAAGGCCGGCGAGGCGGATGCCATGTCGACGCGCCTGATCACGCTCGCCGATCTGTCGGCCGCCCAGCAGGACGGCAATCCGCCGGACGAGACCAAGCAGACCATCAACGTTCTTCGGGGGTCGGAGAAGTCGACCTACAGCGTGCTGCGGGAAGGGACGCCCGCGGCCGCGACGGCCGAGTTGCCGCAGCGCACGCTGCCGCGATGAGGCCGGACATCAGTTCATCAGGGGTGGGGATCATGTCGAACAGAACACAGGCCCGCGGTGTCGCCACCGTGGTAAAGACCGCGAGGGACGCCGTGACGGCGCTCCTCGTCTCGTCGCTGGCGTTGCCCGGCTTCGCTGCGCCGGCGAGCGCGCAGCACGCCATCGCGATCAGCGCGCCCAAGCGCACCGCCTCGGTGCACGTCGCCGTCGGCAAGTCCGAGGACGTGCGCACGGACGCGGGGTTCGTCGATATCACCGTCGGCGATCCTGAAATCGCCGACGTTCATCCGCTCACCGACCATTCGCTCTCGGTGCTGGGCAAGAAGATCGGAACCACCCGTGTGTCGGTCTATGGCGAGGACAAACGGCTTGTCGGCATCTTCGATGTCGAAGTCTCCTACGACGTCTCGCGTCTCGCCGAGGAGGTGGCCCACCGCTTTCCGGGCTCGAAGCTGCGCGTGTCCTCGGTCAACGGCCGCATCCTGCTCTCGGGCTCGGCCGCCGACGCCACCCAGCTCGACGCGGCGCTCGCGCTCGCCAAGCAGTTCGGTCCGGAGGTGATCAACTCCGTCGTCGTCGCCGCGCCGCAGCAGGTGATGATGGAGGTGCGCTTCATCGAGGTGTCGCGCAGTGCCAGCCGCGAGCTCGGCGTGCAATGGAACGTGTTCAATCGCAACGGCGTCGTTCACACCGGTTCGCGCCAGCCCGCATCCGCCCTGCCGATCTCCGCGCCCACCAGCCCGACCAACATTCCGGCCGGCGAGATCGCGGCCGGCGTCATCTCCGGCGCCTCGCCGTTCGGCTTTGCGCTCGGCCGCATCATCAACAGCGGCTCCAGCATCGACGTCCTGATTAATGCGCTCGAGGAGAAGGGCATCGCCCGCACCCTCGCCGAACCCAACCTGACCGCCATGTCGGGCGAGACCGCGAGCTTTCTTGCCGGCGGCGAATACCCGATCCCGGTGTCGCAGCAGTTCGGCACCATCTCGGTCGACTACAAGCGCTACGGTGTCGGCCTCGCCTTCACGCCGACCGTGCTGAGCGGCGGGCAGATCAACATCAAGATCGAGCCCGAGGTCAGCGAGATCGACACCACGCGCTCGGTCTCGGTCGGCCCCAACATCACCGTGCCGGCGCTCACGGTGCGCCGCGCCTCGACCACGATCGAGCTGCGCGACGGCCAGAGCTTCATGATCGGCGGCCTGCTGCAGAGCAACGGCCGCAACGACATCGAGCAGTTGCCATGGATCGGCGAGGTGCCGGTGCTGGGCGCGCTGTTCCGCTCCGCCTCTTATCAGAAGCGCGAGACCGATCTCGCCATCATCGTGACGCCGCGGCTCGCGCGCCCGATGCGTCCGGGCGATCCGATCCGCACGCCGGTCGACAACTCGGTCGCCGCCAACGACGCCGACCTCTTCCTCGCCGGCAAGGTCGAGGTGCCGCGCAGCGAGCTGCGCCCGGGCATCCCGGAACGGCCCTACGTCGGCCACATCCTCTCGCTGCCCAAGGGGGTCGCCCATGTCTCGATGCGGTAACAAGGCCCGGGAGGCCTGTGTGGGCGCGAAGCGCTCTCACATGCTCATCCATCCCACGTGGCTGGCGCTGCTGCGCGGCACGCCGCGCGCGCGCGCCGCGCGCGCCACCCTGCTGGCGCTCGCCGGCCTCGGGCTCGCGGGCTGCAACGATATCCACACCAGCTACGGCACCGACATCGGCCGCACCTATCTCGAACGGCGCGAGACCGTGAGCTTCGGCGCGGGCGATGCGGTCGCCGCCAACAAGGTGCTGCAGATGCAGGACCCCTGGCCGGTCGCCAGCGCCGACCGCAACCTGACCACGCATGGTCACGTCGCCGCCGGCGCGATCGAGCGCTATCGCACCGGCAGGGTCACGATCCCGGTCGGGATGCGCACGAGCTCCGCCGGCTATCAGCAGCAACAGCAGCAGCAGCAGAACGCGGCTTCGACCCTGTCGGCGGTTCCCGGAACGGCCTCGGCTGCCGCCAAGCCGTAAACGAAGCGAGCCCGAGCGATCCGACCAGCCAACGCAGAGTCCTTCAGGCAATGACCAGCAACCGCGGACCAACGAGCAACAACAAGACGCGGATCGTGGCTCTGGCGGCGGACGCCGAGTTCGGCGAGGTCGCGCGCGCCGCTTTCGGCGCGGTGCCCGGTGTCGAGCTCCTGGTCCTCGACGGGCGGCTCGCCGAGCACCAGGAGAACCTGGGCCACGGCGCGAGCCTCATCGTCGCCGACTTCGATCCCGCCGAGGCGCGCGAGATCGCCGCGCTCGCCCGCGTCATGGCCTCGATCGACCAGCGCACGCCGGTGGTCGCGGTGATGCCCTCGCTCAACCCGGACGCCGCGCGCCAGCTTCTGCAACTGCGCGTCGCCGACTTCCTCATCAAGCCGGTGATCCCGGCCGACCTCCTGCGCGCCTGCGTGAGCGCGCTGCAGGCGCCCGCGAGCGCCGAGCGCCACGACGCCCAGATCCTCACGTTCCTGCCCGCCGTGGGCGGCGCCGGCGTCACGACGGTCGCAATCCAGAGCGCGCTGCTGCTGCGCGAGCTCGGCACCACCTGCCTCGTCGACCTCGATTTCCAGCACGGCGCCTGCGCCGACTACCTCGATCTCGAGCCGCGCCTCGACCTGACCGAGGTCGCGCCGCGCCCCGAGCGCCTCGATCGCCAGCTGCTCGAGGTGATGATGAGCTATCACAAGTCCGGCCTCGCGGTGATCGCCGCGCCCAACCGGCCGGCCGAGATGCGCGTGTTCGATCCCGAGCTGGTCACCCGCCTGCTCGATCTCGTCTCCGCCCATTTCGACTGTGTCGTCATCGACATGCCGCGCACCTGGTTCGCCTGGACCGACAGCGTGCTGCTCGGCTCCAACAAGGTGTTCATCGTCTCGGAGATGACCGTTCCGTCGGTCAAGCAGGCGCGGCAGCTCGCGGGCGCCATCCGCGAGCGGCTGGGCGAGAGTCCGCACCCGCGGGTCATCGTCAACCGTTTCGAGCAGCGCATGTTCGGCGCCTCGCTCCGGCGCGGCGACATCGAGCAGGCGCTCGGCGCGGAGCTGGCCGGCGTGCTGCCCAACGATTACGCGCTGGTGCGCGAGGCCATCGACCGGGGCGTGCCGCTGTCGGACGTGAAGGCCAAGAACAAGATCACCGCCGCGCTCAAGAAGCTGGTGCTGCCCCCGCCGGCGCGGGCCGCGGCGCGCGAGGGCGGCCTGTCGCGCCTCTCGCTGTCCTGGGCGAAATAGGCGGCGGACATGATCACCGGCCGCTTCAGCATGCGCCGCGCATTGACGCAGGATCTCCTGCCGCCGGTGGCCGCCGTCGAGCGGCCGTCCGCGCCCGAGCCGGAGACGCTCGCGCCGGTTATCGCGCCTCCGCTGGCGCCGGCCGAGCCGGAGCCGGCGCCCGCGAAGAACCCGCTGCTCACCGACAAGCTGCTCGATGCCAAGGTGCGGCTGCACCGGCGGCTGATCGAGGAAACCAACCTGTCCGCGCTCGAGAAGATGCCGGGCGAGGAGGTGCGCAGGCACGTCCAGCAGCTCGTCTCGCAATACATCGTCGCCGAGCGCCTCGCGCTCAATTCCGACGAGCTCGCCAATTTCGTGGACGAGATCCTCGACGAGATGACCGGCCTCGGTCCGATCGAGCCGCTGCTCAAGGACGAGAGCGTCAACGACATCCTGATCAACGGCCCGGAGTGTGTCTACGTGGAGCGGCGCGGGCTGCTGCAGCCGACGCAGGTCCGCTTCAAGGACGAGGCGCACCTGTTGCGCATCGTCAACAAGATCGTCGCCGCCGTCGGCCGCCGCGTCGATGAATCCCATCCGCTCTGCGACGCGCGCCTGCTCGACGGCTCGCGCGTCAACGTCGCGATCCGTCCCGTCGCGGTCGACGGCCCGCTGGTCTCGATCCGCAAATTCTCCAAGAAGCCGTTCAACCTGAACAAGCTGGTCGAGATCGACGCGCTGCGCCCGGCCATGGCCGAGGTGCTGTCCGCGGCCGTGACTGCGCGCATCACCACCATCATTTCCGGCGGCACCGGCTCGGGCAAGACCACGATGCTCAACGCATTGTCGGCCTTCATCCCGGACAAGGAGCGCCTCATCACCATCGAGGACGCCGCCGAGCTGCAGCTCCAGCAGCCGCACGTCGCGCGCATGGAGACGCGCCCGCCCAACATCGAGGGCAAGGGCGAGATCCGCCAGCGCGACCTCGTCAAGAACGCGCTGCGCATGCGGCCCGAACGCATCATCCTCGGCGAGTGCCGCGGTGAGGAAGCCTTCGACATGCTGCAGGCCATGAACACCGGCCATGAGGGCTCCATGGCCACCATCCACGCCAACAATCCACGCGAGGCGCTCTCGCGCCTGGAGCAGCTCATCGGCATGGCCGGGCTGCCGATGACCATCCCCTCGATCCGCGGCCAGATCGCCGCCGCCGTCCGCGTCATCGTGCAGCTCGCGCGCCTCTCCGACGGCAAGCGCCGCGTCATGAGCATCGCCGAGCTCACGGGCATGGAAGGCGACATCATCCAGATGCAGGAGATCTATAAATACGTGCGCACGAGCACGCGCGAGGACGGCACCGTCGAGGGCCACTTCGTCGCCACCGGCGTGCGCCCGCGCTTCCTCGCCGAGCTCGCCGCCAAGGGCGTCAAGCTGCCCGGCAGCTACTTCGATCCGAGCAAACCGCTGTGAGCGCGGAGGGCCGATCGTGATCCGTTCCGCAATCCGTCATTGCGAGGAGCGAAGCGACGAAGCAATCCAGAACGGCGATTCGGATCTGGATTGCTTCGTCGCGCTGCGCGCTCCTCGCAATGACGCGGCCGAGCGCCGCCCCATCGTTCCCTCCCCCCTTGTGGGGGAGGGACAGGGAGGGGGGTGGCTACGCGCACAAACGCCGACGGCCGGAACAGGCCGGGCCGCGGCTCCGGGGTTGCCATGACCCTCCCCGAGGTCGACGTCACCCCGCTCGTGCTGTTCTGCCTGCTGGTCGCCGGGGCGGCCGTGCTCGCGCTCGAGGCGATGTACCTGCTGTTCTATTCCACGGCGACCTATCGCAAGCGCATCAACCGCCGCCTCGAATTGCTCAACGACGGCACCAGCCGCGCCAACGTGCTGGTGCAGCTGCGGCGCGAGCGCGGCCTCACCAACGACGGCGAGTTCTCGTTCGACATCCAGGCCCTCAACCAGCTCGTCATGCAGTCGGGCCTGTCCATCGGCATCGGCAAGGCCGCGAGCTTCGCCGCCTTCGGCATGCTGGTGATCTTCGCCTTCGTCGCCAACTGGCGCGACAGCCTGGTCGAGGCCGCCATCGTCTCGCTGGTGGCCGGCATCGGCCTGCCGTATCTCGTGCTGCGCGTCATGCGCGCGCGCCGGCTCAAGAGGTTCAGCGTGCAGTTCCCCGACGCCATCGACGTGATCGTGCGCTCGCTGCGCGCGGGCCATCCCGTGCCGGTCGCGCTCGCCATGGTCTCGCGCGAGTTCCCCGATCCGGTCGGCAGCGAGTTCGGCATCGTCGCCGACGAGATCACCTACGGCGCCGACGTCGAGACCGCCATCCGCAACCTGCACTACCGCGTCGGCCAGGACGACCTGCCGCTGTTCGTCACCGCCGTCTCGATCCAGGGCTCGACCGGCGGCAACCTCTCCGAAATCCTCGAGAACCTGTCCTCCGTCATCCGCCAGCGCTTCAAGCTGCGCCGCAAGGTCAAGGCCATGGCCTCGGAGGCGCGCTTCTCGGCGATGATCCTCTCCGCGCTGCCGATCGGCATGTTCTTCGTGGTGCAGTTCGTCTCGCCCGACTTCTACGGCAGCGTCTGGCAGTACGACCTCACGCACTACATCCTCTATGCCGCGGCCGGCTGGATGGTGCTGGGCAATCTGCTCATGTACCGCATGGTCAACTTCAAGATCTGACGATGCGCACGAGTGCGGGAGCGGCCTGAGCCATGTGGGATCTCGTCATCGAACATTTCCTGCGCGAGGAGGGCGACGTCAGCGTCGTCTTCGCCGGCTCGGTGTTCCTCGCCGCCGCCGCGCTCGCCTACGGGCTGATGGCGCTGGTGCGCACCCGCACGGCGGTCAAGCGCAGGGCGGCCGGCATCGGCGTCGTCGAGGAGGCGCAGGGCGCGACGGCGCTGGCGCAGTCCGGCCTCAAGGCCATGCAGCGGCTCATCGACTACACCACCAGGCACTACGCCTCGATGGACGGCGACAACATGAAGGTGCTGCGCCAGCGCCTCGTCCAGGCCGGCATCTTCGATCCGCGCGCCGTCGGATTCTTCTTCCTCATCCGCGCCGTGCTGGCGGTGGTGCTCGCCGTGCTGGTGCTGCTGGTGCTGCCGCTCGTCTCGACGCGCCTTGCCGACTATCTCTACGTCTTTCTCGTGTGCGGCGGCCTTGCCGGCTATCTCCTGCCCAGCCTCATGCTCGACAAGCTGATCGCGGCGCGGCGCGTGGAGTATCGCGCCGGCTTTCCCGATTTCATGGACCTGCTGGTGGTCTGCGCCGGCGCCGGCGTGTCGCTCGAAGCCGCGCTCGAGCGCGTCTCGCGCGAGCTGGGCGAGTGCTATCCCGCGCTCTCCGCCAACATCCACCTCACAAACCTCGAGATCCGCGCCGGCCACACGCTCACCCAGGCGCTGGAGCACTTCGGAGAGCGCCTCGGCCTCGACGAGGTGCGCTCCTTCGCGACGCTGATCCAGCAGTCGGACGAGCTCGGCTCCTCGATCACCGATGCGCTGCGCGTCTATTCCGAGGAGATGCGCGACAAGCGCCTCTCCGCCGCCGAGGAGAAGGCCTACAGCCTGCCCGCCAAGCTGTCGGTGCCGCTGATGATCTGCGTGTTCCCGGTGCTGTTCATCGTCATCCTCACGCCGGTCATCGTGCGCTACGCCGTCGGCGGGTTCTGACGGCGGTTCATCGCGCGGTGCGCGCCGAGCGTGCGCGCCACAACCATTGCGCGGCATCACCGAACTTTAAGACTCTGCGCCTACGTTAACGCTCTGTTCAGCGTCCGAGACCGGCCCTCGGAACAGAAAGTTCCCTGAGCGAGCGTATGCGTATCCGTCTGCAAGGCTTGGTCTCGTTCCGCGTGCCGCGCTTTTGTGCGCGCGTGCGCGCGCCGCTCGCAGCGCTCGCCTGCGTGCTCCTGCTTGCCGCCTGCCAGACCGCCTCGTTCGATCTCGCCGGCGCCTTCAGGCCCGCGACGACCGACGATCCGCAGGCCACCGGCTCGGTCGCGGGCGAGCCCGTGCCTGCCGCCGGCGGGGTCGCGACGCCGGCCGAGCCGCACCTCACCGACCTGCAGCCGCCGTCGAAGTCGCTGCTCGGCGCCGACCCTTACGACGATCTCGCCAAGGGCAAGCGCGCCTATGCCGACGGCAACTATGGTCTGGCCGAGCAGTATTTCCGCCGCGCCACCGAGGCGAGCGTCAACGACGCCGAGGCCTGGCTCGGGCTCGCGGCCGCCTACGATCGCCTCAAGCGTTTCGATCTCGCCGACCGCGCCTATAAGAACGTGCTGCGTCTCACCGGCCCGACGCCCGAGGTGCTCAACAACATCGGCTACTCGATGATCCTGCGCGGTGATTACGCCACTGCGCGCGTCAAGCTCGCCGAAGCGCGGGCCAAGGATCCGCAGAACCCCTACGTCGCCGCCAACATCGCCGTGCTCGAGCAGGCGATCGCCAAGCGCAAGAGCGTGCGCTAAAGCATGATCCCGAAAAGTGGGAACCGGTTTTCGGATCAGATCATGCTCGAAAGACCATGATCCCGAAAAGCTTGCCCCCGGACTTGATCCGGGGGTGGGAACCGGTTTTCGGATCAGATCATGCTCGAAAGACCATGATCCCGAGCCGTCGATCCTGATTGTCCGCTAGCGGGCCTCGTTCCCCTGCGCGGCCGCACGCGCGGCGGTGGCCTGCCGCTCCAGCGTCTGCGCGTCCGCCAGGTGCTTGCGCAGCACCGGCAGCGTGTCGTTGACGTAGCCCATCAGCCGGTCGTCCTTGCGCTTCGCTTCCTTCTGGAAATCCGCGATGTCCTCCTTGTGGTCCTTGACCATGTACTTCGCGAACTCGCGGTCGAACTTCGTCCCCGAGAATTTGGAGATGCGGTTGTAGGCCGCGCGCTGCGCCTTGCTCGGCTCGGTCGGCGGCTTGACGCCGAGCTGCTGCGCCAGCGCGACCGCCTTGGCGTTGGCGGCGGTGTGATTCTGCTCCAGCTCGCGGCCATAGGCGCGGGTCTCCTCGCTCGCGCCCTTCTGCTGCGCGAGCTTGCCCATCCGCATTTCGGACAGGTTGCCTTCGATCGCCGTCTTGATGAACTGCTGGCTGGCCTTGCTCTGGGCCAGCGCCGGCATGGCGGCTAAGAGCGCGGCCGCCAGCGCGATGCCGGACAGGATGATCTTGCGCATGGTGCGTCCTCGACGTTGCGGCCCCGAGCCTTGGCTGATGCGCCAACGGCTGCCGGGCGGCGCGGTTCCGGCTGGTGCCCGCGACGCGCCGGCGCACGCGCCGCGGCGCGCCGCCGCAGCGCCTTGCCTTGCCGTGCGCAGCCCCTCGGAATCGCTTGCAAAAATCGCCCGGCCGCATGGCAGCCCGAAACATTTCGCAGCAGACATTCACGCGCATTTGCCGCACAAACTCTCCCGAACAACGCCGCCCGCAGCGGCGGACCGGAAACGCATCACCCAAGGACCAGAGCACGTGCACGTCATCATCATCGGAGGGGGCATCGGCGGGCTGTTCGCCGCCAACGCGCTGATCGCGCAGGGGCTGCGCGTCTCGGTCTACGAGCAGGCGCCCGCGCTCGGCGAGGTCGGCGCCGGCGTCATCGTCACGCCCAACAGCGCGCGCCATCTCGCCCGCATCGGGCTCGGCCCCGCGCTCGAGCGCTACGGCGCGCCGGTCGGCTCCGCCTCGCGCTACTTCCGCCAGGACGGCAGCGAGATCGCCTCCGTGCAGGTCACCGACAGCGCCGGCACGCCCGTGCGCGGCATGCACCGCGCCGACTTCGTCAACTTCCTCGCCGCCGCGCTGCCCGCGGGCGTCGTCCACACCGGCCATCGCGCCAAGGGCTTTTCGCAGGAGGGCGACGTCGTGCGCGTCGCCTTCGAGAACGGCGCGGTGGCGGAAGGCGACGTCGCGGTCGGCGCCGACGGCATCCATTCGGTGCTGCGGCCGTTCGCGGTGCCGCCCTCGACACCGGTGTTCTCCGGCTCGGTCGCCTACCGCGGGCTGGTGCCGCATGCCGCCATCCCGCGATGGCCGACGGACGCCTGGCAGATGTGGCTCGGCCACGGCAAGCACTTCCTCGTCTTCCCGGTGCGTGCGGGCGAGCTCGTCAACTACGTCGGTTTCGTGCCGGCCGACGCGCAGATGAAGGAATCCTGGACCGCCGCGGGCGATCCCGACGCGCTGCGCGCCGAGTTCGCCGGCTGGGACCCGCGCATCGAGGACCTGCTGCGCCAGGTCAAGCAGACGTTCCGCTGGGCGCTCTACGACCGCGATCCCTCGCCGAACTGGACCAAGGGCCGCCTCACGCTGCTCGGCGACGCCGCCCATCCGATGCTCCCGCACCTCGGCCAGGGCGCCAACCAGGCGATCGAGGACGGCATGGCGCTCGCCACCATTCTCGCGCGCGCCGACGTCAAGTCGGCGCCGGCCGCGCTCCAAGCCTACGAGAAGCTGCGCCGCGAGCGCGTGGCGCAGGTGCAGCTCGGCGCGCGCCAGAACGGCCTGCGTTACGATTCCGCCTACAAGGATCTCGCCACCCGCGACGCCGAGATCGCGGCGCACGCCGCCTTCCGCCGCACGCTCTACGATCACGACGTGCTCGCGGACGCCGAACGCGTGGCCGTGGGCTGAGGCCGCCGCGCGCTCTCCCGTCATTGCGCGGAGCGCGCAGCGCGACGACGCAATCCAGCGCTGACCAACCGCCCTTGGATTGCTTCGTCGGCCCTGCGGGCCTTCTCGCAATGACGCTCTGCGCGCCGCCCGCGGGCGTCAGGACGCATGCGGCGGCCGACAGCTCGTCTCACCGGCGGTAGTACGGCGTCGATCCCTGCGGCTTCTTGATGAAGCTCGGGGCCGTGCTCGCGCGCGGCTCCATCTCCCTGTACCAGTCGACGCTCAGGACTTCCGTCATCATCTGCGGATCGAGCTTGGGCTGGATCAGGTTGCGGAACGCGTAGTTGATCTCCTCGAACTCGATCTTGCAGCCGCGCGCGCGGTCGGCGGGCAGGTAGCCCTGTTGCACCACGTAGCCGAACTGCTGCGGGTCGGCGCCATAGGCGATGCACAGGAGGTTGTAGAAGCGCGCGAGCGGCGCGCTGTGCACGTCCGCGAAGGCGGTGACGTTGGTGGTGATCTTCGGCGCGTCGAAGTAGCGCGCGTAGGTGTAGGCGGCGCCGCCGATCAGCCGCCGCGCCTCGGTCTTGCCGACGAGCAGCATCATGTAGGCGGAGAACTGGTCCGCGGCGTCCTCCGGGCGGCCGAACAGCGGCACGTTCATGAGGTCGAACACCGCGTGCCCCATCTCGTGCGCCATGGTGTAGATGAATGGGCCGACCATCGCGTCCTCGGGCGTCACGCCCGCGCGCGTCGTCTCCTTCGGCACGTTCCGCAGGATGTCCGCGAGGATGTACTCGTAGCAGACGGTGACATCCGGCCGCTGGTACCAGGCGTTCTCGAGGCCGTCGCAGCTCTTGGCGCGCAGCGTCACGTCGATCGGGAACTTGAACGGCTTGAAGATGCGCTGGATCTTCTCCAGGCACCCGTTGGTCGTCATCAGCTTGTAGACCGAGGCGAGCACGTCGGTCTTGGGCGCCCCGTATTCATAGACCACGCGGTTGGCGTGTTCTTCCGGCTCGTCGGTGGCCTGCGTCGGCTGCGCCGCGAGCGGCGCCGGTTCTGCGGTCAGCACGAGCATGCCGAGCCCGGCGAGCGCCAGCGCGAGCAGCGCCGCGGCGCCGATGCGCGTGGCCGGAGCGCGCGGGCGCTGATCCTGATGGGAACCTGACGTCATGGCGGCCTCCTCGCCGGTTTGCGTCTGGGACGGGCCGGAGCCGCGGCGGCGGCTCCGGATCGCTCGCGGTCGCCGCGATCACTTGGCGTAGGACGTCGACCAGTGATCCTGGAACTGCTTGAGCGCGGCGGATTGGCCGCTCTGCGAGGGGGTCTCGGGATTTTTCATGTAGTTGTTCTTCCACTGGTCCTGGAAGTTCTTCACGTAGCTCTTCCACTGGTCCTGGAAGTCCTTCATCGCCTGCGCGGCGACGGGGCCCTTCATGTTGCTCTTCCAGTCGTCCTGGAAGTTCTTCATGGCCGTCGTCAGGTGCTGCTCGACCTCGGGCATGCTCGCCGCGTCCTCGGGCATCGCCTTCATGTAGTTGGCCCAGCTGTCCTGGAAGCTCTTCATGTAGGAGATGTAGTCCTCGCGGGACTTGGGATCCTTGTAGTCGGACTTCCAGTTGTCCTGGAAGTTCTTCAGGTTGCTCTTCCAGTCGTCCTGGAAATTCTTCATCGCCGACTTCCAGCCGTCCTGGAAGCTCTTGCCGACGGTCGAGGCGGTGCGCGCCGGCGGCTCGGCGATATAGAGCTTGTCGCCCGAGCGGAAGATGATCGTGCCCGGGCTGAGCTCGCGCGCTGAGAGATCGCGCGTGGCCTTCGCCGATTCCGGCTTCTCCGCGCCCTTGGCGACGCTGAAGGTCTCGCCGTCGATGAACAGGCCTTCGTTCGGCGCCAGCACCGTGACCTCGTCCGCCTTGGCCGCCGCCGACACGCCGGCGGCGAGCGCGGCCGCGATCGCGCCGGCTTTGAGATAATTGCTGCGTGACAGTCGCATGGGTTCCTCATCCGTTGGGGTGGTGGGCGAGGGGACCATCGCCGACGCAGTGAGCGCACGCTCGCTGCGGCTTGCGGCGGGTGGGGCATTGTTGCGGTGGCCGGGGTATCGAGGTGGCGAGCGCGAGACGTTGAGGGTCAAAACCGCGCGACCAAGACGCCGACAATTGTCGTCATGACAATTGTCGTCTTATCGTCGGCATTCTGCGAACCTCCCGCCGCCATTCGAGCGAGCATCGAACGCCGGGCTATGTGAGCGCGACGCGCGATGCGGTTCGATGTTTGGGGTGCCCGAGCGCCAGTCAGCGGTTCGCGGCCACGGCATCAACCGCCGAAGCGGTAGTTGAGGCCAAACTTGATCAGCTGGATGCGCTGGCGGATGTCGACCGTGGTCCCGACAAATTGAGGGTCGAAGGCAGGCAGGCCGGGAAACGTGACCGTCTGCGAGCCAAAGTCCAGGTAGTCGTACTCGACCTTGGCCGACCAGTTTCCATGGAAGGTATATTCGGCGCCGGTGCCGAACATCCAGCCCGTCCTCGTCTCATCGACCCGGTCGCTCCGGGGAGGCAGCGCGAAGAAGCTCAGGTCATATGTGTCGTGGGCCCACGCGCCGCCGCCTTTGACGAAAACCATCATCCTGTCGAAGGCGAACCCGACGCGTGCGGCGGCGGTGCCGAGCCAGTCGGTCCTGGTCCGGCAATTGAGCAGCGCAACAGGACTTCCGGCAATGCAGTGGTCTTTTCCGTCGAGGCCGGCCCAGCTCAACTGCGCTTCGGCACCAAGGACCCAGGGACCGGCCTGATAATTGAAGCCCGCCTGGGCGCCGCCGAGCACGCCCGTGCCGGTGTAATTGTTGTCGTTGGTGGCGCCGCCGCCGGTGAAGGTTTGTTCGTTCAAGGACCAGCCGGCTCCGGCGTGCGCGCCGACATAAAAGCCGGTCCAGCTGAAGGCCGGCGCGGCCGGAGTGGTCTTGTACAGCAGGTCTGCCGCGGCGACGGGACCGGCCGTGAGCGAGCCTGCAAACGCGAGAGCAGTGACCAGCAGCGATTTGCTCATGACTGAGTCGCTCCACCTGCCGGGTCCAGCAATCAAATCCTAGGCTGATTCGGCGCGGCGCTTGCGCACGCTCCGTGCTCTGTCCACCGATTGAAGCGGGTCTAAGGAGATCATTCGCTGCGCGCCGCTTCGGACCGCAGGCTCGTCGCGGCTCGCGCCGGGCGCCGCTCTGCCCAGGGTTCATCCGATCAGCGCAAGATCGGGAAGCGCCGCAGATTGCTCTGATTTTCAGCGGAGCAAACACTAAAGGACTTGCTTGACTGTTGCCGCGCGCTGCGATACTAAAGCACATGCTTAACCAATCCTCGCAGCTCGACCGCGTGTTCCACGCGCTGTCCGATCCGACGCGGCGGGCGGTTCTCGACCGTCTCGCGCGCGGCTCCGCCTCGGTGAGCGAGCTGGCCGCGCCGTTCGAGACCAGCCTTGCCGCGATCGTCCAGCACGTGCAGGTCCTCGAGGCGAGCGGCCTCATCTCCACGCAGAAGGTCGGCCGGTCGCGCCGGTGCCGCGTCTCCGCCGAGGCGCTCGCGCGCGCCGAGCAGTGGCTGGGCACGCGCCGCGAGATCTGGGAGGCGCGGCTCGACCGCATGGAAGACTATGTCCTCAGGCTGCAAACCAGGGAGAAGACGCGTGGCAAGCGAGCGCATCGCAAATAGGTCGCCCCTCGACACGTGGGAGCTCGAGCGCGAGATCGTCCTGACGCGGGTCGTCGCCGCCCCGCGCGAACTGGTGTTCAAGGTCTGGACCGATCCGCGGCACCTGCCGGTGTGGTTCGGGCCGGAAGGCTTCACGCTCGAGACGCGCGAGATCGATATCCGCGTCGGCGGCCGGTGGCGGTTCGTCTTCGTCGGCCCCGACGGCACGCGCTATGACAACCGCATGGTGTTCCGCAGGATCGAGCCGCCGCGCCTCATCGAGATGGACCACGGCACCGACAAAGACGACGATCCGAACCGGTTCCGCACCATCGTGACCTTCGACGAGCAGAGCAACGGCAAGACCGTCGTCACCTTGCGCCAGCTGCACCCGACCAGGGCGCAGCGCGACGGCGCGATCGGATTCGGCGCCGTCGAGTACGGCTGCCAGACCCTCGACAAGCTCGCGCGGCATGTCGAGGCGGTGAAGGGGTGAGGCAGCGCGCGCGCGCAACGGGACGTTTGGGGCGGCGCGCTTCGGAGCCGCCCGCCTTGCCGGGCGACGGGCAAGCTGGCGCGCCGGCGATGAGTGAAAGGCGGCAACTCCATGTGCGCCGGAGCGCTTTGACATCGCGGCCGCAGGGGCGAAGATCCCGCCGGACGTATGCGCGACGGGCCGGATCCGCTACGCTGTGACGTCGGGCCGCGGGAGACGCCATGACGAAACTGACGCTGATCCTGTCCGCGCTCTACCTCGCGCTCGTTGGTCTGGCGCTGATGTTTGTTCCGCTGCAGTTCGGCCGCGATGCCGTGCCGGCGGACGCTGCGCCCGAGCTGCTCGCGCTGCTGCGGCTTCTCGGCGGACCGTTTCTCGGCATCGCCGTGCTCAACTGGCTGTCGAGGAATGCGGAGCCCGCGACACTCCGCGTCGTCCTGATCGCGAACATCGTCGGCTTCGGCGCAGTCGCGGCGAACGACATCTGGGGCGTCGCCAGCGGCGAAGCGCGCGAGATCGCGAAGGTGTTTCTGGTGGTCCACCTGCTCTTCACGTTGGCGTTCGTGGCGGCGGTGTTTCGCGAAGGGAGGCGGTGAGGCGTGCGCAAGACATTTCTTCTTGGCTGACGCTCGCGTCCGCGCGTGCCGCGGCGGCGGCCGCGGCCTTCGCCCAGAGCCAGGCGAGCAAACACCGCCATGAATTGAACCTCGGGAGGTCGACACTGCTGCGTCGCCCTATGGGCAGCAACGGCCGCGGCGGGGGCGGGGTTCCGGGGCGGGGGCACGCGCGATGGTCAATTTGAGCCGCTGGCGAAAAAGCCACCGCATTCTGCTCATTGGAGCAGGACTGAAAAGAGTTACTCAGCCGTTCAAACGGCTTGCCTAAGTCGAGCGCATGCCCGCGCACAGTTATTGAAAAGAGAATTAGTTGCGGCCAGGGAGAACAGGCAACTACAGAGCCCTTTCCGTCGTTTCTTGATTTTCAAACAAGTCCGGCTGCAGCGGCACTTCCCGTCGTAACGGCAATTTGAGCCCGTACATTTCGGCCATAGCGCGAACCACTGTAGTTATGTGGTGATTCATATTAGCCATCCGCCACACGCTAGGATCCGCGGTGCTGGCCGAACCTCTGGCCCAGAGCGCAATGAATTCATCCCCAGCCGAGAACGTCGCTCCTCGAAAGTGTCTTGAATCGAAAATCCTTTTGCTCACGCCTCGCAACAATGGATCGGAACCATCTCCTCGCACCACGAGCCACTCAGATTCGGTCGCGTAGCGAAGATGAGGGATCGGCCGCCCTCCGCTTTCAAAAACAAAGTGGGAGTTATCCGCGCCAAAGTCTCCAAAAAACAGAAAATCTCGGAGCGACTGGTCCATTTCATTAGCCGAACGCCAAAGTTGCCACTCCAACCGAGACACCATGGTAGCGCTCTTCGGAGGTGCTGGGTTCTTGATAGGGAAGCTGCTTCCACTCAGGACAATCCTGGGCCAGTTTCCGATTGACCTGTAGTTCACGAGCCACCCGATGAGCGACTTCGCGAATTCCTTGGTGTCGGATATGTCGGCTTCGGTGATATCCAATACGGGGATGCACTCCTCAGCGGGAATCCGAAGAGTAGTTAGGACCGACTTCAATAGATCATGATCTTGAAGATCATCGAAGCCGATCCGAATCGCGACGCCGCTATTGGTGGTCAGTGCATATTTTGCCAAGCTCGACGCGCGGTGAATTTTTTCGCGAAGCCCGATCACCGGAATGATCTTGGCATCATATGAGGAGAAGCCTTCTAGCAGTTGCTCGAGCCATCTCGAGTCGTCGGCAGCGTCGTGCCGATTAAATACAAGGTATCGCGGATCCCAAAGACATGTCCGCTGCTGCCAACTGTTCTGAACTTTTCCGACCTCGCGCTTGATGGCTGTCTCGATCGTTAGTCCTTGATTCTCCCTTGCAGTAAGAGGAAGCGCTACGAGATGCGGAAGCAGGCGGTCTTTCGAATCTGCGTCCAGTCGTCGAAGAGCTTGAAGCTCGCCCGCCTTCTCGCGGAGCGAAGGTGAATAATACTGATTGTGCAAAAGGCGCATGTCTGCTCCTAGGGAATATATCCAGCAAACAAACCTCGAACTTGGCCTGTGCCAAGCAAGTCAGAGAACAAATGGAAGCCTCTTTCCTTGCGTATTCGACCGGCAACAATCGCAGGGTGAACGTTGATCTGTCTTGCAAACTTCATGACGCCCTCTTCCGTTCGAGTGAAGCGCGCTACAGAAGCAGCCCACTTCTCGTCGGGAATTAGCCTGTTCCTGGCGAAATCATCTGCCTCTCTTTCAAGATCTGAAATGTTAGCTTCATTGAGATCATCATCCAGGAACCCGTTTTCCAGCCCCCGGTTAAAGTGCATAAACACATGACCAAGTTCATGCAGAAGAGTGAACCAGAAATTATCGATTCGGTCGTGCCGTAGCGTTAGCGATACAATTGGAATTCCGTCGGATAAAAGGAAAGCGGCGCCGTCCAGTAACGTCCGCGGTAAGTGAGGTTCGACTGCAAGAATAATACCGTGCTCTCGTAACAAATCCGCTGCTCTTCGAGGCCCATCCGGATAGACGCTCAGTTGCACAAGTGACTCCAGCCATCTCGTATCAGCAATGTTGAACTTGCCTTTCATCCTCCCGCGCCTCTCAGCTGCAATATTGAGGATGCGAGCTACCCAGAGCTCCAGCGCGCCGTCTGCAGCTGGGCTTGTTAAGGTTCGCCTATGCAGTGCATTAGTCTGAGCGAATCTGGACGACTCTTCTATGTAAATTGCAATCCGTGAAATCAACTCGCTTCGTGATTCGGAGGCGGGCAAATCGATCCATCGCCGCTTTCGCAATTCGCGAAGCATGTCTGGCGAAAGATCAATGTCAAATTCAGCCACGTGCGGATTTTGTTGTGCGCGCTTTCGCGATAACCGAGGGTGAATCTCGACGTCTAATGCTGATAACACTCGTTGGAATCGATCGAGGCTTATGCTCGCGTATCGGCTTTGCTCATATCGTTGAACTTGTTGTTCTTTCATTCCCAACAAGTCTGCCAATTCCCGTTGGGATAGCTGACGCGCGATCCGAGCAACTATCGGAAGTAACCCAAGTTCGTCTGCTTCTAAGGCTTCAAGCAGGTCCGGCGAACTGGCGCGCAGGCGCTCGTAGTTGGCGATATCCCCGTCGAGCTTCATCAGTTCAGCCCGAAGAGTCTCCGTGCGGGCCGCCTGCAGTTCTGCCGGCAATGGCTCAGCTATGCCTTGTACAATAGCTTGCGGACTTATGGCGCGTGCAAGCTGAGCGCGGCGAGTCTTTGCCAGCCGGTAGTCGCGGTGGTTGAGAATCAGCATAGGTCTATAATACACAACACTTTTGTTGTGTACAGTGCCGCTTCCGCCGAGTTTTAAGTGGGGAATGCCGACGAGGGAATGCCTTGGCTCGATGCGCCCCAAATGCTTCGCCGGCCCTCGGGCCTCAGATCCGGAGCGGGGGTTACCGCGTGACCATCGCTGAATTTCGCCCACTTATCGTGTTTTGCGGTTGTGGCACGCTAAAACACGATTCAACGCACGACTGCCGTCTACGGTGTCGCAGGGCTTTACGGTGAGTGGTTCAGGTGCCGCACAACACGCGGTACGTAACGGCGACAGTGAAAAGCGACGCCACCACGGTGGCAGCATATGCAAGTTGTTTCCAAATTCGCTCACTCCTCTGAAGCGCCTGCTGCATCTTGGCGTTGGTTCCATCCTCGGTCCGGACGGGAGGTTCGCCCTCTAGCGAATCGAGAGTCACGTGGCGAAGTGGGAACGTCCCCAGTCTCACGCCGGGGCCGGGCGAGCCCACACTGAATTGATGATAGTCGTGGATCCGTTTACGGTAGACAGCGATCGCCCACACCCAGCCCCAAGTGCTAACCAAGAATGGGATGGACCAAAGAAAGAACCGCAAGGGTCTCATCAATTTGACATGAGCCCAGATCAAAGGTGCGGTCGGATATGCTTGTGAAATTTCCCAAAGCAGACTCAGGACAGCCATGGCGCCGAACAGAACGCACAGCCAAAACATATATCGCAGGCTGTTCAATAGCTTGAGGGGAGGGTGATGCCCGATGTACGGATTGAAATACGCTCGGTCCTCTGTGGAAAAATAAACCGCTTCCACATTGGAAAGGAAAGCGATAGCGCGCACTGACCAATAGTTAGCGTCGATCACAGTCAGGACGCCCCAGAAAGCTGAGATCAGCGCGATGGCTACAGCAATCGGAAGCCCGATTTTTCCATCATGGCCTGCCGTAAGAATAGCGGCGCCGCCGGCTAACACGGCAATAGTTTGCCAACCGGCCTTGAGATGGCGGTCGAGGTCGAGCGTCGCCATCTTGTAATATTCCTTGATGAAATCGTGACGCTGAGTGCGGATTTCCTTTTTTTCATCGGCGACCGTCATTGTTTTTCCTTTCGGAGAAACAGGATCAAACTCTAGACACCAACTTCGTCATGCCTGAATTTGGACTTCGCGTCACCCTTGAGGGCCGAAGTGACCGCCAACCGGATCCTGACAAACGTGCTGGCACAATCATCGCGGTCGAGGTCACTATCCATCCGCCGCTTCGTCAATCATAGCTTCCGCGTTGCGAATATTGCCAGAAAGCACGGATGGCTTCCGGGCGCTAGGTACACAAATTTGCGCGACATTCGTCAATTCGAACGGCTTGGGTTCCTAGACATCGACTGGAAGAACTATAGTTTCACGCGCCACTTGAATGCCGCCCGATCGACGCGCCCCATTCTAACCGTCGCACGCGACATCGAGAATATTGACGATCTCTGTCGAACGCTCGACGAAGCTCACGAACTCAGCCGCTATGCCGACGAAGTGATTATTGTGCCGAAGGATCCGCGACTAAGAGAGTGCCTGGACGAAGCGATACCGTCGGGGTTCCTTTTGGGCTTCAGCGTGCCTACAAGATATGGCGGTACGGTCATTCCAACGACCGCATTCCGGCGACCGGTGCATTTACTTGGGGGGCGGCCGGACGTGCAGCGTCGGCTTGCCTCGGTTCTTCCCGTCGTCAGCATCGATTGCAATCGTTTCACGCTGGACGCAAGTTTCGGCGACTACTTTGACGGCGACTGTTTCAGGCCGCACCCCAAGGGCGGCTATGACCGATGTCTTGAGGCATCCATCAGGAACATCAACAAGCTATGGCTCGATTACGATATTTCACGGCACTGGGGTGGCCGCGATGAAGCACAACGACACGCTCGAAAAGATCATCGGAATCTACTTGGCGGGAGTTTGCGATGAGCCATTTGTTTACGGGGGGCGACGGTACCATCCAAAGCGGCTTATCGTATCTCCACTCCTGCTGCGTGGGTATACTTGCCCTCCCGCGTGCGGTGCGTGCTGCGGCAATTTCTCCCTTGATTATCTGCCTAATGAGACTGCTTCACATGAAAGCTCTATTCGCAGCATTTCCATCTCGGGACGAACGGTATCCGTTCTTTCGGATAAACAGCATGACGTCCCCGACCGATGGTGCCGCAATCTTGGGCGCCAAACTGGAAGGTGCAGGATCTACGAACACCGGCCGATGGCCTGCGACTTTGAGCTAATTCGCTTTTTGGTTTACGAGGATCGGATCATGCTGATCCAAAAGCTCTACGGTCGGGCGTGGGCCATGCAACGGTTGGATGGCGCTCTGGGGGCGAGATGCGACATGACTCCCAAGGACCCAGAAATAGTTTCCGCGGTCATCCGCAAATTGCGCAGGCTTGAGGACTGGGCGAACCACTTCGGGATTGCGACGCGCATCGGAAAGATCATTGATTGGATCGAGACCGATAACTGTAACTCGGCATTGCGACTGGAACCGTAATCGTTCGCGTGATTTGTGATTGACTTGAAGGTATCGAGTCAAGGTCTGTGCTTGGTTCCGTGTTCGCGCAGATGGCGTTCAGGGGCGCCCAACTGGTCCGCAAATTAAGTTCGCTCTCCACTCAAGCAGACGCAGCCGCTAGCGCTCCTCTAGCCGATGCTTGCAGTTTTGCCGTAGATCGCGGGTTGACTGGATCGGTTGGAACGCCGGGTACGAGGATGAATGCTCGGACTCGGATATAGGTGTGACTCGCGTGAGTTGGCGCGCCCGACACGATTCGAACGTGTGACCTTTGCCTTCGGAGCCCGTTAAGCTGCCCATCCGAAATACACGACAGGGCACGCTATGGTACGCTATCTATCTGATCTGACTGGATTTTCAAAAAACCGAGGAGCACGTTGTTATCCGACACTGCGCCGCAATTTCCGCCCGGGTGCTTACGTGGTGCTTACGCGAGAAGTCGGCGTGGCGATCTGAGAGAATGTGATGGCCAAGATCACCAAGAGGGTCGCCGACGTCGCCGAAGTGCGGGAGAAGGACTACGTCATTTGGGATGACGAGTTGCCCGGCTTCGGCCTCCGCGTTTTCACCTCGGGCAAGCGAAGCTACGTCATCCAATATCGTGCAGGTGGTCGCTCGCGTCGCTACACCATAGGTATTCACGGAGTCTGGACCCCGGAGACGGCCCGTCAGGAGGCGAAGATCCAATTCGGCCGGATCGCGCAGGGCGACAATCCCGCCGAGGAACGGCACCTCGATCACAAGGCGCTCACCGTCAAGGAACTTTGCACATTGTACATGGCGGATCTCGAGGCTGGTCTCATCCTCGGGAAAGGCGGACGGTCAAAGAAGCCGAGCACTATCACCGTCGACGTCGGCCGCATCCACCGGCACATCATCCCGCTGATCGGCACGCGTCGCGTGAAGGATCTGACGAAGGCTGACATTAACAAGGTCCTGAAGGACATCATGGCTGGAAAGACCCGGGTGTCCATCAAAACCAAAAAACTTCGCGGCAAGGCCATCGTGCGAGGTGGAGCTGGAACCGCAACCCGAACGGTCGGCTTGCTTGGTGGCATTCTCACCTATGCCGTCGAAGCCGGCATCACAGAGAGCAATCCGGCACACGGCATCCGCAAGCCGAAAGACAATGTGCGAACGCGTCGTTTGTCTGAAGCGGAGTATCGTATCCTCGGCCAGATGCTGCGCGACGCGGCGAGGCAAGAAAAATACATTACGACTGTGGACATCATTCGTCAGATTGCTCTGACAGGTTGCCGACGCAGCGAGATGATCCACTTGAAATGGTCGGAGGTAGACAGCGAGGCGAGCTATCTGCGCCTGCATGACAGCAAGGAAGGAAAATCGATTCGCGCAATCGGTCTGCCGGTCGTTGAGTATTTCGATCGCCGGCGCTTGGGCGCCGTTGGCACTTATGTTTTTCCCGGGCAGGGCGAGGACAATGCGTTCGGCAGCTTCCCGAACCACTGGGAGCAGATCTTCAAAAAGTCGCGGCTGTCGGATGTCACGCCGCACGTGCTGCGTCATAGCTTCGCTAGCATCGCGAACGACCTGGGATTCACCGAAGTCACGATCGCAGCCTTGGTGGGCCACTCAAAGGGGTCCGTTACGAGCAAGTACATCCACACTCTCGACACGGCGCTCGTGATGGCTGCGGACACGATCGCGGGCTACATCCAATGCCTGCTCGATGGCATTGAGTTCAAGTACGCGGCGTATGCACTTGATCGTGACTCACGAAAGGCGGCACTTGCGCGTTTCTTGAGCAGGGCAGTTGGAGAACAAAGTATCGCGAGCGAAGCTGACGCGCGCTGGGCTGCCTGAATGATCAGATGCTCGAGCGGCTTCTTAGTCTAGTCGATGTCGTCGAGCCCTACGTCCTGCCGGACGCATCCGCCGAGGCGGATTCCATGATTTCGTTGTTGGCTGCTCCCCTTCGTTTACGCGCAAAACTGCCTCATCGGCGGCAGTCCTGGTCCATCGGAATGGCACGCCTTCGATCCACATCCGATGCATGATCACCGCCAACCGGCGAGCCACGGCGACTTGAGCGCGCATCTTGCCGCGCCGGCGGGCGACCTCAACGCCCCATCGCTTCAGCCAACTCCAACGCTGCACCCGGGTCAGCAGAACATTGGCTGCCTCGCAGAGTAACGACCGCATCATCCGATCGCCGCGTCGGCTGATTCCGCCACTGCGATCTGTTTCACCGGAAGCGTATCTTCAAGGAGCGAGGCCAAAATGAGCACCGACAAGAGAGGATTTGGCAAAGCGCGTCGGATCCTCGACAGCCGTGCGGAACGCCAGCGCAGTGACCGGATCCACGCCCGGCACTGTCATCAACAATCGCCAGACGGGATCGGCCTTCACCGCCGCCAGCACCAGGCCGTGAAGCTCGTCCAGACGGCGAACTGTTTCCTGGCGAACCGCGAGAATCGGACCAACGACCCGTTTGAGAATCTCATCGCCATCGACGAGCTCGCGCGCGCGCCGCTCCAGCCGAGCTGCGTCGACTTTGCCGACCTTCAAGCCGAACGCCTTGAGAATGCCGTGCAGATGGTTGTCCAGCATGACCCTGGACTTGACCAGCATCTCGCGGCTGCATAGCAGCGCTCGAAGCTTGTGTGTCGCTCGGCTCTTGACGTAAACGACGCGATACCAACCGGCCTGCAGGGCCCAAGCGATATTGCGGGCGTCAATGCGGTCCGTCTTCACCGGCATCGCGCTCGTCGCCGCTTTCAGGTGCCGTGCATCGAGGCAGACCACCGGTAACCCGGCAGCCGCCAAACCATCATGCATCGCAGGTGCCAGCGATCCGGCCTCGAGACCGACCCGTTCGAAACTCAACTCAGTTTGCGTCAACCAGGCGGCGATCGTCTCGGGCTCGGAGCCGACGCGCCCCTCCTTCACGACCTTGCGTTTCTCGTCGACGATGCAGATCGACGTCTCGCTCAACGACACATCAAGTCCGGCATAGTGCTGCTTCACGGGTGTCCTCCATCGGGTTGCTGCACGGCGGATCAAGTGATTCGACCCGTTTCAGCCTGGAGGACCCCCGGCTAACCGTCACCGGTGCCGGGGCGCCAAACAACCCGATCGCCCCATCTCCGAATTTGTGGTGCCTAATCTTCCACACGGGAAGGGCTCGAATACAACCAATCAATTAAAAAACAGCGGAATTTTCACAACTCCAGTTGGCATATGTTGAGACAAACAGGAAACGGACGCTGCCGCAGCAATCTAGTAGCCGAAAATGGAATGCCATGGGAGAGCGTTCTCTACTTCGCCTTCACTTCAACCGTTGCGTCAGCCAGTCGCCGATACAGATTTCGGCGGCGGATGATTGGCCACCAGTCGTATAAAAACGTCTCGATCGGCTTCCAATTGGCGACCCAGCCAAAAATGATGAGACTCTCCTCGAAAACGCGGTTAAGTGGCGGTGGAGCCGTGGCGTGGATAGCCTGACTTGCAACGATGGAAGCCGTTAGCACAGACAAGCCGACTGCAAGGGAACGCCATCCGATCCGAAACGTCTCTCGAAGATCGAAGGATGCCTGCTCGACACGGTGAGTGAAATGTTGCCTGATTCCGGCAGGCACTTCTTGCGCATATGGCTGCGTGAGTTGCGACTCGGAAAGATAGACCACGAGATGGATGGGCTTATTTCTCGGCAACTCACGTGCCCAACTGATGATGAATTCTTCTGCGTCCCGGTCTAGGTCTCGCTCGCGAAACGGATAGGGATCGAGGGTATGAAAGAGTTGCGAGATATCCTCGATGCGAACCTCGATCGTGTCGTCCGGCATCTCACCGTTCCGGCGGGGGCAGCATCAGCGGATCCATCAGTTTGACGATTTGCTTTCGGCCCTCTTCATCGACGATCTCCAAGCTCGAAAGGCCGGCTGCGCCCTCGTCCGCAGCCAAGCTCCGGGGCTTATGGATGATGTGATCGAGGTTTTCGAGAGCCACTTCGATGATATCGTCCTTCGGATCATAAGTGATGCCAAAGATGGTAACTTGCTTGGCAGCGATTTGGTCTCCTATAGGCAGGGCAGCGACCTCAATCTGAGCCCGCTTGCCTTCCAGGCCCTTGGAGATTCGATCACAGTATGACTTCCATTCGCTCTTTTGGAGTTGGCGGATAGGCATTGTTTCAAGCTCCTCGTTGAGTGCACTTGTGGAATTCTAAAACCTGACTCAGACTCAGACTCAGAGACCTTCAGGCTCGCCCGCAACGGCGAAAGTCAGGACATCGACCGCAAATATCTTTCTGGCCATGTGTTTCACCAATTCCGGCTCAATTGACTCGATCCTATTGCGCCATTGCTGAATGTAGTCGATGCCTTGCGCCATGCGTTGTACAGCAAGAAGTTTTGCGGAAATGGCCGATGTGCCATCCATCGATACGGGCAACATGTCCTTGAGATGGGACTTTGCCGCTGCGATTTCTTCATCTGAAATATCTCCTTGAGCCGCACGGCGCCACACCGCCTGAACTGTTTCGATTGCGGTTTTTGTCTTGGCGTTTTCCGTCGCAAACCGACCGATGAGAAGATCGGCTTGCAAAAACGTCTCCGCGGCCGTGCGAATTGAGTACACGAGCCCCTTCCGTTCTCGCAGTTCGACGAACAGGCGCGACGTCAGCGTGCCACCTCCCAAGATATGATTAAGCACAAGCAGTGGAAGATACTCCGCCGACGTCGGAGAGACGCCCGGGTGACCAAAAACGCATGCGGATTGCGGGAAAGGCAAACGGACAACGACCGGCGAAAATATTCGATATTCGGCCTTCGCGAGAGCGCTTATTCCTTGTTTCTTCGACGCATTTTGGAAACCGCGATCAAGCAAGTCCGCCAACTCGGCGGCACTCACGTCGCCTGCCGCTGCAACAACGAGTTTTGCATTCGACAACCGAGACTGAAAGTGTCGCAAATCAGCCGTCACAATGCGCCCATTCGCTTCACGGGAGCCAAGCGGAGGATTTCTGTAGGGATGATCCGGGAAGGCAGCCTTCCACCACGCGAGCGAAGCCGCATAGGCTGGATCATTGTCGAGGCGCGCGAGTTCAGCGTCCCGCTTGATCCTAATCCGCTCAATGGCGTCGAGATCGAAGCGCGGTTGCGATAAAGCCAATCGTAGCAGATCGAATGCACGGTTTCGACGCTCGCGCGCGACCTCAAGACGCCCGACCAGAGCATCCCTGTCCGCGGCAAAAGTTATCGTGGCGCCAATATCGGCGAGCTGTTCCTGAAAAGTCTTAGCGTCAAATTCACCGGCACCCTCCAGAAACATTTGAGCGGCGAAATTTACGAGTCCTTGCTTGTCGTCAGGATCAGAAGCAGAGCCAACCCCAACCAAGGCAAAGTCGACGACAATGATGGGGAGGTGATGAGATTCTGCTAGCCAAGCCAAGGCTCCGGAAGAGCTGGTAACAGTCCGAATATCTAATGGAAATGCGTGGTGGGTTTGCATAAACATAAAAGCCGTCACCCATAGAATTTTGAAGGCAATTGTTACCCGAGCAGACATGTTTTTACCTGTCGACCAACAGCAACGATGTTACCGACCGCGTCGGCTGGAAGAGATCGCGGGCCGCCACCGCGATGTCGTCAGGGGTCACGGCGGAAATCAAATCTTGCCGTCGCTCAATGTCGGTCAGAGCGGCCCCGGTCGCTAGCGCGGCGCCAACCGCAAGTGCGGCTTTGTAGGTCCCATCGCGGGCCTGCAGACCGGCCATAATGAGCTTCTGTCTTGCGCGCGTCAGATCGGCAGGATTCTTTGAAATAGTTTTCGCCAAGGCATTGAGCTCCTCGTCGATCGCGCGCTCCAAGTCCTCCAAAGCAACTCCGGGTTTGGGGATGGCATTGATCGCGAACATCGTTTCATCAATCGCGGCGGGGTCGTAGCTCGCTGACACGTCGGCCGCCAATCTGCGCTCCATCACCAGACGGCGATTAAGAATGCCGGTTGCTCCACCGCCAAGTAGTTCGGCCAGAATCTCCATTGCAATAGTCTTGGGCCGATCTGCAGTCCCATAGGAAGGCGCCAAATACAGGCGGAGCCAGAGGGGCCGGCCCGCCCGCGGGTCCTTCATAACGATGCGCCGCTCCGCAAGCGAGGGCGGTTCGGTGGCGCGTTTACGCGTTACGGCGTAAGCAGCCAGCTTCCCGTAATGCTTGGTCGCGAGATGCCTGAGCTGCTCGAAATCGATGTCGCCTGAAACGACCAAAAGCGCATTACTGGGGATATACCATCGACGATAAAAAGAAAGTGCATCCTCTTGAGTCCAAGAGCGAATTTCGTGCATCCAGCCAATGATGGGAATTCCATAGCGATGATTAAGAAAAAGCGACGCAAGTGCTTGTTCGAGAAGCAATGCTTCCGGATTGTTGTCTGCACGCAAGCGCCGTTCTTCGACAATCACCTCTCGCTCGACAGCGACTTGTTGCGGAGTGAGCGCGAGATTGACCATGCGGTCGGCCTCAAGCTCCATGATTCTCTCAAGGTGAGCAGAGCCTACAGTCGCGTAGTAGGCGGTATAGTCATAAGACGTAAATGCGTTCAGCTCGCCTCCCACCCCTCCGATGAAACGGGCATAGGAGTCACCCGGGTTGGCGGGCGTTCCCTTGAACATGAGATGCTCGAAAAAGTGGGCGAGACCCGATTTACCAGGCTCCTCGTCGGCTGAGCCAACGCGATACCAAAGCATGTGAGTGACGATCGGGAGACGGCGATCGGGCACGTAGATGACCTTCATCCCGTTCGCCAGTTCGAAGGTCCGGGCGTTTAGGGATTGTGCCTGAGCATTTGTCTGCAAGCTGGCCATCGCCGCGAGGCTGAATGCAAGTACCGAAATCCAAAACGATAGTTGTGAGCGACAGGTTGGTACGGAACGCTACAGTGGCGCCCCAGCCGTTAGCCGATGGCCTCGACTCAGGCATAACCCGATGCGCTCCGCTTACGTGATCAAGATAAAGAGTGACATGTCTCCGCGCATTACATCGAGCGCGGCGACGCGGCCTGCCCCCTGCAGCGCCGCTTGAAACTCCGCCACATTGCGCACGGGCTTGCGGTTGACGGCGACGATCACATCGCCGACGCGCAAGCCGCGCGCGGCTGCCGGGCTTCCGTCCTCAACCTCGGCGACCACGACGCCCTGGACCTTGCCATACATTGGCATACCAGGACCGATGTCGCGAACAACCGCGCCGCGCAGACGCGGGATGGTTGTGCTCTTGTCGGTCGGCAATGCGGTTGTTTGAGGGGAAGCGGAGCCGCGCTCGACACGCGCTCGCAGCCTCCGTTCGGTGCCGTTTCGGAGGATCGTGAGCTCGGCGTCCTCGCCGGCGCGGGTGAGCCCAATGCGGTTGCGCAGGTCGGATGCGCCGCGCACCGGCCGCCCGCCGAGAGCGGTCACAACGTCTCCGGCCTTGACGCCGGCCTTGTCGGCTGGCGAACCGGGCTCAACCCGCACGACGACCGCGCCCTCGGCCGTCGTGGATATACCTATCGCCTTCGCAATATCCGGCGTGAGATCCTGCACCACGAAACCGAGTCGGCCGCGTTGCACTTCGCCGTAGCGAATGAGCTGCTCCATGACGGAGCGAGCCATGTTGCTCGACACCGCAAAGCCGATCCCGACGTTTCCGCCGGAAGGTGCAATGATGGCCGTATTGATCCCAATCAGTTCGCCATTCAGCGACACCAACGCGCCGCCCGAATTGCCCGGATTGATCGAGGCGTCGGTTTGGATGAAGTCCTCATAGCCTTCGGCATTGATGCCGCTGCGCCCAAGCGCGCTCACAATGCCCATAGTCACGGTCTGTCCCAGACCGAAGGGGTTGCCGATGGCAAGGGCATAATCCCCGACACGGACCTTGTCCGAATCGGCCAGCGGGAGCTGCGTCAGGCGATCCGTTTCGATCTGCACTAGGGCAATGTCGGTCGCGGAATCGCTGCCAATGAGCTTTGCCTTGAATTGGCGACGGTCGCGCAACGTGACGGCGATTTCGGTCGCCTTGTCGACGACGTGATGATTGGTGATCACGTAACCGTTGCTTGCGTCGACGATGACTCCCGAACCCGCGCTCATCTGGGGGGGAATCTTATCGGGGTCCGGCAGATCAAAAAAACGGCGGAAGAACGGATCCCGGAGCAGTGGATTATCCTGCACCGGGGATCGCGACAGCACGGAAATATTGACAACCGCGGGCGCCACTTTCTCGACCAGCGGCGCAAGGGTTGGCTGCGACGGAACGAGTGCTGCCTGTTGCGCGACTGCGGGAGCACTCCCGATCACGGCGGCAAAGCACAGGGTCAGAAGAACAGTTCGCACGTGCATTCTCATCGCAGCCACCTTCATTGAGGGCTTCTGGATCAAGCGCGCCGCACAGTAATCCGCTTTGTGGCGGCCGCTGCGTCCGGCTTTTTTGCAAGCTTGACGGTCAAGACACCGTTCTTGAACGTGGCGTTGGCGGAGTTGAGATCGACGGTATCGGGAACCGGGATGACGCGTTCGACTGAGCCAAAGGTCCGTTCCTGGAGATAATAGTCCTTCTCCTTTTTCTCGATCTCCGATTTTTTCTCGCCGCGAATGGTCAGTACGCCTTCGGCAAGACTGACGTCGATGTCTTTCTCGTCCATGCCGGGAAGTTCGGCCGTGACCTCGATTTCCTTATCGGTTTCCGAAAGGTCCACGCTTGGCATGGATATCGACCACGACGATGTCGACGGCCAAGGCAGATCGAAGCCGCGCCAGAAATTTTCGAACGCGCGGTTGATGTCGCTCTGCAGCAAACGGAGCGGCTCACCTTGCTGCTCGCGCCGCACCGGCACCTGCCGCTTGCCCCAATTCCATGGGATAAGATCGCGAATTTTCATCTTAGTCCTCCTCCGAGCGGCTATGCGGCGCGCACGTTGATCTTCTTGGCCGGCGATGGCGTGGTCTTCGGCAGGGTCAGCCGCAATACGCCGTCCTTGAATTCGGCGTCAATGCGGTCTCCATCGACCAGCTCGGACAGCGTGAACACCCGCTCGTAGTTGCCGTCCTCGTATTCAGCATGGACCAGCGTGTATCCTTGCGGAGCGAACGGCTTGGCGCTTGCGGTGATGGTCAACGTTCGCTTGTCCAGCGTGACGTTGAGACTTTGTGGGTCGGCCCCCGGCATTTCCAGCAGCATGACCACCGCATCCTTGGTCTCGTAGATGTCGGCCGGCGGGAGGAATGTCGGAGCTTGGCTTACAGTCTCGGTCTGCGCTGTTGCGGCTGATGTGTTGTCGGTCATGGAGAAGCTCCCCTCGTTCACGCCGGGTTGATCTTGATCTGGCGAGGCTTGTCGGCAGGCGGTCGCGGCAGTTCGAGAATGAGCACGCCACGCTCAAAGCGAGCTGAGGCCTTCTCGGAGTCCACGCGGAAGGGAAGGACAAGCGTCCTGGCAAAAGAGCCGGTTGCACGTTCCTCGCGGTGTACCGTCCCGTCCTTGCCAGGCGCCGCCGGCTCGCGCTTGCCGCGCAGCGTCATCGTATCCTGGTGTACCGTGATGTCGATTTGGTCGGGCGCAACACCCGGAATTTCAGCAGTGATGATGGCGCCGTCCGCCCCCACCCAGACGTTGACGGGCGGGTACTCTGCCGGGACGGCCAATCTGAAGCCGCCGAAGGCCCGGTTCATTTCGTCCTGAAGTCGGCGCATGTCGCGGGCCAGATCGGGCCACCGGCCGCCGAGCGCAAAATCTGTGAGCATTGCTGACTCTCCCTGGCTGACTGCAGTTCTCCTGCAGCCGCGCAATTCAATGCGTCATTTCTCCGGGACTTAAATTGACATCCGTCAACGCTTCCAACGTATTGATGGGCAATCCAGTCCCCACCTGACTTTCGCCCAATCCGGGAACGGTTTAGCGTGTTGGGATGCCGGCCATTCGCAGTCCACGGCTGGCTATGACAATTTTATTATTTGGCCGGGGAGCCTTGCTTGAACGAAGACCCCTATAGCGTGCTCGGCGTCAAGAAGGACGCCAGCCAGGACGACATCCAGAAAGCCTACCGCAAGCTTGCCAAGAAGCTGCATCCCGACCTCAACCCCGGCAACAAGCAGGCCGAGGACCAGTTCAAGGCGGTCTCCGCCGCCTACGATCTCCTGAGCGACCCCGAGAAGCGCGCGCGATTCGATCGCGGCGAGATCGACGCCTCGGGCCAAGAGCGGCCGCGGCAGCGCTATTATCGGGATTTTGCCGGCGGGGCGGCCGGTGACCATCCTTATGCATCGTCGGAAGGATTTTCTGATTTCAGTGATGAAGGCGATCTGTTTTCCAGCCTGTTCGGCCGGGGTGGCCGGATGAACCTGAAGATGCGCGGGCAGGACGTGCATTACCGCCTGCCCGTCGAGTTCCTGGAGGCGGTCAATGGTGCGAAGCGGCGCATCACGCTCTCCGACGGTTCAACCATCGATATCACCGTCCCGCCCGGCGGGCGCGACGGCCAACTGCTGCGGCTCGCCGGCAAAGGCGGCCCAGGGATCGGGGGCGGCCCCCCCGGCGACGCTTTCATCGAAATTGTTGTCACACCGCATCCGCTCTTTACCCGCAAGGGCGACGACATCCATCTGGAACTGCCGGTCTCCCTTACCGAAGCGGTTCTGGGCGGCAAGATTTCGGTTCCTACCCCGACCGGGGCGGTGACGATGAACGTCCCCAAGGGCTCCAATACAGGCACCGTCCTGCGCCTGCGCGGCAAAGGTGTCGCTCGCGCGGATGGAACGCGGGGGGATGAATACGTCAAACTGAGGGTCGTTTTGCCGGACAAGCCGGACCCGGAGCTGGAAAAATTTGTCCAGAGTTGGACGGCCGGCAAAGCCCACGATCCGCGCCGCGGCTTGGAGGTTTAGATGCTCGACATCCAAGAATTTGTCTTGCGTGTGCAGGTGAGCCAGGACGTTGTCGAGACGTGGGTCGCGGAAGGATGGCTGCGTCCACAGCGAAGCGACCAAGGTTTGGCCTTTACGGAAATGGACATTTCCCGCGCGCAATTGATCCGCGATTTGCGCGAGGACCTGGGTGTCAACGAAGAAGGTATCGCCATCGTTCTCGATCTCATCGACCAAATGCACGGCCTCAGAAAGACGCTGCGCGAATTGTGTGAAGCCGTCGGCATGCAACCAAGCGATCTACAGCAACGAATCCTTGCCGACATGCGCAGTCGGCGACCGATTCCGATGAGGGGCCCGGAGACCCCATGACCACGCTCGATACGTCACTGCTCAGGACGCGCCATGCAGTTCAGTAAGGAGACGACGTTCAACATTTGGTATGTTGTTGCGGCCATTTTTGGCGTGTTGTTGATCCAGCATTTCTGGATCGAGAGCCAGCGCGTCGAGCCCATCCCCTATAGCGAATTCGAGCGTTACCTCGACGATGGAAAGATCAACAACATCGTCGTCGGCAATCAGTTCATCCGCGGTTACTTCAAGGAGCCGCGCGAAGGTCGCACGCAATTTGTGACTACGCGTGTCGATCCGGCTTTGGCGCAGAAGCTGGCGGATAAAGGTGTGCGCTTCACCGGCGCCGTGGAAAGCACGTTTTTGCGCGATGTTCTTTCCTGGGTTCTTCCCATCCTGCTTTTCTTCGGCCTGTGGATGTTCGTGTTCCGGCGAATTGCCGAGAAGCAGGGGCTGGGCAATTTCCTGCCGATCGGCAAGAGCAAGGCCAAGGTCTATGTCGAGAAGGATATCAAGGTTACGTTCAACGACGTTGCCGGCGTCGATGAAGCCAAGGAAGAACTGAAGGAGGTCGTCGCCTTCCTGCGGGCGCCGCAGGAGTACGGCCGGCTCGGAGCACGCATCCCGAAAGGCGTCCTCCTGGTGGGACCACCCGGTACGGGCAAGACGTTGCTGGCGCGCGCGATCGCCGGCGAGGCCGGCGTGCCGTTTTTGTCAATCAACGGCTCCGAATTTGTCGAGATGTTCGTCGGCGTTGGCGCGGCGCGCGTGCGCGACCTGTTTGAGCAGGCGAGAAGCATGGCGCCCTGCATCATTTTCATTGACGAGCTGGATGCCCTGGGTAAGGCGCGCGGCGCTTTTCCGGCCGTCGGCGGTCACGACGAGCGCGAACAGACACTCAACCAGCTTCTGGTCGAACTCGACGGCTTCGATCCGGCGCAAGGCATCGTTCTCCTGGCCGCCACCAATCGGCCGGAAATCCTCGATCCGGCCCTCTTGCGCGCCGGCCGCTTCGATCGACAGGTTCTCATCGACCGCCCCGACAAGACCGGCCGCGTGCAGATTCTCAAGGTGCACATGCGTAAAGTGACGCTGGCCGAAGATGTCGACGCGGAAAAGATCGCAGCTCTCACCACGGGATTTACCGGAGCCGATCTCGCCAACCTCGTCAACGAAGCAGCGCTCCTGGCCACGCGCCGCGGCGCGCCGGCGGTGGCCATGCAGGATTTTACGGCAGGCATCGAACGCATCGTTGCAGGCCTGGAAAAGAAGAACCGGCTGCTCAACCCGGACGAGCGAAAGGTTGTTGCTTATCACGAGATGGGCCATGCGCTGGTTGCGCTCGCGATCTCCAAGACCGATGCCGTTCACAAGGTCTCCATCATCCCGCGCGGGGTCGGAGCACTCGGCTATACGATCCAGCGGCCGACCGAGGACCGCTATTTGATGGCCCGCGACGAACTCGAAGCCAAAATCGCTGTTCTGTTGGGCGGACGCGCGGCCGAAAAATTGGTGTTCGGCAAGCTCTCGACCGGCGCCGCCGACGACCTCGCCAAGGTGACCGACATCGCCCGCAACATGGTGGCGCGCTACGGCATGGACGAATCCCTCGGCTACGTCGTGTACGAGCCCGAGCGACCCTCGTTTTTGGGCAACGTTCCGGGCCCGGCGCCTAACGAGCGGCAATTCAGCGAAACCACGGCCGAAGCGCTCGACGCGGCCGTGAAGTCGATCGTTCATGCCGTTTTCGACCGGGCGACCGCAATCCTTACGGCAAACCGCGACGTTCTGGAACGGTGTGTCAAATCCCTGCTTGAAAAAGAGACCTTGAACGAAGACGAACTCCGCGAACTCACCCGCGACCTGCGCTTGTCAGACGCTCAGGCAGCAGCTTCACCGGCTGTGGCCGCCACACAAGCCGCAAGGGCATGACTGATGTTTCCGATCCAAAATGGCGTTCCGCACCGCACCGCACCTTTTGTGACGTGGAGCCTGATCGCGAGCAACGTAGCCGTGTTCCTTTACCAAGTCAGTCTTCCGGCACCGGCGCTGGATCGATTCCTGGTGGAGTACGCGCTCATTCCCGGACGCTATTTCGTTCCGCTACCCTTCCTGCCCGAGCCCACGCTTCAGGATTATCTGCCGTTCGTCACCAACATGTTTCTGCACGGTGGATGGCTGCACCTGATCCTCAACATGTGGACCTTGTTTCTGTTCGGGCCAACGGTCGAAGATCGAATGGGAAGGAGCCGCTACCTGCTTTTCTATCTGATTTGCGGAATCGCAGCCTCGACGGCCCACGCGTATTTTAATGCAACATCGTTTGTTCCGGCTTTGGGCGCCTCCGGTGCGATCGCCGGCGTCATCGGCGCCTTCGTCCGTCTTTTTCCTCTGGCGAATTTGATCGTTGTCATTCCGATCTTCTTCTTTCCGTTCTTTTTTGAAGTCCCGGCACTCTTGTTCGCCGGCTTGTGGTTTCTGATGCAATTCGTGCAGGGCACGATTGAACTCGTCAGCCCTTCGGCGGGCGGGGGTATCGCGTGGTGGGCGCATATCGGCGGATTCATTGCCGGCGTGTTGCTGACATCGCTTCTGGCGCGACCGCGGCGAATCTATCGCAAGTACTACCTCGACGAGGGAATCTATGGTTTCACGCCCAATGGCCGACGCTAAGCACTCCGGAGATCTGCTTTCATGAGCATCACCGATATCTTTTGGCTGTTCTTCATGTTCACGGCGCTGCAGCCGCTACTGCGGCAGCGGATGCTGGAGGCGATGCGCACTCGCAAGATCGCGCAGATCGAACGAGACCGGAATTCTCGCGTGATCCTCCTTGTGCATCGGCAGGAAACGATGCGACTGCTTGGCTTCCCGCTGATGCGCTACATCGACGTGAACGACTCCGAGGATGTGCTGCGCGCCATACATATGACCGATGACGATGTGCCGCTCGACATTGTGCTGCACACCCCTGGCGGTCTCGTGCTTGCCGCTTTGCAGATTGCGCGCGCCATCCGCGCGCACAAGGCGAAGGTCACCGTCTTCGTGCCTCATTATGCAATGTCCGGAGGCACGCTCATTGCACTCGCAGCCGACGAGATCGTGATGTGCCGGCACTCCGTGTTGGGCCCCATCGATCCTCAACTGGGGCAATCACCGGCGGCCTCCCTGCTCAAGGTGGTCGAGCAAAAGCCGATTGCGGAGATCGACGACCAGACTCTGGTTCTGGCCGATGTCGGCCGCAAGGCCATCGCGCAGGTCAAGACGGCGGCGAAGGAGCTTCTTGCCGACAAGATGCCCGAGGACAAGGCCCAAGCGCTTGCCGAAAAACTATCGACTGGGCAATGGACCCATGACTATCCGATTTCGCCGGCGGAAGCCAAGGCGCTGGGCTTGCCAGTCAGCACGGACATGCCGGACGTCGTGCTTGAACTAATGACCCTTTATCCCCAGCCTGTTCGGTCCCAAGGAGGCGGGGTCGAATATCTTCCTGTGCCGCGTCAAAAGGAAGCGTTGCGGAAGTGACTTTAAAAAACCGGTTCGGCCAAAGATGAGCCACTGGCGCAGCAGAGGGAGCCAACAATGAAATTGCTCGAACATTTCGACATTAAGACCGCGCAATGGGATGTCGCCAGCGCCTACGAGAAGTTCGAGCAAGTGGTCGTTCTCATTCTGACCGGCTTGATCATCGTTGTTATCGCCTCCGCCGTCTGGCACCTGGCAATTAAGGTCCTGTTCGGTCTCGTGCTGACCAGCTTTGATCCGACGGACCCAGCCGTTTTCCAGACAGTCTTTGGGATGATCTTTACCGTGATCATTGCTCTCGAATTTAAGCATTCCATCCTGATTATGGTGACACGCAAACAAAGCGTCGTGCAGGTGCGCACGGTCGTCCTGATTGCAATGCTGGCTGTGATCCGGAAATTCATCATCATCGATCTGTCGTTCACCACGGCCAATCAAATGTTTGCGCTGGCGGCCGGCATCATCGCTCTTGGCGCCGTCTATTGGCTCGTGCGCGATCAGGACCGAAAGGCCGGGATCGCAGAGCGTGAGAGGCAGGCAACATGACTCAACCCGTTACGCATATCGTTTGTCCTCATTGCGATGCCGTCAACCGGATCCCTGCGGACAAGCCGCCCAAAGAAGCCAAATGCGGCCGCTGTCATCGTGCGCTTTTTGACGGCCACCCGGCGGAGGTCACCGGCGAACGCCTTGAGAAGCATATCAGGTCAAACGAGATTCCTGTTGTCGTCGATTTCTGGGCGCCATGGTGCGGACCCTGCCGGATAATGGCCCCGGCCTATGAGCGAGCTGCCGGCCAAGTGGAGTCGAACGCGCGGCTGCTCAAATTGAACACCGAGAACGATCCGGCCGCTGCGGAGCGCTACAACATCCGCGCAATACCTACATTGATCATGTTCCGAAACGGCCAGGTCGTCGATCGCGTGAGCGGCGCCATGGACGAACATCGTCTTCAACAGTGGATCATGTCGCACGCGCAGTGAGTGCATTGATGCCTCAAGATTGAGAGGATGTGAATGGCTAAGAAGCCTGAACCGGACCCTGCTGAAACCGCTGACGATCCTGTCATTGAAGCGGACATCGAGTCGTTTCCCGCCAGCGATCCGCCAGGCTGGATTCCGGCGCGAATTGGCCCTGCGGTACCCATCCCGGCTGAAGAGTTATCAAGCAAGCGAAATCAGGAGGTCGTCATGCATAATACCCGCATCGATTTGCCGTCCAACGTTCGAGGAATCGCCATCGGATTGCTTCAAGCGCGATTAGCCGATGCCGTCGACCTTGCGACCCAAGCCAAACAGGCACATTGGAACGTCAAGGGACCAAGTTTTATGGCACTGCACGAGCTGTTCGATCAGGTCGCAACGAGCGTCCGCGAGCATTCCGACACCATCGCCGAACGAATCGCGGCGCTCGGCGGCACGGCAGAGGGCACGGCGCGCGTTGCCGCGAAGCAATCGACGCTTAAGGAATACCCGCTCGATATCGTCGACGGCCGCGCCCATGTTTCCGCTCTTGCAGATGCGCTTGCCGCCTTTGGCGCTAAGGTTCGCCGCAACATTGAGGAGGCGGTTGAGGCGGGCGACCAGGGAACGGCCGATTTGTTCACTGAGGTCTCCAGAAGTATCGACAAAACACTGTGGTTTGTCGAAGCCCACAGTCAGGCTGAGGCATAATCTTCCTTGAAAAGACTGGAGCTTGCGGCTCAGCGCCACCAAAATGGGATGACGCTTTTTTGTTCAACCGGCCAGCGGAGACGCCTCTGTCCATGACAGCAGACTTAGGTCAAAACACCGGCCACTTTAGTTGGAATATCGTTACGCGCAATTTGCGCGAAAATCCGTTTTTGCCTGAAAGAATTCTTCGCAAGATTCGGGCTCTCGAACAGCATCTGCAACGCTTTCCGCCGGATGCGGTGCATCTTGTCGTTGAACTCGAACGGCACCCGCGTAAGGAGGAGCATCAGGCCGTTCTGACGCTCCGGCTGCCGTCGCATATTTTGCATGCTGACAAGTCGGCGAAGTCGATCACAGCCGCCTTATCGAGCGCGGTGAAAGCGCTTCTGCAAGAGTTAAAGACTCTCAAGGCGCGACTTCGTGAAGAGCCGAAATGGAAGCGCAAGACGAGGCGCAAGAAACTGTCGTTCTCTTCCGTGCCGAGAGAGAGCGACGCGGAGCCGCAAAGCGCTACTGAAATGCGCGAAGCCTTCGTTGAGAGTCATCGCAGCCGATTGACACGGTTCGCGCGCAGAGCCGCCAATCGCACTCGCAGCCAAGATGAGCCGATAACCGACCGCGAGGTTGCGGAATTGGTCGGGGAGGCGAAAGACAAGCTTGCGGCTTTGTCGAAACGTCGAAAGCTGACAAACGAGCGCGCGCAGCTCTATCGCCTCGTTCGCGAGGCCATCACACAGCGCGGAAGCGGCTCGCGGAAGGGGCATCCTCCGAGCGCGCCCTCATCGCCGACCGGAGAAACCCCTCAGAAGTCCGGTTTGTTGTCGGCGATGGATCAGGTGTTAGCTACGTTGTGCCCCTTCCAGCAAGAAGTTTTCGATTTGCATTACGTCGAAGGCTTTGAGACGGACGAGATCGCTATGATCACCCGAAAGCCGGAGAGTCAGGTTAATGATGCTATTCAGGCCATCGAGAATCAAATCCGCGGGAGCCTGCGGTCGGAGCCGGTTGATAAATAGAAAGACAGCACCGAAGGGGTGTTAGGGAGTCAATGCCATGGCATTTGGCGATATCGAGCGATGGATGTGGGCAGACGCTTGTGAGCTCTTGGCTCGCGCGGAGCGCATTCATCGTCAATTTTTCACGCCTCTTGCCGTCGAAGGTGCAATTGGTTGGTCACCGCCCGTCGACCTCTATGAGACGGAAAGCGAATTCATTGCACTGATCGCATTGCCGGGCGTGGCCCCGGGCGATGTCGAGATCAAGCTCATGGGGCGGACACTTGAAGTGCGTGGCCACCGTCGACTACCGCCATTGGTTAGAGGCGCGGCCATTCATCGGCTTGAGATTCCTCAGGGACGTTTTTTGCTTCGGTTCACGCTTCCCGAGGCGGCCGCAGCGCTTGCGGCGCGGGGATTTGAGGATGGCTGCCTCCTTCTCCGTCTCGCCAAATCGGCACAAGGCGCAAAGAGATGATCGAACAAGTATCGCCATTAAACCATAGCAACACCAAGCTCCCGCCGGACGCATTAATCTTGCTGCCCGTGCGCAACATTGTGCTGTTTCCCGGCGTCGTGATGCCGCTAACGGTGGGGCGGCCACGCTCTCAAGCCGCCGCCCAGGAAGCATTGCGCGGTGAGCGGCCGATCGGCATCGTGTTGCAAACCGACCCGACAGTCGACGAGCCGGGCGACGAGCAGCTTCATCGTATCGGCACGGTCGCGGAAATCCTGCGCTACGTGACGGCGCCGGACGGCACCCATCATCTGATCGTCCGCGGCACGCGCCGGTTTCGCATCCAAAGCGTCTTGCCAGGATATCCTTTTCTGGCCGCGCAGGTGGAGCAAATCGGGGAATCCGAAGTCCTCACGCCGGAAATCGAAGGCCGGACGCAATTGCTGCGACAGCGGGCGCACGAGGCCATGCAGCTCTTGCCGAACGTGCCGGCGGAGCTTGTCGCAGGACTTGACGGAGTTCAGTCCGCCTCGGCGCTCGCGGACTTCGTCGCCAACCTGATGGACATCAAGCCTGCGGATAAGCAGGACATCCTCGAAACATTCGACGTTAAAAACCGTCTCGACAAGACCATTCGGTCCCTGACCGAGCGGATTCAGGTGCTCCGCATCAGCAAGGAGATTGGCGAGCAGACGCAGGAAACACTCAGTACGCAGCAACGCGAGCATATCCTGCGCGAGCAGATGCGACAGATCCAGCGTCAACTCGGCGAATCCGACGATCGGTCCGCGGAACTGGAAGAATTGAAGCGCGCCATCGAAGCGGCCGGAATGCCGAAGGAGGTCGAGGATCAGGCCAAGAAGGAGCTGCGGCGTCTCGAGCGGATGCCGGATGCCGCCGGCGAGTACTCGATGATCCGCACCTATCTCGACTGGCTGATTGAATTGCCGTGGTCAAAGCTTGCCGAGGAGAGAATCGACATTCCAGAGGCGCGCCGCATCCTCGACGAGGACCACTACGATCTGGACAAGGTCAAGAAACGCATCCTCGAATACCTCGCGGTGCGCAAGCTGAATCCGGATGGCAAGGCGCCTATTCTGTGTTTCGTCGGCCCGCCGGGCGTCGGCAAGACCTCGCTCGGCCAGAGCATCGCAAGGGCGACCGGACGTCCCTTCGCGCGCCTGAGCCTCGGCGGCGTTCACGACGAGGCGGAAATTCGCGGTCACCGCCGAACCTATATCGGTGCGCTGCCCGGCAACATTATTCAGGCCATTCGCAAGGCAGGCGCCCGCAATCCGGTCCTGATGCTCGATGAGATGGACAAACTCGGCGCCGGTTTTCACGGCGACCCGTCATCGGCCCTCCTCGAAGTGCTCGATCCCGAGCAGAACCGCACGTTCCGCGACAACTATCTGGGCCTGCCGTTCGACCTGTCGAAAGTGCTGTTCATCGGAACCGCCAATATTCCGGACAGCATTCCCGGTCCTCTGCGCGACCGCATGGAGATGATCTCGGTCCCCGGTTACACGGACGACGAAAAACTGCAGATTGCCAAGCGCTACCTCGTCAAGCGGCAATTCGATTCCGCCGGGCTGAAGCCCGAGCAATGCGAGATCGCCGACGAGGCGCTCCTTGGAATCATCCGGCATTACACGCGGGAAGCCGGCTGCCGTAACCTGGAGAGAGAAATCGGAGCGCTCTGCCGCCACGCTGCGATGCGGATTGCCGAGGGCAAAGATATTGCGGTCAAGATTGGTGAGGCGGACTTGGCGACGGTTCTCGGGCCCCATCGCTTCGAGGATGAAGTCGCGATGCGCACCAGCGTGCCTGGTGTTGCCACGGGCCTCGCCTGGATGCCGACCGGCGGCGACATTCTGTTCATCGAGGCAGCGCGCGTGCCCGGAAGCGGCAAGCTCATTCTGACGGGGCAACTTGGCGACGTGATGAAGGAGAGTGCGCAGGCGGCACTCAGTCTTGTCAAATCCCGTGCCGAGAGCCTCGGTATCGATCCAGCCCTGTTCGAAAAATCCGACGTCCACGTTCATGTTCCTGCAGGCGCGATACCGAAGGACGGCCCGAGCGCGGGCGTTGCCATGTTCATCGCCTTGACCTCGCTTCTGACCGGCCGTACGGCACGAAGCGATACCGCGATGACAGGCGAGATTTCGCTCCGTGGACTGGTTCTTCCGATCGGCGGCGTCAAAGAAAAGGTCCTCGCGGCCGTGCGGGCCGGCATCGAAACGGTGATGCTTCCCGAACGAAACAAAAAGGATCTCGAAGATGTCCCTTCTGATGCGCGGCAACGGATTAAATTCGTTTGGATGAAGACCGTTGACGATGCTGTCGCCGCAGCACTTGAACCGCCTAAGGGGAAGTGACGCAAGTGTCGACAATGCTGGAATTCGTCGTCACGGCTTTTGTTACATTCTTTGTGGTGATAGACCCACTCGGGATTCTCCCGATCTTCATGGCTTTGACCGGAAAGAAAAGCGTCGCTACCCGGAAGCAAATTGCAGCTCGTGCCGTCATTCTCGCTGGCGTAATTTTGATCGCGTTTGCGTTCGCCGGCGATATTGTGTTTCGCTTTTTGGGAATAACCCTTCCGGCGTTTCGAATTGCCGGAGGTCTGTTGCTTCTGCTGCTTTCGATCGACATGATTCTTGTGCGTCCAAGTGGACTGCGGACCGCGACCAAGGCTGAAGAGGACGAGGCTGAGGAAAGTACTGACGTGGCGGTTTTCCCGCTTGCGGTTCCACTGATTGCCGGTCCGGGCGCGATGACATCCGTCATTCTCATTACCGGCAAAGCAGATAGCGATTTCGTCGCTCAGTTGATCGCAATTTCTGTTTTGATTTCTGTTTTGCTTCTATGCCTTTCGGTATTCTTTTTTGCGTCGCGCTTGATGACTATATTGGGATTGACGGGCGTCAATGTCATCGGCCGCGTTTTTGGCATCGTGCTTGCGGGACTTGCCATTCAATACATTCTCGACGGTTTTGCGGCGTACATTATGATACTAAAACCGTTTGGCGCGTGACGAAATCTTGGAGCCAATCTGCCAGCAGTCGGTCTGCAGATCGATTGCAGGCTAAGAATCAGTCACAGAACGGCGATTTAGGCGCTTAGCCTCATGCAAAGCCTTTTTTCTCTTTCGATCGTTATGGTCGCCGCGGCCGCTGTTGCAGCCGGTCTGTGCGCTCGAATGCGAATTCCAACGCTCCTTGGTTATCTTCTCGCCGGCCTGGTGATTGGTCCGTCAGTCGGGAGGCTCGTGCAGCCGGGTGAAGCATTGACGTTTCTGGCCGAGATCGGCGTCATTTTGCTGATGTTCACGGTCGGCCTCGAACTATCCGTCGCCGAACTTTGGGCCACACGCTGGCGTGTTCTGTCTGCCGGTGGGCTGCAGTTCACTTTGGCCGGCGTTGCGTTCGGAGGGGTGGCGTATTCGCTTGGCGCCTCCGCAAGTGCGGCCATTATCATTGGCGCCGCCGCGGCCGTGTCTTCGACAGCGATTTGCGCCAAACAATTGGCCGATCAGGGCGAGCTCACCACGCGCCATGGCCGAACCAGCATGGCGGTTCTGCTATTCCAGGACATTTCAGCCGCTCCCCTTCTCGCGGTGCTTCCATTGTTGGCCGACGGGACCGGGGCCAGTGCCGCGATTTTGATTGAGGTGGTTCGAATCCTAGCAATCCTCGGCACCGTCATCTTGGTGGGAAAACCGATACTTTATCGATCGCTTGCATGGGTTGCGGGTCGCGGCCATGCTGAAGCATTTCTGCTCGCCTCGATCTTTCTCGTTCTAACGACCGCATGGATAAGCCAGTACCTGGGTATTTCTCCGGCTTTGGGCGCTTTTATCGCCGGCCTCATTTTAGGCGAGAGTGACTTCCGGCATCGCATCGAGGACGATATTCGCCCGTTCCGCGATTTGATGGCGGGGATATTTTTTATTACAACCGGGATGCAACTGAACCTCGGCCTACTCACGCAATCACCGCTAAGCGTTCTGTTTTGGCTTGCTGTGCTTGTACCAGGCAAAATGCTGGTCAACGGGTTCGCGCTGCGCCTCGCGAAGCTAAGCTGGCTCGACGCCGGGCGAGGCGCAGTCATACTCGGTCACAGCGGAGAATTCGGCTTGTTGCTGACGATCTTGGGTATGAGCGCAGGCGTTGTGCCGACAACTATCGGCCAGCCCATGCTGCTTGCGATCGCCTTATCGATGGCGGCCGCGCCGCTTTTGATTCGCGAACATGATCGCGTAACGCGGCTCGTATTTGGTGCCCACAGGCAGCGGCATACACCGCAGCTTGAAGAGATGGAAGGATTCGATCAATCGAGGGGAATGCATAACCACGTGTTAATTTGCGGCGCCGGATCCCTGGGTCGAATTGTGTCAAAAGCGCTCTGGAAAGCCGGTATACCTCATCTTCTGTTCGACACGCGCTACGAACCCTTTGTGCAAGCCAAAGAGATGGGATTGCCGGTGATCCTCGGAGATGCAAGCCGGATCGCAACTCTGGAAGCTGCCGGTGTGGAGCGCGCCCGGGCGGTTGTCGTCACCTTCCACCAGCACCGGTCAGCCCTGCGGATACTGTCCGCATTGCGACAGCGCAGCCCGCACTTGGCTTTGCTGGCCAGTGCACGAACTGAAGCGGCTGCGGAGGAACTTGCGACCGTCGAAAATGTCAGCGTGTTTCATGAGCATGTTGCCGCTGGGCTGACCCTTGCGAGGCAATGTTTGCTGGAAGTTGGGTTGGCTCGTGATCGCCTTGAGGCGCTTTTCTCGCAATTGAGTCGGGAACTCTCAGGCGATTGAACATCGCGGGTCTGACCGTGCAACTGAATAGGACGTGATGTTAGTTTACGACGCAGCTTCGAGGCCGCAGACAGATGTCATGGAGAGTCTCGACGTGGTGGAAAAGCGCATAACAGATGCTGCTTCGCCAAGAATGAAGTCCTGGTCGAGTGCGGCGAGTCGGTAGGTCTGAGACTGAAGCTGCTTTCTGTTGTCGGCATGGTTCGTTGGCGCGGCCATCGGGTGGTCCTTCGGGGGTGGCATAATGAAATCCGAGCATTTTTGCCGAGGCTGGGTCCGGATATCCAGTTGCCGCCTCAGAAAATCGGCCGCAGAACGCTGATCGAATGAACGGAATCTTGATATCCGTCAACGTGATCGGGCATGTGAGGTGATTGAAATACAAGTGACGCTGAAATCGGGCTAGGCATCTGACAATCGATCAGATTCGTCTCCGGAACGAGAGGAGAACGTGATGGCAAAGGCGATCGGGATCGACCTGGGGACGACGAACTCATGTGTTGCCGTCATGGAGGGCAACCAGGCGAAGGTGATTGAGAACGCCGAAGGCGCGCGCACCACACCCTCCATGGTGGCCTTCACCGATACGGGAGAGGTTCTCGTTGGGCAACCCGCCAAGCGGCAAAGCATCACGAATCCCGAAAACACGATCTTCGCGATTAAGCGCCTGATCGGTCGCCGCTACGACGACCCAATGACGCAGAAGGACAAGGGCATGGTGCCCTACAAGATCGTTCCGGGCCCCAATGGCGACGCCTGGGTCGAGGTCCGTGGCAAGAAATACAGCCCAAGCCAGATCAGCGCATTCATTCTTACGAAGATGAAGGAAACCGCGGAGGCTTACCTTGGCACCAAGGTCACTGAGGCGGTCATTACGGTTCCTGCCTATTTCAACGATGCCCAGCGTCAAGCTACCAAGGACGCTGGCCGGATTGCCGGGCTCGAAGTGTTGCGTATTATCAACGAACCGACCGCTGCCGCACTGGCCTATGGCCTCGAAAAGAAGGGCACCGGCAAGATCGCGGTGTACGATCTTGGCGGCGGAACCTTCGATATTTCAGTCCTTGAGGTTGGCGACGGAGTATTCGAGGTCAAATCGACGAATGGTGACACTTTTCTGGGAGGCGAAGACTTCGACAAGCGGATCATCGATTACTTGGCGGATGAGTTCAAAAAGGAGAACGGCATCGATCTTCGCGGCGACCGGCTCGCCCTCCAGCGCCTGAAGGACGCCGCCGAGAAAGCCAAGATCGAGCTGTCAAGCGCGACGCAGACCGAGGTCAATCTGCCGTTCATCACCGCCGACCAGCACGGTCCGAAGCATCTCACTATCAAGCTGTCCCGCGCCAAACTGGAAGCACTAGTCGACGACCTCATTCAGAAAACGGTGCCGCCATGTCAAGCGGCACTGAAGGACGCCGGCATCGCGGCCTCTCAAATCGACGAAGTCGTTCTGGTTGGCGGCCAAACACGCATGCCGAAGGTTCAGGAGACGGTGCAGAAGCTGTTTGGGCGCGAACCACACAAGGGCGTCAATCCGGATGAGGTCGTGGCGGTCGGCGCGGCGATACAGGCGGGCGTTCTGCAAGGCGACGTTAAGGATGTCCTTCTTCTCGATGTGACGCCGCTTTCGCTCGGCATCGAGACGCTCGGGGGCGTCATGACAAAGCTCATCGAGCGCAACACGACCATTCCGACCAAGCGCAGCCAGGTATTCTCGACTGCCGAGGACAACCAGACTGCGGTGACGATTCGCGTGTTTCAGGGCGAGCGCGAAATGGCGGCTGACAACAAGCTGCTTGGACAATTCGATCTGGTGGGAATTCCGCCCGCCCCGCGAGGACTGCCTCAGATCGAGGTCACTTTCGATATCGATGCCAACGGCATCGTCAACGTCTCCGCCAAGGACAAGGCCAGCGGCAAGGAGCAAACGATTCGCATCCAAGCTTCCGGCGGGCTGACCGAAGCGGACATCCAGCGCATGGTCAAGGAAGCCGAAGCGCACGCGGACGAAGACAAGCGCCGCAAGGAGCTGGTCGAGGCCCGCAACCAGGCGGACGCTACAATTTACGGCGCCGAAAAACGTCTCCAAGAGATCGGAAATCAGGTCCCGGCCGACGTGAAGACCGCGGTCGAACAGGCGATTTCAGCCGCCAAGGACGCCATGGCTGGCGAGGACATAAATCGCATCCGACAGGCGACGGAAAAGCTCGCGCAAGCGGCAACGCGGCTGCAGCCAGCAGGCGGCGGGGCCGGTACATCATCTGGGGCGTCCGGTTCGCCGGATTCGGACGTTGTGGATGCCGAATTCGAGGAAGTGGACAAGCGAAAATCCAGTTAGCCGAGACGATTGTCTCGAACTCAACGCGCCGACACAAACGAGAGTGCCGCCATGCAAATCGAGAAATACACCGACCGGCTCAAGGCTCTGGTGCAATCCGCGCAATCGCTCGCGCTGCGAAGCGGGCACCAGCAACTCACGCCGGTTCATGTGTTGAAAGCGTTGCTGGACGATGAAGACCGGCTGACCCTCAATCTGATTGATGCCGCCGCGGGCGCCGGGGCCAGTGCCCAGGTTAAACAAGCGACCGAACAAGAGCTGCAAAAGCTGCCAAAAGTCGAAGGCAGCGGCGCCGGCCAGATCTATCTCGCTCCGGAGACGGCGCGATTGTTCGACCAGGCCGAACAGTTGTCGCAGAAGGCCGGCGATGCCTACGTCACCGTCGAATATATGCTGCTGGCGCTGACAATGGCGAGCGGTGCCGTTGGCGATCTCCTTAAGCGCGCGGGCATCACGCCTCAAGGGCTCAACAAGGCTATCGGCGACATCCGCAAAGGACGGACCGCGGACACGGCGTCGGCCGAGCAAGGTTACGACGCGCTCAAGAAATACACGCGCGATTTTACCGAGGAAGCACGCCAGAATAAGCTCGATCCGGTCATTGGTCGCGACGAGGAAATTCGGCGGACGATTCAGGTTCTTTCTCGGCGCACGAAGAACAATCCCGTCCTGATCGGTGAACCGGGTGTCGGCAAAACGGCAATCGTCGAAGGCTTAGCCCAGCGAATCGTAAAGGGCGATGTACCTGAGGCCTTGAAGAGCCGTCGACTGTTGGCGCTCGATCTTGGAGCGCTGCTCGCGGGGGCCAAATATCGCGGTGAATTTGAAGAGCGCCTCAAGGCCGTGCTGCAGGAGCTAAGCAGCGCGGGCGACGTCATTCTGTTCATCGACGAGCTTCACACCCTGGTCGGCGCCGGCAAGGCGGAAGGGGCGATGGACGCTTCTAACATGCTCAAGCCTGCGCTTGCGCGCGGCGAACTGCACTGCATCGGTGCAACGACGCTCGACGAATACCGAAAGCATATTGAGAAGGACGCGGCGCTCGCTCGGCGCTTTCAGCCGGTGTTTGTTGGAGAGCCGTCGGTCGAGGAGACGATTTCGATCTTGCGCGGCCTCAAAGAAAAGTACGAAGTCCATCACGGCGTTCGCATTACCGACGGAGCGATTGTAGCCGCCGCGACCTTATCCAATCGCTACATAACCGATCGATTTTTGCCTGACAAGGCCATCGACCTTGTGGATGAGGCGGCCAGTCGTGTCCGCATGGAGGCCGATTCCAAACCGGAGGAGGTCGACGAAATCGACCGCCGCATCATTCAGCTCAAGATTGAACGCGAGGCCTTGAAGAAAGAAACCGACGAGGCATCGAAGGAACGTCTCAAGAAAGTCGATCAGGAAATCGCCGAGCTGGAAAAGAAATCCGCCGATCTCACCTCGATTTGGAAGGCGGAGAAAGAAAAACTCGCCTCGGTCCAGAAGATCAAAGAGCAACTCGATCAGGCGCGCAGTGAGCTGGAGAACGTGCAGCGGCGCGGCGATCTGACGCGAGCGGGCGAACTTATGTATTCCATTATTCCGCAGCTTGAGAAAAAGCTCGCCGAGACTCCTGCGCAAGGACGCATGTTCAAGCAGGAGGTGACGGCCGAGGAGATAGCCGAGGTAGTGTCGCGGTGGACTGGTATCCCGGTAGATAAAATGATGGAGGGTGAGAGGGAGAAGCTGCTCCATATGGAAGACAAGCTGCGCGAGCGTGTCGTTGGGCAGAATCAGGCGATTGTTGTGGTCGCGGATGCCGTGCGACGCGCACGGGCCGGTCTTCAGGATCCGCACCGGCCGATCGGCTCATTTCTGTTCTTGGGTCCCACCGGCGTAGGCAAGACCGAACTTTGCAAGGCGCTTGCGGAATTCCTGTTCGATGACGAGCAGGCAATGGTTCGTATCGACATGTCCGAATACATGGAAAAGCATTCGGTAGCCCGTCTTATCGGCGCGCCTCCGGGCTATGTCGGCTATGAGGAAGGCGGTTCCCTGACCGAAGCCGTCCGCAGGCGCCCCTACCAGGTGATCCTGTTCGACGAGATCGAGAAGGCGCACAGCGATGTTTTCAACATCCTGCTGCAGGTGCTCGACGACGGGCGACTCACCGACGGACAAGGCCGCACCGTCGATTTCCGCAATACGATCATCGTGCTCACCTCAAACTTGGGGGCCGAGTATCTGGCCGCGCTTCCCGAAGGGAAACCGGCCGAGGCCGCGCGCGAGCAGGTCATGGAAGTCGTGCGTCGCTCCTTCCGCCCGGAATTCCTCAACCGGCTCGATGAGATCATCTTGTTCAACCGGCTCGGCCGCAGCGAAATGAAGCGGATTGTCGACATTCAGCTTCGACACCTGCAGTCGCTGCTGGCGGATCGCAAGATCACGCTCGAAGTCGACGACACGGCGAAGACGTGGCTCGGCAACACCGGTTACGATCCGGTCTATGGTGCGCGACCGCTGAAGCGCGTTATTCAGCGGCAACTTCAGAATCCGCTAGCGAGCATGCTGCTGTCCGGAAAGGTCAAGGACGGCGACACGGTCAAGGTGACAGTGGTGGACGGCCAGATTGCGATTAATGGGTCGAAATTGGCGCAGGCAGCATAGAGTGTGTGACGACAATGTCATCTCCACACAGCATAGAGGACGAGGCGGTCGCGACCGAAGCCACCGACGTCGCGACGCTATTGTCCGAGAACGCGTCTCTGAAAGACCGTCTTCTGCGAGCGTTGGCGGATGCTGAAAATGCAAGGCGCCAAGCTGATCGAAAGGCTGAGGATACGCGCAAGTTTGCTGTCGCAGAACTCGCACGCGAGCTATTGCCGGTCATCGATAACCTTCAGCGTGTGCTCGAAGCGAGAAAGACAGCACAATCTTCGGAAAATGATGCGCTATTGGAAGGTGTCGAGACGACCTTGCGACTATTTCTCCAGACGCTGGAACGATTCGGCGTCAAGAAGATCGCCGCATCGGGGCAACGATTTGACCCATCCCTGCATGAGGCGCTGATGGAATCCGACGATGCATCGCATCCGCCGGGAATGGTAACACAAGTGCTGGAGGACGGTTATATGATCCATGATCGGCTGCTGAGGCCAGCACGAGTGGTCGTATCAAAAAAGCAGCCACCCATGGACCAAGGGTCCATATTGTAGGATTGATACGGCATGTCGGCGGATCGCGATCACAATCGCTCCAAGGGATGGCCGAAGCTGCCCGGTACCGATATGGCCGTGCCGGAAGGCGTTCCGCCAGTGCTCATATACAGAGCCGAACGCTCGGTGACGCAGTCTGGTCCTGGTCGGCGCCGGTGGGTACTGGAGTTCGAGCGAAGCGCTGCGCCGTTCATCGAGCCGTTGATGGGATGGACTGGAAGCAGTGATCCCTTTGCCTCGATTCGTCTTGAGTTCCCGGATTGCCAAAGTGCCGTCGGTTTTGCGGAAAAGAATGGGTGGGATTATCGGGTGATCGATCCTCCAACTCGAAGGCCGCTAATCAAAGGTTACGCGGATCGGTTCAAATATGAGCTCGCCGATGCGATGGCTCGTGCCGGTGGCAGCGGATCAAAATGCTTGGAACAATCGAGCATGACCGGGACAGGGTTTCCGAGCGGCCGGCCTAATCGGAAGTAACCGCGTAAGGCGCGTGAGAGCGCTTGCGGCTATTCCGCGGGCTTACGAGCCCGTTTGTAGCGAAGACGCGATGGTAATGATCCGCCAGCGGAGGTCCGCACGCCAATCCAGAAAACAGGGAGGCCACTAAACGGTAAGCGGTGTGCTCAGGCCACAGCCTTGAGCGCGAGAGCGTCCGCGTGGAACCAGGGCAGCAGCTCGTTGATGCGGCTGATTTCGTCGGTCAGATAAGCCTGCGGCTCGATTGCGTTGAGTTTGCAGGTCTCGATCGGTGAAGCGCTGATCGCTCAGTGCTCACCGCCACCATCCGAGCCGGCGAAGAGAGCGTTCTTTCGATTATGCGCAATTGGACGGATCGAGCGCTCGACGTACGCAGCTCTTCGGCGACGCGGCCACGGATCATGCTCTCGATCACATAGAGCTTCGCAATGCGCTCCACCGCCTCGCTCGCGATCGGCGCGGGGCCGGCTGCGGCAAGCTCATAGAAGCGACGGCGCGCGTGTGGCCAGCAGAAGGCGAGCTCGACGTCACCGCGCTCGGCCGCTCTGAAGGTCCGTCCGAAACAGTGCTTACACTAAGCCGCCTTCACTTCGATCTTCTTTTCCGGCTTCTGCGCCTCGGGGGTCTTCGGAAGCGTCACGGTGAGTACGCCCTTTTTGAAGCGGGCATCGATCTTGTCGGCGTCAACGCCCTCGGGAATCCGGAAGTGGCGTTCAAACGATCCGAAATGCCGCTCGCGCAGATAGTATCCCTTTTTCTTTTCTTCTTTATCTTCTTGCTTTTCGCCGCGGATGGTCAAAGTGCCGTTAGAAACTTTGACCTCGATATTTTTCTCGTCCAGCCCAGGAAGCTCGGCACTGATTTCGTAGGCATTGTCCTTTTCGACAATATCAACGGCCGGAGTTGCGGCCAAAGTCAGCTCCCGCCGCCAAAATGGGTCTGCATCGAAAGCCGAACGACGGAAGGGAAGGCGCCAGGAGCCCCGATCGAACTCCTCGAAAAGGCGATCAACTTCACGACGCAGGCTTTCGAAGGGCCGCCACGTCTGAGCCAATGCTCCTTTGTCACTTTTTTTCTCTTCGCTTTGAGCTGGTAGTTTTGTTGCCGTTTCAGCCATGACTGTGTCCTCCTACGATGATTCATAACCCTATCGTGCAGGCTCAAACGAATGGACTCTGCACCCACGTTCGCGTTGCAATAGGTGAATTCGCCCGCCGTCAATTGCTAACCGTGATGCTGTTTTCGACATCGGTGACCCCTGGAGCGGCCCACGCGGCTCGTTCTGCTTCCTCTCGCTCCGCCCAGGAACGAACAGTACCTCTGAGAACGACCTTGCTTCCGCTTGTATCGATCGTAATGCGTTCTGCATCGACCTGGGCGCTCCTGTGTAGCGCGGCAACAATGCGTCTCTTTATCTCTTTGGGGGCGATGTTGCCCTTCAGCGTGATGAGGTTGCTTATGCCCTTGACGCCGCGCAAACCACGGACTGAGTTCGCCGCAATATTTCGTTGATAATCCCACCTGACTTCACCTTCAAGTGTGACCCATCCAGCCTTTACGACGACCTTGATGTTCTCCCAGGAGCCAGGCAGTTGGGTTTTAATTGCCGCGACGGCATCGCGGGCGATTTCCGGATCAGGTCTTCCCGTGATGCTCGGCAATCGCACCTCGATATCATTGGCTAAGGCGTGGACGCCAGTTACGCGCTTCGCTGCGACTTCGGCTTCCAACTTTTCATTGTAGCTTCGCACAAAGCCCGTGAGCGTCACAACACCATCCTTAACCGCAACGGCGATGTCAGTTGCGTTGATGGCCGGGTCCCACCGCAGTTCTTCCTCGACGTCCCGTTTAATCTCGCGATCGTCGCGCATGGACAGCCCTCTGAATACAGGTTTGCTAAAACTCTTACCCTAAACGCCTCCTGTCAGACATTGACGCCAATCAATTTCACGATGGGGCACCGTTTGACAAATCAGCGACGGGCGTTTGCCCCGCGGGGGCGAGAGTTTGATCAAAATCGCTCCCGTCCCGCTGTCTTGGGACGGGAGCGATAAAGAAGCGCACACTACGGTGAGATCGCGATGTTGTTGGTCACGCTGCTGACCCCAGGAGCGGCCCACGCGGAGCGCTCCGCTTCCTGCCGTTCCGCCCAGGATCGTACCGTTCCTCTCAAGGTGACCTTACTGCCGTCGACGTCAACAACAATCTTGTCAGCGTCGACTTTGGCGCTGCGGACCAGCGCGTCCTCGATCTTGCGCTTGACGTCGCTCGGGCTGACGCGCGGTTTGACATGAATGAGGTTGGAAATCGACTTAACGCCCTTGATCGAGCGCACCGCACGTTCGGCCCATTCCTTTTGATAGAACCATTCCACGTCACCTTCGAGCGTAAGGTAGCCGTTCTTCACGACGACCTTAATCTCATCAGAAGTCGTCGGCAGATCCCGTTTGAGCGCCTTGACAGCCTCCTCGGCAATCTCCGGATCGGTTCGTTCGCTGGCCAACCGCACCTGAATGTCGTTGGCCACTCCCTTGACGCCGGCCACCCGCTTCGCCGCTTTCTCGGCGTAGTAAGAGTCCATGTATGTCTTCGTGAACCCCGTCAGGGTCACGACGCCATCCTTGACGGCGACCGCAATATGGCTGCTGTCATCTATCGAGGGATCGTACTTGATCTCGTCTTCGACATCGCGCTTGATCGTCGAATCCGTGTGAAAAATGGAAACCATCATCGTGCCTCCATGCTGAGCCGGACACAAGCGTCCCAATGTGTTTTTTGCACGGTCCCGCATGCGGCTTCATTGACGGTTGTCAATGAAGCCATAGCCCTGTGCTTATTAAAATCATCTACCTCGTAGAATGCTATTTGTCTGAAGAGTAGAACTTTTTTAGGCTCGTGTCGTACGACCGCAACAAGAGCGTTGCGATCAGGGGGCGCGTTTGCAATCGCATTATGTCGGGACCGAATTCAAGCTCGGTGAGTGCGGCAGATCGAGATTAATATCATGGCAGGGGCACTCCTAGCGGCGCTGCCGGAAGCAGTACGAACCAAGGCACGCAAGAGCCCGCAACCAAAATGGATTTCGCCAATGTTGGCGACCCTCACGCAGGAACGCTTTTCGAGAGAGGGCTGGCTTTTCGAACCGAAGTGGGATGGAGAACGCTGCCTCGTGTTTGGCCACGACGGCGATTTGGCGTTCTTCTCTCGCAATAGGAAGCGGCTAAATGACAGATATCCGGAGCTAGCGCCGGCATTTGAGCGGTGCGAAATCAACTCTTTCATCGCCGATGGCGAAATCGTTGCATTTAGCAACGGCATTACGAGCTTTACAGAGCTTCAGAAACGAATGCAGGTCGAGAATCCGTCGACATCTTTGATACGGCAAGTCCCCGTCTATTTCTACTTGTTCGACCTTCTTTATTTGAACGGTTATGATTTGCGGCGCGTATCCCTTCGTCATCGTAAAGCACTGCTCCACGACGCATTCCCATTCGGGCACCGATTGAGGTTCACCGCGCATCGTGAGAAGGATGGCGAAGCCTATTACCGCGATGCGTGCCGCAACGGCTGGGAAGGGATTATCGCGAAGAATAGCAGCAGCCAATATGTCTCGAAGCGAACGCGGGACTGGCTGAAGTTCAAGTGTGAGCAAGGCCAGGAGTTTGTTGTCGGCGGATATACAGAGCCCCAAGGACATCGGATAGGTTTCGGCGCTTTGCTGCTAGGAGTGTACCGAGATGGACGACTTCATTATGCGGGAAAGGTTGGAACCGGATTCGATAATGCAACGTTGAAAAGCCTTACACAGCGACTTCGAAGTATCGAAACGAATGTCTCGCCGTTTGCCGACTACAATATCCCGCAACGAGGCGTCTACTGGGTCAAACCGAAGCTTGTCGCGCAGATTGCTTTCACAGAATGGACCAAAGATGGCCGGCTACGGCACCCGCGGTTTCTCGGTTTACGTGATGACAAGCGGCCCTCAGAAGTGGTGCGGGAGAGTTGAGTGGGCGCGAGCGAATTGCGATTGCGTGTTGAAGGACACGAGATAGAGGTTACAAATCCGGCTAAGTTGCTGTTTGCGGACGGTCATATCAGCAAGCGGGATCTCATTGACTATTACCGGTGGGTGGGGCCACGGATTCTTCCGTTTCTGCGTGAACGGCCAATTGCCATGGAGCGCTATCCGAATGGTATAGAACAGACTGGGTTTTTTCAGAAATCTGTGCCGTCCTATTTTCCTGACTGGGTCAAAACGATTGCAGTTCAAAAGAAACAGGGAGGCATAGCCCGTCATGTGATTTGCAATGACGTGGCCGTGCTGGTGTATTTGGCAAATCAGGCATGCATCACACCACATGCATGGCTCAGCCGAGTTGACAAGCTCGAATATCCAGACCAAATGGTGTTTGACCTCGATCCTTCGGCCGATACGTTCGACTGGGTTAGGGCAGCGGCATTAGCTCTCAAAGAACTCCTTCAAGAATTGACGCTGTCGGCCTATGTCAAATCCACCGGTTCGCGGGGATTGCATGTCATCGTGCCGCTTAAGCGAACCGAGTCATTCGAGTCAGTGCGCACCTTCGCTCGCGCGGTCGCGACGATTGTTGTGATGCAAGAGCCAAGTCAGCGAACTCTACAGCAGCGCACTGGCTCGCGACATGGGCGCGTGTTCCTCGATATCAATCGCAATGCTTACGCTCAGACCGTGGCGCCGCCTTATGCGGTGAGAGCGCGGCCCAGCGCTCCATTGTCGATTCCGCTCTTCTGGGAAGAGGTGCGCTCCAAAACATTGCGGCCGGATGGCGTAACTCTTCGAGACATACGCAAAAGGCTCGATGGAATGATTGATCCATGGGCTGACTTTCGGCGCCGCGCAAGCGCGCTCGGGAGTGCATGGCGTAAGTTGGAGTTGCTCGGTGTCTCTGTCAGAGTACCGCAAAAAGCGAAACTTCGCTAAAACGCCAGAACCGGCGGGACGTTTGCGCGCCTTGCACCGTGGGCGCACATTTGTCGTACAGAAGCACAGCGCGAGCCATCTGCATTACGATTTCAGGCTTGAGGTCGGAGGTGTGTTGGCATCGTGGGCTATCCCCAAAGGCCCATCGATGAACCCCAGACAGAAACGTCTCGCCCTCAGAACTGAAAATCATCCTCTGGAATACGCGACATTTGAAGGCGTGATCCCGGAGGGTGAATATGGTGCCGGCGTAGTGATGGTATGGGATAAAGGTGACTATCGCCCACAACACGACGAGTCGATTGAGGTTCAGTTGGCCAACGGAAAAATTGAATTTGTACTCGATGGCGTCAAACTCCGGGGCGGATTTGCACTGATACAGATTGCCGCCCGGTCCGGCAGACGTGATCAAGGAGATGCTTGGCTGCTGATTAAGCAAAAAGACGAATTCGCCGCCACTTCGTGGAATATCGAACAGGCGCCTCTTGATCGCTCAGTGATGACCGGACGCACTCTTGAGGAAATTGCGGAAGGTCGTTCGCGCCGACAGCGCGGACCTTAACCTGCAAAATATGTAGGTTGTGGCTAGCCCCCAAGACGAGCGGAACCGGCGGGGCCCCATCTTGACAGTTGTCAAGACTTGCACTCGGGTCTCATGCCATCATGCAGTTGTCCTCAGTGGGGTGCGTTAACGCATCGATTCGCGAGAACCCTGATGATCAAAGATGTGATCACTTGGCTTGACGGAAGTGTTTCGGATGAGGTTCGCCTGGCCGCGGTCCTCGATATCGTCCGGCAGTTTAAAGGTTACGCAACAGGCTTGTTTTTCAACATATTGCCGCCACCTCCAGCACCGATCGATGGCGACCTCACAGGCGCGGTAGGCATCGCAGCGCTGATGGACCAGGCGCGCGCCTCCGGCGGAAAGATGGAAAACGCCATCGCCGACCGATTAAAGCGGTACGACGTGACCATCGAGCTTCGCAGGTTCGACATTCTGGCATCAGACATTGCAGATGTTGCCGTTCGCGAAGCCAGGTGCGCCGACACCTTCGTTTTGATCAGACCCAACGGCTCACAAGATCCCGACCGTCTCGTCGAGGGACTCCTTTTTGGATCAGGCCGTCATATTTTTTTGGTCCCCGAAGTCGAACGCCCGAAATCCATTATTTTCGACCGGGTTCTGGTCGCGTGGAACGCGAGCCGCGAATCGACGCGGGCTGTGGCTGAAGCAATGCCATATTTGCGGATAGCGAAGGACGTGTCGGTCGTGATGGTTGCCGACGAGCCCCGCAAAGAGATGGAAGGAACCGCGGGCGACGCGATCAAGAAGCATTTGAAGCACCACGGCATCGCGGCGGAACTCCATCGAGTCAAATGCCGGAACGGTAATGTAGGCGAAACATTGCTCGCGGAAGCCAAGAAAAAGAGAATTGACTTGATCGTTCTAGGCGGATACGGCCATACCCGCCTTCGGGAGATGCTTCTCGGCGGCGTGACTTATCATTTGATGCACAATTCGCCGGTGCCGCTTCTCATGGCGCATTAATTAAAACCTAATACAAATTGCATTTAGGCAGTTAAGAGGCGGTCGAAGGTTACACATTCACGTTGGGGAACAGTCGATCTAACGTTCAAGAACATAGGTGCCGGGCGCATCGGCAGTTGGGGCAAGGCCGATTGCCATGTTCCCAAGTGGCGGTGGCGCGACCCGCCCGGTCGAGTGACGAGCCAGCCAAGACTGCCACGTAGGCCACCAGCTCCCTTCAAAGCGGGGTGCGGTCGTCATCCATGTTTCCGGATCAGTATCGCGATCGGCTATATTTTTTGTCGCCATCTGGAAACTGCGGTTCTTGTGGCCAGGTTCACTCACGATACCGGCGTTGTGACCGCCTGTCGTAAGCACAAAAGTGACGTCGGTATCGGTCAAATGGTGGAGTTTGAACACGGACCGCCAAGGCGCGACATGATCTTTTTCTGTTCCAACCGCGTAAATTGGAATCCGAATGTCCGTCAGGAAGATCGTCCGACCGCCAACTTTATAGCGGCCGCTGGCAAGATCATTGTCCAGATAAAGGCGCCGGAGATATTCAGAATGCATGCGATAAGGTAGTCGGGTCGCGTCGGCGTTCCATGCCATCAGGTCGTTCATTGGCGGCCTTACGCCCAGCAGATAACTGCGCAGCGCGCGCGACCAGATCAAATCGTTCGACCGAAGCAGCTGGAACGCGCCGGCCATCTGATGCGTGTCAAGATAGCCCTGTTCCCATGTCATGCTCTCCAGGAACGAAACTTCGCTTTCGCTGATGAACAAGCCGAGCTCGCCCGGATCGGTGAAATCGACCAGCGTCGCCAGCAATGTGAGGCTTGCGAGCCGATCGACCCCATTTCGCGCCATCGCGGCCGCAGCGATCGCCAATAATGTCCCGCCAAGGCAATAACCGACCGCGTGCGTTTTGCGATGATCGCAGATTACGTCGATTGCCTCGAGTGCAGAGACAATGCCAAGTTCGCGATAGTCGTCCATGCCAAGATCGCGATCCGATCCGGCTGGATTTTTCCATGAGATCATAAAAACCGTATGCCCGCGCTCGACCAAATATCGAACAAGCGAATTATGCGGGGAAAGATCGAGGACATAGTATTTCATGATCCATGCCGGAACGACAAGCACGGGTTCGGCATAGACATCATCGGTAGCCGGCGAATATTGAATGAGTTCGATCAGGCGATTGCGATAGACCACTTTGCCCGGCGTAACAGCGACGTTAACGCCCACTTTGAATTGCTCGGCTCCGACCGGCGGCCTGCCGCCGACCAAACGCAACCAATCCTCTTGCAAATGCCGCATCCCCCTGACCAGATTCAATCCGCCCTGCTTGATTGTAGCAGTGCTGACCTCCGGATTGAGCCATGGAATATTTGAAGGCGATACCACGTCGAGGAGCTGGCGAGTAACGAATTCGACCACCCGCTCGTGATGTTTGTCGATTCCGTCGACGCCGGTGGTGGCATTGTGCCACCATTGCTGATGCAGCAAGAAGTTCTGATAAATCAATTTGTGCGGCCACTGCTGCCATTCCACGGCAACGAAACGGTCGTCCTGCGGAAGAGGATCGATACAGGGCGAAGGGTTGGATGCACTGATACATTGCATCCAATACAACTCGATTCGGCCCGCCTTCCGCCATGCCTTCTCGACAAGCTGCGCCTGTTTCCCCGGCGACATCCAAAGATGCCCAAGCCAATCAAAGTATGCCTCTGAAAGCCCAACCGGGCTTATGCCGGCGGTAAGCCGCCCAATACGAGCTCGAAAGACGCGGTCGATGCTGCGCCAGGCAACATCTGATGCTCGATCCATGTCTTGGCCTGCATCCGCATGCCGTGTTTGCACATCCGTCTTGACACGCTCTTTTGTCACTGGGGCGCCACCCTCAAGCGAGGGGTTTTTACTCATGTCGTCCATCGAGAGCGTCCCAACAATCACAAGGTCCTGGTCGTCAAGGGTAGATACTACGGCACGTCACCCGTCGAACCGATCCGAAGTGAGGAAAACATTGACAGATGCCAACAGCCTCGTTCCGATCGCAGTCTCAGTTGTATTCGGATATCCATGCCGCATAACGATTCATGAACGTCTGAAGGAAGTTTTTCGTTGTCTCGTTGCTGATATTGCCGTGCTCATCGATCAGCCCTTGAGAAAAATGAATGTACACCTCCGGCTGTCCCAGTGTCGGGACGTCAAGATAACCAAGCACGCTGCGTAGATGTGCCTGAGCTACCGCGGTGCCGATCGCTCCGATTGATGCACCCGCAATGCCGGCAGGCTTGCCAGCCCATAGATTCTTTCCGTATGGCCGCGATACCCAATCCAGAACATTCTTGAGCGCGGTCGGAAGCGAGCGATTGTGTTCAGCCGTTACGAATAGAAGAGCGTTTGCTGCAGCGACCTGGGATTTTACTCGCACCACCGATTCGGGCGGCGATTGATCGAGATCCTGATTGTATACCGGAAGATCATCGATCCGGATGAACTCGCATTCCAAGTCATCCGGAACAAGTGTTGCTAGCGACTTTGCTAGCTTCAGATTGATCGAGTCCTTGCGAATACTTCCGACAATGATCGCAATTTTTCGAGCCATGATATGATCATCCTCGTCTCAGTTCCAAGCCAATCATTGCTGCTTGTATGACGCCCTGCCGAGGCAATCTGCCGGCCAGTCCGCCTCCGATACGCTCCCTGAGAAATCGCTGAATTGATGACAATCAATCTTCCTCGACAAATCTCCTGTCGGGGTGGCAAATCGCCCGGCCAATCAAGCGCCGGCCTTGTCATCCTCGAGCCAGGGGTCGGGATTGATGGAAGACAGCGGAACGTCGGCCAAGGTTTTCTTCAATTCCACCTCGTGAACGTGAACGTGCTCCGCCCCGCACCTGCGCATGATTTCCTGCACCATGTGCTCTCTTTCGGCGTCGCGAATGCGCACCAATACGACGAGACCGCTCATTCGCAACTCGTCCTCCAAGTCGATGCTTCCCCCCGTACTAACGAGACGATTTTTGATGATCTTGGCCAGTCCGGCCGCGGCAGCACCCCCGGCAAGCGCCGCCGCGGCAGCGGCAGCCAAAGCTCCGCCTGATGCCACGATCGGGAGCGCGGCTCCCAAAGTGCCGATCGTCATCAGGGTTCCGAACACCAAGGCGGTCGCGGAGGTCTCATCATCCGGCTCGATGAGTTCACGCCGCGGTGCATCAGGATGCTCTGCTGCCGCGACCGGTGCGGAATAATACGCCCCCAGTGCGCGCATGACGGTCGTTCGGCTAGCCATCAAATCGATATCGCCTCGGTCAAACCCGGATCGCGTCAGTTCGGTCACGAGCTGATCGAGCGTTTCGCGGCTCTTGACCGTCCCGACCACTTCTCGAACGCGGATGGTATCGAGCACTTCGTTTGCAGAATGATTATCTGTCATGATCTCACGCTCTGGTTGCAGACGTGCCATACCTAATATTTCCCTCGCCGGGGATCAGGTCGGGCAAGAATTTTCGCATCGGTCCACGCCCGCCATGACGATGGTCAATATTGAACCACTACAGCCAACAGCGTCGGATGGCTGCAAACACCGGCGAGTGTGAATTGAAGCTGAAATCCAGTAACGCTCAATGCAACCGTGAGCGCTGATCCGTGGATTGCAAGACGAGCGCCTTGTATATCAAGGCAAAGCCTTGCATCGCGAGCAGATATTGGTGTGACCGTGTCGCGAAATTATGGGCCATCTGAAGCAGCTCCGGATTGCTGCGTTCGAATTCTGAAATCGCTTCCATCGTAAACGCTTCAGTACCTTGTGTATCGATCTCACGCACCAGCCGGGCGCGGGTTTCCTCGCTGACAGCGGGAAGCGGCGACAGATCGCCCGACGTCGGCAATCCGGGAACCAGCAGACGGAAAAACATCGCAAATCCCGACATGACCTTCCGTGAATCTCCGACGTCGGCCGCGCACCGGGTCGCCATATCCAATAATTCAGGATTGTGCCGTTTGAGGTGCGCGACGACTTCTGCCGTACAGATATCAGGCCCACGACTGTCGAACTCTCGGGCGATCAACTCACGAGTTTGTTCGGTGACACGCGGAAGCATGCTCATGTCGAATCGAGTTCGCCTTCAATCACCGTTCGCTACCGCAAGCACTCAATTTGTGCAATGCGCGTCGCCGCGTTTTCGATAACGCGAAACAATGCCTACCCATCATGGAGCGATGACGAGTAAATCATTCCCAGCAGGGCAAAAAATTGACGATTGTCAGGGCTGAACCCTGATCTTTGACTGTTCAATAGGCCCGGTGCTGGGCCCAAGATCAGCAAAGGCCAAGGAGGTGCTGCAATGCGGTCAGATCCCGCCATCGAACAAGAGTTGAAGCGCCGCCTTCAGTCAGATCCCGTTACGAATGGCGTCGACATCGCCATAGCCGTCAAAAACGGCATCGTCACGCTGACGGGCTTTGCCCGCGGCTTTCGCCAAAGGCGAAAAGCGGAACAGTTGGCCAAAGGCATCGCGGGCGTAATTGGCCTCGCCAATGACGTTCAGGTACGCCTGCCACTGGTGCAGCGTCGGCCCGATCCGGAAATTGCTCGGGACGCACTGGAATCGATCAACCGGCGCTTGCCGTATTCGGGGGACCGGATACGCATCGTGGTTGAGGACGGGCTGATATGCCTGGAAGGTCAAGTGGAATGGGCCTACCAGAGCGAGGCTGCCGAGGAAATTGCGGAAGCGGTACGAGGCGCGTCCGGCCTGATCAATAAGCTGGATATTTTTTCCTGCGTTCCGTCCAACGAGATCAGGCATAAAGTTAGCCAAACGCTCCTCGAGGCGGCGTCTTTCGACATCGATAGCCGATCGAGCGAGCCAGATCACAACGAATTTGTTTTGCTGGGTGCGATTCGTTCTTGGGCAGAGAGGGATGCCTCCCGCCCGTCCAAGTAAGCGGCAATCACCTCGATAATATTCCGTCGCAGCTCGACACGAACGATGGACGGGCGGCAACGAAATCGCATACCAATGACACATAAGTCTATCAAAGACGTGTGATTTAAAATTCATGCCGTGAAGTAGCCGTCATGAATCGTGCAATATCGGAAGCGCCATCCGCGCAAATGCAAGCTCGGCCTGAGTGGCATGCAATATCCGGCGCCGATGCAATCGATCGATTGCAGAGTCGATCAAATGGCCTCACCGATCTAGAAGCAAAGCAGCGCCTGGAAAGGCACGGATTTAACAGGCTGCCAACAGCGAAGACACGCAGCGCCATTTCCCGGCTCGTAGCGCAATTCGATAATCTTCTGATCTATGTTCTCCTGATCTCCGCGGCTATAACCGCTTTGCTCGGCCACGGGATTGATGCAGGCGTTATCCTGGGTGTCGTCGTCGTCAATGCCCTCTTTGGATTCATTCAAGAGGGACGGGCAGAACGCGCGCTAGGCGCTATCAAAGCGATGATCAGCCCTCGCGCAACGGCTTTGCGCGACGGTCATAGACTCACGATCAATGCAGACGAGCTTGTCCCGGGCGACATCGTTTTGATCGAAGCTGGTGATCGCGTGCCTGCGGATCTGCGGCTCTTGCGAGCGCGGAATCTGAAGATCGATGAATCCGCTCTTACGGGGGAATCGATTGCGGCCGAAAAGAACGAAGAGCCTGTCGACGCGCGTGCGGCGTTAGGAGACCGCCAATCCATGGCTTATGCCGGCACTTTCGTCGTTGCTGGCCAAGGGCAGGGCATTGCGGTTGCAACGGGTCTTGATACGGAAATCGGGCACATCAGCTCGATGTTGCGGTCAGTGGAGACGCTGACCACCCCGTTGATTCGCCAGATCAATCACTTCGCTCGCTATCTTACCTTTGCGATCCTTGGCTTCTCATCCCTCCTGTTTGTCCTGGCCGTCTGGCTTCGATCGTATCCATGGACCGATGCGTTCATGATCATGGTTGGCCTTGCGGTCGCTGCGATTCCGGAAGGTCTCCCGGCGGTGATGACCATTACCCTTGCGATCGGCGTGCAAAAGATGGCCGCGCGTCATGCCATTGTCCGTCAACTCCCGGCCGTGGAAACGCTCGGGTCGGTTTCCGTCATCTGCTCAGATAAGACCGGGACCCTTACCCAAAATGAAATGACTGTTCGGACCGTCGTCACAAAGGGCCGCGTTACTGAGGTCACTGGAATTGGCTATGATCCACGCGGAGCATTCCGGCAAGGTGCTCGCGAAATCGATAGCGTGGCGGATCCGTCTCTTAGAGAACTGGCGTTGGCAGCGTTGCTTTGCAACAACGCGGTCTTACGACGTACGGATACCGGCTGGGCCGTTGATGGCGACCCGATGGAAGGCGCGTTTGTGTCGCTTGCGATCAAGGCAGGATACGACGCCGATACGACACGGCGGCAATTTCCCAGGACGGACGAAATCCCCTTCGATTCTCGACATCGCTATATGGCGACGTTGCACCATGGGCACGACGACGGATTTGTGGCCTATGTAAAGGGCGCACCTGAACAAGTGATTGCAATGTGCTCCAGCCAGCGCGCGTCGCATGGAGCAGAGCCAATCGACTTGGCGCACTGGAACCGGATGGTTGATGCACTAGGCGCGAATGGACAGCGGGTGCTGGCGCTGGCGAAAAAGCCGATGCCGCGCGGTGCTCGTGAGCTCACTTTTCGGGAGGTCGAACGAGATCTGGTCCTCATCGGCTTGGTCGGACTGATTGACCCGCCGCGTGAGGAGGCCATTACCGCTGTTGCCGAGTGCGCAACGGCCGGAATTCGAGTCAAGATGATCACAGGAGACCATGCGGCGACCGCCACCGCTGTTGCGCGCCAACTCGGTCTGGAACGACCGGACGCGGTCATCACTGGGGATCGGCTGAATGCCCTGGACGATGAGGCATTCCGTCGTGCAGCCAAAGAGACGACCGTTTTCGCGCGCACTACACCCGAGCACAAATTGCGTTTGGTGGAGGCGCTTCAGGCGGATGGGGCGATTGTTGCCATGACCGGTGATGGCGTCAACGATGCCCCCGCGCTCAAGCGGGCGGACGTCGGCATTGCAATGGGCCGCAAGGGCACCGAAGCAGCGAAGGAGGCGGCTGAAGTAGTTCTTGCCGATGATAATTTCGCCACCATCGTGGCCGCGATCCGCGAAGGCCGCACCGTTCATGACAACTTGATCAAAGTGATCGGTTGGACGTTGCCGACGAACGCCGGCGAAGCAATGACCATTGTCATGGCGATCCTGATTGGTCTGACGCTGCCGCTCACTCCCGTGCAAATTTTGTGGGTCAACATGGTCACCGCGGTCGGACTCGGATTGACGCTCGCATTCGAACCCCCGGAATCAGACGTAATGCAACGACCGCCTCGGGCACCGGATGCGCCGATCTTATCCGGCATCTTGCTTTGGAGAGTGATTTTTGTGTCGTTGCTATTTGTGGCGGGAGCCTTTGGCATGTTCTTCTGGGCTGAGAAGCGTGGCCTGTCGATCGAACAGGCGCACACCGTGGTCGTCAACACCATTGTCGTTCTGGAGATATTCTATCTGTTCGGAATGCGGTATCGACGCGCGAGCGCTTTCACTTGGCCCGGAGTCTTCGGTACGCCGGCGGTCCTCGCTGGAATCGGGTTTACGTTATTGGCCCAACTGCTGTTTACTTACGCGCCGTTCATGCAGGCGATCTTTGCAACCCGCGCGGTCTCCTTTGCCGACGGGTTGCTCGTCATAGCGACCGGTGTGGTGTTTCTGTTTATCCTTGAGCTTGAGAAGCTCCTGTTGCGGAGATTGCATCTGCAGTTCATCCCTGCGGGAACGACGGCGTAGCGCGCCACCTCGCGCGGCCACGGGCTATCCGCGCGACGTAGCTGTTTGAAATTGAAGCGAGAGCACACGATTGCCCGCCACCGGTGAGGTCGCCGCCCTCGCTGCCAATTCACGAGTGCTCCGTTGGGTAGTGAGGTACCAGCAAGTCCTCGAGTTGCAGCAATTCGCGCAAGGCACCGATCGCCTCGACTGCATCTTCAGCGCTGACAGCCGATGAAAGGCGACGATGCAAGTCGCGCCATGGCGGCGGCCGGCCGCGCCGAATTTCATCTTCGACGAAGGCCTTGGCCTGAGAAAGCGTCGCCAGTCGCCGCGGCTTCGCCACATCTTTGACCACGATGACCGGTTCGATTGGCAGTTCAGTCATGGAGGCACGCTCCGCATTGACGCTCTCGATGCCCGAGCAAAGACGGACTCAGGTTATTTTGAAATAAATTCAGTCCTATTGCCGGAAAACCAATGCGTTCGGCGGCGATCTTCACATTGCGAAGGAGCGATCGTGCCAAGGTTTTGCCCACTTGCGCAAACACCATGGTGTCTTGATCGAGATCAATGAAATGAGGAAGACAGCATAAGTCGATAGCCTTGTACAAGCGGCGGCAGTCGCGTTCAAAGGGGAGGCAGTCATGGGTAGGCGTGCGGCAATTCATGATCGAGCCTTCGATCGTGGCGAGTTCCATTCTCAGCTTGCGAAATGGCGAACGAGCGTGGCAGCTTCGAAGGGCCAGCCGATTTGCCAACCTAACCGATTGGCGGACTATTGGTGGCATGTCGAATCCGGCCTGGTCAGGCAGGTCCGCCTGCAAAGCAGCGGGTTGCGATGCATCCACGAATTTTTTCTGCCGCATGAGTGGTTCGTGTGCGACGGCATAAGCGAAGACACGGTTATTGAAGCTGTCTGCGACGGCACCGTACTCGGGCGTTATGGGCGCTTTGATCTTGAGCGCCTTGCGGTGGAGGATGTCGCGATTGCGCAAATATTGCGCGATGCACGGAACCGGCAAACCGCCAGAGCAGAAGAGCATATTTTCAACCTATGGCACCGGCGCTCGGTCGAAAAGGTGCGTGTTTTTTTGGATCAGATGAGAGCGCGCCTGCCGGCGAGATCCGATGGATTCACTCCGCTGCCCATGTCGCGATATGATATGGCTGATTATCTGGGTCTCTCCGTCGAAACGGTCAGTCGGGCGCTAAGCATCCTGCGATCCCGCCGTGTCGTAGAGTTCGATGGCGTTCGAACACTGAAAATTGCGCACGGTTTGGATGATCACTTCCCGCTTTTCGTTCCCCCCCCCCCCCGCGCGAGTGGCGCGAGGGTTGCCTAGTAAACGATAGAGAACTTCGAACGAAATCGACTTGCAATTTTAGGGATGGCGCCGATTTTTTTTTGAGGGCGGGATTGCCGCGCCTCAAACGTCTGAATCGGGGACCCTCTCGATTTGGAGCCGGGCCACAATTCGGTCGATCTCTTGCTCCACCTCGGCAATCGGAAGCATTCCATCCACGGAGTGCAGAATGCCCTGCCTCCGATAATAATCGAGAAGCGGAGATGTCTGCCGTTGGTAGGTGTGGATCCGCGATCGTAGAACCTCGGCATTGTCGTCGATCCGACGCGGCTCGCGACACGCGACGGCATTCGCGTTTCGCGCGGCGATCCGCTCAACCAGGGCGTGGTCCTTTGCCTTCAGTTCGATCACTGCACCGAGCCCCAGACCTCGGTCCCTGAGAAATCGATCAAGGGCCTTGGCCTGAGCTATCGTCCGGGGAAAGCCATCAAGAATGAATCCGTTGTGGGTGTCGGGACCATCCAGCCGCTCGAAAACGATAGCCTGAACGATGTCGTCTGGCACAAGATCGCCACGCGCCATGGCATCCTTAGCGAGCGCTCCGACCGGAGCGTCCGATGCGACGGCTGTGCGCAGCAGGACGCCGGCCGAGAGATGCGGGATGCCATACTTTGCGGCCGCACGTTGTGCCTGAGTACTTTTGCCGGCCCCCGGCGGACCTAGCATGACGAGCCGCATTGCAATAACCCCAGGTTTTGGATTGCCTCTTGGCTTTTGGGCCAGGCAAAGCCGTTTGCCAACGATTGCCGTCAGGCATAACTTCGTTTCACTTTAATTCTCTTGCCCGGAGCCGGAGCGATCGACGCCGTTAGATGGACAACCACTTCCAGCAGTCCTGAAACGGGAGTGCTAAATTTTTCCCTCTCGACCTCTTGAACCGCAAAACCGGTCTCCCAATTTGTCGGTCGCCGCCTCAATTCGGGTGGTCACTCCTTCGGCTCGGATAATGTAGTGATCTCTTGCATATGGAGGAATGCAATGGAGCTCCGCGCTTGTCACGATGGGATCGCCGAATCCGCGAAACGATCATATCGCCGCCACGCAAATCGGGAGCTGCAGGTGCTACGCGCGACCGTCGCGTGTGCCAAGGGGCAGGAAATCTGTTCGCCGGATGCACTGAATGCCTATTGGTGGCAGGTGGAATCAGGCGCCGTCAGAAAGGTATTGCTGTTGCCGAGCGGACAACGATGCATTATGGAGTTTTTTCTTCCGGGTGACTTTTTCGTTTGCAACGCTTCGGATCGCGACGATGTCCTCGTTGAGGCGCTCTGCGATGGTACGATTCTAGGGCGCTACAATCGCGATGAGGTCGAGCGGCTCGCGCGGCAAGACGGTAGCATCGCCAGAATGCTACGCGAAGCGAATCTTCGCGAAGCGTTTCACATGGAGGCTCATATCCTCAATCTTTGGCACCAACGCTCCACCGACAAGGTGCTGGCTTTCCTTGCTCAGATTCAGAGGCGTCAGCGGCAGACGCCAAATGGATTCGTATCGCTGCCAATGAACCGTAACGATATTGCAGACTACCTTGGGCTTTCCGTCGAAACGGTAAGCCGCGCGCTGACGGAGTTGAAGCAACGTGGCATTCTTGAATTCGGCGGAACACGCCAATTGAAGATCGCGCGCCCCTCGGACAGCTTGCTTTCGTTGCCTCTCTATGCAGACAGCGATCAACTTACGACCGCAGCTTGAACAAGTGTCGGGGGGACCAAGCCGCTTTTGCGGCGGCCTTTCGCCGAGCTGCGCTATTCTTAGGCGAAGCCATTCATAGGCGAACGGCTTCTGTCCTGAATACTTGATCCACGGTCTTTTGAGCCGGCGCAAGAACAAAATGGGCCACGAGCGCCAAGATGACGGCAGCTGCGACCGCGCATAGAAATGCGCGCATTATTACTCTCCTTCAAATAAAATAGGATTGGTTGTTGAGCCGCTTGGAGGGCGGCGGAGCGAGCCACCGCCCTCTTGCTTGAACTTGGCCTACGGACTGACGACAATGCGGTTGTCCACCTTGGTAACACCCGGTGCGGCCCACGCTTGCCGCCCCGCCTCCTCTCGCTCCGCCCACGACCGCACGGTTCCTTTGAGGATCACCTCGCTGCCATCGGCCTCCACAGTAATCCGTTTGGCGTCGATCTCGGCGCTGCGCGTGAACGCATCTTCGATCTTGCGTTTGATCTCCGACGGTTGCACGCGCGGCTTGATAACAATCGAGTTGATCACGCCACGGACACCCTTGAGCCGGCGCACCGCCGATTCCGCCGTGCTTTTCTGATAGTACCACTCGACATTGCCTTCGAGGGTAATCCAACCGTTCTTGACCACCACCCGGATGTCTTCGGACGATAGCGGAAGCTGGTTCTTGATCGCGGAAACCGCATCGCGTGCGATATCCGGATCGGGACGTTCATCGACGCCCGGGAGGCGGACCTCCAGATCGTTGGCGATGCCCTTGACGCCGGACACGCGCTTGGCGGCTACCTCAGCCTCGTACTTGTCGCTCCAGCTTTTGACGAATCCAGCCAGAGTCACGACCCCCTGCTTGACGGAGACCGCGATGTCGGTTGCGTCAAGATCGGGGTCCCATTGCAGTTCATCTTTCACGTCGCGTTCGATTTCGTTGTCTGTGCGCATTGTCATCTCCAAATCTCTGATCACTGATCCCGTCTCCACAGAAACGGACCATCACATCTCGAATTGTTCGCGGCACGATCTATTTCGCATTGACCGCCGTCAATTTCCTGGCCGGGTCTGCGCTCTATCGTGATTTGAACCCTCGGAGACAGGGTCGGTCGGAAACAGAGTCGATCGTATGAATCCCGCAGATTCCAGCAGCGACTGTAAGGGAGGTGCTTACGATCGCACTCGAATTATCGAGTTCCAATCCGCCTTGCTTGCCATGGCGAGTCACGATCTCCGACAGCCACTTCAAGTCATTTTGGGCACCCACCGATGGCTTGCCCGTCGCCTTACCGGAGAGGAGCGTCAGTATTTGACTTACGGTGACCGCGCAGCTGCCGAAATTGTCGATAAGCTCGATCGCATCACGGAGGCATTGCGCGTCTGCGAAACCACTGGGTCGCTCCCGCTGGCCAGCGTCGAACTCAATTCGATGCTTCAAGATATTGAGCGAGAGTTTTGCGAACCGGCTCTGCACAAGGGTGTGGTTCTTCGGATTGTCCCAACAAGTGTTCGGATTATGAGCCATGCGACGCTGCTGGGAAGCATAATTCGGAATCTTGTGCGAAACGCCATGAATGCAACGTCAAGAGACGGGCACGTTCTCGTTGGCTGCCGCCGTCGAGGAACGCTATGCCGCATTGAAGTGTGGGATACCGGTTGTGGAATACCTCCGGACTCCTTCAGCAAGCTGTTCGTTGCATTTCAACGGCTGGAATCAAGCCCGTCGAACGGATTGGGGCTGGGGCTCTACATTGTTAAGCGAGCCGCCGATGCTCTCGGGCATAGAATTGATGTTCAGTCGTGCTTCGGACGCGGCTCTTGCTTTTCAATCTCAGCGCAAGTTGCATGACGATCGGTCTGGGCCCCCTCCAGTTGGACGCAAACGCTTTGGATATCCGCGACAAAACCTTCATTATCACCGGCGCCGGTCAAGGAATCGGCCGCCAAATGGCCAAGACCTTGACGCGGCACAAAGCAAATCTCGCGATCATCGATCGTGACGCTTCCACACTGGAGGAGACGCTGGAGCAATGTGCGGGTTGGGGCGGCATGATCAAATCTTTCAGGCTTGATGTCGCCGACGAACCGGCAGTTGAAGCCGCGTTCCGCAGCATCCGCCTTGCATTTGGCGCCGTCGATGGATTGATCAACAACGCAGGCGTGGTGAGCGATGCGCTTCTGGTCAAGGCCATCGACCACAAGGTGCAGCATAAAATGTCGCTCGCAGAGTTCAACAAGGTGATCGCCGTCGATCTTATCGGCGTGTTCCTGTGCGGGCGAGAAGCTGCCCTTCACATGATCGAGGGCCAACGCAACGGGGTAATCATTAATGTTTCGAGCATTTCTCGCTACGGTAATGTGGGACAAACCAACTACTCGGCCGCCAAGGCAGGCGTGGCGGCCATGACCGTGACGTGGGCAAAAGAACTGGCGCGCCATAACATTCGCGTTGCCGGTATCGCGCCCGGTTTCGTCGATACAAGAATGGTGGCCGGTATCCCATCGAAAATAAGAGAAAAGATTGTTTCAGGAATACCATTGCGGCGTTTAGCAACTCCCGAGGAAATATGTCATGCGGCAATGTTTATCTTACAGAACGACTATTTCAACGGTCGCGTTCTGGAGGTCGATGGCGGATTACGCTTATGATTTGATCGAGGTGGCGAAAACGATCTTATTGACAACTGTCAAGGCGAACTCTTGCACCATTTTCAGAATGTTATCCTGAACAGTCACGGAGACGCACCAATGCCGACGCAAGCCGAAATTGAGGCCGCAGCCCGCGTGCTCTGTCGAATGGCCTATTTTCAAATTCCCGCGAACGAGAGAGTTTGCAGCGCCGATCAATGGCCGGATGAAAATGTCGTAGATAACAGGCAGCGTGACCGCGCCACGCCATATAAGCGGTGGGAGACATTTATTCACGAGGCACGGCTTGTGCTTGAAGCCGCCGAGAATGTGAAGGAGACCTGATTTCACAGCGCTGCTGAAGGCAACCGCTTCCGATGACATGCGATGAAGCCGCGAGTGAAAGAACTGGCGTGACGAATGGCTCGGGGGCAGAGTCCTACTGAGTGCGTCGGGCCAGTCCGACGGGGCAATAGGCGATTTCGCAGACAATGATCGGGGATGCTTACCGCCTGGGAGACGCCAGATGACGAAGATCAAAATTCCACATGACGCATTCGTCTTCGTCGGCGACGGTCATAAAGCTCTTTTTTTGAGAAACGCAGGCGATGAGCAATATTTGAACTTGAAGACGGAGCGCGTATTTGTCGACGACAACCCCCCGGCGCACGAGCAGGGCCGAGATCGGGCTGGGCGCGTTTTTAAGCGCGCTCGCACAAATTTACGGAGCGCTGTGGCACAGACCGACTGGCACGAACTCGAAGAGCATCGCTTCGCGAAGCGAGTCGCAGCGGCCGTAGAAAGTCTGATACGTGAGCACAAGGTAAGAGCATTGGTGATTGTTGCCCCGCCACGGACGCTGGCAGATTTGCGCGCGGCGTTCCATCCTGATGTGAGAGGCCGTATCATCGCCGAAATCGGAAAGGATCTGACCAAATGCCCTATCTATGAGATCGAGAAACATCTGGAGTGACTTCGGGTTCGCCGACCGATGCCCCGTTGTGTGCTGGGTCCTCGCTGATAAAATTGACATCGAAGACAAGGGCGAGATTTGACATGGGTGAAAGCGCGGCATGTCAACTTATAGGCTTGAACAATTCTTGAGGCCTCGGTCGATTGCGGTTGTGGGGGGCAGTCCGCGAGAAAAATCGCTTGGACGAGCGGTCCTTAAAAACATACGTACAGCTGGCTTTACCGGGGCAATCAGCCTTGTCAATTCGCGATATCCTGCAATTGATGGCACCATATCTGTAAAGGCTTTTGCCGATCTCAGCTCGCCGCCGGACTTGGTCGTCATTTGCGTTCCGCCAGTTAGCGTACCTTCGGTTGTTGCGGAAGCGGGGGCTCGAGGTGCTGCCGCAGCTATCATTATCACCGCGGGACTCGGTCATGGCTCCAGCTCACTTGGGGACGCATGCGAGCGATCGGCGCGCGCGGCGGGATTGAGGCTGTTAGGTCCAAATTGCCTTGGCGTGTTGGTTCCAGGAGTTAAACTCAATGCAAGTTTTGCATCCAGCATGCCGCTGGCGGGAGACCTTGCAGTCGTCTCACAGTCTGGCGCCATTGCGGCTGGTATGGTCGAGTGGGCTTCTCAGCGCACAGTCGGTTTCTCCGCGATCGTCTCTATCGGCGATCAGCTCGATGTCGACTTTGGAGACTTGCTTGATTTTTTTGCTTTCGACCGAGCAACGCGCGCCGTCCTCCTTTATGTAGAGTCCGTCAAGGATGCCCGCAAATTCATGTCGGCGGCGCGCGCCGCGGCGCGTACAAAGCCTGTAGTCGTGGTGAAGTCCGGCCGTCACGCTGCGGCCGCAAGAGCTGCGGCGACGCATACCGGCGCGATGGCTGGCTCGGATGCCGTATATGATGCTGCATTCCGGCGAGCGGGCCTGTTGCGAGTGCTGGACCTTGGTGAATTGTTCGATGCGGCCGAGACATTGGGTCGAGTCAAGACGGTCGCTGGAAAGCGGCTTGCGATCTTAACCAATGGTGGCGGTACAGGCGTGTTGGCGATCGATCGCCTGCTTGATTTCGGTGGTATCGCAGCCGAACTCTCGGAAGACATCCGCGCGCGTCTCGATAGGATCCTTCCCGCCACTTGGTCGAAGTCAAATCCTGTCGATATTATTGGCGATGCCGATGCTGTTCGTTACGAAAAAGCATTGGAACTCCTTGCTTCCGACTCAGCAAACGATGCCGTTCTCGTCATCAATGTGCCGACGGCGCTTGCCTCGGCAACAGACACTGCCGGTGCGGTCGCGGACTTCAGTGGACGGGAGAAGGACGGTGTACCAAAACCGCTTTTTTCAGTCTGGCTTGGTGCCGGCGGAAGTGTATCCGAAATCTTTGACCGCGCAAGAATACCACATTACCCGACCGAAACCGATGCCGTTCGCGGGTTCATGCATCTGGTCCGCTATAGCGAAGCTGCAACGGCGATGATGAAGGCTCCGGCGAGTCTCCCGGAAAATTTTGCCCCGGACATGTCGACCGCTCGCCGCGTCGTCATGGCCGCCATTTCCGAAACACGCGATTGGCTTGATCCGCTGGAGGTTGTCGAGCTCTTCGATGCCTATGCTATTCCAATCGCTCCCACTGCATTCGCCGCTACGCCCGAGGAAGCAGAAAAGGTCTGCGCGTCCCTCCTGACTGATGGCCAGAAGGTTGCGGTCAAAGTCGTCTCTCGCGATATCGTGCATAAATCTGATGTGGGCGGCGTACGGCTCAACCTTTCCAGCCCAATTGAGGTGCGTAGAGGCACCGAAGAAATATTTGCGACCGTCAAGGCGGCGAGGCCACAAGCGCGAATTATCGGAGTCAGCCTTCATCCCATGATCGTGCGGCCGGCCGCCCGCGAGCTGATCGCCGGAATCGCCGATGATGATACCTTCGGCCCTGTCGTCCTGTTTGGCCACGGAGGAACTGCGGTTGAAGCGATCGATGATAAGGCATTGGCACTCCCGCCGCTCGATTTAAAGCTGGCGTATGAACTCATTAATCAAACGCGCGTTTCACGTCTGCTGCGCGCCTATCGCAATGTTCCACCAGTCAACATAAACGAAATTGCCCTGGTGTTGGTCAAACTCGCGCAGCTTGTCGCGGACGTGCCCGAAATCCGTGAGCTCGATATCAACCCCCTGCTCGCGGACGACAAAGGGGTCCTCGCCCTTGATGCCCGAGTTGCCGTGGCAAAAGTGGTGCCGAAGTTCACCGGGCATGGCCACCCTCGTCTCGCTATCCGACCGTATCCGAAGGAGTGGGAAAGGCAGGTTCGTATCGGTGAAAGCTGGCGTCTGCTCATCCGCCCCGTTCGCCCGGAGGATGAACACCTGGTCCACGCTTTCTTTGAACGCGTGTCCCCAGAAGATTTGCGGCTACGTTGTTTCGCTCCGGTCAAGGAGCTCAGTCATGTTTTTATCGCGCGTCTCACTCAGCTCGACTACGCGCGGGCTATTGCATTCGTGGCTATCGACGAAGCCAACCATGAAATGGTTGGCGTCGTTCGTCTGCACGCCGATGCGAACTATTATGCTGGGGAATACGCAATTCTTCTTCGCTCCGACGTCAAAGGACGGGGGCTTGGCTGGAAGCTTATGAACTTGATTATTGAGTACGCGCAAGCCGAGGGTCTCAAACGCATCAAAGGCCAGATTCTCCGTGAAAATTCGGCAATGCTGCGCATGTGCAGGGAGCTCGGATTTAACATCGTCGACGACCCCGACGATCCTGGCAGTTGCGTCGCCGTGTTATCGCTTTCCGCTGAAAAGAAACATTCCTAACCAAAATGATGCTTCTTGTGTCACAGTCGTTTCTTAAGGTCGTAACGCGATCCCTATTCAGAGTACCATGCGCTTTGGTTATACTGTCGTTGCAAAACACAGGAGAGCATCAAGAGCGCCGCGGCAAACGACAGCGCATAGCCAATCAGCCACCAACCAACTGTATCCGGCGCACTATCCGATGTCGGTCCTATGCTGGCCATCAACAAGCCCCAGACGATCGACACCAGCCCTGCCAATGCTAGTAGCCCCTGGACGTAAGCCTCGCACGTTCGCCGCGCAGCGGCAAGCAAGGCCGCGCCGGTCACAACGGCCCATATACTGGCCAGACCAACAAAGGCGGTTGCGACGATGGCAGGCCAGACGAGAATCGCACCTGCGAAAAATAGATTGAGCGTGCCCTCAAAGATCAATGTCTGCCAAAACTCACCACGCTTCATCCTGAGCAATCCAGCAACAATCGCAGCTACGCCATCAGCGGCAACATAAGCCGCAAAAAGCAGGACCAGCGTTGCAAGTGTATACGTGGAACCCCAAAAGATGCCAATCGCAAGTCCAGCAGCAAGAACTGCGCGGATTGCAATAGCCCACCAATTCCGAGCGAGCCCTTTGCTTCTTGAATCCGCATGAGCCATCGTGACGTTTGTGCGGTCGGTACTTTTCGACGCTGACATAAATCACGACTCCCGCGGGTCAAATTAACCGCGCTGTTTGCGTCCTCTTAGTTTCCTCACATGCTCTTCTATTTCAAGGCAAGTCAGTAGCGACGTATAAGTCGCATCCGCGTCGCCTAACGTCGCCAGCCGTGCGCAGTGGGCACGATCAGCCGGGTCAAGTTCTTTCCATTTACGTATGATGGTTTCGTATGCCTCCTGTTCCCTGCGTATACAACTGTCGAAGATTGCAAGCGGCTCAGCAAGTTCCGCAATCGCTCGACAGTGCCGCTCGATGTTCAGGCGCGGAGGACCCTCTGAGATCGAACAAACGGATGCGACCAAAGCAGGTCCAATAAAATAATAATTCATAAGAATGCACCGATATTGGGTTGCGCAAATGGAAGCTGCGGTTCACGTCCAGTAGGCCAGCTATGGCAAGCCGGCGGCGCGCGCGATTGTCGTCGCTGGAAGGTAATACTGCTCACACACTAGGGGGGTAAACATTGACGGCGGTCAATGACCGTCAACCTGTTCCACGTCCGTACAAGTTGTCCCGGTGCTCTGAGGCCGAACTTTGGATCGCCGGAAGCTAGAGTTTTCCGGCTCTTTGACGATGGCGGGCTGGGCTGCGCCATCGTGATTTTGCAGTGTTATCGGCGGTTTGTTGCCGATGGTCCCGTAGGGCTGCTCCTCGTTGTAGTACTTGCGCCAATCCTCCAAATTTTCCCGCGCATCTGCAAGGCTCAGGAACCAATGCGCGTTCAGACACTCGGCACGCAGCCGCCCGTTGAACGCCTCGATGAACGCATTGTCGGTCGGCTTGCCTGGTCGCGAGAAATCCAGCGTAACGCCGCGTCGATCGGCCCACAGATCCAGATCGCATGACACGAACTCGGTGCCTTGATCGACCCGGATCGTCGCCGGGAATCCCACTTCCTTGCAGACTCCTTCCAGCACTGCCACAACATCGGCGCCGCGGAAGGTAAACCATGGTTCCAGCGCAGGCGAGAAGCGGGAGAACGTGTCGACGATCGTCAACACGCGAAGCTTGCGGCCTTTCGCTAGTTGATCATGGAGAAAGTTCATCGCCCAGGTCTCATTCGATCGCGTCGCTGGCCGTCGATCATCCCGCAGCTTGGCCGTCACTCGCCGCTTCGGCGTCTTGTTGCGCAATTGCAAGCCCAGTTCGCGATAAATACGGCGAATCCTGTTCTGGCCGTGACGCCAGCCTTCGCGCCTGAGCAGCACGTGGATTCGCCGATAACCAAAGCGAACTCGCGTCCGTCAAATCTCCCTGATCCGTCCTTCTAGTGCTGCTTGTCCGGGGCGACGGGACTTGTAGTGATAGGTGGACGTGTCGACCTCGAGTACCCGGCAACTCCGCCGGATCGAAACACGCCACTCGCCACGCACCTCGTCAACCAGCTTGCGCTTCCGGACAGGCTTCAAAGCATTCGGCGGATGACGTCCTGCAGCATTTCCTTGTCCAGGCTGAGATCGCCCACAACCTTGCGCAACTTGGCGTTCTCATCCTCAAGCAGCTTAAGCTGGCGCATCTCAGTCGGCAGCAGGCCGTCGTACTTCTTCTTCCAGTTGAAGTAGGTCGCCTGGCTGATGCCGGTGACTGCTCCGCAAGTTGCCCTCGTTTATAAGGAGAGTCTGTTCCGATTATGCCCCTCCGTGGAACGTGATGCGAACTCGGTCGGTGCGAGCCCGTTGAGGCTCGAGTGCAGTCGGTTGGTGTTGTAGTCGATCCTCCATTCTTCGATGGTCTGGCGCGCCTCGTTGAGGTTGGCGAACAGGTGCTCGTTGAGGCACTCCTTACGCAGTCTGCCGTTGAAGCTCTCGACGAATCCATTCTGCATCGGTTTGCCCGGTGCGATGTAGTGCCATTCGACACCGCGTTCCTGTTGCCAAGCCAAGATGGCATTCGAGGTCGGCTCGGTGCCGTTGTCGCTGACGATCATGCGGGGATGACCGCGTTGTTCGGCGATCCGATCGAGTTCACGGGCAACACGCAGGCGGGTGAGCGAGGTGTCCACCACCAGGCCCAGGCATTCGTGAAGTCATCGACTAGCGTGAGGATGCGGAAGCGCCGGCCGCTCACGAGCGTGTCGGCCACGAATTAGAGCGACCAGCGCAGATTGCGATCCTGCGGAATGGCCATCAGCGCTCGGGTGCCGAGAGCGCATTTGCGGCCGCCGCGCCTGCGCACGGTCAGCCGTTCTTCCTTGTAGAGCCGATAGAGCTTCTTGGCGTTGCGTTTGATGCCTGACGTTCCAACATCCGACCGAGACGCCGGTAGCCGAACCGCCGGCGCTGTGATGCGAGCTCCCTCAGCTTGGCACGCAGAGCGACATCGTCCGGCCTCGTTGAGGCGTAACGATGGTCTTCGGATGCAGGCCGACGAGCGCACAAGCCCGCCGCTGCGAATAGCTCTTCTCTTTGATCGTCCAGGTCACAGCACGTCTCCGCAAGCTGGGCGTCAGAAGCATTTTGCCAGCATCTCCTTCAGCGTCGACGCATCGAGCATCGTCTTCGCCAGCAGCGTTTTGAGCTTGCGGTTCGCTTCTTCGAACGCCTTCAGCTTGCTCGCGTGGGAGATCTCCATCCCGCCGAAGCGAGATCGCCACTTGTAGAAGGTCGCGTCGCTGATGCCGTGCTTCCGGCAAACGTCGCTGGCCGACAATCCGGCAGCGTGCTCCTTCAGCACCTTGATGACCTGCTCTTTGGTAAATCTGCTCTTGCGCATGTCCGTCTTCCGAAGGAATGGCCGGAATTTCCGGGAGCACGTCACCGGCCTTGCGGCAGATCTCCGCCACCGGCATCCCGTCTTTGCCCTGCTTCAGAATGAACGCCTTCTGGGCGTCCGAAAACCGCGAGGCCTTCATCGTTCTTCGCTCCTCCGAGCCGGGGAAACGGCGCGAAAAACTCTAACCAAATACGATCCAGTTTGCCGGTCTCAGATCAATATTGATGACCGTCAATGCAGCGCTGATCGAGTGCTTTAGAAAACCAAGAGGAACTTTGTTCGAGAACCAGCGGAGGAAGAAATGGTGTCTCAAGTTCGTACAGACTCGACAATCAAGCGAGACGTCGAAGATGAAATCAAGTGGGATCCATCGATTGGCGATTCCAGTCATATTGCTGTCGCCGTCAAGGATGGCGTAGTGACTCTCACTGGCTTCACAAAGAATTACATGGATTCTTACCAAGCCGAAAAGGCCGCCAAGCGTGTATTGGGCGTGAAGGGAGTAGCGAACGATATTGAGGTTAAGCTATTCTATGAGAGAACTGATCCTGAGATTGCCGAAGAAGCTGTCAAAGCGATCAAGCGTGAATTGCCGTCGAGTTCGGAAAACATGCGCGTTATCGTAAAGAACGGATATCTGACGCTCGAAGGGGACGCCGAGTGGAATTATCAGAAGGAATGGGCGGAACGCGCCGTGCGTTCGATCTCGGGGGTGAAAGGGATATCCAATCTTATTCAAGTCAAACCTCGCGTGAGTTCGGCCGACGTCAAACGAAAAATTGAGGACGCGTTGGTCCGGAGCGCCAAGGTCGATGCCGATAAGGTTGTCGTCGAGGTAGAGGGCGGCAAAGTAATTCTTAGAGGAACCGTCCGCTCGTGGGCAGAACGGCAGGAGGCCGAGCGCTCTGCTTGGGCCGCTCCAGGGGCTAGTAGCGTTGAGAACAAGATTGTCGTTTCACTTTAGAGCCAGTCAATTTCGAGCGCGCAAGATCGAGATGGGATCGCGCGCTCGAAATTGTGTGCGATGAGCGCGTTTGCTGTCACTGCTTCCGCTTAGCACCCGAGCCGTGGAGTTGTAGCCGGTGCTGCTTGTGCAAATCGAATTGGGGGGTGGGGGCGGCAAAATCGCGAACGGATAGTGGAGGTTCTGTGCAGGGCGGTATAGGAGCGGAACGATTCGCGATGATGTCATCACGTGGCCGTAAGGCGCGAGCAGGAATAGACGACGCGATTGCCAGCCTCGGGAACGGGCTCATTTCCGCCATTGCTGGATCGAAGATTAACCTGCATGCAATATTGCAGTCGATTGTGGTGTTGGAGCAGCGAAGCTTCCATCGGGCTGCAAGCATAATCGGGACTGACCAGTCGGTAGTCAGCCGCAAAGTCCGTAAACTTGAGGACGAATTAGGTGTCTCGTTGTTTGAGCGGCATCGTACGGGTGTCCGCGCGACAGCAGCCGGCAAGGAATTTATTGTTAAGGCAAAGGCGGCTTTATGCGATCTCGACTATGCGGTGAAGTCGGCACGCAGCGCCGGAAGTGGAGCCACGGGCTTCCTTAGAGTTGGCTTTCTCTGCTCACTCGCGTCCGGCTTTCTCCGGAAATTGCTGATAGAGTTTGCCCAAGGCCATAAAGCGGTTACCGTCGACGTGGCGTATGGAGGATCCCGCGATCACATTCGTCAGATACGCGATCGCAGTATGGACATAGCTTTCTTCACAGGAGTTCCTGAGCTCCCAGATTGTGATGTTGAGTTGCTCTGGCACGAGCGCGTTTACTGTGCTCTGCCGGAAGAACATCGGCTTTCTTCGCTCAAGGCAGTTCAATGGCCGGATCTTCAAGCAGAAAGCTTTATAGTCAGTCGAGACGAGCCTGGTCCCGAAATCCACGAATACCTCATTCGCCGGCTCGCAACCCTCGGCTTTCATCCGCGAGTAAGACGCCTGTCCGTCTGTCGTGAGAGTCTATTCCACTTAGTGTCTATGGGCTTTGGGGTGACGCTGACGAGCGAATCGGCCGTTGCAACTCCATTCCATGGCGTCCGATTCAAACCCGTAGACGGCGATGAAGATCTTCTACCGACGGTGGGGGTCTGGCTTCCCGGCAATGACAATCCGGCACTCCGGCGCTTCGTAAGCCTCGCTCGAGCGATGAAGAACGCGCAGACGTCTGGTCGGAATCCCAACTGAAACGGACGGCACTTGCGGTTCTGCTGGAGCAGGTCCAGGGAGCGCGATCACTGTTGTCCTCTTGATGGGACAAAACCAAACGGTGGCGTACGTGTGATATCCCGCTCGGCGCACGGGATGCGGTTGTGTTCGATGGGTTTGTCGGCCGAGTGGGCTGTTCAACTCCACTTCGCGAGCCGCTGGCTCAGCTTGCAGGTTGGCGCAGCATTTCAAGGGTCGCGCAGTCGGCGCGCTTTTGCAAACGCGCGATCTGTCGCCATGAATCGTCGGATCATGTGAGGAATAAGTTTCACGGGATCGGACACGGGTTTACTCGTCTCTCGTCCCAAGACCTCGGCATAGGCGATCAGTTCGCGGTGCACCTCAGCTGGCAGAACGAAGGACACCCTGACGGGCTTGTCGTCTTCGAGTGCGGCGAGTTTGAGTTTTGTCATCGCTATCCTCGATAGGGTTCGAGAACGAGGTCGCGCGTCACGATCACGCGGACCGGGAAGCCGGGTCGGATGGTGAGCGTCGGCGCCACGTTAAGCTGCCGGCGGATGATTTCCTGACCGGCATCGTTGATCGTGTCCTGGCCGCCATTGCGGATGGCGCGGAGCAATCGGTCGTCATCGTCGATCGCGAGCTCGGCGCCGACGCTCAGCAGCGTGGAGAGACCGGCAGCCTTGGCGAGGTCCCACCAGTGATAGTCGACACCATCCTCGAGGCCCGCATAGCCCGCCGCGTCCGCGCCCGGCTGGCGCTCCAGGACGATCGAGCGGCCGTTGGGGAAGATCAGCCGATTCCACACCAGCAGCACGCGGCGCTGGCCGAACTGCACGGCGTTGTCGTACTGGCCGATGATGCGGGTGCCCTGCGGCACGAGGAGAATCCGCCCGGTCGGGCTGTCGTAGATGTTCTCGGTGACCTGCGCCGTGATCTGCCCCGGCAGATCGGAGCGAATGCCGGTGATCAATGCGGCCGGGATCACCGCGCCGGCTTGCAGGACGTAGGGTGAGGCCGGCGGCATCACGCGATCCGGGGCGACGGTGCGGCGATCGGCGGCGGCATTGAGGAAGGCGAGCTGCCGCTCTTGGGCGCGCTCTTGCGCCGTCGGCGTGTTGAACTGGCCGGGAAGCCCGAGGCCGGTCAGGTTCGCGGTGGTGGCGGCGCCGCCTGGCGCCGTCGAAGCCACAACCGTCCGTGCCTGCGTCTGGAAGAAGACACGGCTCGTGCGTGCTGCTTCCGCTTCGGCGAGCCGGCGTTGCTCGGCCGCATCCATGGTCGGCTGGATGCTAGGCGGCACGACCGGCTGTCCACGATCCTGGGCATTGAGGATCGGGCGGCCAAGGTCGCCCGGCAGCGGCGGTCCAAGTCGCGGGCCGGTGTAGTCGCGCGGCAAGCCAGCAAGCCCGTCGGCGGTCGGCCGATTGGTGGTGGAATAGAGTTCCTCGTTGCGGGGGCCGGCATCGCGGGTTTGCAGCGCGTAGATCAGGGCGCCGCCGAGGCCGATCGACGCGACCAGGCCGATCCCTGCGAGCGCCTTGCGCGACAGGCGGGTGACGCGGGGCGGATCGCCGCGCAGCCGCATGGGGGCCGCGGTATCGCTCGCTCCCTCCATTCCGAGATGGCGATTGTCGGTGTCGCTCATGAGGTCCCGTCGCTGCGCGAGATCCTGACCGTTTGCTGATGGTCGCCGCTGCCGAGGCGAAGCTCGGCGGCGCCGAAGAGGCGATCGACGATCAGGATGTTCCGGTAGATGCGGCTGTTGGCGATCTGGAGCTCGCCTTCCGAGCCGATGACGAAGAGCGGCGGCATCTCGCCCTGGACGATGCCGCGCGGAAACTCGACATAGACCCGACGGCCGTCGTCGTAGACGGCTGTCGGCCGCCACGGCGGATTGTCGCCGCTCAGGGCATAGCGGTAGTTGCGCGCCGCAGCGGCGGGAATGACCGGCGTCGCCGGAACGGCATGACGTTGCGAAGCGGGCGGCTGCGGATAGGCCCACGCCACCGCCGGCATGTACGGATTGGCGCCGGCGCGCAGCTCGAGCATGTAGATGCGGCGGTCGGTGGTGATGACGAGGTTGGTCGTGATGTCGGGTCGTGTCGGCTTCACCAGCACGTGGACACGGCGCGTGATCCCCGATCCGCTCTCGGTGTCCCCGATGATCCAGCGTGCGGTGTCGCCGGCGGCGATCGGGCCGGCGCCGGTCAGGCTTTCGCCGGGCTCGAGCGCGATGTCGGTGATCTGCCCCGGCGAGGTGTAAACCTGATAGAGGGCGCCTTCCGACCACGGATAAATCTGGATGGCGTTATAGTAGCCCTCGCGGCGCGGCTCGACGCGGGCGGCGGCATTGGCATTCGCCACGCGCGCCGTCGGGGAATTGGCAGCCGCCCCGCCATGGCTGGGAGTCCAGGCGGGCGGGATGTGCAGCGGACGTGGCCGCTCGTCGGTGAGCGCGGCGGGAACGGGCGGCAGCGGCGGAACGTCGGAGTCGTAGGTGATTTGCGGCGGCCTTTGCGTGGCGCATGCGCTGAGCAGTGTGGCCGACAGAAGGGCCGCCGGGATTGCGGATTTACGGAAAGCCGCATTTGCGGCGCGGACATTCGTTCGGCTCATTGCCCCAGCTCCCGCGACCAGTTGATGGCATTGACGTAGATGCCAAGCGGATTGGCGCGGAGCCGCTCGGCGTCACGCGGCGGCTGCACGACGATGGTGAGGATCGCGGTCCAGCGCTCGGTCGATGCGAGCTGGCCGTTCTCGTAGCGCCGCTCGGTCCAGGCCACGCGGAAGCTGTCGGGCGAGGCCCGGATGACGCTCGAGACGTCCACCGCGACCTGCTGCTTGCCGACCTTGGTGAAGGGGTCGTTGGCGCGCGCGTAGTCGTTCAAGGCCGCGGCGCCGCGATCGGTCGTGAAGTCGTAGGCGCGAAGCCAGTTCTGCCGGACAACGATCGGATCAGCCGGGATGGAGCGGACCTGCTCGATGAAGCGCGCGAGATGGAACGCGACCTGCGGATCGGTCGGGCGATAGTCGGCAACGGCAGGCGCGACCGCCTGCGCCTGGCCGAGATTGTCGACCTGCACCACCCAGGGCACGACGGTGCCGCGCGCCGACTGCCAGACGAGAGCTGCGGCGAACCCGGCGGACAGGAACAGGCAGCCGAACGCCATGAGGCGCCAGTTCTTCGCCTGCACGCGCGCCGAGCCGATACGCTCGTCCCAGACCTGCGTGGCGCGCTGGTAGGGTGTTTCCGGTTCTGGAGTCTTTCCGTAGTGCGTGAAAGGTCGCTTGAACATCACTGGTCTCGCTGGGAGAGATTGACGGAGGCGCCGCCGCCATGGCTGTCGCCGCTGCGGATCGCGTGCGCGGCGGCCATGACGCCGTGATGGAGCTGCTGGGAGCGTTTGATGCGCCGGGCCCAGGCGGGCGGACCGTCAGACACGGGAGCTCCTGACGCGTCGACCGCGCCGCCGCCGATCGTGCCCACGGTCGAGGCGCCGCCGGTCGCCTCGAAAGCGGACTGAGCGCCTCGCGCGTAGCTGGAGCGCATGCTGTCGGCCGCGCGCGAGACCGCGCGGCGAAGCGGCGAGACGGCCGCGCTTCCCGCCGCGCGCGCTATGCCGCCAAGTCCCGACGCGACGCTGGCCGCGCCGGATTGTCCGGCAGCCCCGAGGCCGTAAGCCGTGGCCGCGCCTCCCGCGAGGGTCGCGCCTCCGCGCGCTGCCGCGGCGGTGCCTGAGATCGCGGCCGCGCCGCCGCGCACGGCGAGACCGCCGGCGGCACCTGCGGCGACCGCCGCGCCGCCGGCCGCAAGGCCGGTGCCCACTGCCGCGCCGGCGCTGAGCTGCGGGCCGCCGCTGACGAGCCCATTGGCGATGCCCGGTCCGAAGATCCCGAGGCCGAGAAGCGAGAGCGCCGCGAGCACGATCGCCATGGCCTGATCGATCGTCGGGCTGGCGCCGCCGAAGCCGGCGGTGAACTCGGAGAACAGCGTCGAGCCGATGCCGATGATGACGGCGAGCACCAGCACCTTGATGCCGGAGCTGATCACGTTGCCGAGCACGCGCTCGGCCATGAACGCGCTCTGCCCGAACAGCCCGAACGGGATGAGGACGAAGCCCGCGAGCGTCGAGAGCTTGAACTCGATCAGCGTGACGAAGAGCTGGACGGCGAGGATGAAGAAGGCGAGCAGGACGAGCGCCCAGGCGAGGAAGAGGCAGGCGATCTGGATGAAGTTCTCGAAGAACGACCAGTAGCCCATGAGGCCCGAGATCGAGTCGAGCAGCGGACGGCCGGCGTCGAGGCCCGTCTGCGCGACGCGGCCCGGGCGGAGCAGATCGGCCGTCGTGAACCCTGTCCCGCTCGCCTTCAGTCCGAGGCCGGCGAAGGACTCGAAGACGATCCGCGCGAGATTGTTCCAGTTGCCGATGAGATAGGCGAACACGCCGACGAACAGCGTCTTCTTGACGAGGCGAGCGAGGATGTCGTCATCGGCGCCCCAGCTCCAGAACAGGGCGGCGAGCGTGACGTCGATCACGATCAGCGTGGTCGCAACGAAGGCGACCTCGCCGCCGAGGAGGCCAAATCCGCTGTCGATGTAGCGGGTGAAGACCTCGAGGAAATGGTCGATGACGCCCGTGTCCCCCATGGCGCTACTCGCCGCCTGGCGCGGCGCCGCGGCTGCGGCTCTCACCGCTGGAGCCCGGCAATCCGGACCCGATTTGCGGGCGTGCCGTGCCTGGTGTCAGGAAGCGCCGGCGGCTCTCCGCCCAGGCGCGCAGGCACGCGGGATCGCGCGGGCCGGCCTCGCCCAGGCTCTGGCAGCGGAACAGCTCGTCGCGCAGCGGGTCCGCCGCACCCGTCTGTGCCGGTCGCGGCAGCACTGCCTCCGGCCGCTCCTCCTTCCGGGTCAGCTCGATGACCGTGGCCGTGATCGCGACGGCGACAAATGCGACCGCTCCGATCCGGGCAAGGAGTTTGGAATCCACCGCCGCGCCCCTCAGTTGCCGCTGCCCGGGAACATGCTGGCGTTGCCGGGCTGATAGCCGGCGCCGGGCGTGAGGAAGCGCCGGCGCTGCTCGCGGCCCTGTTCAGCCGCGGCCGCGCGTTCGGCATCGGCAAGCGCCCGTGCGCGTCCATCGGCCGCCACGACGGCGGTGAGGTCGGCGAGCTGCTGGGCCTGGAGCGCGAGGATCTGGTTGCCGGCCTGCGTCGCCTGCAGCGCTCCGGTCGCGCCCTGGCTCTGGCCGACCAGCGCCGACATCTCTGTCCGGTTGGTGTCGAGATTGCCAACCACGCTGGCTTGGACGCGCATCGCGTCCTGCAAGCCGCCGACCGTGTTCTGCCAGCGGGTGCGTGCATCGGCGACCAATTGCTGATCGGACGCGGACAGCGAGGCATTGCCGTAGGTCGTCTGAAACGCCTGGTCGATCTGCTGGACGTCGAAGGCGATGTTCTGCGCCTGACCGAGAAGCTGCTGGGTACGCTGGATGGACTGCTGAAGTCGCTGCAGCGACGAGTACGGCAGGCTCGCGAGATTGCGGGCCTGGTTGATCAGCATCTGCGCCTCGTTCTGAAGCGAGGTGATCTGGTTGTTGATCTGCTCCAGCGCGCGGGCCGCCTGCAGCACGTTCTGTGCGTAGTTGGTCGGGTCGTAGACGATCCACTGGGCCGATGCGGGGGCGACCATGACGGGAGCGAACGTGAGCGGAAGCGAAAGAGCCGTCGCGGCGAGAAGCGCCGCGCGCGAGCGACGGATGATCATGACGGAATCTCCGGATTGGTGAGGCTTGGGATGAGATCGGCCGCCCATTCGACGCCGCGGTGGCGCAGCCATCCGGGCAGGAAGCCCTCGCGGCCGTGCTCGGCGAGGATGCGGTCGATGGCGGCCTGATCGGTCTTGGAGGACGCGGCGCACAGCGCGAGGGCGACGTCGGAGAGGCCGAGCTCGAAGAGGCGATTGCCGCGCCGCGATTGGCAGTAATAGTCGCGCTTCGGCATGGCGCGGGCGAGGATCTCGATCTGGCGGTCGTTCAGGCCGAACCTGCGATAGATTGCGGTGATCTGCGGCTCGATCGCCCGCTCGTTGGGGAGCAGCAGTCGCGTCGGGCAGCTCTCGATGATGGCCGGCGCGATCGGCGAATTGTCGATGTCGGAGAGCGACTGCGTGGCGAAGACGACGCTGGCGTTCTTCTTTCGAAGCGTCTTCAGCCATTCTCTGAGCTGACCGGCGAAGCCTTCGTCGTCGAGCGCCAGCCAGCCTTCATCGACGATCAGCAAGGTGGGCCGCCCGTCGAGGCGATCCTCGATGCGGTGAAACAGATAGGCGAGCACGGCCGGCGCCGCGCCGGTCCCGATGAGGCCTTCGGTCTCGAACGCCTGGACCGATGCTTCGCCAAGATGCTCCTGCTCGGCGTCGAGCAGGCGGCCATAGGCCCCGCCGATACAGAACGGCCGCAGCGCCTGCTTGAGATCGTTGGATTGCAGGAGCACCGCGAGACCGGTGATCGTGCGCTCGAGCGTGGGCGCGCTCGCAAGCGAGGTCAGTGCGGTCCAAAGATACTCCTTGACCTCTGGCGTGATCGTCACGCCCTCGCGCATCAGGATCGCGACGATCCAGTCGGCGGCCCAGGCGCGCTCGGGGACATGGTGGATGTCGGCGAGCGGTTGCAGCGAGACGCTCTCGGCCGACCCCTCCGTGAGCCCGCCGCCGAGGTCGTGCCAGTCGCCGCCCATCGCAAGCGCTACGGCGCGGATCGAGCCGCCGAAGTCGAAGGCGAAGACCTGCGAGTTGGAATAGCGCCGGAACTGAAGCGCCATCAGCGCGAGCAGCACCGACTTGCCGGCGCCGGTCGGGCCGACGACGAGCGTGTGACCGACGTCGCCGACGTGCAAAGAGAACCGGAACGGGGTGGACCCTTCGGTCTTGCCGAACAGCAAGGGGGGCGCACCAAAGTGCTCATCCCGTTCCGGCCCCGCCCACACGGCCGAGAGTGGAATCATGTGGGCGAGGTTCAGCGTCGAGATCGGCGGCTGGCGCACGTTCCCGTAGACATGCCCCGGCAGTGAGCCGAGCCAGGCATCGACGGCATTGATTGTTTCGGGCATCGCCGTGAAGTCGCGGCCTTGCACGACCTTCTCGACCAGCCGCAGCTTCTCGGCAGCAATGCGGGGGTCATTGTCCCAGACCGTCACCGTCGCGGTGACGTAGGCCTCGCCGGCGTAATCGGCGCCCAGCTCCTGCAGTGCGAGGTCAGCGTCGGCCGCCTTGTTCGCGGCATCGGTGTCAACGAGAGCGGATGCCTCGTTGGTCATCACCTCCTTCAGGATCGCCGCGATGCTCTTGCGCTTGGCGAACCACTGCCGCCTGATCTTCGTCAGCAGCTTGGTCGCGTCGGTCTTGTCGAGCAGGATGGCGCGCGTGCTCCACCGATAGCTGAAGGCGAGCCGGTTGAGATCGTCGAGGAGTCCCGGCGTCGTGGCGCTCGGAAAGCCGACGATCGTCAGGACACGAAGGTGTGCTTGGCCGAGGCGCGGCTCGAGGCCTCCCGTGAGCGGCTGGTCGGCCAGCAGCGCGTCGAGATACATTGGCGTCTCGGGCACCCGTACGCGATGCCGCTTGGTCGAAATGCAGGAATGCAGGTAGGTCAGCGTTTCGCCGTCATCGAGCCAGGCGCACTCGGGCATGAAGGCTTCGATGAGCTGCAGCACGCGGTCGGTGCGATCGACGAAGCCGCGCAGGACCTCATAGGGATCGACGCTGCGATCGGCCTTGCCCTCGTAAAGCCAATTCTCGGCGCGGGCGGCGTCTTCCGCCGGCGGCAGGTAGGTGAAGGTGACGAAGTAGCTCGACTCGAAATGCGCGGTCGCTTCCTCGAAATCCGCTCTGCGCTCGGCGTCGACCAGAGCGGACGCGGCATCGGGAAAGCGGCTTGATGGATAGGCGCCTACGCCGTGGCGCTGCGCCTCCACGAAGATCGCCCACCCAGAGCCCAATCGGCGAAAGGCGTTGTTGAGGCGACCGGCGACCGCAACGAGCTCGGCCTGCACTGCGGAGTCGAGGTCCGGGCCGCGAAAGCGGGCCGTGCGCTGGAAGCTGCCGTCCTTATTGAGGACGACGCCCTCTCCGACGAGCGCCGCCCAAGGCAGGAAGTCGGCGAGGCGCGATGACGTACGGCGATATTCTGCGAGGTTCATCATCGGCCGCCTCAACAGCCCATGAAGCCGGGAATGCGCAGATGCCGGCGCGTCACCTCGACGAACATCGGATCGCGCTTGGCCGCCCAGACGGCCGCGAAGTGGCCGACCGCCCAGAGACCAAGGCCGACGAGCCAGAGCCGCAGGCCAAGCCCGAGCGCAGCCGCCAGCGTGCCGTTGAGAATGGCGATCGCGCGCGGCGCGCCGCCGAGAAGGATGTGATCGGTCAGCGCCCGATGAACCGGCACCGAGAAGCCGGGCACCTCGGCGGCGTCGAGGATCCCGGTCGTCATACTAGCGCTCCGCCGCCGAAGCTGAAGAACGACAGGAAGAAGCTCGATGCGGCGAAGGCGATGGACAGGCCGAACACGATCTGCACCAGCCTGCGGAAGCCGCCGCTGGTATCGCCGAAGGCCAGCGTGAGGCCGGTGACGATGATGATGATCACTGCGACGACCTTCGCGACCGGACCTTCGATCGATTGGAGAATCTGCTGGAGTGGCTGCTCCCAGGGCATGGATGATCCGCTGGCGTAGGCCGGTGCGGCGTAGAGAAGCCCGGCCGCGGTCAGACCGATGGCGCCGATCCGGTTGAGAACCGAACCAGCGAATAGGCGTTGCTTGAATGATGGCTGTTGAGCCGTGGTCATGCGTGGTCTCCTGCTGTGCCTGCTGTAGCGGGGGTGATGCGATAGTCGCCGCCTGGTCCAAGGCCTTTGACGCGGGCGAGCTCGGCGAGACGGCGGGACGCGCCGCGGCCGCTCAGAACGGCGACGAGATCGATGGTCTCGGCAATCAGTGCGCGCGGGACCGTGACGACGGCTTCCTGGATGAGCTGCTCGAGGCGGCGCAGCGCACCGATGGCGGTGCCCGCGTGGATGGTGCCGATCCCTCCGGGATGGCCGGTACCCCAAGCTTTCAGAAGGTCGAGTGCCTCGGCGCCGCGCACCTCACCAATGGGGATGCGGTCGGGCCGCAGGCGCAGAGAAGAGCGCACCAGATCGGACAGCGTGGCGACGCCATCCTTGGTGCGCATGGCGACAAGATTGGGCGCGGCGCACTGAAGCTCGCGTGTGTCCTCGATGAGGACGACGCGATCAGCGGACTTCGACACCTCAGCGAGCAGCGCGTTGGTGAGCGTGGTCTTGCCGGTGCTCGTTCCGCCAGCGACAAGGATGTTGCGGCGATCGGCGACCGCGCGGCGAAGCATCTCCGCTTGGTCGGCCGTCATGATCGCGGCGGCCACATAGTCATGCAGCGTGAATACGGCGACGGCCGGCTTGCGGATCGCAAATGCCGGGGCGGCCACCACCGGCGGCAGCAGGCCCTCGAAGCGCTCTCCCGTTCCGGGCAACTCCGCCGACACACGGGGGCTTCCGGCGTGAACCTCGGCGCCGACGTGATGAGCGACGAGCCGAACGATCCGTTCGCCGTCGGCAGGCGACAGGCGCTCACCCGTGTCGGCCAGACCTTCCGAGAGCCGGTCGATCCAGAGCCGCCCGTCGGGGTTGAGCATCACCTCGACGATCGACGGGTCTTCCAGGAAAGCGGCGATGGCCGGGCCGAGGGCTGTGCGCAGCATCCGTGTGCCGCGAAGGACCGCCTCGGATTGTTGGAATGACACTGCCACTTCGCCCCCGTTCTGTGCGGGACCGCTCACGAGCGGCCCTGGATCGGGGATGAGTAGAAGAGGCAGAAAATGGGGCGGCGCAACAAGCGCAATGGGGTCGTCGTAGTGTGGCGTAGAAATACAGGGAAACGGCGAAGTCGATGACGACTTGCGAGCGGCCTGATCGCGCCTATTCGCTACTCGCGTTGGCCGGAACGTCCTCGGAGATTTCTTGGCGAAGCTTTGGACCTTTGGCGAGTCGACGTCCTAGTGCAGCGACAAAGGCGTCGTAGCGTTCGCCGGCCTGCGCGCGCGCAGCCGCCTGCGCAGGCTCGGGCAGTGGCGGGTTGGTGGTTAGCCAGAAGCGCACAAAGACTGCGAGCGTCTCGACTGCGATGCCAAGGTCACGTTCGAGGCGCGCGATCCGTCGGTCGATCTGGTCGAGACGCTTGGTGAGGGCTGCCTCCTGCCGCTCGGCGGCGTCGGGTGAGAGGAACGAGGCTATGGCGGCCTCAGCGATCAGCGATCGCGATTGGGCGCGGCGGGCGGCGTATTCGGCGAGCGCCCTGGTCACGCCCGGCTCGAGATAGACGGAAAGCCGCTGCTTCTTGTTCGGATTCGGCACGGCGTTCTACAGCTCCATGCCGTCGTTGGGGTCGAGCGAGACTTGGCGTGCAATACCCTGCACGAGGCGGTTCATGCGGCTCAGCCGCGCGGCATCGTCCGGCTCGTCATCGTTTGGGTCGATCTCAAACTCGTTTTCGATCGGCGGCTTCTTCTCGAGGGGCGCCACGCGATTGAGCTCCGGCTGGCGACGCTTCTCGGAGCCGGTCAGATCTTCGCCGTCCATGGAGCTCACCGGCGGTGTGGCCTCTTGCAAAGGTGGGGGCGAAACGGACCTGCCGGTCCAGTCATTCGAATGCGGATCATCGGCCTTCGTCAGGGCCGGCGGCGGCAAGATGCGCGCCTGAAATCTATGGTCCTCGAAATAGCGCGCCTTCTTGGCGCGCACGGGCGGCGTTCCTGCGACCATGACGATCTCGTCCGTCGGCGGGAGTTGCATGATCTCGCCGGGCGTAAGCAGCGGGCGCGCGGTCTCGGAGCGCGATACCATCAAATGGCCGAGCCAGGGACTCAGCCGGTGACCGGCATAGTTGCGCATCGCGCGGAGTTCGGTTGCCGTGCCGAGCGCGTCGCTGACCCGTTTGGCGGTTCTTTCGTCGTTGGTGGCGAAGCTGACCCGGACGTGACAGTTGTCGAGGATCGAATTGTTCGGACCGTAGGCCTTCTCGATCTGGTTGAGGCTCTGCGCGATCAGAAACGCCTTCAGCCCATAGCCGGCCATGAATGCCAGCGCGCTCTCGAAGAAGTCGAGCCGGCCGAGCGCCGGAAATTCGTCGAGCATGAGAAGCAGGCGGTGGCGGCGTGACTTCGCATGGAGATCTTCCGTTAGCCGGCGTCCGATCTGGTTGAGTACCAGACGGATCAGAGGTTTGGTGCGCGCAATGTCCGACGGCGGCACAACGAGATACAGCGTCGTCGGCCGCGCTCCCCCGACGATGTCAGTGATCCGCCAGTCACAGCGGCGCGTGACGGCCGCGACGACGGGATCGCGGTACAATCCCAGGAACGACATTGCGGTGCTCAGGACGCCGCTTCGTTCGTTGTCCGACTTGTTGAGGAGCTCCCGCGCCGCGCTCGCGATGACCGGGTGCGGTCCACTCTCGCCGAGATGCGGAGTTTTCATCATCGCGGCGAGCGTCGACTCGATCGGGCGGCGCGGATCGGAAAGGAAGGAGGCGACGCCGGCGAGCGTTTTGTCTTCCTCGGCATAGAGCACGTGGAGGATCGCGCCGACCAGCAGCGCATGTGAGGTCTTCTCCCAATGGTTCCGCTTTTCCAACGAGCCTTCCGGATCGACCAGAATGTCCGCGATGTTCTGGACATCTCTGACCTCCCACTCGCCGCGCCGGACTTCGAGCAACGGGTTGTAGGCGGAAGATTTCGCATTTGTCGGATCGAACAGCAGCACGCGTCCGTGCCGGGCACGAAACCCGGAGGTGAGCTGCCAGTTCTCTCCCTTGATGTCGTGAACGATCGCCGAGCCGGGCCAGGTCAGGAGCGACGGAATGACCAGGCCGACACCCTTGCCGCTCCTGGTCGGCGCGAAGCAGAGGACATGCTCCGGTCCATTGTGCCGGAGGTAGTCGCGGCTGAGCTTGCCGAGCACCACGCCGTCAGGACCGAGAAGGCCGGCAGCCTGCACTTCGTCAGGCCGGGCCCATCGCGCCGAACCGTAGGTGTCGACGTTCTTGGTTTCGCGCGCCCGCCAGACCGACATGCCGATCGCGACTGCGATCGCGATGAAGCCGCCCGACCCGGCGATGTAGGCGCCCTCGACGAAGATCACCGGCGCATAGGCGTCGTAGAAATACCACCACAGGAAGAAGCACGGCGGATAATAGACCGGCCAGCCGAATATCGTGAACCAGGGCTCGCCGAGCTGCGACTGAAAGCCCAATCGCCACGCGGTCCACTCGGTCGCGCCCCAGGTCGTCGCAAGAGCTATCAGTGAGACGATAAGGATTTGTCCCCAGAGGATTCGTGTTCCAGACACGTGACCGACTCCTTCGATGAAGAGGTCGGGCGAGTTGTGGCCGGGTTTCAAGAGGTGAGTTAGCGCTGCCTAAGGGTATCGGGCTCTAGAGAAGAAATAGAAACGATGGCGCATTCTGCGTTGTCGCGCTGGGAATGTCGCGTCAATGGACTGGCCGCTGGAATTTCTTGCGCGCCCGCTCGACATTGGCACGTATGACACATTGTTCCACGTGATCGTTGATCAGTCCCATTGCTTGCATGAACGCATGCACGGTGGTCGGCCCGACAAACTTCCAGCCCCGCTTCTTGAGCTCCCGTGACAGCGCGGCCGATGCGGCGGAAGTCGCCGCGGTCTGCGGTCTTGCGAGCTGCTTCTCGTCAGGCTCATAGCGCCAGACGAAAGCCGCCAGCGAGCCTTCCTGCTTGACAAGCTCCTGCGCCCGCTGCGCATTGTTGATGACTGCCTCGATCTTTCCGCGGTGGCGGACGATGCCTTCGTCCTTGAGAAGGCGATCGACATCGCGCTGCGTGAAACGCGCGATCCTGTCAAAATCAAAGCCGCAAAAGGCTTCACGAAACGTCTCACGCTTGGCGAGTATGGTGCGCCAGCTAAGCCCGGACTGAAAACCTTCCAGGCTCAGCTTCTCAAACAGGCGGTAATCGTCGCTGACCGGGAATCCCCATTCGCTGTCGTGATAGGCGGGAAACTCCGGCGCGGCGGCGGACCAGGCGCAGCGCGGCCTGCCGTCAGGTCCGAAGGCCTCCTGCTTCCTGAAGGGATCGACCATGTCCGCGGGCCTGCGCCGCGGACATGGTGCCCGTTTCGCTGGGCGAACGCTTCGCCTCAGCCCCTTGGAGCTATCGGGATCGCGAGCGGCCGCATCGGCGAGCCGGTCGCCCCACGCAGTTTCACTGGCGCTGCGACGAACAGGAATTCGTACATCTTGTCCCTGGCGAGGTCCTCAAGCCACATCACCTCGATGAAAGGTACGCCCTTCTCCGCGAGGAGATAGGTATGGACCGGTGCGAAGTTCTCCGGATTTGAGGATGGAAAGCTCTCCAGTCCGAAGTTGTCCGCACCGAGCAGCATCGCCTTCTGCTCCTCGACCAACCAACGCGCTGCCTCCAGGCTGAGTCCGGATTGGTTGAAGAGCTGGTACTTCGACTTGTCCGGCCAGACGGTCATCAGGCCGGTGCGAATCAGTACCACGTCACCGGGGCGCAATTTGCTGCCTTGCCGGTCCAGTGCCTTCTTGAGGTCGGCGGCTGTGATCGCGTAGGAGGCGGGCAGGTGCTGCACCCCTTTGGATGCCGCCACGTCGATAAGCACGCCCCGGGCCGCGATCGGTGGAATCTTGTCGGCACCCGACTTGGTCCAGCCGCGATCGCTCAGTGCCTCGCTAGCGCTCACCTCGTTCCAGATTCTTCCGTGGATGCCGAAGTGGTTGAGGCTGTCGATGTGGGTCCCGGTGTGGGTGTTCATCAGAATCGTGTCGCTCGAATGGGAGACGAGGTTGCCGCCCTCGCGGCGTGTCGGCTCGTGAGTCTTCCAGATCTGGTAGGTCGGATCGCCGAATGCATCCGCGCAGCATGTGGGCATTCCGACGAACAGGTCGACCGACAGGTCGTAGATCTTACCGCTGTTGATCCGCCCCAGAATCTCCAGCCGAGACTGGTCGGTCATCATGTTGAGGGTGCCGATTTCATCGTTGGCACCCCATGGGCTGCGCCCAGCCGCGTCGGTGGCCATTTGCGCATGGGCGGTCGCGCCGCCGATGGCGAGCGCGGCGCATAGCGTTGTCAGGTGAAGTATCAGTCGCTTCATGGTCATTGCTCCTTTGACATGCTTGTGAATGCTGCGAACGGCACAAGAGGGCCCGTCCGCTCGACATTGCCGGGCGGTCTTGCAACTCTTGCTCAGTAGCGGGTTCAGCCGAGGGCGCCTGCTAACAGCCGGCACCGATGATTTCATCGGCGGCGCGCTCACACGACCCGATTGCGGTGGTCATCCAAAACGATCAGGTGCGAACCGGCGGTCCCCTCATTGGATATTTCCTCGTCACGTTGTTTGCGTAGCGTTGAGGCCAGTGAACGCCCAGCGGCAGGGTTCGGTGCAGTCGAAGGCTTTCCGTCTAGGTGGATGCAGTTCGGGCGTGCAGGAAACTGAGCTGGTCGCTGGTCTTCGATGGGGCGATTTCCAGGATTTCGGGGCTCACAACATTCCCGGCCACGAATGGGTCGCTATTCACCCGGTCTTGCAACTCAGACAGCGACGTGTTGTGCGCGAGGATCCCGCCGCCAAGGTTGGGCTGGAGAGTGCCGGTCAGGAGGAACACGCCATCGTCGAAGCCGCGCCTGATCCACTCGTTGTGGCCCTGCATCAGCCGGCCGGCCTCGCTCTTGTTGCTGGAAAATCTGAGTAAGACGATGAACATCGTGTACGTTCTCCGTGATGAGTTGGAAGCCCAGGCATGTCGCGGCGAAGCATGTCTATGTCTCGCTGCCGCGTTTGACCTAGCACTCCTCTCTCGGGCTTTGCCCGGCCTAATGCCTGACGCGCTCGGCTTTCCGAGGTCCTTGATGACCGCCGGGCGCGGCGTGGCCGACACATGATCTGAGCCAGTCGCACATCTGCTCGACTTCCTGCTTGATGAACTTCTCATCGCGGAAGGCGCTTGCCAGTGTGGCAACACCCTGGCTGCGGGCCAGAAGATGCATGGCCAGTTCGTCGGCGTCCGCCTCCCGGCCGAGCAGCGTGAATTGCCGTCGCAGCCAGGTCCGAAATAGCATGAACAGCTTGTTCGCCTCGCCCTGCGAGGCGTGGTTCAGCTTCGCAAGCTCAGTGCACAGTGTGCCGATCGGGCAGCCGTAGCGCTTTATGTCAGCGCGGTTTGTGATCAGGATGTGAATGAAGCTCCGGATACGATCCTCGGGAGTTTCTCCCTCTACCTCCCACCGCTCCAACATCTTTCGCCTGTCGGCCAGACGCTCATTGATGACGGCATCCAGAATCTCGTCCTTGGTTTTGAAGTAGTAATAGAAGTTGCCGCGCGAGATGTGCACGGCATCGGCAATGTCCGAGAACGAGGTGTGTTCAAACCCCTGCCGATAGAAGAGATCGTCCGCGGCTTCGACGATGTCCTCGCGGGTGCTTTTGCTTGTCATGACGCGCGCGCCCTTTCCAACGAAGCTTCGACAACTGTCGCCGCTGTGTGCCCGAACAAAGCTCTAGCAAACTCGCGCTGCTCGTCGCTTCCCGGGGCAGGCGGCGGACGGCGCAGCTCGGCGCCAGCGGCCATCCCTTTTTGGACGGCCGGACGAGCTCCAATGCGATCAAGCCAAGCAACGACATGAGAAAACGCGCTCACGTCCTGGCCGAAGAAGCTGGCGGTTGCCACCCATGGGTAAAGCGCCATATCGGCAATCGAGTAGTCTCCGGCGACGAAGCTCTGGTCAGCCAACTGCCGGTCGAGAACCCCGAGTAACCGATTTGCTTCGTTGCTGTACCGCTTTGCCGAGTATTCGATCCCAATTGCATCATCGACAAGGCTGGGCGCATAGACATTGAAATGGCTGGCCTGTCCGAACATTGGTCCCACGCCAGCGACCTGCCAGAACAGCCACTTATCCACCTCGATCCTCCGGCGCTCCTCGGCCGGATAGAACTCGCCTGTCTTGCGTCCGAGATATTGCAGGATGGCGCCCGACTCGAACACCGAAACGGGCGCGCCCCCGGGACCTACGTGATCGATGATCGCCGGTACGCGGTTATTGGGAGAAATGGCCAGAAATTCAGGCTTGAACTGTTCACCCTTCCCGATTGCGACCGGCCGGATAGTGTAAGGCAATCTCATTTCCTCGAGCGCGAGCGTGATCTTCCACGCGTTCGGCGTCGTCCAGAAGAAGACTTCGATGGGTGCGGTCATATGGGCTCCAGCTGCAAATAGATGGTTTGGACGGCTGTCCTAGATCTTTTAGGACAACCGTCCAAATCCTGTCAAGGGCTCGTGACAGCTCGTCCGAGGTAAGGGATGAATGGACCTGCGGCGTCCGAGGCAGCTACAAGGCGATTCCGCGCTTGCGGCTGAAGCTCCAGTCCACGCCACCATCTCCGCGCACGATGCCAGACACATGGCGGCCAAGGCGGCGTTCGAGGGAAGGAGACCAGGGGACGAGCTGGAAGCCGAGCCCGTCATCGAGCATCGCGAATCGGCCGGATGCGAGGTCGAAGCGACGCCGGTACGTGCCAGCGACATACTCTCCGGCCGACGGTTTCACCGCGGACTTGCCTGTCTCCGCGCCGATGCGTTCGCTCAACGCCTCCAGCTCGCGCCGGCGCAAGGTGTCGATCAGGTTGCGGCTGTAACTTACCCCGCTCGCCTGCCGCTCAGCCAGCCCTTGACAGATGAGATGCTCGGCGCGGCGGTCGAGCGCGTCCCGGACCTCGGCGCCGAAACCACCACCGACGGCCACCGGCTCGCGCGCAATGGCTTGGCGGTCCAGCCAGGTGGCTCCATTGGCCGTGATCTGCTGTTTGAGCGGGACATCCGATCGTACGGCAAGCGCGACACGCCGCCGGCCCAGTGCATCATCGAACTTCCGCAGTTCGACGATCGAATCCGGTTCCGAGTCTCCCGCGGCATCGAGGTCAGCAAGCTTGATGTGATGGGTCCGGCCGTCGACACCATCGATCACGGCGTAGGCCGTGCCCTTCAGCTCGTCGTCGAGACCACGTGCGATGAGACGCCCAATGATGGGATCGTCGAGGCTCTCGCCGGCGAGTACGTAGCTCGAGGTGCCGCGTTCGATGTTGCGCAAGGCCAGCCCGCGATGGATACGCTTGATGATGTCGCCGCGCTCACCCAGCTCGCGCAAGCTCTTCTCGGCAGACTCAGAGATGATCCACTGGCCCGGCCCGATCTGATCGGCGAGGCCGAGGGCTTCCAGCTTGCGCAGGCGTCCGACCTTCAATGCGTGGAATTCGTCGGGCTGGCGGTCTGCCTGCGGCGCAAGGTCGATGACGCCTGTCCGATAAGCATCGCGCGCGAGCTGACGGTCGAGGTTCGTCCAGCGCTCGGCATTGATCTGACGTTCCAGCGTGTTGCGGATGTCGTGATCGGTGCGCGGGCCGAGCTCCTGGGTGATGAGGTCGCGCGCGCGGTCGCGCATCCCTTCCTTGATGTAATCGCGCGAGATGACAAGGTTCTCGCCGTCATCGCGAACGCCGCGAACGAGCAGGTGGACATGCGGATGCTCGGTGTTCCAGTGATCCACGGCCACCCAGTCCAACCTGGTCCCGAGATCCTTCTCCATCTGGCTGACTAGCTCGCGCGTGAATTGCTTGAGGTCGGACATCTCGATCGCGTCGTCCGGAGACACGATGAAGCGGAAGTGATGGCGGTCGTCCGCACAGCGATCGGCGAAGTCCTTCGGGCTGGCTTCGTCGGTGCCGGGACCGAAAAGCCGCGCCCGCTCCCCGTCCCGGGTGACGCCCTCGCGCCGCAGGTAGCCCAGATGCGTCGCGAGGGGTGCGCCGCGCGCGCTGTGGCGGACGACGCGCGCCTTCACGACGGCGCCCCGCGAGCGCGACGTGATGAGCCGGTTGGCCTGCACCGAGGCGCGCTGGCCTCGGCCGAACCGCGAGCGATGGCCGGGGCCGATCGCCCCCTTGCGGGAGACGGAGCCGCCCGCCCGCTGAGCTGCGGCGAGCGCTTGGGCGATGAAGGGCCGCGCCCGCCGCGCGCGCGTCGAGCGGATGCGGCCAGGCCGGATGCGGAAGTTGTCCTCGGCGCTCATGGCCGCAGCTCCGCACATCGCGCCAAGGGGCGGATCTCATTGAGAAAGCGCCGAAGCCGCAGGCTGCGCCGGGACGGCGCACCTCGCGGTTTCGGCATGTAACCTATTGAAAAGGCACAACCGTCATGGCGCGCACATCGCGCCCCTTTATCCTGCCATCGTGCGGTTGTGTTTGCGCCTTCCCGCCTCACCGCACGCCATGGTGCGCTGGGGTTCGCTGGACCGCGAAGGGATAGAACGCGGGTCATGGCTGCTCGCCAGGGCGCGCTTGTGCGACGAAGAGGTCTGGTGAACGCGGAGAAAGCGGCACGGCGTCACGCGCTCGTGGCGCCATCGCGCCGGCTTTGGGACGGCGTGCACCTTGTGATCGAGCTGCATTCGCGATGCCGTCGGTGCCCACAACGAACAGCGGCGAGCGGGTCCACGCGAGCGGATCGGCAATCGGAATCGCAATGCTGCTTTCGAGTGGTTCTGCACCGATAAGGGGCGCCAATATCGCAACATACGCGAGGGTTTCGGCTGGCAATGCGCGAACGCCGGCGAGGTAGTCGTCGTAACGTTGGGGGCCGGCATTGTAGGCCGCAAGGAAGCCCGGCGATCCGTAGCGGTCGTGCATCTCGCGCAAGTACGCTGCGCCGGCCAGGATGTTGTCGTGCGGATCGAATGGGTTCGCGCCGAGCTTGTAGCGCGCGCGGAGTTCCGACCAGGTGTCCGGCATGATCTGCATCACGCCCATCGCGCCCTTGCGAGAGACGGCCCGTTCGTCGCCGGCGCTTTCCGCGCCCATGACCGCCCGTATCCATGCAACGGGCACGCCGAAGCGCCGCGCCGCTTCCGCGATGTAGTCGGCGATCGAGTGGGCTCGCTGAGAGCGCGTGATAGGCGCGTTCTGCGCAAACGCATCGCCGGTGAACGGGCCGGCGATCAGCAGGCCGGAGATGAGAAGAGCGGGAAGACGCCGGGCGAGCGAGCCCCGCCCGGTCGTCTCACTCTGCCTCCGCGAGATCGAGCGGATGACCATCGCCTCAGTTCCGCTCGGGCCGCTTCTGGGGGCGGCTCCAATGCAGACCCCAGGCGGACTTTGCGTCGCCCGACTGAAACAGATTGGCGCGGATCGGCTGGCCCAGCGTCGGGTCGTCGAGCTGGACGGAAACGTAATCGCCGGCCTTCTCGCCGGTGCGCTTCCAGCCGGCGCCGATCTCGGGACCGTTGCTGTCACCGAGATGAACGCGATAGTCCGGCGCATTCTCGGCGTCGGAATGTTCTGCCGGAATCAGCACCATCTCGCTGTTGAGCGAGAGCGTGCGGACATGGCCGGTGTAGCCGTTCTTGGTGCGTGTGAACTCTCCAATCTGTGGCATTGAAAGCTCCCTACGTGCGGTGATGAGGACTTGTTTGGTGCGCCGTCACCGCGTTGCGGCGCGCCATTCGAACCGGCCGTCGCCGTCCTCGTCGGTCCACAGCGGGATCGCGCGGCCGATGATCGAGTTGGTGGCGAGTGGGCCGAAGTAGCGGCCGTCCATGCTGTCGGGAGCGGCCCAGTTCATGAGGAAGAGTTCACCGTCAGCAATGCGGCGGCAGCCTTGCCAGGATGGCAAGGCGCGGCCGGCGCGGTCGCGCGCCAGCGCCTCGCCCATGTCGATGCCGTCGATCGTGATGCGCGCGCCGTCGCGGCAGAGGCGCTGACCTGGAAGGCCGGCGACGCGCTTCATCAACGGCACGCCGCGCGGCAAGTAGCGGCGCTCAGCCATGAAGGATGCGAGCGGTTCCGGTGTGTGGACGGCGACGAGATCGGTGATTTCGAAGCGACGCGCCGGCTCGATGGAATAGAGGCCCAGCGGCACGCTGGCGGATGCATTCCAGATGAGCTTGGGCGCCACCGGAAGGAAGGAAGTGACGCCAACCGCCATCACGGCGAAGTACGTGGTCATGACGTAGCCGAAGCGTGTCACGGCTCGACGCTCCGCCGCAGAAGGATCGCCCGATGCTGCTCGACGGTGTAGCTGCGCGGCTCCTGGCCGGCGGTCAGCCGGTTGTGGACATGCCGCCAGTGATGTGGCGACACCTCGGCCGGATCGATGCCGATCGCCTCGATGGCATCGATGATCTGGAGAACGCGCTGGACCTTCGGCCAGTCCTCCATCTTGAGGAGAATGTCACCGCCGGGCCGCACGAAAGGAAGCGTCTGAAAATCCTCGCCCGGCGTGATCGCGCGCACGATGTCGATGCGCGAAATAACCGTGCCATGGTCGTTCGACGCCCAGCGCACGAGAGCGAAGATGCTGTTTGATGCGAAGCTAAGAGTCCGGCGACGGCGGTCGAGGATCTGCTCCTCCTTCTCCTTGCCGAAGCGAATCCAGTATTCGACCTTCTTCTCGATCCATGTCAGTTCGACGCGCGTCAGGCCGTCGACGGGAAGCGCCGGCGGCACAAGACGCAGGTGGGACGCACCGTTCATGGCAGGTCTCCTTCGGCTGGAGGAAATTCCCGGGCGAGCAGGTCGCGCAGCATGTCCGCGACGGTCAGGCCGCGCTGGAAGGCGACGACCTTGATCCGGCCGCGCATCTCCGGCGTGATGTCGATCGTCAGCCGCGCGGTGAAAGCGGGCGCGTCGCCGTTGCCGCTGGAGCGAGGCTCCGGCGCTTTGACCCAGCGTTCGGGATCGGCTGGGCGCGCGATGAATGCGCGTTTCGAGGAGCGCTGCGTCATCGCGCCAGCCTCCCCACCTCGGCCGCAAGGGCGGTGATCTCGCGTGCCGCCAGACTCGCTGTGTGTGCTTCCCAGACGAGGCGGCCGGACTGGGCGGCGTCGGCAAAGGCGACACGCTGTCCGACCTTGGATGCGAGCAACGGCGGGTCGTGATCGGCCAGCGTCAGCGCCGTTTCGCGGGCGATGACGGTGCGCGCCCCACACCGATTGAGAACGAAGCGGGCGACGAGGTGCGGGCGATAGACGCGCGCCTCGCTCAGCAACGCGAGCATCTCGGCCGAGCCCCAGCCGTCGAACGGGGATGGCTGGACCGGAATCAAGACGACATCGGCCGCCAGCAGCGCCGAGCGCATCAGTCCGGCGACGCGCGGTGGGCCATCGATGACGATGTGATGGGCATTGCGCGCCAGCTCGGGCGCTTCACGGTGGAGCGTATCGCGCGCGAGGCCGAGGACGCCGAACAGGCGGGGAAGGCTCTCGCGTGCGCGCTGCTGCGACCAGTCGAGGGATGAACCTTGCGGGTCGGCGTCGATGAGTGTGACACGCTGACCGCGTCTTGCCCACTCAGCGGCGAGATGGAGAGCGAGCGTGGTCTTGCCGACGCCGCCTTTCTGGTTGAGCAGCGCGACGATCATGGCGCCGCTCCCGGAGACGGAGCGCCATGCACAGGTGTGGAGTGCGGAACGGCCGTTAGAAAGATTCCGAAGGAATCTTGGTTAGAAGAGTTACGCCGCGCGCAATGCCTTGAATCGGCGTCCGGATTCGACGATTCCGGTCCCCGATAGCACGAGGATCGGGTCCCCGATGGCACGATAGGTCGGGTCCCTGATAGCACGAGGCGATTCACAGCTTATCCCCAGCGCGAGAGATCCCGCGCTGCCCTGACGGAGCGAGGGCAGCGGGATCGACGGGAGCGAAGGCGAGGCGTTCGGGGGCGTCCGATGGCTGCTCGATGGTCAGCCGATAGCCAGGCAGCGTCTGCTGGCGAACGATGTTGCGCAGGTCGTAGGCGAAATGCTTGAGCGGTGAAAGGCTGCCGGACTTCGCGTGAAGATAGGCGACGTCGAAGCTCCAACCGTTCTGTTGGCGGCCGCCATGCTTGCGCACTAGGCGATAGAGCCAGCGCTCGAGACCGCCGGTCAGGCGGAAGTAGGCACGGTCGATGGTCAGCACGAGCGCATCGTCGAGGACGGCGGCGAAGAACCAGTCCGGCACGATCAGCTCGAGGCCGAGCGGACGGCCGTGGACGTCCGCGCGCTCCTTCCACTCGTTGATCCAGGAGAAGCGGTGCATCCGCCGCTCGCTTGGCTGGCGGATCGATGTCGCGACCGTGGTTGATTGGAGGCGATCGAGCCCGGCTTTGAGGCGGTCGTAGTCGCGCACGCTCACGCCGCGGCCGATGAAGGAGAGAATTTCGTAGGGGGTCGCTGCCATCAGGCGCGATGGCCGCAGCCCGAGATCGCGCGCCTCGACGATTTGCGAGGCCGCCCAGATCAGCACGTCGGCGTCCCAGATGGTCGCCATGCCGTGCTCTGGGACCGCTTCGACACGGATGACGATCGTGCCGGCCTTGAAGTCGATCGGCGTCAGGCGCTTCGACTTCGCGAGCGAGAAGAACGGATAGGCCATGAGGTCCTGCGCGTCGCGCGGTGCGAGATCACCGGGCAGCGCCCGGAAGAGATCGAGCTGATCACGCTCGCTACTGCGTTGCGCGAAGGACATGCGCCGCCTCTCAGCGACGGCCGCGGCCGGCCTGCACTGAGGCCGAGTCGTGGCGCTTCGCCGGCAGCACGGAGCCGCGCGGGTCGGAGGTCGATGTGACCGCACCGCGGTCTGCCCAGGCCTTGAGATCGTCAAGAGCGTAGACGACGCGGCCGCCCAGCTTTCGATAGGCCGGGCCTGTGCCGTAGGTGCGATGCTTCTCGAGTGTGCGGCTGGAAAGGCCGAGGAAATCAGCGGCTTCCGGCGTCCGCAAGAAGCGTGGCGGTAAGCCGGTGAGATTGGTCATTTCGCACCTCCGGGCGTTCCTTGAGGTCGCCGGTGTTTCTCGGCGAACGCAGGTCACGGTGGCGGAGAGGCGAGGCTTGGGGGGATGGCGAAGATAGTCGGGCCAAAATCGCACCCCTTGGGCGATGCTGGGATGCTATGGCCGGCGCCGGCGCTGGAGCAGCATGCGATAGCCGCCGGCGATGAGCGCCAGGCCATCTTTCACGAGATCGATCGTGGCGTCTCGTAATGCCGATGTCTTCCACGGCGTCTCTGCGACGCGGTCGACCCCGAAAAGGGCGTGTGCAATCTCGCGATAACTCGCTCGCTCAGCGTGGCCATCGACGGCTTGAAGCATGCGGCGAAGACGACGGCGCTGTTGAGCGGTAAGTCGGGTGTCGTTTGGGACGCGGCGGTTGTTGATCGCGCGCCAAAGGCGCGTTAGCGCATCGATCCGATCGAGACCATCGGCACCGAGTGGGATGACGGCGACGACAGGCTTGTCGGCTGCAGCATCGGGCCGGAACAGGACCCGAATCGAAGTGGCGCCGCGACCGTGGATGACGCTTACACCGTCCGGCCCGTTGCGCGCGGTGTCGGAATCAAGATGAGGCGCAATGGCGCTCTCGATTGTTGGCAGCAGGATCGCAGGCGCGAGAATCACGGTGCCAGGGTCTGCTTCGGGTGCCCAGAACACCGTCGCGTCTGTCGCCGCGAGCGCAGGGTCCACCGGGAAAGTACAACCCCCAGCGCTGGCGGATTAGCGTCGTCGACTGTTCCGGGATCGTCGCCGAATGCGCACTGTAGTCACGATGATAGTTGAGGTTGCGCCGCAGCCACTCCCACGCCAGATCCGGCGCGATGAGGCTTTCAACATAGTCGTACGATTCGGACGAACGCCATCGTGACGTATCCGGTCCCATTGTTTCCTCCACGACTGCGAGCGGGAAGCGTGCGAAGGAGAACTACGATCGCCGGTTGAGGGCAGTGCGTGAAGTCGGGCAAACGGCAACAGGTGATGCCGCGCCAGCAACGCCGGTCTACCGCGAGGCACCTACCTCACGAACGAGCTGCCGGTAACCGTGCTGGGTCATCCAATGGGCGCGAGCGAGGTGGCTGCGATGCACGCGACTAGCGCGTTCCGGCTCTTTTGCAGGATCAATGCCGAACAGAATCTCGACCGCCTCGCGCCAGTCAGCGCCATCCGTCTCGGCATCAAGCAGGCGCAGGTAGAGTTTCATATGCGCCCGGTCGTAGGTGGTCAGGACCTCGCTCTGCGGCGGTTCATCGAAAAAAGGATCGTGTGTCAAATCGAACCCCGCAGCTCGACGATGGCGCGTCGCAACCATTTGTTAACGCTACGCGGTCTAGCGAGCGGCGCAAGGGGACGCGCTTGCACGAAGGGTGTGCAGCGGCGATTTCGTGCGGCATCATCGGCTGTTGCGGCCCTCGACCTTCGCGCGGACAAGCATCACTCCTTCGCCCTGGTCGGACGACAGGAAGACGATGCCGGCGGCCTCGAGCGTGCGACGGACCTGATCTTCCGTCGACTCGTAGACGGCGCGGTGACCGGATTCGAGACGCTTCAGCGCCGTGAGCGAAACAACGGCCCGGTCAGCAAGCGTTTCCTGCGTCCATCCCAGCAACGCGCGAGCGGCCCGCGATTGTCGGGCGGTGATCATGCATGATCACCTCCCACTGGGCCGATTGAGCGCGCCAGAACTACGACTAAAATAGTCGTTCTTGGCCGGTGACGCGAGCGAAAATGGAGCCCAAGGACGGGCGGTTGGCCGAGTCGCGCCGAACTGATTCGGTCGCCCTGTCGGCTCGCCCTCCCAGCGGGCTAAGCCCCGCCCGGTCTTTCCGGGCGGGGCCTGGGGCTCGTGCCTCACTCGCCGTTCCGGCGGTTGGGGCGGGACCAGATCAGGCTGTAGCCTTCGCCCTCCTCGTCGTCGAAGAGGTTGGCGTAGATGGGAGCCGTGAACGACGGGTCGTCGAGCTTGAGGCCCAGATAGTCGCGGCCCTCGTTGGAGCGCTTGGCCCAGGCGGCGCCGATCTCGACGCGGCCCGCGAAGACGCGGTGGCTGGGGGCGTTCTCGCCCGAGCGGCTGGCTTCGGGAACGATGCGGACGTTCTTGGCCTGGACGCTGAGGGTGACGATCTGGCCGACGAACTCATTGCCGGACTTCTTGAAGGTGCCGATGGTCGCCATGGTAGTTCTCCTTGATCTCTGTTTCGAGCCCGCACCATTGCGGCCTCGATGGCGATCGATTGGCCGGAGGCGATCGGCGCCGCACCTGCTTGCAGGCCGGAGCGCAGCGGAGGATGGCGGCCGGGCGACTTTCTTGTTTCGCGAGGAATGCCGGCGAAGCCGGGAGGGGAAGAAAGTCGCTCGGCGCCATTGCGGCATAGGCGATCGAGGCGAAGCCGGCCTTCGGCCAGATCAGCCCATCAAAGAGGCCGCTTGGAGCGCTCGATCAGGCAGAGAACGACCAAGGAGAACTTGGCGACCCCGTCGTGCAACCGCAGAGGTCCGACAGTGACGGCGGCGAGTGCTTCAACCATGTCGAGGCAATCGGACCCCCCGCATCAACGCTCCCGATGTGCACAGACTTGGCGAGCGGTCCGAGCGCTGGCCTTCGTGGGCGTCGACGTTCGTTCCGCTGCCCTGGCCCTGCGTTCCGATGTGTCCTGCGACCAACGGCTCAGCGTGCTCCGGCGCTCTGCCGAGCACCGTACTGCCAACTGACGAGGAAAAATCGCAGGCGGCGTGGTCTGGTCATGCTACCACACCGAAATGGCGTCAGGCGCGGGCCATGCCCTGGCTGGGCTGACCGGGCGGGGCCAGCGCCGCGAGACGGACGAAAGCAGTGATGGCGACGACCGTTGCGCCAGCCACCGAGAAGACGATCTGCCATGTCTCGGAAGGCATGGTGTGCTTCACGATCCCATGTGTCGCGTGATAGCCGGCAATGGCCGCTGGCGCCACAAAAACCGCTGCGATCATGAGGCGGAGCCAGATCGGCTTGACGAAAGTGAGCAGCAAGTGGCCGACGAGGAGCGTCGCGAAACCGGCCATGAACCCGACGGCTATGCCTCCAAGCCAGCCGGCGCCGGTGCCATATGCCCATACGCCGGCCGTCACGCCGGCGAATAGCGGCAGTGCATAGACGGCGAGGTAGAACAAGAGACAGCAGATGACGCCGATGGCGGCGATGCTGAAGAGAATGCTGACGACAATCATGATGGTGGCCTCCGTGAGAATGGATCTGACGGTAGCGCCTTCCACCACCACCATGGCGCACCCGAAATATAGAGCAAGACCGACGGCGCCGGGAGCGGAAATCTTCGTGGACTTCCAGAGGGCCTATCGGCTCGCCCGGTCAGGGGGCGAGGGATCGATCTCATGGACGATAGCGACGATGTCGCCGTCATACTCGCTGGCGGGCGCAACCGAGAGGGTGCCGTCGCCGGCTTGGAATGTGACGATGGCCGCCATGAGCGTGGTGGCGAGACTGAAGGCGATGGCGTGAGCGTCGTTGAGGGACATCGATCCGGCTCCTGTTTCGGGCAGAGGACCATCCCCCGCTGACAGGCGCCCGAAGTGTCGGACTAAGCGCTGCAATCACCGCGCAGGCGCAGCCGCAGCGGCGGCGTGCTCGCATAGCCGACCCTTTACGGGTTGACGGCGTCAAGCGATCAGTCGGAGCAAAGATCAGCGCAGATAAGCGGGGGTGCTTTGCGCTACGTGGAGCCACCGATCACTCCATGGACGTCATGCGCTTGCCGTGCGAAGTCACTCCGTGTCGGCTATTCTTGCATAGGCTGAGTCGGCGTCTGCGCCTTGAGCCCCGAGATGGTCACGGCGACTCATGCCTCAATAGGAAGAACGAGGAAATCCGGCATGGGAGAGATTAACATCCCCCGCGATCAGCAGGTTGCCATCGCGGCGATCGACGTCAGCGAGTTGGACGGGCTCATCGAGCAGGCGATCCGCGAGGAACGGTCCGGCGATTTGCACCGTCTCGCCCTCGCGAACTGCGGCCCCTACATCGCAACAAAGCTCCATTCCTTCGACCGGGCGTTGGCGAAACACCGCGAGGCCAAGGCACGGCGAAAGCGGGCGGAAACAGGAGACGCCCTTCGACGCGCAGGCCATGATTTATCCTTCGCCGTCGGAGCTATGAAGCAACGGCTGGAAACGGAACAGAAGGAAGCGCAGCTCTTCATCGTCGATGACCAGATCATGCCGCCTCATCGCTTCACCAAACATCTTAGTGTGAGGGTGAGCTATCGGTGGCGCCGGACTATCGATGACGAGTGGATGCTCGGCAGCATAACCTTCGTCCATGACGTCGATCTACGTCCGGATTATGCGACACCGGTTCGCAACAGAAAGGCGAGCGCCGCCAAGCAGGAGCAGGACCTACAAGACAGGCTGTATCAAACCTGGGAGCACCTGATGAGAGGCGCGCTCTATTCGGTCAGGGATTATTTCAGGGAAGGTGGTGAGGGAGACAAGATCCCGGACACCTTCCAGGCAACGGTTGATTCTCACAGCCGCGGGCTGAACAATTACAGCACGCAGTTCTGGCGCCAGCAGCCTTGAACTCTTTCGCCTGTCAGGACGGTTGGAGGTGAAAGATGGCGGCGCTCACGCGCCGCCGAATTGCCAGACGGGAATGCCGACCTTGCGCGCCTTGTCGGCGAGATTCTCCTGAATGCCCGTGCCGGGGAAGACCATGACGCCGATCGGCAGCACGTCCAGCATCGCGTCATTGCGCTTGAACGGCGCGGCCCTGGCGTGCTTGGTCCAATCGGGCTTGAAGGCGATCTGCGGCACGTTGCGGTGATCCGCCCAGCGCGCGGCGATGCGCTCCGCGCCCTTCGGCGAGCCGCCATGCATGAGCACCATGTCCGGATGCTTGGCGTGCACCTGGTCGAGCTTCGACCAGATCAGCCGATGATCGTTGAAATCGAGCCCACCGCTGAGCGCGATCTTTGGGCCGGGGGGCAGCAAGACTTCCGTTTCGGCGCGCTTCTTCGCGGCGAGGAAGTCGCGGCTGTCGATCATCGCCGCGGTCATGGTGCGATGGTTGACGAGTGAGCCGTTGCGCGGCCGCCAGGCCGTGCCGGTGTGGCGCTCGAAGTGCTCACACGCCTGGTCGCGCATCAGCTCGAAGGCGTCGCGTCGCTCGATGAGCGTCCGCCCCTCGGCGATCAGGCGCTCGAGTTCGACGGACTTGACCTCGGTGCCGTCCTGTTCGCGCTGGCTGCGGCGCTGCGCCTGCACGTTATCGTCGAGCTCGCGAGCGATGCGGTCGGCGGCGCGATGAAAGACGTTCGTGGTCGACCAGAGCAGGTCTTCGAGATCGGGTTCGAGGCGCGTGTCGCTGAGCGTGGTGACAAGAGCATTGAAGATGTCGGCGATGGCGCCGGCGACGACATTGCCGTCGGGAAGCGGACGCGGATCCGGTTCGTCCTGAAAAGGGCGGAAGCCGTAGAGCTGCAGCTCGGCGAGAACGTGGTCGGTCGGAGACGAGCTATGGTGGGGTTCGAAATCGTCGTCGGTGGTCATGGGATGCTCCGTGGCTGGATCGGCCGCGACCCTCGCGGCCTTCATGGCGACGGAAGACGGCGGGCGGGCCGGCCCTGCACCCGGAGCGAAGCGCAGGGCCGAAGCGCAGCGGAGGGCCGAAGGGGCCGACTATTTTGCTTCGCGATGTAAAGGCGGCTCTGCCGCCGACGGAAAATAGTCGGCCCACGAGGTTGCCGGGCCGGGCCGTTTGCCGTCCCGATCGCCTCTCAGGAAGGCCGTGGGCGCGGCTCTCTCCGGCACTCCGGAGCATCGGCCGCCGGCGAGGCGGTGGACCTCACCTTCGTCCCGGCCGTGCGTTCACGGTCGCACGCTCTATGCAGCCTCGGCCATGAAACGAGCGACATCCGGGGCTGCGACCTGCGCCCGAAGGTGCGCGCGCAGCACGTCGGGCCCGAGCATGCGGAGATCCTCGTTGAAGTCGCACAGTCTCGGCGACAGCACGATCGCCTCGATGCCGTCGTCGGACGCACGTTCGATCAGCGTGGTCATCGCACCGTCGCCGGCCGGGTCGTCGTCGCGTGCGATGTAGAGCCGGCGCAGCGTGTCAGCGAAGAGGATGGCCGAGAGATGGGCTGCCGACAAAGCGGCGACGATTGGCATGGCGGGCAGCGCCATCCTCAGCGACAGCATGGTCTCGATGCCTTCGCCTGCGGCCATGACTTCGCCGGCCACACCAAAGCGGACGGCGTGTCCGAGAAGATCGCCCATCGCGCGACGTGGCGTGTCGATCGGTGCCTTGCCGAGGCGGACGGGATCGAAGCCTTCGGGATCGAGCCAGGTCCGGTGTGCTCCGGTGAGGCGGCCCTCGAGATCGGTGACGGCAGCGATCATGGCGGGCCATGTCTCCGTCGCGGAATGCTCGTCGGGCCGATAGTAGCAGCGCGGGTGGAAGCGCAGGGATCCGGTTCCGTGCAAAGATGTAATGCCGCGTCTGCGGAGATACGCCTCGACCAGCGTGCCGTGGATCGGCCGCGACATGGCGAATAGGCGCCGCGCTGCTTCCGGCGACCCCGTGGGAGCTGGCTGGACCAAGCGGCGACGCTCGTCAAGCTGCGGTTCGGGTTGCGGCAGGCTGAGGAAGGTGCGTGCCTCCTTCGCGACATCGGCGAAATCAACGAGGCCGCTGGATTCGCGGATCACGTCGAGCAGGTCGCCATGCTCGCCGGTCGCGGCGTCGGTCCACTTGCCCGCCGCGCCTTTGCCGCTCTCCGGGCCAGTCAGGCGCACGAACATCGAGCGGCCGGGCGTATTGTGCACGTCGCCGACCATCCAGTAGCGGCCTTCGCGGCGGCCGTTGGACAGATAGTGACGACACACCGCCTCGGCATTGCGCGCGAGACGATGCGCCAGTTCCGAAGCGTCGAGCCGGGACATCACGTCGCCTCCCACTCGCCGACCTGCTCGACCGGATAGCGATCCATTACCTTCGCAAGGATCGCAGGACCGCTGGCGTCCGTGGGCACGAACATGCGCAGCTTCCACGAAATGATCTCGTGGAAGAGTCCGTAGGCCGTGAGCCGTTCGCGCATGGTGTCGGTGAAGCCCGACAACTCGATGCGATGACCGCCCATCACCCGGACACGACGAAGCTGAAGCCCCTCGGCGAGGTTGATGACGGTCTTGCCCTCGATGAGAGCAGCAAGGGCGTCGTCCGGCGTCAGTGAAGGCAGGCCGGCCGCGGTGGCCGTGGCCGCCCAGGCCGGCGAGACCCTGCGACCGATGATGCGCTCGCCGTCATCGGTTTGCAGCCGGTAGACGCGCGTCGACTCATTCGGGAGCCGCTTCCAGATCGGCAGCATCAAGCCCGAAACTATGTGCAGGGTCGAGTCGGCAAACGCCGGCACCTCGGCGAGCTCCGCGGTCCAGGCTGCGGCGAAGGCCGCCTCTTCGGCCTCCTCCCAATGGCTCTCCGCCATCGTACGAACGGGTACGTTCGGTGCTTCCATCGGTCGGATCAGGCGGACGCGGTATTCGACCTCGCCGTCGTCGAGCATGACCGACGGCGCGCGGACCCGCACGGCGGCGCGCCCAGATCGGGCGTTGACGAGAAGGCGCGATCCGCGCTCGCGCAGCCGGCTCAAGGCCTCGTCGAGCGTGACGGGCCGGTTGCGCTGGCGCTGCACGATCGTCAGTAGACACGTTTCGGCGCCGGTGCCTGGATGAGTGTAGATCGTCTGTCGGTCGGTAACGACGAAGCTCTCGGCGCGCAGCGTCTCCAGTCCCACGTCGTAGGTGCCGGCGGCGATCGCGCCCTCGATGCGCGCGTTCAATAGTTGCTCGAAGGCGGTGAACAGGATGCCTTGGAGATCGATGGTCAGCGCGAGCATGCGGTTGAGGAATGTGGTGATCGGCGGCAGATCGTCCTTGATGCCGTTCGCATCCATGAGCTTCAGGCCGGTCGCCGCCTCGAACCGCTGAAGCGAGCAGCCCTCGATCTTGCCGCGAACGAGCAGCATGTAGAGCTGGCGCAGGGCGTCCCGCGCATAATGGGACTCCAGATTGTCTTCCGGCCGGAACAGGCCCTGGCCGCCGGTCTGGCGTTGACCGCGCGTGATCGCGCCAAGCGTATCGAGCCGGCGTGCGATCGTGCTGAGGAAGCGCTTCTCGGCCTTGACGTTCGTCGCGACCGGCCTGAACAGCGGGGGCTGCTGCTGGTTCGTCCGATGCGAGCGGCCGAGCCCCTGGATGGCTGTATCCGCCTTCCAGCCGGGCTCGAGGAGATAATGCACGCGAAGGCGCGTGTTCCTCGCCGTAAGCTCGGCATGATAACTGCGGCCGGTGCCACCCGCGTCACTGAACACGAGGATGCGCTTGTGGTCGTCCATGAACGCCTGCGCCTCGGCGAGATTGGCGGAGGCTGCGCGTGTCTCGACGACAAGCCGGTCGCTCCTGGCGGCGCCGTTGGACTTGCGGACGATGCGGCGCGAACGGCCGGTCACTTCGGCGACTATGTCTGTGCCAAAGTGCTGCACGAGCTGGTCAAGCGCGCCGGGAACAGGTGGCAGGCTCGCGAGCTTGGCGATCAGCGCATCACGACGTGCAACCGCCTCGCGGCTTTCGACCGGCTGCCCGTCGCGATAGACGGGGCGCGACGACAGCTTGCCCTCGCTGTCGGTGAAGGGCTCGTAGAGCTGGACCGGAAAGGAATGGGCGAGATAGTCGAGAACGTATTCCCGCGGGGTAATGTCGACGCGCACGTCGTTCCATTCTTCGGTCGGCAGTTCGGCGAGGCGCCGTTCCATTAGGGCTTCGCCCGTCGAGACTATCTGGATGACGGCGGCATGGCCTTCCTCGAGATCTCGCTTGATCGATCGAATCAGTGTGGGCGTCTTCATTGAGGTCAGGAGGTGGCCGAAGAAACGCTGTTTCGCCGACTCGAACGCGCTGCGTGCCGCAGACTTGGCCTGGCGGTTCAGCGTGCCCGAACCGCCTTCGCTTCCGCCGGTGATCTTGGCGGCCTGCATGGCGGCATCGAGGTTGTTGTGAATGATCGCGAAGGCGCCGGCGTAGGCGTCGTAGATGCGGGTTTGTTCGGGCGTCAGCTCATGTTCGACCAGTTCGTACTCGACGCCAGCAAAGCTGAGCGAACGCGAAGTGTAGAGGCCGAGCGCGCGCAGGTCGCGGGCCAGCACCTCCATGGCGGCGACACCGCCAGCCTCAATCGCCTCCACGAACTCGGCCCGGGTCGAGAACGGAAAGTCTTCGCCGCCCCAGAGGCCGAGCCGTTGCGCGTAGGCGAGGTTGTGCACGGTCGTCGCGCCGGTGGCGGAGACGTAGACGACGCGTGCGTCCGGCAGCGCGTGCTGGAGCCGCAGGCCTGCGCGGCCTTGCTGCGAGGCTTCCTGATCGCCGCGTTCACCCTTGGCGCCGACCGCGTTCTGCATGGCATGGGCTTCGTCGAAAATGATCACTCCGTCGAAGTCGGAGCCCAACCATTCAACGATCTGCCTCACGCGGGAAAGGCGTTCGCCGCGGTCGTCGGACCGTAGCGTAGCGTAGGTTAGAAATAGGATGCCTTCCCGCAGCGTGATCGGCTTGCCCTGTGGAAACCGGGAAAGCGGCGTGATGAGCAAACGCTCCATGCCGAGAGCCGACCAGTCGCGCTGCGCGTCTTCGAGAAGCTTGTCGCTTTTCGAGATCCACACCGCCTTGCGACGGCCCTGCATCCAGTTGTCCAGGATGATGCCGGCAGACTCCCGCCCTTTGCCGACGCCCGTGCCGTCGCCGATCATGAAGCCGCGCCGAAAGCGAACCGCACTCTTGGCGTCCTCGGCCGCGGCGGTCACGACGTCGAGGGTTTCGTCCACGGTCCAGGCGCCGGCGAGATGCTCGGCATGCGCCTCGCCTGCATAGATTACGGTCTCGAGCTGGGCGCCGGAGAGCAGGCTGAGGATGTTGGCGGGGAGCCGAGGACGGTAGCTCGGCTTGGGCGGCGCGACGGAGGCCATCGCCGCGGACTGGACGAGCTGCGTCGGGTGATCTAGAGCGCCGGGAATCCGAAGGCTTTGAAGCGCATAGTTCTCATAGATCGCATCGGAGAGGCGCGCGCCCTGCGGTGGCGTCCAATCGATCGTCTCACAGATGAGTTCGACGCCTTCGGGCTCGGCGGCGCTCGCGGGCCGCGATGCAGCTTGGGCGGCGTGTGCGATGTAGCCGCGAACGGTGCGCGGCCTGGCGACAGCCGGCACGGCCACGGAGGGATCGACCGGTAGTCGTGCCGGAACGTGCTCCGCGATCCACGCCAAGAGCGTGGCGACGTCCGGCGCGATGCCGGGCGCAGCCGGGAACACGATGGGATCGTCGGCCGGGCGCTTGTCGATAACGGTCAGCCGCGTCGGGAATGTCGTGCCGTGCTTGGCGTAGACCCGGCCGTCGATAGCGGCGGAGAAGACCACGCGGCCGCGTTCCTGAAGCCGGACATAAGCGTCGCGCCAAGCCGGAGCGTCGGGCGCGAAATTGGCCCCGGTGATCGCGACCAAGCGGCCGCCGTCGGCAAGCCGCGCCAGCGCCGAGCCGATGTGGCGGAGCGCGGCGTCCGGCATGCGCCCCTGCACGTTCGCCATCGCCGAGAAGGGCGGATTCATGATGACGACGCTCGGCAGGATGGCAGTGTCGAGATGATCGTGAATCTGCGCGGCGTCGTGACGGGTCGCGGTGACGTGCGGAAACAGCAAGGAGAGAACGCCGACGCGGGTCTCAGCCAGCTCGTTGAGGACGAGCGATCCGCCCGCGATCTCGGCGAGGATGGCGAGCAGGCCGGTGCCGGCCGAGGGCTCGAGCACGCGGTCGCCGGGCGTAATGGCGGCGGCCGTCGCGACCGCGAGCCCGAGTGGCATCGGTGTCGAGAACTGCTTGAGGGTCTCGCTCTCGATCGAGCGGCGTGTGTGCGTCGGCAGGAGCCCGACGATCTTGTCCAGCATGGGGAGGGCCAGGGCCGGAGAACCGGCCTTGCGCAAAAGCGCCTTTCCGTATTTGCGGAGAAACAGGACGGTCGCGGCCTCGCAGGCGTCGTAGGCCGATTTCCAGTCCCAGGCGCCGGACGTGTCGGAGCCGCCGAAGGCCTGCTCCATCGCAGCGCGAAGGGTTGCCGCGTCGACCTGACGGCCCTGTTCGAGATGCGGAAGGAGATGGTGCGCGGCTGCGCCGATGCAGCGAGCGATATCGGAGGGAGACG